>WPCI01498926.1_pt1 | contig 76134 bp, 73 predicted proteins | sample 5399871 | NCBI WGS metagenome assembly WPCI01 (sample SAMN12869469, study PRJNA574797) | sludge metagenome | isolation source: wastewater treatment of pH7 | place: China:Beijing | collected 2019-05-20 | reverse complement strand
GGGGGTGCATAACGCTACATGGTGCGTGTCGAGGCTTTTCACAATATCGATAACCACTTGGGTTACGCGGGGGGGCGGGTTGGTAAACCCGCGACCGGGGGATGCCCACCCGGCCCCGCGGCGTCACGCTAGGCGTTAGCGATCTGGAGAAAGGCTTCGACGCGCTCGAGGTCGCGTTCTGCCACCTCCCGGGCGGCATCACCGGCCGAATCGTCGGCCAGCCGGGTTTCAGCGTCGGCCTTCTGTGCTTCGAGGCCGGCAAGATCCAGGTTGCCCGGCTCGATTGCCTCTTCGAGCAGAAGCTGGGCCTGGTTCGCGAACACCTGGAGCATGCCGTGGGACTGAGCCCACTCGCGGGTTTCTGTATCGGAGATATGGAGCTTCAACAGGCTCGGCTTGAGGGCGGCGAGAACCGGCACGTGACGCGCAAGGATGCCGATCTCGCCGGTGACGGTCCGCGTTGAAAGCTGAACTACTTCACCGGCGAATACCTCACCCTCGGGGGTAAGGACCTCAACCGTGAATTTGTTCTCGCCAGCCAAGGTTCTACTTGTCCGAGCTCTTGCCCTGCTCGATGACCTGGTCGATCGAGCCCTTCATGTAGAACGCGCTCTCCGGGTACTCGTCCATCTCGCCGTCGAGGATCATGCGGAAACCGCGGACGGTTTCGGCCACCGGCACGTACTGGCCCGGAGATCCGGTGAACTGTTCGGCGACGAAAAACGGCTGAGAGAGGAAGCGTTCAATCTTGCGGGCGCGGTAGACCAGCACCTTGTCCTCGTCGGCCAGTTCGTCGATACCGAGAATCGCGATGATCTGCTGCAGCTCGCTGTAGCGCTGGAGGATCTGCTGGACCTCGGTCGCAGTGTTGTAGTGATCCTCGCCGAGGATATCCGGCTTGAGGATGGTGGACGACGAGTCGAGAGGATCGACGGCGGGGTAGATGCCCTTCTCCGAAATCGCCCGCGAAAGTGCGGTGGTCGCGTTGAGGTGGGCGAACACCGAGGCCGGTGCCGGGTCGGTGTAGTCGTCGGCCGGGACGTAAATCGCCTGGACGGAGGTGACCGAGCCACGGGCGGTCGAGGTGATCCGCTCCTGGAGCTGCCCCATTTCGGTTTCCAAGGTCGGCTGGTAACCGACGGCGGAGGGCATACGGCCGAGCAGAGCCGAGACTTCCGAGCCGGCCTGGGTGAACCGGAAAATGTTGTCGATGAAGAGCAGCACGTCCTGGCCGCCTGCCTCACGGTAGTACTCGGCCATGGTCAGACCGGAGAGCGCAACACGCAGACGGGCTCCGGGAGGCTCGTTCATCTGGCCGAAGACCATCATGGTCTTGTCGATGACGCCGGACTCGGTCATTTCGATGTAGAGGTCGGTCCCCTCACGGGTCCGCTCGCCGACACCACAGAAGGCCGAGAGGCCGCCGTGTTCCTGGGCGATGTTGTGAATCAGTTCCTGGATCAGAACGGTCTTGCCGACGCCGGCGCCACCGAACAGACCGATCTTGCCGCCCTTCACGTAAGGGGCGAGCAGGTCGACAACCTTGATGCCGGTTTCAAGGATCTCCTGGTTCGGAGTCAGGTCGGTCGCGTCCGGGGAGGGCCGGTGGATCGGCCAGCGCTCGACGTCGGCCGGGAGGGCGTCGCCACCGTCGATCGGCTCACCGAGAAGGTTGAAGATCCGGCCGAGGGTAACGTCGCCTACCGGGACGGTGATCGGTCCACCGGTGTCTACGACAAGATCGCCGCGACGAAGGCCATCGGTGGCGTCCATGGCCACGGTGCGAACCCGGTCGTCACCGAGATGCTGCTGAACCTCGCAGATCAGGTTCTGACCTTCGCGGGCGTCGGTCTCTTCGACCTGGATCTCGACGGCCGAGTAAATCTCGGGCAGTTTGTCGGGGAAGACGACGTCGACGACGACGCCCTGAATTTCCTCGATTCGTCCGGTGTTATTGCCGTTGTTCTCTGACATATCTCCAGTTCCAGTTTCAGTCGGTGGCGTCGCTTAGCCGAGCGCCTCCGCGCCGCCTACGACTTCCAGAATTTCCTGTGTGATCTCGGCCTGACGGACCCGGTTCATCTCCAGGGTCAGGTCATCAATCATTGTTTCCGCGTTTTCGGCCGCGCTGCGCATGGCCGTCATCCGGGCCCCGAGTTCTGATGCTGCCGACTCGAGAAGGTTGCGGTAAAGCGAAGTGTTCACGTAGTCGGGAATAACCGTGGCGAGCAGCTGCTCGGCTTCCGGTTCGTATTCCCAGGAAGCACGGGCATGGGCTTCCGCCAGCTCGCCGCTTGCGTCTTCCCCGCCCTCGTCCTCGGCTCCGGCACCGATCACCTCGGCTTCCTGGACGGGAAGCAGGATCAACCGCTGAACGTGCTGGGTCAGGGGCGAAACGTACCGGTTGTAGATGACCTCGACCCGGTCGACGTCACCATCGACGTAGGCCGAAGCGAGAGCCTCGCCGATTTCACGGGCATCCGAGAATGCGGGCCGGTCGGTGAAACCGGTCCAGGACTTCTGCGGCTCGGCCTTACGGAAGGTGAGCGCGCCATCGCCACGACGTCCGACCGCGTAGAAGACCGTTTCGATGCCGTCAGCCTTCAGTTCATCACGGCGATTCAGGCCGTCACGGAGGATGTTGGCATTGAAGGCACCGGCCAGACCGCGGTCACCGGTTACCAGGAGCAGCGCGACCCGCTTGACATCTTCGCGTTGCTCGAGGATCGGCACCTGTGAGATCGAACCAGCCTGGGCGGCAGCGCGTTGGGTCATGCGCCGCATCGCCTGGGCGTAGGGGCGCAGATGCTCGATCCGCATCTCCGCCCGCCGCAGCCGGGCGGCAGCCACCATCTCCATCGCGCGCGTGATCTGGCGGATGTTCTTGACGCTGGTGATCTGGTTTGTGACTTCTTTGCGGTTGGCCATTCGTGTTCCTTGCCTGGCGGCGCGATTCGGTGGTTCACTGCCTAGGCGGCAGTGGTTGCCTCCTCGTTGACGATTTCCTTGCCGGCCGAGTCGGGCTCAACCGCCTTGGTGTGATCAACACGATCGGATTCGCCTTCAGCCAGCGGCTCGCCGTTCTCGTCAAAGTCAGGACCGAAATCGTCGACGAACTGCGCGATCGCGTCGCCGAGCTCCTTCTCGTCTTCCTCGGGGAACTGGCCGGTCTCGTTTATCCGGTCACAGAGGGCCGTGTTGTCAGAGTGGAGACGGGCCAGCAGATCGACCAGGAAGTCCTGAACGCGGTCGGTCTTGATCCGGTCGAGGTAACCACCGGTGCCGGAGTAGATCGAAGCGACCTGATCGGCGACGGAAAGGGCGTCGCGTTCGTTCTGCTTGAGCAGCTCGACCAGACGCTCGCCGCGGGCCAGCGTCCGCTGGGTTTCCGCGTCGAGTTCGGAACCGAACTGGGCAAAGGCGGCAAGGTCGCGGTACTGCGAAAGCTCACCCTTCATCTTGCCGGCGACCTTCTTCATCGCCTTGGTCTGGGCGTCGCCACCGACTCGCGATACCGAGATACCGACGTTGATGGCGGGACGCACACCCGAGTTGAAGAGGTCGGACTCGAGGAAGATCTGGCCGTCGGTGATCGAAATGACGTTTGTCGGAATGTAGGCCGAGACGTCATTGGCCTGGGTCTCGATGATCGGCAGCGAGGTCAGCGATCCACCGCCCTCTTCGTCGCTCAGCTTGACCGCCCGCTCGAGCAGACGCGAGTGAAGGTAGAAGACATCACCGGGGTAGGCTTCGCGTCCCGGCGGGCGCCTGAGCAGCAGCGACATCTGGCGGTATGCGTAAGCGTGCTTGGTGAGGTCGTCGTAGATGCAGAGTGCGTGGCCACCCTTGTAAAGGAAATACTCGGCCATCGCAGTGCCGGCGTAAGGCGCGATGAACTTGATCGGGGCTGCCTCATCGGCCGGGGCGGCGACGATGATCGTGTTCTCCATGGCTCCGGCGGCCTCGAGGACCTCCCGCACCTGGACGATCGTCGACATCCGCTGTCCGATCGCAACGTAGACCGAGATCACTCCCGAGTCCTTGTTGTTGATGATCGAGTCGATCGTGACCGAAGTCTTGCCGGTCTGGCGGTCGCCGATGATCAGTTCGCGCTGTCCACGGCCAATCGGGATCATGCCGTCGATCGACTTGATGCCGGTCTGGAGCGGCTCGCGCACAGGCTGGCGGCTGACCACGCCGGGGGCCTTGAACTCGGCCGGGCGGGTCTTGCCGGAATTGATGTCTCCCTTGCCGTCGAGCGGACGACCAAGAGGGTCGACCATGCGGCCGAGGAATTCCTCGCCGACCGGGATTTCGAGCAGGCGGCCGGTGCGCTTCACCGTGTCACCTTCCACGATCTTGTCCCAGTCGCCGAAGAGCACGGCGCCTACGTTGTCGGCCTCGAGGTTGAGGGCGAGCCCGGTGACTCCGTGCGGAAGGTCGAGCATCTCCAGCGCCATGCAGTTATCCAGCCCGTGAATACGGGCGATACCGTCAGCGACCGAGAGCACGGTGCCAACCTCGGTCAGGTCGGCGCTACCGGGGTCAATGCCCTCGATGCGCTGCCGCAGAATGCTGGCAATCTCGTCTGGCTTGATCTGCATCTCGGTCTAAGTCCTCCTTAGGCCGCCTGAGCCACGCTCTGGCGGAGTTTCTCCAAGTTGTTGCGAATGCTGCTGTCGAGAACCATGTTCCCGACCTGAAGTACGAGCCCGCCGATGATCTTCTCGTCGACGCGGCTGGTCAGGTCAACCTGCTTGCCGGTCTGCTTTTCGACCGCGCTGGCGACCTCCTGGGCTACTGCGGGATCCAGCTGAACCGCGCTGGTGACGGTTACTTCGATTCGGTCATTCTCCTTCTTCCAGAGCTCATCGAAACTCTGCCGGATGCGGAAAATCGCCGGCATCCGATGCTTTTCGATCAGCAGCCCGAGGAAGTTACGAATCTCCGGGTTCGCCCCTTCGACCGCCCTGTCCAGACCGTCGAGTTTCTCCTGTGAAGAGAAGGATGGGCTGAAGAAGAACACCGCGAGTTCACGGTTTGAATCCAGGGCATCACTGAACTGTGCAAGCTGCCCCTGCACTTCGTCCAGATTGCCCTTCTCCCTGGCTACGCCAAAGAGGGACTCGGCATATACCCGAGCCAGCTCTTCCATCAGTTGTTCCGCTCCTCACCGGCCAGGGCCGAGAAGTCGACCTCGCGCAGCGCGTCTTCCACCAGCTCCTTGTGGGCTGCGTCATCCAGCGACTTGCGAGTCACCTGTTCGGTGGCCAGAATGGTCAGGTTGGCGACCTCCTTGCGGATGTCGTCCAGCGCCCGGCTCTTCTCGGCCTCGATGTCCTTGCGTGCCGCATCGACCAGCTCTTCCCGCTTGGCCTGGCTTTCCGCGGACGCTTCGGACCTGGTGTTTTCGGCAGCCTTGCGGGCTTTGCTGACGATTTCGTCAGCCTGCTCGCGAGCTTCGGTCAGTCGCTGGCGGTAGTCCGCCAGCATCTGGTCCGACTCTTCCTTCTGCTTTTCAGCAGCCTCGAGGCTTTCGCGAATGGTTGCTGCGCGCTTGTCGAGGGCTTCACCGATCTTCGGGAAGGCAAACTTCTTCAGCACCAGGAAGGTGACGCCGAAGATGAGCAGGGTCCAGATCATCAGACCCAGCTCGGGTGTCACCAGGAAGTTGCCGCCCTCTTCCTCGGCGGCTGCTGCTGCCAGTGGCAGCGAGGCCACGATATTTGAGAGAACAGGCTCCACGGTCGGCCTACAGGAAGAACGCGATCAGCGCGAAGATGAAGGTGTAGAAGGCGACGGCCTCGGTCAGAGCGAAGCCGAGCCAACGGATCGACTGGAGCTCGGAAGCGAGTTCGGGCTGACGGGCAACCGACTCGATCTCCTTACCGAAGATGAAGCCGACGCCGATGCCGGCACCGATCGAACCGAGACCGGCGCCGACGCCGAGGGCGATCGCCTTGCCGGCGTCGGTGACATCGCCGGTGACTTCGGCGAGGGGCACGATGGAACTGGGATCCATTACGGGGACTCCTTTTTAGTGGCTTTCGGCGGTTGCTCCGCCGATGTAGATAGCGGTCAGGATGGTAAAGATGAATGCCTGCAGGGTGGCGACGATGCCGACCTCGAAGACGTAGAAGGCAAAGGCCATCGGGAAGGTCAGGACACCCAGCGCGGCAATGCCGAGCAGGACGGCAAGTCCGCCACCCATGAAGAGAAGCAGCAGGTGGCCGGCGAGAATATTGGCGAAAAGTCGAACCGAGAGCGAAATCAGGCGGACGAAGTGCGAGATCACTTCGATCAGGAAGATCGCCGCCTTTCCGAAGGGGTTCATGTCTTCGAGACCCGACGGCAGCCAGCTGGCCAGGTACTTGATCGGGCCTTTGGCGATCACGCCTTCGACGTGGTAGGCGATCCAGACGATCAGGGTCAGGACGATCGGGATCGCGATGTTCGCCGTGGCTGCGTAGAGAGCAAATGAGGGTACTTCGATGCCGAAGATGTCAACCGGGTGAGCGGTATTGGTCGGCAGTGGGATGTAGCCGATCATGTTCGAAAAGAAGATGAAGAAGAAAAGCGCACCGAGGAAGGGGAACCAGCGCCGTGCCAGCCTCTCCTCGGGGATGTTGTTTCCGGTGATCTCGTTCTTGGTGACGTCGTAGGCCACCTCGATTGCGGTCTGTATCCGGTTCGGCTTCTGCTGCATTTTGTTGGCGACCCAGATCATGATCGTCACCGTGAGGACCGCCGCAATGAACAGGTAGAGGACTGCCTTGTTGATCGACAGGTCGATCCCGCCGATGTTGATCGGAATCCACGCTTCGAGCTTGAACTCGTTCTGAGGCTTGAAGTGATCGTTCTTTCCGTCAGACCCGAAGATCAGCCCGAAAGCGATTGCCACAGCCAGCCAGACACCGAGACCGAGAAAGACCTTGGCCTTTGTGCTGAAGCCCGTCCTGGTGTCGGGCATCTTCTCGTGGGCCACTTCGCTCATCGAGCCTCCTCGGGCTGGTCTGTCTTGCCGAGCAGGTATGCCAACCCGCGAGTGGCGAGGTTCACGGTGAAAAGAAGCACAAGCAGGGCTGCCGCGGCAAGACCGACCTCGCGGTCGATGATGCAGGTGATCAGGACGACCGCGGCCATCAGCCACGGGCGGCCCAGCGAAGTCGCCGCGACGGCGCCCATGGCGCTGGTGCGCTTGCCCTGGGCAAGGTCGGAGGCGGCCTTGCGCTCCGCCCAGACCTGAAGCAGACGCTGCGCGGCCCAGACCACGGCGGCAACCGCGTATCCGGCCAGATTGAAGCCGGCGATGATGAAAACGGGCAGCGCCAGGACCAGAATGATCAGGTCCAGATAGGTAAGAAAGGAGAAGCTGCGGTTACCCATGTCCCCTTCAAGGGAGCTCTTTGCGGCAAGCGTCGTCAAGGCGGGGCGACTATATCCAAGTGAGGCAGGTTGGCGCGGTGCGGTCAGGGTAAAGTGACAGGTGCCACTAATCCCTTGTCCAAGCGGAAAACCCGGCCTCTTGGAATCCTGATCAGTCTTCCCCGCTTTGTTCGTCCCGCCAACGGGGACGCTTGATGATTTCGAGGACGAAGGCCAGGTACACAGTCACGGCCAGCGCAGCCAGCAGGACGGTGACCATGATTGCGGTCCAGAGCGGGTCGAAGTTGCCCCGGTCGTCGCTGTAGGGAACAAACCGCAGGGCCAGCGCAAGCAGGGCGAGGACCAGGGTCCAGCCGTAGAGGTAGACGAGGGTTCTCCTCTGGGAAAAGCCAATGTTGGCCATACGGTGATGGAAGTGCCAGCGGTCCGCCTGAAATATCGGCTGGCGGTACTTGATGCGCTTGGCAACCACGAAGGCCGTATCGAATAGTGGCACGGCGAGAATCACCAAGGGAAACACGAGAGCGATAACGGCGTTGGTTTTCAGGGCACCCTGAACCGAAGCCACAGCGATCATGTAGCCAAGCAGGTTCGACCCCGTGTCCCCCATGAAGCTGGAGGCAGGCGGGAATCCGTAGCGCAGGAAACCAAGCGCCCCGCCAGCGGTAATCGCGGCGAGTGCCCCGGCCTCATATCGCTCAAGGGAAACGGCGATGATCGCCATCGCCGCGCAGGCAATCGCGCAGAAACCGGCCGCAAGGCCATCTATCCCGTCGATCAGGTTGATGATGTTCATGACCAGGGCGATGCCGATCACGGTCAGCGGATAGGCAACCCAGCCCAGCTCGAAGCCGCCGATGAAAGGCACCGTCAGATTCGCCGGGTAGACGCCGCCGACCACCGGGATCGTGGCCGCACCGAGCTGTCCGAACAGCTTCAGCCCCGCCGGAAGGTCAATCAGGTCATCCAGGGCGCCAATCAGGGCGACTACTGCAGCGCCCAGCAGGATGCTCAGGGTTTCGGTGCTGACCGGCAGCCAGATCCACCCGGCAACTTCGATACCGATGAGGATCGCCAGTCCGGACATCCGCGGGGTCGGGGAGGTGTGCTGGCTGCGTGGCCCCGGTTCATCGATCGCTCCGGCACTTCGCGCAACCCATTCCGCCGGCCGTACCAGCACCAGAGTGACCAGAGCCGCCGTGAGGAAGGCCCAGACGGCATCGATCCCTTCAACCATGCCAGAACAATAAATGGCGATCCGGTCTTAGCCGGATCGCAACAGAAACCCGCCGACCCACAGGGACAAATAATGGACGGGTCGGCTCCGTCCGTGGCGGGGTCCGGCCCGCCCTCCCGTTTCAACCCGCCCCTCCCACCGGAACCAATTGATGGTTGGGAGGGACTCCGGCCCAGGTAGTCCGTGGTGATACCGACCGGCCTTCGATTGCTCCTTCATCAATGAGCTTGAAATTTCCGCCATATAACGCTCGAAACTTTAATCTCAGTACAAATCAGGCCAAGGCCTCAAGCATTCCCTTGACCAGGAGTTCCGGGTCGCGGGGATTGCGGGGGCCCGTTACACCGGCTCGCTTGGCCAACTCGAGCCCTTCCGCGCTTTCCAGTAACTGGAGCCGGCCATCGGCGATCAGCGCCTCGTCCACCCCTCCCATCTTGCCGGCGAAGGTCGTGAAGACCGGCGTACCGAGAGCGACGGCCTCACGATTCATCGTGCCGCCGGCGCTGACCACAAGATCGGCGAAAGCGATCAGGCTCTGGGCGTCCACCGCCGCTTCTGGCACGATCAGGTTCGGCGAGTTCCTGGCCCGCGCCCGCTCTCGCTGCCCGGCAGTCCTGGGAATGATCACAGCAGTAACCCCTGCTGCCTGCGCCAGACGATCAATCACCTCTTCGTAAAGCGGATTGTCGGCGTGGTAGGCAGCCGTTTCCGGCGGAGGCCGGACTATCACGAGGATTCGTGTGAGGTCAACCCCGAGGTCCTCCGGAACCGATGGGTCAGGCACGAAATCCGCCAGGTAGTAGTCCTCTTTGAGCCCCGGAAAGCGGACCAGCTTCTCTTCCTTCGCCCCCGCCTTGGTCAGGCGGTCGACCGGGATCGAATCCGGTACCAGAACCCGTTTCGCTACCCGCCAGGCGATCTTGCGCTGAAGACCGGCGTATTCGTAATCCTGCATCTGCGCCGAGGGAATGGCGAAGCTCCGCGAAATCACAGCCAGGTCAACCGATCCGTGCGCGATCGCGAGGTCGGGCCGAAACGACCAGACCGGACGGGCGAGCCTGGCCGACCGGCCAGCCAGTGCCATCCCCTTGCCAAGCTTTCCGGCGCCACCATGCCGTCCGACCACCACATGGGAAATACCGAGCCGTTCCAGGTTGCCGACCGTCTCCCCGTTCTCACGAGCGGTCACCAGCACTTCAGCTCCGTGCTCCTGAAAGCGTTCGATTACCGGCCGGAGAACGATCGGATGGGCCGCAGCCGTGCAGTCGAACCAGGCTTTCACCCGAGACCGGGGTAGAGCGGGTACTTGTCCATGAGCACCTGGCTATGGGCAACAAGCGACTGTCGCGCTGCCTCGAAGTCCGGACCGAGAGCAGCGCTGATGATCGAGGCGATCTCGCCCATGTCTTCGGGCTGGAAACCTCTTGTGGTCAAAGCCGGAGTGCCGATGCGCAGACCGGAGGGATTCATTGGCGGCCGCTCGTCAAAGGGAATCGCGTTGCGGTTGACGGTGATGCCGACCTGGTCGAGGCGATCCTCACCGGTCTGGCCGTCGAGTCCGGTCGATGTGAGATCGACCAGAACAAGATGGACATCGGTGCCGCCGGTCAGAACGTCGATACCACCCTCGATCAGTCCGGCGGCCAGGGCCCTCGCATTGGCCACCGTGCGGCGCTGGCGCTCGGCAAAGGCGTCGGTAGAGGCGATCCCGAGGGCAACGGCCTTGGCCGCGATCACATGCATTAGCGGTCCGCCCTGCTGGCCCGGGAATACGGCACGATTGACGTCGGCTTTGAGTTCTTCCTTGCTGAGGATCATGCCGCTGCGGGGGCCGCCGAGGGTCTTGTGGATGGTAGTTGTGACCACATCGGCATATGGCACCGGATTGGGATGCTCACCGGCTGCGACAAGACCGGCAAAGTGGGCCATGTCAACCATCAGCTTCGCGTCAACCGCATCAGCTATCTCACGGAAAGCGGCGAAGTCGAGCTGACGCGGGTAGGCCGACCAGCCGGCGACGATCAGGTCCGGTTTGTTCTCCTCGGCCAGGCGGCCGACCTCTTCCATGTCAACCTGAAGGTCTTCCTTTGACACGTGGTAGGGCACCACGTTGTAGAGCTTGCCGGAAACGTTGAGCTTCATCCCGTGGCTGAGGTGGCCACCATGATCGAGCGCCAGGCCCATGATCGTGTCACCGGGCTCGATCAAAGCCATGTACGCGGCGTTGTTCGCCTGGGCGCCTGAATGCGGCTGGACATTTGCGTGCCCCGCGCCGAAGAGATCCATCGCCCGGTCGATCGCCAGCTGCTCGACGATGTCAACCTGCTCGCAACCCCCGTAGTAGCGTCGGCCGGGGTAGCCCTCCGCATATTTGTTGGTCAGCACCGAACCGGCTGCCTCCAGAACCGCCCGGGGAACGAAATTCTCCGAAGCGATCATCTCGAGCGTGTTGCGCTGACGGTCCAGTTCGCCACCGATTGCTTCGGCAACAGCAGGGTCGACTTCGGCGAGGCTGGCGTCAAGCAACTCTTCGGAAACGGTGCTCATCTTCGGGTAAAACCTTTCTTTGACGGGAAAATTGAGGGTAGCAACGGTGCCGGTCCGGGAACCGTGCCGGAATCGGCGCCAGCCTTATATTTCGCCGCGTTCAACTTCGGATATCTCGCCAACCCGACGGGCGTGACGGCCCCCGTCGAAACCGGTGGAAAGGAACGCCTCCACGATCGGCCGGGCCTGGTCCGGGTCCAGTCTCGCGCCGGAGAGCGTCACCACATTGGCATCGTTGTGCCTGCGGCTCATTTCCGCCTCGGCCGGATCGTGGGCGTTGACAGCCCTGATCCCGTCAACCTTGTTGGCAACGATTGAAACCCCTACCCCGGACCCACAGACGATCACGCCTTTCTCGGCATCACCACCCGCCACAAGTTCGGCCGCCCTGGCGGCGAAAGGCGGGTAATCCGTCGATTCAACCGAGTGGGTGCCTACATCCTGGACTTCATGCCCCTCGGCCTCGAGTTGTGATTTGACCGCTTCTTTCAGCTCGAATCCGGCGTGATCTGATCCCATCGCGATTTTCATGCCGCGAGCCTAGATGATCGGGAGGCAAAGGTGATCTCGAACTGCCCCGTTCAGACCCGGCGACCTGCTCTACCATTCCGCTGTGCGCAAACTGACTTTGGCCACCATTGCCGCGGCATTTTCCGCCGTCACAATCGTCGTCTTCGGCCTGCCCGGCAGTCCGGCCACGGGAGCGTTCGACCCTGACCGCCCGAACGGGGTCGAGGATCCCTGTCGCAATGTGCAGACAGCAAAGAAGCTGCTCTGCCCGGACTTGCGGATCGCGAGACCATCCGAGATGTACCTCGACCGAAAGGTGGTACCGGGACGGGTTGTGCTCCGCGCGACCAATGACATTCGCAGCCGCGGCCAGGGGCCTATGGAGATTCGAGGTCATCGTGACCACACCTTCTCGATGAATGTGACCCAGGCGATTCAGCGCCGGGCCGGCGGCTATGCGCTTTACCCGACCCAGGCCCGCCTGCGGTTCTTCACGGTCGGCTATCGCTGGGGAGGTTCTTACTGGAAGGTGCGGGATCCGCTCCACTTCGAGCTCTGGCGGATAGACGAAAAGCGCCGCAGGACCAAGCTGGTCAGGACGGGTCCGAAGCAGTTCTACTGTTTTCGGGACCTCGAACGGACCAACCCCTCTCCGCGTTCCCCGGCCGCCGCGGTCTATCCCGCCTGCAATCAGAACCCGAAGGTTCGCCATGTCACTCTCGGTACGTCGATCGGCTGGTCGGACATCTACCCGTCCACCTACCATCTGCAATGGATCGATGTGACCGGACTCCGCGGCTGCTTCGCGTATGTCCTTCACCTCGACCCGGGCAATGTCCTCTTCGAGCTGGACAAGGAAAACAACGTGTCACAGCGCATAGTCCGCCTCCCCTGGCGAGGCTATCGCCACCGCGGCTGCTGAAAGGCTCTAGCGGCCGAGTGCCGCGATCAGGTCACCCCGGCTCATTCCCCCTTCGCGGAGGATCTCCCATGCTCCGTGCTCGTCGTAGTCGGTGAGGTCGACCACCGTCGAAGGCAAACCGGTGAGCCGGCCGCCATCGATCGCCAGGTCAACCAGCTCACGAACTTCGGGGACCACGCCTTCGAAAACCGAAGGGGACGGCTCGCCACTCAGGTTGGCGCTGGTCTGAAACAGTGGAAATCTCACCCCGGAGAGCGGACCGTCAATTACCCTGATCCCGAGCCTGGCCCGGTCCTCACGGCAGGCAAGCGGATAGCGATGCCTGGGGTTCGGGACGATCAGAGTCACCGGTCCGGGCAGCAACTTCGCCGCCGCCTCCGAAACTCTCTGGCCAAGATCGCGGATAAGTTCACGCATTGCCAGCGGGGAAAGGTACATCACCGCGGATGACTTGCCGTCGTCGCGCCCCTTTATCTCGTGGATTCGACGGACCGCCTTCCCGTTGAGCGGATCGCAGGCCAGTCCGTAAACCCCGTCGGAAGGGAAGAGTGCAACGCCTCCCTTGCTGATGCATGACTCAAGGGCCTGCCTTGCGGCGTCACCGGCGTTGACACTTGTCGCGACGACTTTCACAGACCGATCATCTCATTCCGGCTCCGGCAGCAGGGGCCTGCGACCGGTCACCACCCGGTCGATCCCGGCCAGATCGAGTCGTACCTCGGTCCTTGGCCAGCCCCCCTCCCGAATCAGTCCGGCCACCCTCTCCCCCTGCCCCTGCCCGACTTCCAGTCCGATCACGGGCGCGCTCACTCCGGCCTTCCCCAGGCCGGCCAGCACCTCCGCAATCACCACGGTTCCGTCCGGCCCGCCGAAAAGGGCGCCCGCCGGTTCCCATTGGCCGACTTCCGGAGGGAGACCGTCGGAGTCCGGCACATAGGGCAGGTTGGCGAGAATCAGGTCGAAGGCGACCGGTCCGGGGGGAACTGTGCCGAGCAGAAACTCGATCCGGTCAGCCAGTCCGAGCCGGACTGCGTTGGCGACTGCGACTTCGATCGCCCCTTCGGAGATGTCGGTCGCGGTGATCCGTACCTCCGGCAGTTCGTCTGCCACGGCCAGCGAGATCGCTCCAGACCCCGTACCGATTTCCAGCACGTTCTTCGGCTGAACCTCGAGCGCCAGCTCGACCAGCATCTCGGTCTCCGGACGGGGGATCAAGACGCGACGATCAACGACCAGATCGATATGCCGAAAACCCCGGTGGCCAAGTATGTAGGCGACCGGTTCACGCCGGATCCGCCTTCGCACTGCCTCCGAGAAGGCCCGGGCTGCAGCAGGTTCAAGCGTCATTTCCCGATCGACGACCAGGGATGCCCGGTCAATCCCGGCCAGGCTGGAAAGCAGGACTTCGGCATCGAGCCGGGGAGTGTCTATTCCGGCCGCTTTGAAGGAATCAATGGCTGCCGTCAGGGCATCCGCGGCATTTGCCCCGGTGACGCCCAAGCTCACGCCGCCTGGACTTCAAGCCGCTGACGCTTCTCCTCGGCCGCGAGGGCATCCGTGAACTGGCTCAGGCTTCCGTTCAGGACGCCTTCAAGGTCATGCGCGGTCAGCTTGATGCGGTGATCGGTGACCCGTCCCTGAGGGAAATTGTAGGTGCGGATTTTTTCCGAACGCTCACCCGTGCCGACCTGGGCCTTTCGTTCTGCTGCGAGCGCTGCCTGCTGCTCGGCGAGCTGCCTTTCGTAGATCCTCGCCCGCAGCACCCTCATCGCCTTTTCGCGATTCTGGAGCTGGGACTTCTCGTCCTGCATCGACACGACGATGCCAGTCGGCTGGTGGGTGATCCGGACAGCCGAATCTGTTGTGTTGACTGATTGCCCGCCTGGCCCGGAGGAACGGTAGACATCGATCTGGAGATCGTTCTGGTCAATGTCCACCTCCACTTCTTCCGCTTCAGGAAGGACGGCCACCGTCGCGGTTGAAGTGTGGATACGGCCCTGGGATTCGGTTTCCGGCACACGCTGGACGCGGTGGGTCCCACCTTCGTACTTGTAGACGGAATAGGCGCCGGCACCACGCACTTCGAAGGTCACATCCTTGAAGCCACCATGTTCCGCAGCCGACTGGGAAAGCACCGCTGTTGAATACCCGCGTTCGGATGCGTAGCGGGTCAGCATCTTGAACAGATCACCGGCGAAAAGGGCCGCTTCATCGCCTCCGGTACCTGCCCTGATCTCCACGATCACGTTCTTTTCGTCGTTCGGATCGGGTTCAACCATGGCGAGCCGGATCTCTTCCTCCAGCTCTTCAAGACGAACTGGCGCCTCGCGCACAACCTTCTCGAGTTCCTCGTCTTCGCCCTCCTCAAGCAGCTCGCGGGCACCTTCAAGATCATCATTCAAGGTGCGGTACTCCGAGACCAGCTGCCTCGCTGGCCCGATCTGGCGGTATTCACGGCCTACCTCGGCATACCGTTCGCGGTCTCCGATTACCTCCGGATCGCTCATCTGCTGCTCGAGTTCGGCGAATCGCGCCTCGATCTGTTCTGCCAGCTTGCGGATCACGCAGCCATTGTGACTGAGCCGGCGCTCCAGGGGCTGGTGGCCGCCCGGTATCCGACTAGCCGCTATTCACACTCGGATTTGGTTGCGTCGTTGAAGTTGGTGATCGCGCTGACCACCATCGCCGCGCTGAGACCGACCGCGGCGTAATCTGTTCTCGTCGGGTTGGCCGGAAGCGCATCTACGCCCTTTCGAAGGGTTTCAACTGAAGTTTCGATTGCTTCCGTCTCGCTGGGGAAATCGGCCTTCGCGGAGTCGGCAAGCGTGCCGGCATTGGTTTCGATGGTCTCGATCTGGGTCTGAAGTCCACTCGGATCAGAATCAGCGATCAGGCCTGGCAGCGCTTTCACCGATTCGTCGAACTGGGTGCGGTCATCACAGAACGCCGGCTTGGAATCACCGCCGCAGGCCACGAATGACACGGCCGCGACGCCCCCGACAGCGATGGTGGCAAAGGTACGACGGAAGTTTGATCTGCTGGAAAACACGCTGGCCTCTCACGATCGGTGTAGGTGTTGCAGGGAAGGCCAGCATATCCCTCAGGCAACTATTTCGATCGGCTCCAGACGCGCGTTCTCTTCCGGGGTTTCCAAGTCAAGAACCGCATTCAGGGCCGCGATCGCGACTTCGATCTGCGACTCGTCCGGTTCGCGGGTGGTGAGGTTCTGGAGCATCAGCCCGGGCCACATGATTGCCCGGACCCAGCCCTTCTGGCGATTCCGGCCTGCCCACTTGATCAATTCGTAGGCGATTCCCGCGATCAGGGGAATCCCGATGATGCGGGAGAGCAGCAGCCAGTACCACTCCGGCAGACCGAGTGGTGCGAAAACGAAGATCGCCACCACCATTACGATCAGAAGGAAGCTGGTGCCGCAGCGCGGATGTAGCCGCGAATAGAGGGCCGCCCTGGCCGGCACCAGCTCATCTTCGGCCTCATAGCAGGAGATTGTCTTGTGCTCGGCCCCGTGATACTCGAAGACCCGCCGCAGATCGTCGAGCCGGGAAATCACGACGATGTAGCCGATGAAAATCGCGGTTCTGAGCACTCCCTCGACCAGCCAGAAGAGCACCGACGAGTTCAGCCAGTCCTTGATCAGGCTGGTCAACCCGACTGGAATAACAAAGAAGAGCAGAATCGCAAAAGCCAGGGAGATCAGGATCGTCATTCCCCAGGCGAACCCGCCAAGTTCCTCTTCCTCCTCATCGTCGTCGAGTTGGGCGTTGGCCGACATACCGAGCGCCCGAAAGCCGATCTTCAGTGATTCGGCCAGGGCGACGACCCCGCGAATGATCGGCCAGCGAAACAACCTGTGATGACGAGCCCAGGGGTCGATCGTCTCGACCTCGGTTTCGATCGTCCCGTCCGGCTTGCGAACCGCAACCGCCCAGGTGGTGACACCACGCATCATCACCCCCTCAAGAACCGCCTGCCCTCCTACCGGAGCGTCACGTTTCGCTTCGAGAGGCCTGCCGGTTGCCGGACCGGCACCCGTCGGGGGGTCGTCCCCGTTCCGGGCAGCCGGAAACCCGGCACCCGCAGGGCTGCCGTTCAGCGGCTTGGTGGCGCCGCCCTCCACGAGTTGAAGAGTCCGGGCTTTTGGCCGGTCGCGGGCTAGTTGCCCGCGTTGGCCTTGGCACGCTTGGCAGCGCGCCGCTGAAAGCGCTCGACCCGTCCGCCGGTGTCGACCAGCTTCTGCTTGCCGGTGTAGAAGGGATGGCAGGCAGAGCAGAGTTCGACATGCAGGTCAGACTTGGTCGACCGCGTGTAGAACTGGTTGCCGCATGAACAATGAACGTTCGCGAGCGTGTATTCGGGGTGGATATCTGCCTTCATGCAACCCATTCTAGAGAAGACGTCAAGCCGCCGACTTCTGTGGCAGGGACGGGGGTCGGTACCGGGCGCCACCTGAAATTCGCAATTTGCGGGAAAAGTGGCAGGTTTTCCGTCCGATGGGGCGAACTAGCTTTCCATAACCCCTTCCGGAGGAGGATCGTCAGTATGGCCAGAGAGGTTTTCGATCAGGCTCGCCCGCGCAGCTCCAAGGCGCAACGGTTTGCCGACGCTTTCAAAGGCTGCGACGAGTGGACTATCCCGCCGCGGAAGCCCAGGACGGTGAACGATTCCATCGAGACCATCGCATCGCCTTTCGATGCGCGCGTCTATGGAGCCGAAATCATCGACCTCGAGTTCCGCGAAGCAGCCTGAGTACTAACGGATGACAGCCACCCTGGGCACGCGGTCCTTGAAGATCGCGGTGCCGCCGGTTGTGCTGCCGCCGAGATCGGCCGTACGGTCGAAGTGGTCGAGGGTTCCCCGGCCGTAACCGCCGCGGCATTGTCGGCATCTATTCAGACGTACTCGTCGGCGGCAAAAGGAAACGGCGCCGGATTCCTCCGGCGCCGCTCTCAATGATTCGGATGCTGCTGGTGCTGCTCTGGCGCTTGATCCGGTCGGCCGGCCCTCCCTCCGGCCCCGCGGATCAGGTCTCGGTGTAGAGCGGGCCGTCGCCACCTTCCGGCAGCGTCAGGCGGCCACCCTTGGCCGTGATAGCGCCGCACTGGACGCAATTCGAAGCGGTCACGTGGACATCCACTATCGGGGCATCCGACTCAAGCTGGTCTTCCGGGATCTCGTAGACCTGCGCCGGACACATCGACACCCAGGTCTGGGCGATTTCCCGCGGGACTTCGGTCTGGATCCGGATGTGATTGGGAGCATCATCACGCGTCGCATTTCCCGAAAGGAAGACGGACGACAGCTTGTCGAAGGTGTATTCGCCATCCGGCTCCGGGTACTTCTCCGAAGCCTTGCCGATCTCCATCTTGTAAGTCGCATCATCGTGGTTCTTCCAGTGGCCACCGGGGAAGTGACCCTGGGTCGCAGTCATCGCGGAAGCCATTGCGCCGCCGACGAAGAAGCCCTTGGTGAAGGGCTGGCTCATGTTGCGGGACTTGTAGATGTCCTTCTCGATCAGCGAGTTGTGGACCTTCTCGTCGTAGGCGGAGAAATCAACCGAATCCTTCTCAAGAGCGTCGACGATCGCCTCCGCGGCGTACATGCCGGCATGCATCGCGTAGTGGACGCCCTTCAGTTCGGGAACGTTGACCATGCCGACGTTGTCACCGGCCATCACCATTCCGGGAACGGCGAGACGCTTCGGCATCGACCAGTAACCACCCATCGGGATGGTCTTGGCACCCCAGCCAACCCGCTTGCCACCCTTGAGAATCTTCTTCACGAAGGGGTGGGTCTTGAACTGCTGGAGCAGATCGTGGACCGAGAGAGTCGCGTCGGTGTAATCGAGACCGGCGACGAAGCCGATGCAAACCTTGTTGTCCTCCATCGGGTAAATGAAGGATCCGCCGAACTCCTTGTACTTGGCGGCCTTGCGAAGCGGCCAGCCCATGGTGTGAATTACCTGGTCGAGTGGTTCTTCCACTTCCCAGATTTCCTTGACACCAAGCTCGAACCTCTGCGGATCGAGCCCGTTGATGTCGAAATGGTCGAGAGCGGCGTAGGTGAGGTGACCGACCACGCCTTCGGCGAGGACGGTGCCCTTGGCGACCAGATCCATGCCGGGCTCGAAGTTGCCGAGTTCCTGGCCGTCACGACCGCGACCGCGGTCACCGGAACGGATGCCACGCACGATCTGATCCTCAACCAGCAGCTTGTCGGCCGTGGTCTCGGTGAGGATGTACGCACCCATTTCCTCGGCCTTTTCGGCGAGGAACCGGGAAAGCTTTGAGACGGAAGTGACGTAGTTGCCGTGGTTCTTGAAATTCGGCGGCATCGGCTTGAGCGGAAGGGCAACCTTCTCGGTCAGCAGGTATACGGCGTCCTTCTCGACCTCACGGTAGACCGGCCACTCTTCTCGCGGCAGGTCGGGGAAAAGCTCCTCGAGGGCGGAGGGACGCATGTTGGCGCCGGACATACCGTGGGCACCACAGACCTTGCCTTTTTCAACGACGGCGACCGGAACCTCGCCGAGCTTCTCCATCAGCTCGGGCTTGTTCTCCAGCAACTGAAGGGTCTTGACGGCGGCGGCCAGACCGGCGGGTCCACCACCGACGATCGCGACGCCGACTTCAATGCGCTCATCTTCGGGATCGGTGGGCGCAGTAATGACGCTTTCAGAATCAAAGGGGGGCGGATATTCGGAGGGCGCTACGGGCGGCATGCTCTTGGTCCTTTCGGGACGGCTCGGGTGATGAGACGGGAATTTGCTTCCTGAATGATGCGAAGTTCTTTACTGCGAAGTTCTTTACTGCGAAGTCATGGTGATGCATCCGGGCGAATTCCCTTCAAGGGATTCGCCCGCTGGCCCGGGAGAGCTTCCGCTTTCCCGGGCCAGTGAGCTACTGCCAGGGGCGACTAGCCCTTCTTCGCCTTGATGGCTTCGGTGAGTTTGGGCATGATCTTGTTCAGATCACCGACGATGCCGAGGTCGGAGAACTCGAAGATCGGGGCGTTCGCATCCTTGTTGATCGCCACGATGTTTTCAGAGTTCTGCATGCCGACCTTGTGCTGGATGGCGCCGGAGACACCAACCGCCAGGTACAGCTTCGGTGCGACCGTCTTGCCGGTCTGTCCGATCTGGGCGGCGTAGGGATACCAACCGGCGTCCACAACCGCGCGGGTCGCGGCAACAGCGCCATTGTCGAAAGCACCGGCCAGCTCTTCAGCTGCCCCGAAGCCTTCGGCCGAGCCGAGGCCACGACCGCCACCGATCAGAATGTCGGCTGCTTCAATGTCCACGTCGGCGCCTCGCTGCTCGCCGCGGGTGATCATTTCGGCCTTGGTCGAGAAATCGGAGAGCTCGATGTCGACGTCGACGACTTCGGCAGAACCGCCGGTTTCGTTGATGTCGAAGGCATTGAGTCGACCGATGATGATTCCGGGCTCGGAGACATAGCCGACGTCGGCGATCTTCGAGTCCTGCAGGATCGGACGCTCGGAGATGAGCTTGCCGCCATCAACCTTGACCTTGGTGACTTCCATGGTCACACCGGCGCCGAGACGCGCGGTCAGGCCGGCGCCGATCTCGAATCCGAGCAGGCCACCGCCGAACAGCGCGTAGGTGAAGCCGTTGTCCTGGATGACCTTGGCCATCACATCGACGATCGGCTGGGCGAGGCCTTCCTGGACGTTCTTCGCCCGATAGACCTTGGTCACGCCGTACTTGCCGAGACCGGCAGCAGCGTCATCAGCGATATCACCGACGATGATGGCTGCGGCTTCGGAACCGAGTTCGCCTGCGAGCTTGGCGGCCTCGGAGAGGGCGCCGAGCGAGTTCTTGTTGAAGTTGCCCTCGTCGTCATGAAGGGCGTATACGAGAATGCCGGCCATTTAGATCAGCTTCCTTTCCTCGAGCCACGCGACAATCTTTTCGACGGTCTCCGCGGTGTCTTCGTCTTCGATGATCTCGCCGGCTTCCTTCTGGGGAGGCTCGTTGAGCGAGAGCACGGTGGTCTGCGAACCTGCTTCGCCGACCTGGCTGGCGTCGATGCCGACATCACCGGCGGACTTGGTGTCCAGCGGCTTCTTCTTGGCACCCATGATGGCCTTGAGACTCGGGTAGCGCGGTTCGTTGATCGCGTCACCAACCGAGATCACGGCGGGCAGGGTCAGGGCCACGGTGTCATAGCCGTACTCGGCCTGACGCTCACAGCGGATCTTGTCGCCGTCGACCTTCATGTCGATGACCTGGGTCAGCGACGGCATTCTCAGGTGATCGGCCACAACGGCACCGATCGTGTAGCACTCGCCATCATCGGACTGCTGGCCCAGCAGGACCAGGTCCGGACTCTCGGCCTCGAGTACCTTCGCCAGGGCGAGACCAGTGGCGCAGACGTCGGAGCCGGCGAGGGCCTCATCGGCCAGGTGGACCGAACGGTCGGCGCCGAGCGCGACGGCCTTCTGGAGGGCGCGCTGGGCAGTATTGGTGCCCATGGTCACAGCGACGATTTCGTCGATCTGGAGTTCGCCGCCTTCCTTGAGCTGCATGGCAGCCTCAATGGCGTGGGTGTCAAAGGGGTTGAGGGTATTCTCGCCGCTGCGATCGAGCCGCATGGTGCCGGGATCAATGCGCTTTTGTACCGCGGCGTCTGGCACATCTTTGACCAGGACGCAGATCTTCAACTGAAGCCTCCTTAGGGGGTCTTGCGAGAGGGCCCTCCTGAATTTGAGGTGGAGAGCCAGAGATGCAGTTTGCGACAAGCGATCTTACCGGGATTCGCGTCGTATTGACTGACGAGTCAATCGGGGCGATGCTTCCGCTTCCCGCGCAACCCTGGTTATAGCCAGCCGGCGATGCCGAGACCGAGACCAAGAACCAGGTTTATGGCAGCCATGGAACCGACCACACGCAGTTGTCTGCGCGTATTCGAACCCATGTCGTAAACCCAGGCTGCGACCGCGAAAAAGGTGGCATATCCGAAAATCACGATCAGCGGGATGAAGGGCACGTTCCACCACCAGTACTCCCAGTGAAAGTAGCCGGTGCTGTGCAGGAAGATCTCGATTCCAACGCAGATCAGGGAAAAGACCAGCACCAGGAATACCCGGTTCGGAAGGCCGAGGATCTTTGCCCCGGGATCCTGCGGAAGGTTCTTGACGAAGGCCACCCCGGAAACCGCGAAGAGCAGCAGGATCTCGATCGTGAAGCCGATGAAGATCAGGTAACTGGTGTCGCCGGTCACCGTCCAGAGAGGCGCCCGGTCACTCAAATGAAAAATTGCCGAGTTGACCATCTCGTTGAAAAGGTCCATCATCGAAAAAGCCAGACCGGCGAGAACGATGTCCCAGCGACGACGCTCTATCTCGACCGAGTAGACGTAGACGACGAGTCCGAGCAGAGTCACCGTCGACCATTGGAAGGTCGAGCCGTTCCTCAGTATTGACTGCGCTTCCCGAACGAAGTCGGGAACCATCATCACCGGCAGCGATTCGATCATCCGACTACTCTGTTGCGCCCATTCCTGCGCTCGAAAGTGAAGCGCCGGGTGTCAAGGCGTCCGCCAAGCCCCATCGACCCGACCGTGACCCGGTACCGGCCGTCGGTGAGTCGGGAAGCTTTCCATTTGAAGGACCGCTGCCGGGTCATGCGGGCCACAACCTTGCCCTTCCCGGTCCCCCTGCCGCCGATCCGCCGGACCGTAATGTCAGCCGGACTTTCGGTGAGCGTGCTGAAACTGAAGCTCAGACCGTCGTTCCGGTCCTCGAGGGTAATCGGCCCGAACCCCGGGTCCGGAACCTTTCCGGCCGGCTGACGGCCGGCGCTGGTGAACACCATTGCCGGTTCAGTCATCCTGAGCGTCGACGAGGTCGCCTCGATCTGACTGGTGTTGAACTGTTTGCCGCCGAGCACCTCATCGATGAAATGGCGGGCATCATCGCTACCGGCTGCCACCTGGCGTGCCTGCGAGGTCAACCCGATCGTTGATGTAACCAATCTCGGCTGATCGTCGAGACCACGAGCCCTCGGGTCGATCCGCACTGTGTCGTCGAGGAAGAGGTCCAGGTTGAGGGTCTTTCCGTCGGCCAGGGTCACCCGAAGCAACGACCGGTTGCAGTAAACGTTGAAGTCGGGAATTTCTGCCGAATAGCTGCCGCCGTCGAGCAGGTAACGGTAGCCCTCTTCCTTGCCCGCCCCGAGACCGCTACTGTCACCGGCAGGGTTCGGGATCGACCGGCCCGTGACCTTCGCCTTCGGTGTTGCGATGAATTTCCAGCCGGCCGTCCCCGGATCAAGCGCGTAAAGTTCCTTCTGCCAGAAGCCCGGCATTCCTTTCGAGTTTCGTCCTTCGACCCGAAGCGTCCGTTCGAGGGTTCCGCGACCGATAGTGGTGATGCTGATCCGGTTGGTGATCTCTCCCGGGATCTTCGGCTGCTGGACCCAGTGGGCACCGGGCAGCTGGATTTTCGGCTTTGCCAATCCGCGCTGGTCCTCGTATGAGTAATCGAAGAATGCGTCGTCGAGACCGGCGATGTCGAAGTCCCAGAGCCTCGTAAACATGTCGCCGTGGCTGCCGATCACGAACAGAACCGAACCGGAAGCGGCGATGTTGCTGATCTTGAAAGTTCCTCTGCGGGGACCGCAAACCTCGTAGCTGCGGTCCTGTGACAGCCACGGGTCATTCATCGTGATCCGGCGTCGATCACCGCGCAAGCTGAGTACATGTGAGACTTTGCCCTCGCCGACCGTGTGGTGGTTACCGGCCGGGTCTACCCAATACTCCGATTCACGTGGCGAGATCACGGTCCAGGCCCAGGCCACGGTGTCTTTCGGAATCGTGTAGCCGTCCCCCAGCCAGATCGGAAAGCCCCAGCGGGATGTCCAGTTGAACCGGGCCGGGACCGAAAGCGCCTGGTCCATGCCGAAGATCTGCTTCTGCGAGTTGATTGCGGTCAGCTCGTCGTCATCGGCATCGATCGACTGGATGTCACCGTCCAGGCAGTCGGGTGCCGGAACCAGTTGCCATCCTCCTTGCCTGCCGGTTCGCTCGAAGTTGGGTTTGACGAAAAGCCGTCCCTTCCTGACTGCGAAGTAGTAATTGCGATTCTGGCCCATTGTGGGTGAATGCAGATCGACCCGGGCAGGCAGGCCGTTCACGGTCGGGTTGGGTCCGTATGCCCCGGGGCCCACGTCGGTCGGCAGACCGGTCCGGTCCGGGACCGGAGCCGTTTCGAATTCACCGATCGTGCCCCCGGGCAGGACCTGACATTCACTTGCTGCGTCGGCCACTGCAGGTGAAGCAGAAATCCCCAGGCCGATCATGACCACCGCTGCAAGAACCAGACTGCGCAAACTCACTATTTCAACGCCCTCCCTTGGGAACTACAACTGAATCGAACTGGTCCAACCTGCAATTCTCGCCGGATGCTAATGGCTGCGAACTCTCCGTGCAAGCGGTCAGGGCACGGCGACCATTCCCGCAAGCAGAGCGATCAGTCTTGACTCGTCCCCGGGCCCGCCCTCGGTGCCCGGAATCTTCGCTTTCGGGCGAGGACGGCGGTCCTCATAGAAGCACCCGCCCGGGGCCTCTTCGGGTGAGGCACCAGCCAGCCAGACCGCGGTGTCCGCACCCTCATTTGCGTCGCGCAGAATCGCACCGGCAAGCCGGTGGAACCCAGGCATCGCGGCGGTCATCCCCGGGGTCACGGCCCATCCCGGGTGCATCGAGCAGAAAGTGACTCCCTCCTCCGGCTCCTGACGCTGCCACTGGTCGGCCAGCATCACTTCGGCCCGCTTGGTGTGTGCGTAGAACGAAGTCGGCCGGTATTCCTTCGCGGTGAGCTGGGGGTCAGCCAGGTTGAAACCGCTGGAATACATGCCGCCGGAACTCATCAGGATCACCCGGGGATCACGACCCTCGCGAAGCCGGGGCAGCAGCAGTTCGGTCAGCAGGAATGGCCCGAGGACATTGGTTGCAAAGGTCAGCTCGAAACCTTCGCTTGTCGCGAACCGCGCCGGGGGCATGACCCCGGCGTTATTGACAAGAACATCGAGTTTCGCCCCCGAGTCAAGAAATCCAGCGGCGAAACGTCTGATCTCCCCGACCAGTGAAAGGTCGCAAAGGTGAAGCACCGCATCACGGCCGGTTCCTCGATCTCCTCCCGCGGCGTTCACCTGCGACAGGGCATGCTCACCCTTCGCCTCGCTCCGGCAGACCATATGGACCCTTGCCCCGCAACGGGCGAGATCGATCGCCGCTGCCAGGCCGAGCCCGGAACTCGCCCCGGTGACCATCACACTGCGACCGGCCAGATCTGACAACTTCCAGCCGAACATACGGCGGCGTAACGAATACCCGATCCGGCTGAAACCCGGAACCACAGCCAGATCCAAAAGGCGGTCAACGAACCCGGCGATGCCCGGGAATCGCCTGATCATCCGTCCACCATGAGGCGCCGGATCAGAAACAGGTGAAACTCGGCCATGTCTTCAAGATCACTGACCCTGATCTTCTCGTCGGCACCATGCATCGATTCGAGGTATTCCCCTGCCGCAGTTTCGAAAACCGGTGCGAAGCCGTAGGCGATCGTGCCACCTGCCTGCCTTACCCAGTGGGAATCGGTGAATCCGGCGGTGATCATCGGCATCAGCACCGCGCCAGGCAACCGTCTGGCCAGGTACTCCTCACAGGCCCGGAAAAGGTCCGTGTCCACCGATGATTCGTAGCCACCTTCGAGCGGTTCGAGCAGTTCCATCTCCCAGTCGATGCCATCACCGATCGCGGCTTCAAGGTGCTGCCGGATATCGGATTCACCCTGACCGGGCAGGGTCCGGCAGTCGCAGATCACTTCAACCACCGGAGGAACCACGTTGGCAGGCTCATGGGTGGCCAGCCCGGTCGGGGTGATGCTCATGCGAGTCATCGCCGGGATCATCCTTTCCAGTACCGGATGCTGGCTGGACGCCCACTCGAGCATCCCCTCATCACTTCCACCTGCGCCGATCGAGTGGAGTGTCTGCCGGACCGAGTCGGAGACGATCGCAGGGGCTTCGTATGCGAAAAGCCGGTCGATCGCCTTCGCCGCCGACCGGACCGCGTTGCTCTCCCGGTCGGGTACCGAGGCGTGGGCAGCGACCCCGTGAACCCGGAGCCGGATCGATGTGACCTTCTTCTCCCCGACCGAGATCGGGACCACCGACATTCCGTCGGCAAGCCTGAGCAGGAACCCGCCGCCTTCGTTGATTGCCATGTCACAAAGCAGGTCGGGTCGTTCCCGAACCAGCCAGGACATCCCCACGTCGGAGACGTTCCTCTCTTCATCGGCTTCAGCGACGAGAACCACATCACCGCGGGGCCTGGTTCCTCCAGCTGCGAACTCGGCGAAAGCCGCCACTCTCGCCGCGAGTTCGTTCTTCATGTCGACCGCTCCCCGGCCGATCAGCCAGCCATCAGCAATCACCCCGCCGAACGGGTCAACCGTCCAGTTCTCGAGCGGCGCCGGAACCACATCTGTGTGCGCCATCAACATCAGGGAGGGTCCCTGGCCGCTTCCTTCGATCCGGCTGATCAGGTTCAGCCGTGTTGGATCGGGGCCGATCAGTTCGCTGGCGATTCCCCGTTCGGCCAGCCAGTCACGAATCAGCTCCGCCGCCGCCGTTTCCCGACCGGGCGGGTTGGATGTGTCAACCCGGATCAGCTCACGGGCCAGCCCGAGCGCGCTCGCCCGAAGTGAACTATCCATGGGCAAGGGTTGGCACGGCTTCGACCAGCTCGGCCGTGTACGGCTGGCCCGGTTGCTCAATCACTTCGGTCGCGACTCCACGCTCGATGATCTGCCCCTGGAACATGACCGCGATCCGGTCACAAAGCGACCAGGCGAGGCTGAGGTCATGGGTAATCAGGATCAGGGAAAGGCCCCTTGCCTCCTTCAGGTCGAGCAGCACCTTGAGCACCTGGGCCCGGACCGAGGTGTCGAGCATCGAGACCGGTTCGTCGCAGATCAGGCCCTCCGGTTCGAGCACCAGAGCCGCCGCGATAGAGACCCGCTGCCTCTGGCCACCGGAGAGCTGATGCGGATAGCGGTCAAGAAACCGGTCCGGTTCGAGCCCGACGTCGCTGAGCGCCCTCCGCACCTTCTCCTCGTGGGATTCCTTCTCGACCCGTTGGACAATCAGCGGTTCGCGCACGATCTGGGCGACCTTGTGTCGCGGATTGAGAGTCTGGTACGGATCCTGGAAGATCATCTGAACCTTGCGCCGAAGCTCCTGCTGCCTGGGCCGGGTCACCCTCTCGCCTTCGAGCAGAATCTCGCCGGCATCGGGTTGCTGAAGAGCCATCATGGTTCGCGCGAGGGTCGACTTGCCGCAGCCCGATTCACCGACCAGTCCGAGGATCTCCCCGCGCTTCCAGTCGATGTCGATCCCTTCGAGTGCCCGGACTTCTTCGCGACGGTGCCGGAAGGTGACCGAGATATCGCGTGCCTCGAGCAGTGTCCCCTGATCCCGGACCTCGCCCTCGGCCGCTTTCTCCGCGGCAACCGATTCGCCGGAAACCGGGTCGACCAGACCCCTGGAGCCCCCGATCACCGGAAGCGAGTCGAGCAGAGTCCGGGTGTAGGAATGGCCCGGACTGGCGATCACCTCTGTGGTTGGTCCGGTCTCGACGATCAGGCCCGCCTTCATGATCGCGATCCGGTCACAGGTTTCGGCCAAAACACCCAGGTCATGTGAGATCAGGATCAAAGCGAGATCCAGCTCCTCGCCCAGCTTTTTCAGAAGCTGAAGAACCTGGGCCTGCATCAGGACATCGAGTGCCGTGGTTGGTTCATCGGCGATAACCACCCTGGGGTCGCAGGCCAGCGCGAGAGCGATCATCACCCGCTGGCGCTGGCCACCGGAAAGCTGATGCGGATAGCGGCCTGCGATCCCGTCGGCAAGCCCTACCAGTCCGAGCAGTTCCTTCACCCGGCTGCGGGTCGACTGGCCCTTCGGGCCACCGTGGAGCAAGATGACTTCCTCGATCTGGGAACCGACTTTCTGGACCGGATCGAGTGAATTCATCGCACCCTGGAAGATCAGCGAGATTTCCGTCCACCTGATCTTGCGCATTCCGGCTTCGGTGCGCCGATTGATGCGAACCGGGTCACCATCTGTTTCCAGGGTGATTTCACCGGACTGGGCGAATCCATCCGGCAGCAGCTTCATCAAGGCCAGCGCGGTGGTGGTCTTGCCGCATCCGGATTCTCCGGCGAGCCCGAGTGCCTCCCCCGGGTCAAGATGAAGGTCGACACCATTGACGATCGGCTTGCCCCGGGCTGTCACCTTGAGGTCCCGGACCTCTAGCAGGCTCATGATTCCCTCGCAAGTCGCGGGTTTATGACCTGTTCGAAAAGGAAACCGATCAGCGAAACCGCCAGTACGAGGATGGTGATGCTGAGGCCCGGCGGGATCACATACCACCAGGCACCGGCGCTGGGGGCGCCTGACCCGAAAGCGTTTTCAAGCATCGATCCCCAGGAGATGCGGGATGGGTCACCGAGACCGAGGAAGGAGAGCGCCGCTTCCGAGAGAATCGCGACAGCGATTATCAGCACCGTGTTGGCAAAGATCAGGGGCAGCGTGTTCGGCAGAACATGGGTCTTGATGATGTAAAAGTCGCCGGCACCCAACGCCCGGGCCCGCTCGACAAAAGCCCGTTCCCGGAGGGTCATCACCTGCGCCCTCACGATTCGTCCCGTCCCGGCCCAGGATGTCAACCCGATCACAGCTACCAGCACACCGAGCGAAGGATCGAGGAGGCGAGCGAGAACGATCATCAGCGGCAGGGCCGGGATCACCAGGAACCAGTTCTCGAAGGCATCGAGGATCCGGTCGGTCCAACCTCCGAAATAGCCGCTAGCGACGCCGACCGCGGAGCCGATAACGGCCGAGATCAAAGCCGCAGCGAAGCCCACGATGACCGAGGTGCGAGTACCGACCAGGAGCTGGGAGAAGACATCCTCCCCGGCTTCGGTGGTGCCCATCCAGTGATCGGGGCTGGGCGGCTCCAGGGTGTCGAGGCTGGAGGCAGTCGGATCGTAGGGAGCAATCAGGGACCCGAAGATGGCTACGAACACGGTCAGCACGATCACGGCAAGGCTGATCCGTCCTCGCCAGGTACCGGTGACCCGGCCGATCGCTTCACGCCCGCTCATCGTTCTTTCACCCGTGGATCCAGATAGAAGTAAAGGCAGTCGGCCAGCAGATTGGCCAGGATCACACCGAAAGAGAAAACGAGGAACGTTCCCTGTAGAACCGGGAAATTCTTGTCGTTGATCGCTTCGAAAGTGAGTTCGCCGAGACCTGGCCAGGAGAAGATCGTTTCGATCGTGATCGCCCCGCCAACCACCGCTCCGAACTGAATCGCTGAAAGTGTGACCAGGGGAAGCAGGGCGTTCGGTACCGCATGTCGGCTCACGACCTTGTCCCAGCGCATTCCGGTCGCCCTTTTCACGGTGATGAAATCCTCGGTCAGAACGTCAACCATCGAGGAGCGCATGATCAGGAAGTACTGACCGAGCAACATCAGAGTCATCGCCGTCACCGGCAGAATCATGTGCTCGATCACATCAAGCACCTGAGCAAGGGCGTTGCTGAACTCGGCTCCCGGGGTCATCTGCAGACCGGACGGGAGGATGGGTAACCAGACCGCGAAAAGGAGGATCAGCAGAATGCCAATCCAGTATTCAGGTGACGCGTAGGTGAACAGGTTGAAACCAAGCAGGCCATCGTCGGTCTTGCTGCCGCGCCTGGTCGCGGCCTTCACCCCCATCCAGGTGCCCAGCAGGGTGGCAATCAGGGTGCCCGTCCCGACCAGCAGCAGCGTCCAGGGGAGGGCCTCCCTGATTTCGGTCGACACTTCCCGCCTTGACCGGTGGCTGATGCCCAGGTCGAGACGGGCGGTGTCACCCATGTAGTCGGCAAACTGGCCCAGGATCGGTTTGTCCAGCCCGTACTGGGCCTGGAGTTTGGAGATTTCCTCTGGTGTTGCGCGAGGCATCCGGGCAAGCTGGTCGGTCGGATCGCCCATCACCCTGAACAGGAAAAAATTGAAAATGATCACGAACAGCAGCGTCATGGCTGCCGCCCCGACCTTCCCTGTCAGCCAGCGTGCGCTCACCCCGGAAATGCCCTACCGCTCGGACTCCTCGAGCGGCTCCTCATCCGGTTCTTCGAGCGCGTCATCCCGGGACCTCCGTCGTGAACGCCAGAAGAAGAATCCGCCGAGCAGCAGGACAGCCGCAATGATCACGGCGATGATCGCGCCTCCGGAGCCGCCGCTTTCTTCACCGGAAGTGGTTTCGGAAGCCGGCGCGAGGTCCAGCAGCGGTTCGTAACCGGCCTGCTCGCAGAAAATGTCACCGCCGTCGGTGGGACAGACCGGATTGACGTTGGCGATCCGGTCGCTGCGGTAGGCCTGCAGGTTCGGGTCCTCGGTCAGGACCAGATAAGGCAGGTCGCGCTGGATGATGTTCACCATCTGGTGAATCAGTGCCTTGCGCTTTTCGACATCAAACTCGCCGGCCTGCTCGCTGAACAATTTGTCGTATTCAGGATTCGAATAAAACGAGTCCGAGGAGCCACCGATCTCGTCGGTGGTCATCAGCCCGAGCAACAGGCTCGGGTCGTAGGCATCACCGGTCCAGGCCCAGATGAAGGAGTCGAAGTCTGGCGCGGGTTTGCCGTCAACATGGCGGACCGTCAGCTCGGTGAGTTTGTCAACGCTGACCTCCTGTACCTTGAACTCGATTCCGACCTCCCGGGCCATCTCGGCCACCAGCTTGGCCGCCTGGGCGTCGTAGGCAGCTTCAGACCGGGTCCGGGTGTAAAGGTTGAACGAAAGTCGGTCGCCGTCCTTCTCGCGGATCCCGTCGTCTCCCGGCAGGTAGCCCGCCTCATCGAGGATTTCATTCGCCCTGTCCGGGTCGAAGGGGTAGGTCTCCTCGGGCTCCTGGTAGAAGTCCTTGTAGGACGACGGCAGCAGGCCGTTGGCCACGAACGATGTGCCGGAAGCCGCGATCTGATTGATCCGTTCCCGGTCGATCGCATATGCGAGCGCCTGCCGGACGGGCAGATCCTGGATTGCCGGGTTCACGTTCGCATCGGGGCAGATTTCCTTCGGGCACATGTTGAACGCGAGCTCGGTGAAGGTAACGGAGGGGCTGTTCATGGTTTCCACGTTCGCCTCGTCCGCGAGGCGGTCGAAGTTCGACGGCTGGACATCGGGAATCAGATCTATCTCCCCGAGCTGCAGGGCGCGCTCGACCGCGTCCTGGTTGCCGTACTTGATGAACTGGATCTGATCGAACTTCGGTTCCGACCCGGAAAACTCCGGGTTCTTGTCCATGGTGATTGTCCGGCCACGGTCGAATTCGGTGACGATGAACGGGCCGGTCCCGACCAGTGGCAACGAAGGCTGATAGTTGGTGGTCAGCTCGGAGAGCGGCACCTTGCCCCAGATGTGCTTAGGCAGGATGTAGATCATCAGACCGCCGATGATCCGGGCGTCGGGCCTGGTGGTCTCGATGACCAGTGTTTTCGGGTCGGGGGTCCGGATCGATTTCACATTGCCGGTGTAGCCAGCGAAGAGCTCACCCTCCTCGCCGAGAGTCTCAAGGGTCCACTTGACGTCAGCCGAGGTGACCGGGACACCGTCGGACCACTTCTTGTCAGCGATCTTGAAGGTGACAGTTTTTCGGTCGTCAGAAATCTCCCAGCTCTCGGCGATGCCTGGCGCCGGCGAAAGGTCTTCGGGGTCGAGATTGACCAGAAGGTCCCAGTTGATAGCCCAGACGATGTAGTTCTGTTCGTCAAGACCGATAAAGGGATTCAGGGTTTGCGGGTCCTGGGACCAGCCGATCTTGAGGACATCATCCTGCGCCGATGCGGCAGGCACCAGCAGGAGCAACGATGCCACCAGGGCAACCAGGGCGGCGATGCTCTTGCGAATCAACCTCGTGCTCATCTCTCTCCTTCGTTTGTTGCCGGCTCGACGGCCGGCTCGGCTACTTCCAGGCTCTTGTTTCCACCATCCACCCGGACCTTCACTCCCAGGGGCATGGTCGCCATGTGTTTGCCATGGCCAACCGGCAGGTTCGCGATCGCCGGGATACCCAACGGGGTGATCAGCTCATCGAGCATCTCTTCAATGGACAGGGTTGACTCGGCTCCCTCGGGTACGTCCCGACGCTGAAGCATCACATCGGTACCGAAGACGAATCCGGCCAGGTTGTCAAGCTTGCCCGCCCTGATCAGGTGATTCAAGAGCGTGTCGATCAGATACTGGTCGGTATTGAGGTCCTCGACCATCAGCACACAGCCATCGGTTTCGACCTCGAACGGGGTACCGATCGAAGCCGAAAGCAGAGTCAGGCAGCCCCCGACGAGGGTCCCTTCGCCGACCCCTTCCCCGAGAGTCAGCACGTAGGGGTCGTCCGGGTCTTCGAAAACCTTTCCCAATGCCTCCGGCCTGAAAGCCCGGTGGAACCATTCCTCGGTCTCCGGGGTCAGATCTTCCTTGCGCCTGGTGAAACGGACGAAGTTCGGCCCGTAAAACGTGACCCAGCCCGGTTTACGGGCCAGGGCCAGATGAAGGCCGGTGATGTCGCTGAAACCACAGACGATCCGGGGGTCACCAAGGTTGTCCCAGTCGATCCGGTCGAAGAGCCGGGCCGAGCCGTAGCCACCACAGAGAGCGTGGACCATGTCGATTCCCGGTTCGGTCAGGGCCCACTCAAGGTCGGCAGCCCGCTGTTCGTCGGTGCCGGCCAGGTAACCGTGGACCTTGCGGTGATTGGGCCCGAAGATGACTTTGTGCCCCCGGGCCTCGAAGTAGGCGGTCGCCTGCTCGATCTCTGAGCGGGTCTGGGGCGGGCTGGCCGGGGCAACCACGGCGATGGTTGCCTTGCGCGGCAACTCCTTCGGTTTGATCCGCCCCGTACGGCCCCTCTCCATTCGGGCAGCCTAGCTGTCCGACAGGCGGGTTACAACAACCTCCCGAAACCGGAACCCGCTCAGCGACGGCGAGCTTCTGCGCCAGGCACGGAACTTCGCGGATAGCGGGCCCGGACCTCGTCAATGAAAGCGGCCATCTGATCAGCAATCGCCAGATTCTCGATTTCGATCATGTTTTCCGCATTCGCTTCCCCTGAACGGGAAAGGTTGAACGAGCCGAGGAAGACCGTGTCATCGGTCACCGTGACCTTGGCGTGCATGAAGTCCCTTACCGCTCCGGTTCCCCACGGCACCGATCGCTTGCCGTTGAATGGCAGGGTTTCGATAACCCGGGTCAGCAACGGGATCTTCCACTTCGAGCCGGTCGTCGCCCACTGCTCGTAAACCCGATCGGTCTGGGGTTCATCCACCACGCCCGCAATATCCAGGTCGTTGATACCTGCGAGCTCGGCCAGGGTGCCGAGAATCGGTCCGGAGGTCAGTACCGGCGAGGCAATTCGGATCCGTTGCCGGGCCGATCCGAGCTTTGAGGAGATCCGCTGGGCCAAAGCCTCACCGTGGCCGGGCGTGAACCAGACCCTGACGGTTGCGTCCCCCACCCGTATCGGGTTCGGGTCACCATGACCGGAGAGTTCGACCTTCCCGGTTTCCCAGAGTACTTCGAAGTTCTCCAGATACTCTCTGGCGACCTCCCCCTGCTCGATTACCGCCAGCACGTTCTCCTGCCGGGTCCAGGAGTAGACCGACCAGTTGGCCGACCCGGTCCAGACCGCCGCCTCGTCCCGGACCATGTACTTGTGGTGCATCAGGTCGGGGATCCCCGAGACCGGCTTGGTCTCGATCGGCAGCTTCGCCAGGATCTCCGGGTTGGTCTCCGGTGGAGGATGGACCGCCGGCAGGAAGTTGCCGGCATCGGGATCGGCAGGGACATCGTTGTAGGCGAGCCGGATCTTCACTCCCCTTTCGGCCGCTGCCCGGAAGGCGTCAGCCACGGTCGAGCCGACCGGATCAGGCAACCGGATGTCATAGAGCGCGAGGACCAGCGACCGCTCGGCCTGACTGATGAAGTCGACGATCCGGTCGGCGACCATTTCGGCCTGTCCGATACCTCCGTCAGGTCCAACATCCCGCAACCCGAAGGTGTCGATCAAAGACATGCGCGAACCCTACCCGGGGACGCAGCCGTGGCCCGGTCCAATACCGGCAAGCGGCTAGAGCTCGCGATCCCGAACGCCGCTGCGAATGAAGTCAACGATGTCGTCGGTCGGGGAACCAGGGGTGAAGACTCCCGACACCCCGAGCGCTTTGAGGTCCCCGATGTCCTTGTTCGGGATCGTGCCGCCGACCGTGACCAGCACATCGTCGACGCCTTCGGCCTCGAGCAGCTCGAGGATCTTCGGGACCAGGGTCATGTGGGCGCCGGAGAGGATCGATACGCCGATCGCGTCGGCATCCTCCTGGATCACCGTCTCGACGATCTGCTCCGGGGTCTGGTGAAGGCCGGTGTAGATCACCTCCATACCGGAGTCACGCAGGGCGCGGGCGATGATCTTGGCACCGCGGTCATGCCCGTCGAGACCAGGTTTGGCGACGACAACGCGGATCTTGCGGTCGGTTTTCGGTTCTGCGATCGCAGCGCTCATGGCGGGAACTCTACCTCCGGCTAGAAGACCGGAGTCTCGGTGTAGGTGCCGAAGATTTCCTGCATCGCCTCGATCATTTCGCCTTCGGTGGTGTGGACCCGGGCCGCGTCGAGGATCGGATACATCAGGTTCGCCTCGCCGGCTGCGGCATCCTTGAGGGCCGTCAGGGCTGATTCAACCTCGGCTGAATTGCGCTTCGCCCTGGTCGCGGTGAGGCGCTCAACCTGCTTGGTTTCAAGCGCGGGGTCGATGTGGAGCAGCGGCACATCCTCTTCGTCGGTCACATACCGATTCACCCCGACGATCGTGAACTCGCCGTCGTCGACCCGGCGCTGAAAGTCGAATGCCGCCTCGCCGATCTCCCGCTGCGGATAATTCTGACGGACCGCCTCGACCATGCCGCCCAGCTCATCGATCCGGCTGAAATAGGCGTAAGCCTCGGCTTCCATCTCGTCGGTCAGAGCCTCGACGAAGTACGAACCACCAAGCGGATCCGGAGTATTGGTCACTCCGGTTTCCTCGGCGATTATCTGCTGGGTACGGAGTGCCACCCGGACTGCTTCCTCGGTGGGAAGGGCCAGTGCCTCGTCAAAGGAGTTCGTGTGGAGTGACTGGGTGCCGCCGAGCACACCGGCCAGTGCCTCGATCGCCGTTCGGACGATGTTGTTGAGTGGCTGCTGGGCAGTGAGCGAGACACCGGCGGTCTGGGTGTGGAACCGGAGACGCATCGATTCGGGCTTCCTGGCACCGTAGGTCTCCTTCAGTTCGCGGGCCCAGATACGGCGGGCGGCGCGGTACTTGGCGATCTCCTCGAAAAAGTCAATGTGCGCGTTGAAGAAGAATGAAAGCCGGGGCGCGAATGCGTCAACGTCGATGCCACGTTCGATCGCCCGTTCGACGTAGGTGAAACCGTCTTTCAACGTGAAAGCGAGTTCCTGGGCGGCGGTAGCTCCGGCCTCGCGTATGTGGTAGCCGGAGATCGAGATCGGATGCCAGCGCGGCATGTGATCGGTGCAGTATTCGACCATGTCGGTGACCAGGCGCATTGCCGGCTCGACCGGGAAGCACCATTCCTTCTGGGCGATGTACTCCTTGAGGATGTCGGTCTGAATCGTGCCCGAGAGCTGCTCCGAAGCGACCCCCTGCTTCTCTCCGACCAGCACGTAAAAGGCGAGCAGGATCGCGGCCGGGGCATTGATCGTCATCGAAGTCGAAACCTCGCCCAGCGGGATGCCCTGAAAGAGAATCTCCATGTCATCGATCGTGTCGACCGCAACGCCTTCGCGGCCGACTTCGCCGAGCGAACGGGCGTGGTCGGAGTCGTAACCCATCAGGGTCGGCATGTCGAAGGCGGTCGAGAGACCGGTCTGACCGTGGTCGAGCAGGTAATGGAACCGCTGGTTGGTTTCCTCGACCGTGCCGAATCCCGCGAACTGCCGCATGGTCCAGTTGCGGCCCCGATACATGGATTCGTAGGGGCCCCGGGTGAACGGGTACTGACCGGGCTCGCCAATCCTGAGATCGGCATCCCCGGCCATATCGTCGGCGCCGTAGCGAGCCTTGACCGGCTTGCCGGACATCGTGGTGAATTCACTTTCAGCCGCCTCGGCCGCCTTCCGGACAGCGTCGGAGGCTTCCGGTCCGGTCTTTGGTGTGGACGTTGGCTCCATCGGTGCTCTACGGATAGTACGGAAGGCCGGAACTTCAGCCAGTTCTCCGTTTGGAGAGCCAGCCACCGATTCCTCCGACCAGGAGCGCACCGGCCACGGTGCCGCCAATCGCCAGGTTGCGGCCCAGCCGGTCGAACCTCATGACCTTCCAGCCTTCGAGCCTGGCTTTCTCGAGAAGGGGTGCGTCGGGATTGACTGCCACGGCGTTGCCGACAAGTTCCATCATCGGCAGGTCCGAGGCGGAGTCGGAATAGGCCCAGGAACCCTCGAGGTCCAGCTCGATCTCCTTGCCGAGGTTCTCGATCGCGACCACCTTGCCGCGACCGTAAACGAACGGCCCGTCCAGCCCGCCGGTGTAGGCACCGTTCTCGACCACGTATTTCGTGCCGATCCCGCCATCCATGCCGAGCACCTGCGCTAGTGATTCGACCATGTCGGATCCGGCCGCGCTGACGATGTAGGTCAGCCGGCCTTCATCCTGGTGCCGGTGTACCTCAGACAGGACTTCGGGATAGATACGCGGCAGGATGCCGGCCAGAACTTCGGGCCACATCCGCGAAATCTCCAGGTATGCGACACCGGACAGGGTTTCCCTCGCGACCTTGAGAATCTCACTGGTTTCATCATCAGTGGCACCCTTGATCCGGTACCGAATGTGATCCCTCCCCCAACGGAAGATCTGGGCCCGGGAAATCAGACCACGTTCCCGGGCGGCCTTCGCGAACTGCATGCCGGATGACCCTGCCATCAGGGTCTTGTCAAGGTCGAAGAAAGCTGCCTCTCTGCTCACCGGAGGTATTCCGCCAGTTGGTTGGTGAAGCGGCGCGGCTTGACCGGGTAGGTCACCTCGCCCAAATCGAGACAATCCCCGACCTGGCTTTCGCGCGCATCGCTGATGAGCCCGGTCAGGACGGCCCTCTCGGAGGCTTCCATTTCCCGTTCGGCGAGGTCATCAGCCAGGACATCGAAATCGTGCAGATCACCCAGCCAGTCCGCCAGCTTCTCGGCATCGGCACGGACCTCGGCGAATTCGTCCGGGAGCCGGGTTTCGAGAATTTCCAGCTGGTACCGCAAGTCCTTCGCTCTTTTTCGCCAGTCGTGGAACAACTCCGGGTTTTCGTCCCTGCGCGCGCTTTTCATCGCCTTGCGTCCGCGGCGATAGCCACGGCCGGCATTGCCGGCCACGAGTTCCGGGTTGCCGGGAAGTTCTCGACCCCGGAATGCCCGGCCAACGGTTTCGAGCGAGTCCGCAACTTCATTCAGAGCTTCTGCGGTGAGGTCTTCACGGTGCCCTTTCGCCTCCGTCTCGAGTGACTCCCGCCATGGTCCGGCCGCATCAGGCGCTCGTCTTTCACCAAGAACTTCTACGAGAGTCGCGAGTTTCACCTCGGCATCTCGAGCCCCGGAAAGGTGGCTGGAAGCGTTCTGGCAGATCGAGTTCATTCTCTGCCGCTCATCATCGGTGATCACGCCGCGCAGCAACCGGAGGGCAGACCTAGCCTTCTTGAGGTTCTTCCGGGCCTCATGAACATGCCCGGCGGGATCGTCGGCTTCGCCGGCTTTCCTCACCTCAACAGCTGCCTGGGAGACCCGGGCCGCAATCACCCGGCAGATACCGCTGACCGGCTCCTCCCCGGGCCGCAGCCTGAATTCGAAGCGCTTCCCGGGCTTGCCGGCAACAGCCAGGCTCCGGTTGGCCCAGGCCTGGTCTCCGGTCAGCTCACGGCCGAACCAGACGGGAGGGCGGAACCCGAGCGCCTGCTCTTCAGATTCGAACTCGACTTCGACCACCGAGGTTCCGTCAAGGTTCCCCGAATAGATGTCAAGCTCGGCGACCAGACCGCTTGCAAGGTCAACCTTCCGCCGGACTTTCCGGATCCGGCGACCCGCTGTCTCCGGCCACAGGTCGTCGAATGCCTTCGGTCCGATTTCAACTTCGACCTCCTGCCGGGTCTCACCGTGGCCGTTCTTGACCGTGAGCGTCAGATACTTCCCGGCACGCCTCAGCCGTACCTCGGACTGCTCGTCAATCGCGAGGTAGCCCTGTTCGATCGGGATACCGCCGGGGCCCGGGAGCCCCGGAAGATCCCGGTCAACCAGAAATTTCCGTTCTACCTCAGACTTCGATGAGGATGGCATCGCCCTGACCACCGCCGGAGCAGATCGCGGCGCAGCCGAGACCACCGCCACGACGCTGAAGCTCACGCACCAGGGCACCGATTACCCTGGCGCCGGACGCGCCGATCGGGTGGCCGAGGGCGATCGCCCCGCCGTTGACGTTTACCCGGTCCTCATCGATACCAAGCATCTTCACCGTATTCAGCGAGACAGATGCGAAGGCTTCGTTGATTTCCCAGACGTCAACGTCAGCCGGGGTCTTGCCGATCTTTTCAAGCGCGGCCTTGGCGGCCAGCGCAGGCGTCTTGGCGAGGCAGGCGTATTCGTCGCCGATCTGGCCGTAACCGACGATCGTGCCCATGATTTCCTTGCCGTTTGCCTCGGCCCATTCCTCGGAGGCAAGAACGAGGGCGCCGGCACCGTCGTTGACCCCGGGAGCATTACCGGCGGTGTGGGTGGCGTCATCGCCACCGATCGCCCGCAGCTTGCCGAGGCTTTCGGCGGTCGCATCGGGACGGATCGCTTCGTCTTCCTCGACCACGGTGTCTCCCTTGCGGCCCTTGACCGTGACCGGCACGATTTCTTCACCAAGGATCCCGGCCTTCTGAGCCTCGTCGGCCAGCTTGTGCGAACGGGCGGCAAAGCGGTCCATGTCCTCACGCTCGATGCCAAGCTCGTTCGAGACGCCGCTGGCTTCGTTGATCATCTGGAGGTGAGTGAAGGGGTTGGTGAGTCCGTCGTGGGTCATCGAGTCAACCGACTTGACATCCCCCATGCGGAATCCCGAGCGGGCGCCCGGCAGCAGGTAAGGAGCACCTGACATCGATTCCATACCGCCAGCCAGACCAACTTCGATGTCACCGGCACGGATCGCCTGGTCGATCAGGCCAGTTGAGCGCATACCCGATGCGCAGACCTTGTTCACCGTTTCGGAAGGGACTTCTTTCGGGATGCCACCGGCTATCTGGGCCTGACGCGACGGGATCTGCCCCTGCCCGGCCTGGATCACCTGGCCGAAACTGACCTGCTCGACCTGATCCGGCGCGATACCGGCCCGGTCGAGGGCCCCGGCGATTGCGGTGCCGCCGAGTTCGGCCGCATTCACGGTGGCGAGTCCACCGCCCATCTTGCCGAAGGGGGTACGGGCAGTGCTCAGGATGACGGTGCGGGCCATGGTGCCTTTCAGTTCACGAGGGGAAGTTCGAAAAGGGAACGAAACAAAGCGAATATGGACGATACCGGGTGCCTCTTGTCAGGGGTCTCCGATTCGGCTACGCTCGATCTATTCCAAGGAAAGGGGGAGTCCGGGCAGTGGGGAATTTCAGGCCGAAGTTTGTCTCGGCGGCGTTGGTGCTGATCGTATGTGGATCCCTGGTGCCGGCCGGGGAAGCAGTCGCGGGACCTCTCTCTACCTACACGGTCGAGCCGGTAGCGGACGTAAATCCGGGTTCCGGAAGCGGTATTTCCAATTCGGTCGATCCCGAATTCACCGCGGTAGGCAATCAGGTCTTCTTCATCGCCGATGACGGGGTAAGCGGCAAGGAACTCTGGGTCAGCGACGGTCGGCCCGGGGGAACCACCGAGATGGTGAAGGACATCAACCCGGGCCCCGGGGTCGGTAGCAACCCGACCGGCCTGACTGCCTTCGAAGGCGAACTCTATTTCTCGGCAAACGACGGAACCAACGGCGCCGAACTCTGGAAATCCGACGGGACCGCGGCAGGTACCGTGATGATCAAGGACATCCAGGCTGGCGGTGGCGGCTCTCTGCCCGGATCACTTACAGAAGCCGGGGGGCAGCTTTTCTTTGCGGCCAATGACGGCCCCGGCTTCACGGAACACGGAACCGAACTCTGGAAAACCGACGGCACCGCCGCCGGAACCGTGATGATCAAGGACATCGAGGCTGACGGCTGTTACGGCGGCTCGCTTCCGAGGCAGCTGGCGGCGGTCGGGGGCCTGCTCTATTTCGTGGCCAACTTCTCGGTTTCCAGTGGCAGCCCCTGCGCCCCGCTTGATGCTGGCACGGGTGTGCTCTACAAGAGCGACGGAACAGAAGCCGGCACGACGCTGATCTCAGACCTGAACGGTACCGGGGAGCCAGCAGACCCGTTCCTACAGGACATAACCGACCTCAACGGTCTGGCAATCTTCAGTGCGAACCTGGCGGCCACGGGCAGGGAGCTTTGGGTGAGCGACGGGACCGATTTCGGAACGATCTTCTCGGATGACATCTTCCCGGCCGCGACCGGCAGCTTCCCCGGGGGGTTCGTGGTCTTCGGCGGCTGGGTGTACTTTCAGGCGAACGGTGGACCGGGAGCGAACCGGGAACTCTGGCGGACCAACGGAACCGGCATCACCGAGATGGTCCTGGACATTGAACCTTCGGGGCAAGGCCTCCCCGAAAGTCTGACTGTCGTCAACGACGAGTTGTGGTTCCGAGCAGGCACGATTGCCAACGCCAGCGAACCGTGGAGGAGTGACGGAACCCCCGGCGGGACTCAAATCGCCAAGGACATCAATCCGGCCGGAAGCTCGTTCCCGGAGAATTTCACCGGGCTCCAAGACCGCACCTTCTTCATCGCCACGAATGCGCTTGGCCCCGGTCCAGGCTTTGAACCAATCAACTACCAGCTCTGGCAGTCGGACGGCACCCCTGGCGGGACCCTCGCCAGAGGCAGCATCGCCCCGGGAGACCCGATCGAGGACAAGGTCAAATGGCTGGCCAAGGCCGGGCCGCGGCTGGTCTTCGGGGCGGACAACAACGACGGGACCGGCTTCGAACTCTGGTCCTTCGCCGACAACGAAGAGCCGCTGACCACGATTACCTCCGGCCCCGCCAATAACACGACCATCGCCGACCCCGCCCCCGTTTTTGGCTTCGAGTCCGACGATCTGCCGGCCACCTTTGAATGCCGGCTCTACGACAACGATCTTCCCGCCCCGGCATTCGGCCCCTGTTCGGGACCAGGCGCGACGCATACCCCGCCCGTCCCGCTGACCACGTTCGATGAGCAAAATCAATTCAGATTCGAGGTCAGGGCAATCGACGAATCCGGGAATATTGATCCGACCCCGGTAGGGCGGACATTCACCCTAGACGTGAAGCCACCCAATACCGAGATAACCGCCGGACCGGCCGAAGGCTCGACCATCGCCGACACCGTCCCCACCTTCGAGTTCCGCGCCGTAAATCAAAACGGAGGCGGACAGTCCGGGGCCACCTTCGAATGCCGTCTCTTCGCGACCGGCCAGAGCGCACCGGCTTTCGGTGCCTGCTCGGGGCCGGGTCAAACCCACAACCCGGCCAGCCCACTCGCCGAAGGCAGCTACACCTTCGAGGTCAGGTCAACAGACCCGGTCGGGAACACCGACCCGACCCCGGCTTCGCGTTCCTTTGCGGTCGAGGCCGAGGGCACCGACACGGCGATCGCGGGATCGGCCACCGCCAGGAAAGTCCAGAGGCAGCGTGGCAAAAAGCTTGGAATCAAGGTGACTGTCAAGGCCGGCGAGAGCCTGCAGGTCGCCCTGAGCGGCAAGATCGCCGATGGCCGCAGGAAGCCGGGGCTGAAGAAATTGACCAGTTCGCTGAAGCCGGGCGCTTCCAGGACAATCGTTCTGCGCCTGGCGAACAAGAAGAAGAACCGGGCGTTGCTTGCCCGGGTCAGGCGGACCGGGAAGGTCCGGGCGCAGGTCGTGGCGACCCTGAGCGACCCGGCCGGAAACAGGAAGCAGATCCGCCTCTCGGTGAAGCTCCGCTGAGCCTCGGCGCCCCGGGTCCTAGAATCCGGCAAATGAAGGCCCACGCGAGTGCACTCCCCATGTCCGACCTCGATGCCGACCTGGTGGCGGTTGGCCTCTTTGAAGGTGACGAACTGAGCCAGCCGCTGGGCAACACCGGCGGCGGCGCTGACGCCTCTTCGGACTTCAAGTCGCAGGTGCTCATCTACCCCGGCAAGCCGGTCCGGGTCGTGATAATCGGGCTCGGCCCGAAGCAAGAGTTCACGGCCGAGAAGGCCCGAGTGGTCGGTGCCGTTTCACAGAAGGCCCTGGCGCAGGTGAAGGGCGAGGCGCTGGCCTGGGTGCTGCCCGAAGCGCCGGAGGGCGTCGAGGCCGGGGCGATTGCCGCCGCCCTGGTCGAAGGGGCTGGCCTCGCCGCCTTCGAATTCGATCGCTACAAGTCCGGCATCGATGGTGCGGAGGCCGCGCCCCAACTCAAGTCGATCGAGATCAACACGGGTGAAGACGTCTCCGAAGCGGTCCGGGTCGGCGAGGTCGTCGCCAATGCCGGCAACCGGGCGCGCTACCTCCAGAGCCTCCCCGCCAATGTGGCAACCCCCGAATTTCTGGCCGGCCGGGCCCGGGAGATCGCCGACTCACACGAGAAGGTTGCGGTCGAGATTCTGGACCGCGAGGCGATCATCAAGGCCGGAATGGGCGGCCTCGAGGCCGTTTCCAAGGGCGGTGAGGATGTCGAACCAAGGCTGATCACGCTGAAGTACACGGGCCGCGGCTCGGGCGAGAAGCTCGGACTGGTCGGCAAGGCAGTCACCTTTGACACCGGCGGAATCTCGATCAAGCCATCGGCCGGCATGCATGAGATGAAGATGGACATGTCCGGTGGTGCCGCCGTGCTGGAAGCCGTCAACGCGATTGCCGAGCTGGATCTCGCCCTGGACATCGTGGCCGTGCTCCCCTCGACGGAGAACATGCCTTCCGGCACCGCCCTCAAGCCGGGCGACATCATCACCCAGCTGAACGGCAAGACGGTCGAAGTGACCAACACCGACGCCGAGGGCCGGCTGATCCTCGCCGATGCACTGGTTCACTGCGTCCGCGAGGGAGCCGACCGGCTGGTCGACCTGGCCACCTTGACCGGGGCGGTGTTGATCGGTCTCGGTTCAACCTACGCCGCATTGATCTCGAACGACGATGAGCTCGCGACCGAGGTTGCCGCCGCTGCTACCCGCTCGGGCGAGCTGGCCTGGCGCCTGCCCCTGCACGAGGAGTACAAGAACCTCACCAAGGGGGAGATCACCGATCTCGTCAACGCTTCGGCCCAGCGCAAGGCCGGAACGATCTACGCCGGCTCTTTCCTCGAAGAGTTCACCGAGGGCAAGCCCTGGGCCCACCTGGACATCGCAGGCACCGCCTGGGATACAGGACGCGAGTACTGGGGCAAAGGCCCGACCGGGTTCGGCGTGCACCTTCTGGTCGCCCTTGCGCGCGACCTTCAGGTGCCTTAGCTGCATGTCATCCGGTCTGGGTCGGATAACAACAGAAACCTGCCGGCCCAAGGAAACCAATGCTGGTTGGGCCGGCTCCGTATGCGACTCCTACTTGTTCGGGTTCCTGATCTTCAGTGCCCGGAGGATTGTGTCGAAGATCTCCGGCTGGTCATGCAGCCCCATCAGGTTTGCGGCCTGCGGGCCCTGGGCCCGGAGCGGGACGGGTATCCCCGCATGCTCCTGGTCGCCTGTCTTCGAGGTCGCGTAGCCCATCACCATGCTGCCGCCCTCGTTGGTGGTCAGAACGGCGGTCTTGCTGGCCCCGTTGAAGGGAATGATCTGACCGGACTGGCCGTGGTCACCGGTCACGATGAGCAGGGTCCTGGGATTCTTCCTGGCGAATTCAAGGCCGGCCTTGACCGCCTCGTTCAGGGCCACGACCCCGCCCATTGACCAGCAGGGATCGGCCCGGTGCGCACCCTTGTCGGGGTCGCCGGCCTCAACCTGCAGGAAAAATCCCTTCTTCTGGCCCTTCGATTTCTTGCCGAGTATCTGGATCGCCCGACGGGTCATCGTGGAAAGCGCCGGCTGCTCGGCCGGTCGTTGGTCTGTCTGGCAACGCTGCGCGGCGGCGCCCGAATCAACCGCCCGCTGTCCGCTCCATTCCGGAGTCATGCCGCCGCCGCTGAAAAGCCCGAGTAGCCGCCTGTTCCCCTGGTACCCGGCGAGTCCCGTCGAGTCCGTGACCAGGTCAAAGCCCTGGCGCTGGGCTGATTCGAGCACGGTCTTTCCGGCGTCCGGACCGAAAGGAATCGTCTTCTCGAAGTCACTGAGTCCGCCACCGAGGATCACGTCCATCTTGCTGTCGGCAGCCTGTTCGGCTATCGACCCGAGGCCGCCGTTCGACTTCATGTCGGCGTCGCAGACACCCTCGTCCTCGGGGGTTTCGCAATTCCTGAGCCTTACATGGGCCATCTGGACGGCCGGCGTCGCACCGGTCACCGAGTCAGTGGTGACGTTGCCGGTCCGGTAGCCGTTCTTCTGGGCGAGCTCGGCGATGGTCGGCATGGCCTCACCGGTGAAAGGGGCCGTGGAAATCCTGAAGAGGCCAGTCTTTCGGCCGGTCGCCCAGGCGGTGCCCGAGGCGGCGGAATCGGTCACATAAAAAGGCTTCTCGCTACCCATCAGCTCGTTCATCGCATAGGTGGTGACCGAACCGGAGATCCGCAGGCGGTCCATCGTGAACCTGCCCCCGGCGCCCAGCCAATAGTTGCGGGCTGCCGTGATCACCGTTTCATCGGTCCCGTCACCGATGAAGAGGATTACGTTGCGTGCCTGGCCGCCGACGATCTGTTTGCGGATCCAGTTGGTCTTGTCCGCGGGATCGGTTGCCGGCTTCTTGACCTTGGCGACACCGATCGCGGTTCCACCGGCCACGAGAACCAAAGCCATGGCGATGAACAGGCGCTTCCCGAAACTCATTTCTCCCTAACCCTCCCAGGTCTTTTCGCGGCCGTCTGCCGGCAGCGGCTCAACTTGAACCGGACCCTACCGCTTCGGGCAGGTACGTTTGCTTCCATCCCGTGAATTTGAGGGGAGCGAGTGGACTTCCGTGGCCATTCGGTCAGAACCGGAGGGCATCCCCTAGGAGAGGATCATGCAGGTCGAGGTGGCCGAGGCGAGCAGCTTGCCGGTTTCTTCCGCGTACAGCTTTGCGTCTGCGGTGGCCTGCCTGCGGCCCCGGTAGGTCACTTCGCCTTCCGCCCTCACCAGGCCCGTGTCCCTGGTCAACGGCCGCAGGTTCTTCACTTCCAGGGTCAGGGTCGTGTAGGCCACCCTGGCCTCCAGTGTCGTGTGAACGGCACAGCCGGCGACCGAGTCGAGCATGGTGGCCATGAAGCCACCATGAACGACACCGATCGGGTTGTAATGCTCTTCGCCCGGGAGCGCCGAGAAGACCGCACGGCCTTCCGCGACCTCGACCGGGCGCATGTTCATCAAGACGGCGATCGGCGCCGGGGGGATTTCCCCGGCGGCGAACGCCTTCATGTACTCGAGCCCCGACATGGCCATGCCCTTGCCGGCCGAGGCCGTCGGCTCCTGCCAGCTGACGGTCAGTGAACTGCTCAGCTCCGGCTGTTCCCGGGCCAGCCTGGCCCCGAGGTCCCTTGCGGTCTCGACCTCGGAGCTCAGCGGGCCCAGGTTCACGGAACTCTGGCTCACCGGATCGTGTCTCCGCGGCGCGACGCCTGTTCCCGGCGAGATTTTCCGTCGACTCCGTACTGGAGGTCGGCGAGGATCTCGGCCTCGGTGAGGTCGATCTTCAACGGCTTGATCTGGAACCGGTTGCGATTTCTCGGATTTCGCTTCATGGGATCCCCTCTCGGGGTCGGGTGTGACTTTCTGCTGGGAAAGCCACCTGAATGCGGGCACCCTATCGAAGTAAGTCGCATCAAACGACTCTCATTGAGATATCTCACACAAGGGAGGACCTTCAAGGCCAACCCAACAGCCATTGCTACTCCACGATCCATAGGATCGCCGCCATGAACTTTGATCTGACTGATGAGCAGCGCCTGCTCCGGGAGACAGTCCGTGATTTCGCTGTGAGCGAGGTCGCGCCCGTCGCCGAAGAACTGGACCGGACCAAGACCTTCCCTTACGAGATCGTCGAGAAGCTCGGCGACCTCGGGCTCATGGGAATTCCCTTCCCGGAGGAATACGGTGGTGGTGGTGGCGACATCCTCTCCTACGCCCTTGCGGTGGAGGAACTGGCCCGGATCGACTCGTCGGTCGCGATCACGATGGCCGCCCACATCTCGCTCGGCACCACCCCGATCTACAACTGGGGAACCGATGAGCAGAAGGCCGAGTGGCTTCCGGAGCTCACTGCCGGAAGGAAGCTGGCCGCCTTCGGTCTGACCGAGCCTGAAGCCGGCTCCGATGCCGGTAACACCAAGACCCGGGCCGAACTCGACGGCAGCGAGTGGGTCGTGAACGGTGCCAAACAGTTCATCACCAACTCGGGAACCGACATCTCAGGCCTGGTGACGATCACCGCGGTCACAGGCAAGGATGAAAACGGCCGGCTCGAGATCTCGAACATCATCGTGCCGAACGGAACTCCCGGCTACACCGTGGATCCGCCCTACCGCAAGATGGGCTGGAACGCCTCTGACACCCACCCCCTCACCTTCGAGGATTGCCGGGTCCCGGAATCGAACCTGCTCGGCCCGCGGGGCCAGGGCTTCAAGCAGTTCCTGCAGATCCTCGACGGCGGCCGGATCGGTGTTGCCGCGATGTCGGTCGGAGTCGCCCAGGGCGCCCTTGACGAGGCAATCAAGTACGCAAAGGAACGCCAGGCATTCGGACACTCGATTTCGAAGTTCCAGGCGATCCAGGCGAAGATCGCCGATATCTCGGCCCAGCTCGAAGCTGCCCGCCTTCTCACCTACCGGGCGGCGATCGAAAAGGACCGCGGTGAAAACTTCACCCTGACCGCCGCTCAGGCCAAACTGATCACCGGTCGCCTCGCGGTCCGTGCGACCGAAGAGGCCGTCCAGATCCATGGTGGTTACGGCTTCATCGAGGAGTACCCGGTCTGCCGCTTCTATCGCGACGCCAAGATCCTCACCATCGGTGAAGGCACCGACGAGGTTCAGCAGATGGTCATCGCCCGCGCCCTCGGCTGCTAGATGGTTGATTTCCAACTCATGCAGATCCGGAGGTCGAACCCCGGACGATGAGGTCGGTTTCCACCTCAAGGTAGCTGGGCGCCGATTCCGGGTCGAGGATCGCCGAGACGAGCATTTCGACCGCGGCCTCACCGAGGCGGTCGGGGTGCTCGTCGAGAGTCGTCAGCTGAGGTGAGGCGGTCCGGGTCAACTCGCCGTTGCTGCATGTCGCGACCTTGAGGTCCCCCGGAACGTCCAGCCCCTCGATCGCCGCCTGATCGTGATTGACCGCAACCCGCTGAAGGTGAAACCCGGGAACATCGACAAGACCAAGGTCCTGCGGACCATCATCCGGGGCAGGACCGTCTACACCCCGGGACCCGGTTCAGCGGCACTGATCGGCAAGGCGGCCAGTCTCAGCGTCGGCGAGACCGGCCACGACCACTGAAAGGAATGTGACCTGACCGGGTGGGCCGGCAGACTGTATTCGGCCCACCCGGCCCCGGGCAAGATGGCGCCCGCGGCTTTTCCTGGAATCTGTGGTCAAAACGTCCCGAAGGTATGGGACCGGGTGCCGGTTCCAGACCGAGGACAGAGTTTTGGCCACGCCTTCTAGCTGGTCAGGGGGTTGGCCGTCGTGGAGCCGGCGACCCGGTCCTTGATCTCCGCGGCGCGGCCGACCGTGTCCGGAATTCCGTAGTACTCGAGAACCTGGTTTTCCTGCTCCCGGTTGAGAGGGAGTGCCGGGTCTACTGCGGGTGCGTTGCGGATGACCTCACGATCATGCGGTGTCCACACCCGCCCTGCCGCAGCAGCGCATTCGCGGATCGAGACCGGAACGACTTTGCCGAACCGGCCGAGCTTGACCAGAATCCAGGCTGGCTGGCCGGAATCAGCATCAACGAACAGCCCCTCCACTCTGGCCACACCCTGACCAGTGACCTCGTCCACCCGGTATCCCTCCCAGGCCTTGACGTCTTCGAGGCTCGGCTGAGGCGCCGGTTTAGCCGCCGCATCACCCTGGGTCGGTTTGTCTTCAGTCATCGATCTCTCCTTTCAGCAGTTCGGCCGCGGCCGATGCCGGGTCGAGTTCCCGGCTTACTACACGATTCAAGAGCTCCACTACCCGGGGATCATCCTCGATCGCCGTTTCCAGGCGGCGCCTGAGCCTTGCGGTCGCCAGTCCCAGAACTTCGGAACGCAGGTTTCGGGCCCGCCGTTCGGCGAGTGTACCCTCGGTTTCGATGAAAGCCCGGTGTTCCGCAACCCTGGCGGCCAGTTCCTCGATTCCCTCCCCGCGGGCCGCCTCCGTGCGGAGGATCGGAACCCTCCAGCCTCCGGGGGCGTGGGCCAGGGAAAGGGCACCCCGAACCTCGCGGATCATTGTGTCGGTCATCGGATGGTCAGCCTTGTTGACCACGATGATGTCCGGAATCTCCATCACCCCGGCTTTCAGGGCCTGGATCGAATCGCCGGAACCCGGCATCAGGGCGAGCACAATCGTGTCGGCGTGGTCAACGATGTCAATTTCACCCTGGCCGACTCCGACCGTCTCGACCAGCACATCGTCCTTGCCGGAGGCGTCCATCACAAGGGCGGCCTGCAAGGCCGCCTCCGAAAGACCACCAAGCGCGCCGCGCGAGGCCATCGAACGAATGAACACACCTTTGTCGAGGAAATGCTCGGTCAGGCGGATCCTGTCGCCGAGCAGCGCCCCCTGGGTGAACGGGCTGGAGGGATCGATCGAGAGAACCGCGACCTGACGGTCTTCTTCTCTCAGCTCCCTGGTCAGGGCACCGATCAGGGTGCTCTTGCCAACCCCGGGCGGACCGGTGAAACCGACAATCCGGGCGTTACCGGTTCGGGGAAATACCTCGCGGACAAGCTCCCAGCCGGCCGGGTCATCCGATTCGATCAGGGTGATCGCCCGGGCAAGAGCGCGCTTGTCTCCATTGAGCAGGCGCTCGGCGAGAGAACTCATGGCGGTGGGGGCATCATTCATCGGCCCGGCCAGTCTAGTTAGAGTCACGGCCGGTTTGGCTGGTCCACTCTCATCCTTCGCCCGCAAGGGCATGTTGAAACCCAAGTACGCCCGACTCTTCTGGCGTTACCTGTGGCGCCGCCTGTTCACCCGCTCCGGACATCGCTGGGTAACCGACGGCCCTGTCTTCTTCGGTCGCGGCCTTCAATTGCAGACCGGGCAAAGAGCGAGTATCCACTTCGGTCGCTGGATCTGGATCGGCGACGGCACCAAAATCCGCTGCCACGAAGGCGAAGTCGAAATCGGGTCGAAGACCGTCCTCGGCCAGGAGTGCACGATCTCCGCCTATCGCAAGGTTCGGATCGGGGCCGAATGCGTGATCGCAGACCGGACCATGTTCATCGACTTCGACCACGGAGTGGTTGATATCGAGAAGCCGATCCGCAGCCAGGGCATCTACATGGAGGATGTGGTCGTCGGCTCGAACGTCTGGATCGGGTACGGGGCGGCGATCCTCCGCGGGGTCAGGGTCGGTGACAACTCGGTGATTGGCACCAATTCCGTGGTGACGAAAGATGTTCCCGCCAATGCCGTGGTCGGTGGAGTTCCCGCCCGGGTCCTGCGCATGCGCGAGGCACCGAAAGACCTCAAATGGCCGGACCCGGTGGAACCGGAGCCAGGGACCCCTGGGGTAATGAACCTCCCATAGCCGGAACCCCTCCTGATTTCTAGCTAGGGTCTCGCCCGGCCAATCGAGGGGAAGGTCCCGCCCGCCGCGATCACCTTCACTCCTCGAGTCAGCTTGCATACCTGGGAACCGCCGAAGGTGGGGACACCGGCCACCACAACGCCGCGCCTGTCTTCCCAGGCGATCGACCGGCCGTCCTGGGAGATGCTCGCGTTTTCGGCATCGCCTTTCGTCGGCAGGAGACAGGCACCGCTCCGGGCCGCGCCGCCGAGACCATTGACACTTGAGGCCAGGAGCACCGACGGATCCGTCGAGTTGCTCGCAGACGGGTCCAGTTCGGCCACCGCCACCTTCCGGTTCGCGGCCACATCGGTCCGATGAAGGTCATATCCCAACCCGTCGACACTGAACCAGGCGTTGAATCCGTCTCCGTAGGGAGCGTTACTGGCCGTTTGCACCCCGGCGAAAACATCCTGCTGCGAAGCGACGATCTGATTGCCAACCGTAGTCGGCCATTGCTGCCCGACGATGTTGATCGGCTTCAGGAAGCCGGCGTTCACTGACTTGACGCTGGTTCCTTCCTCAAGGTTTGAGACCGGAAAATTGTAGGTGTAGTACTGGTACCCGTAAGCCACGACTTTGCCGTTCGAGGTCAGATCGAGGCTCAAGGGCATGACGTATGAAACCCAGCCCGAATCAGCGGTTAGCGAACCCTGGTTGATCCGCTTGCCGGTCGGACCCCAGAGGTAGTACGAGTTTAGGTTCGAGATCTTGGCCGGGTCCCGCTTGACCGCGATCACCCGACCGCTGTCGGACTGGGCGGTCTCGATCCACTTGACCTTGCCCTTCGGGTCCGGGGCCAGTTTGCGCTTCTGCTTCCCGTTCAGCGAGGACAACCAGACGCTGCCGTTGCTGGTGTAGGAAACCGAGAATGCCGCCTGCGCTGAACCGGTCAGAACCAGCACGGCAGCCAACCCCAACACAAAAGACCCCCATGCCCTTTTCATGCGGCCATACTAGCCGCTGGTCAGGTCACCCACGAACATCGCTCGAAGCGGCAAGACTTTCGTAGAGATCGAGGGTTTGCTGGGCGATTTCGTCCCAGTCGAACATGCGGATATGGGCGAGACCTTCCTCGACCATTCGCTTGCTGAGCTCGGGATCGCCGAGAACCTGGATTGCAGCCTCGGCCAGATGTTCCGGATCGGAGGCCCGGAAGCGAAGTCCGGCCCCCTCGATCGGCACGACTTCCCGCAACCCTCCGGTGTCGGCGGCAATGCACGGGCATTCGGAAGCCATCGCCTCAAGCGCGACCAGCCCGAAAGGTTCGTAGATCGAGGGAACCACGGTCAGATCGGCGATCCGATACAGCGAATGGAGCACGTCATCGCCGATCCAGCCGAGGAAAGTGCCGTGCTCCATCAGCCCGAGTTCCTCTGCCTGCTTGTGGAGTTCGGCCTCATGGGTGCCCGAGCCAGCGACCAGAAACCGGGTGTTGGGCAAGGCCTTGATCACCTCCGGCATCGCTTCAAGCGCCAGCTGGAAGCCTTTCTCGTAAACGAGCCGGCCGATCAGCAAGACCAGATTCTCATCCGGTGCAGCGAAGGCGGAGCGCAGCCGGGCCAGCTCGACCGGATCCTCGGCCGGAAGATCATCGGGGTCGATTCCGTTCGGAATCACCGAGATGCTGCCTTCCTCAACACTGAAAATGTCGGCGATCTGCTCGCGCATGAAATGGGAGCAGGCGATAACCCGGTCGGAACGGTTGGCGATCCATTTCTCGACCCCGTGGATATGCGACTGGGGATGCTTGTCGACCCAGCCCTGATGGCGGCCGTACTCGGTGGCATGAATCGTGGTTACCAGCGGCGCCTCAAAGCGGCGAGCGAGGTGATCGCAGGCACCCGCGACCAGCCAGTCGTGACCGTGAACCAGATCAAAATCGAAGCGATCGCCGAGTTCAACTCCGGCGGCCAGCATGTCGGCGTTCATCCGCTCGACCCAGGTCACGAACTCGCCAAGATCGGTCGGACGTTCCGGTTCGACGATGCGATGGATCTGAACCCCGGCCATTTCTTCTTCAATGGTCGCCTGCTCACCACCACGAGTCAGGACATGGACTTCAACACCGGTCCCGACCAGGGCCTCAGAGAGCTTGCGGACATGACGGGCCAGCCCACCCTCGATCAGCGGCGGGTATTCCCAGGTGACAATGAGTACGCGAGGCAAGGTCTTGGCGCAGTGGCTAGGGGATCAGGAAGGGAGTCAGACTGAGGTCCGGCGCCAGGCCGCGTAACTGCGATTTGACGGGTACCCCGTTGTTTTCTGAAAGGGATTGTAAGGCTTCGAACGCGTTTTCCGAGTGCCAGGTGGCCCGCTCGAAGGGATAGTCACCGGCCTGGCCGCGCTGATCGAGAAACGCCCAGTCGCTTGACTGGACCATGAGTAGTTCCCGAACCGCCCGTTCAGCCACTTCTCCGGGGAGCCTCGAGGCCTTCTCTGCCACCCTCAGCTCCAGGGCTCGTGCCGCCCAGGCCATATCGGCGACCGCCGGCGAATCCCAGGTGTGGAAGTCCTTCCCATCTCCCCAGGTCGAGGCACGCAGCGTTTCGCGACGGGCGCTCTCCCCATGAACCTCCGCCGCCTGGTCCAGATTCAGCAGCCGCACACCCCGGGCTTCCGCGCCGGCCAGGACCGCCGCCAGCCACTGTGGTCCCTCGGCCCACCAATGCCCGAGCAGTTCGGTGTCAACCGCGAAGGTGATCAGCGCCCGCTTTCCGGTGCTTTCGCGACGAGCTTTAAGTCGCGCCCGGACCGCTTCGAGGAACTCGTCTGCCTGCTCGGCCGCGCGGCGGGCGGCCGCAGCCGCGTCATAGGGTCGGCCATCGATCCGGAAAATCCTCATACCGTTCATCGAGAGGCGATGGAAGTCAAGGTAACCGGGCCAGGACGGGTAACCCTTCATGTCCCAAAGCAGGGACACCGAATGCCAGTCGATGGTGAAGGCAAGCGGCCCCGCCCCGGTCCTGACCGGGTTGAGCGCCTCGTCCCCGGTCTCAAGTCGGCTCTGGTCGAGGCAGAACCATTCGATCCCGTGACGGGCGAGGTCGCCTTCGAGTCCGGGACGGTAGGCGCATTCGGGCAGCCAGAACCCGGAGGATTCACCGAATCTGCGCCGGTGTGAGGCCAGACCGCTCCCAACCTGTGTGTCAAGCCCGGCCCGGGTCGCGAGCAGGGGAAGGACCGCATGAGTGGCGCTCGACGGAATCAGCGAAACATTGCGCTCGCGGGCAGCGGCGAAAGCCGCGAGGGGTTTGCCGTCCACGGCTTCAAGCAGCGTTGCCGCCTTCTCGTACCTGACGATCTGCGCTTCGGCCGCCGCCACGTGGTCCCCGTCGGCCGTCTCTGCATCCCGCCTGGCTGCACCCAGCCGGTGTTCGTCAAGGAAGGTGGCCAGCCTCTCCCCGGCCCCTTCGGTTTCCAGCTGGTCGGCCAGAACCGGGGTGACCGTCATGGTCAGGTCCCGGGCTACATCAAGCACCGGCAGGTGGGAGTTCAGCACCGCGTCAAACAGCCACTCCTCGCCGAAAGGGTAGGTGCCGAAACCCTCGACATAGGGCATATGGGAGTGGAGGACGATCGCCAGATCGCCCAGCGCCGCGGGGGCAGCCGCCTCAGACATGACAGATGGCGAGGAAGTCCAGTGAGCTTTCGAGGTCGTTGCTTGAAAGCCCGAAGTCCGAGGCGTCAATCGCCGGGGTGAAGCGATCGTAGAACGGCTTGCTGAGGCCCAGGGTCTTGTGAACCCGGTCCCAGCCCAGCGAAAGCGCAACTTCATGGAGCTTCAGCTTGCGGGCGTGATGTAGTCCGAGAATCTCGACCCGGGAGAAATGTGGCTCAAGCAGGGCCCGGTATTCCTCGAGGCGGTACTCCTTGATGTGCCAGGGGTTGTCTGATTTCTCGGCCCCTTCCGGTGCTAGCGTGAGCAGATTGGGAGTCGAGATGTAAGAAACCGGAGCGATCCTTGCGAACCCCGCGACGAGTGAATCCGGATCCTGGACATGCTCGATGGTTTGGAGGAAGACGATCGCGTCACGTGGCTCGGCGAAGTTCTCCACGAGTTCCCGGCGAAAGCTGACGTTGCCGGTCGTGTACCTGGCGCTGGCGTGTTCGAATGCCTCGGGATTCGCGTCAACTCCAACAACCTCGGCCGCGGTCCGTCCGAGAACCTCGGATCCGTAGCCCTCGCCGCAGGCGAGATCGGCAACCTTCAAGCCACGAACCTGCTCTGAGATCCACTCGTATACGACCAGGTGGCGCCGGTACCAGTAGTTCTCTTCGGGAACATCAGGCAGGGTCCGCTCGCCGGTCAATTCGAGGGCCGGCACTCCTTCGGGCTGGTTGCTCTGCTTGTACGTGTCAGTCAAGGAGAGCGATTCTTCCCTATCTTTCTCCGGCATGCCCGCTTCCCCAACGGCTACGCCGGAACACATCAAGGATGTAAACACCCGCTACCACGATGCAGCGGCCGACTCCTACGATGCGAAATGGGGCATCGATTTTGGCGAGACTGGCCAGCATCAAGTCGCCCTGAAGCTGAAGAAGGCCCTTGGGGAAATGCCGGAGACTCTCGGCGACACGCTGGAAATAGGGGCTGGCACCGGGTACTTCTCACTAAACCTGGCTTCCCAGGGACTTATCGGGTCCCTGACCGCAACCGATATCTCACCGGGCATGCTGAGTTCACTTTCACGTACGGCGAAGAACCTTGAGTTCCCGGTTGAAACGGTAGTCACGGAAGCCGAAGTCCTGCCCTTTGAGGATGAAAGCTTCGACACGGTCATCGGTCACGCGGTCCTTCACCACATTCCGGACCTGGACAAGGCCTTCTCCGAGTTCTTCAGAGTCCTCCGGCCCGGTGGCCGGATCATCTTCTGTGGCGAGCCCTCCCGGTACGGTGACCGGCTAGCGGCAGTCCCGAAGCGGACTGGCACTCTCATCGCACCCGTCTGGCGCAGGCTGGTCGGCGCCGAAACACTCGAACACACAGAAGAAGAGATGGCCGATGACGAACACAGTCTCGAGCCCGAGGTTGATGTCCATGCATTTGTGCCGGCTGATCTGAGGGCAATTCCGCCCCGTTCCGGCTTCGTCGATACCGAAGTCAATGGCGAGGAACTCGTCTCCAACGTCTGGGGCTGGGGGATGCGATCTTTGGAATCAACGGCAACTCCCGACACGATTCCGCATCGCTGGAGGAACTTCGCCTTCAGGAGCTACATCGCGTTCCAGAAGGTGGACAACAACATCCTCGAACCCCACCTTCCGGCCGAGCTTTTCTACAACCTCCTCCTCTCGGCCCGAAAGCCTTCATAGGGCGCCCGGCGGGGCGGGTCCACCCACCGTAGTCACCACGGGTTACGCGGGTGAACCGTCCTTCCTGCGGACCCTGTACAGCTTCACGGGGCGCTCAACCCCCTTGAACTTGTGCTGACCCACCCAGGAGTAGGAGAATTCGTCTTCTCCGGCAGCTTCAACCGCAGCCTTGTCCGCGAGGACGCTGTCCGGCCGGGCCGATTCAGTGATCCGGCTCGCAAGGTTTACCGGCGGTCCGAACCAGTCACCAACCTGCGACAGCGCCCTGCCCCGGGCCACTCCTACCCGCAGAGCCGGCAGGTCCTCCCCGGCTTCGTTTCCTACCTCGATGAACCGGATCGCGGCATCGAACAGCGCCGCACCATCCTCGGAAACAAGCATCGCGGCATCACCGATCGTCTTGACGAGCCGGACCTCCGGATTGGCCACCTCGATTGCGACCGATTCAAGGAGCTTTGCGACTGTGCCGATCGTTTCAAGCTCACTCCGTTCGCCGAGCCTGGTGAAACCGACCAGGTCAGCGAAACAGACCGAGACCTCGGTGCTGTCGCCGGTTCCCAAGAGACCGAAGCTGGCCATTGCCATCGCCTGATTTCTGAGCTGGTCGAGAAAATGGGAACGCAACGCGTAGTCAACTGCCTGCTCTGCCAGGGGAAGCAGCTGGAGTGTTGCCTGTCGGAGTTCAATGGCCGCCTCATATTCACCGGCATCCCGGGTGATGATGTCCGAGGCGACCAGATCCCGGTGGGCCTGAGCAATCCGGGCGGCCGAACTGCCTACCTGCCGGGTTGCGGCCAGCAGGTTCTCGGTCGGGATCCCGGCTTCCTGGAAGCGCTTCAACCGTCGGGCTGCCGCCAGGTCGGATTCATCGAACCGGCGTTTGTCCGGTGCCGGCCGCGGCAGGCCGATCGCGGCGATCAGATTCTGAAAATCACTAACGGAGATTCCGGCCAGCTCCGAGATCTCCCGTGGCGAGTATTTGTCATTGGTCCGGCCGAGCACGAGGTCAGCGGGCAGCAGGGCCAGCCGGTTCGCTTCCGCTTCCGTCTTCAGAGTTTCCAGGTCGACCCCGTCATTCACGAACAGCTCGGTCAGCAGCTTGAGCCGGGACTCGCGTGCTTCCGCATCCAGCCCGTCGAGCAGGCCTTCAGCCTCGAAGTCAGGCAGTTCGCGTTGCACCTCTTGGGTGGCCCGGAAGGGCCGCAGGTCCGGGGACGGAGAATCATCCGGGTCAGGGTACTCAGGCATATGCCACCGCCCCGCCCCGGCGCGGGTCCCCGGCACCATCGAGCCGGCCGTCTTCCGGGTCGCGGGTCACGATCTGGACGCCACCGAAGAAAAGGTTGCGTTCCTTCCAGCGGAACACCCGTTGTCCGCCGGCCTCGATCCAGGCCAGGGCGTCCTCGTCGACTCCCGGTTCCGCCTGAAGCAGGTCGGCTTCCAGGTGTATCCGGGGAGCATCGACCGCGCTCTGCGGATCATTCCCGGAAAGCAGATTGAGTGTCGTCTGGAGCACGGCAGACCGAATCCGGTTCGACCCCGCGCTGCCCAGGCCTGCCCGAACCTGACCTTGTTCGAGAATCAGGGTAGGAGCCATCATCGAACTGATCCTGACACCAGGCTCGGACTGGTGAAAGCCCAGCGGGTTGAGGTCTTCCTCCCCGAGCATGTTGTTCAGGTGAATTCCGGTGCCCGGAACGACCATCCCCGAGCCCGTTCCATTCGAGCAGGTGACCGACGCGCAAAGCCCGTCGGCATCCATCACCGCCAGATGAGTGGTCGAACCAAGGCGGTCTTCAAGGAAGCGCCTTGCAAATCCCTCCCCGGCAAGCGAACTGGCGAAATCCCCCTGGCGGGCGATGTTCGCCTGCTCCATGACTTCAGCAATCTGCCGGGCTCCGCTCTCACCGCAACGGTCGAGCAGCGCGAGGCTGTAGGAAATCAGGATTCCCCCCGCTGACGGCGGCGGGTTGGTCAGCAGGTCGTACCCCTTGAAGCTTGCTCCCACCGGTTCGCGGACGATCGGCTGATATGTCTCGAAGTCAGCCACAGACAAGGTGCCACCCCGGGAGAGGATGTACTCCTCAACCAGCCGTGGAATCTCTCCCGAGCAAAGTGCGGCTGCTCCTTCACACCCGAATCTTTCCAGGGCATCGGCCAGATCCGGGTAGCAGAAGACATCACCTTCCCCGAGGATCCGGCCTTCGGGGGCATAGATCAACCGGGCCTCGGATGTCGCCGTGTAAATCGGCTCGAGGATTCGCAACACGTATGCCTGCTGGCGATTCAGCGGGGTGCCTTCGCGGGCCAGTTGCACTCCGGGCCGGACCAGTTCCGCCATCGGTACCGACCCGTGCCTGTCCAAGGCCAGATCGAGCCCGGCCGCTGTTCCCGGAACTCCGCATGATGCAGCTCCGGCGTTGAATACCTGGGTTGTCGTTTCGTCGAAATGCACCGGGACCGGAACCAGCTTCCCTTCAAGCTGGTGACCGCCTTTGCCGGGGGCAGCGACGAAGAAGTCGATTACTTCCGGCTCGATCCCCGGACCGCCAATGATCATGAACCCTCCGGCGCCGAGACCGGTCAGAGCACTTTCAGTCGAAAACGAAGCGACTACCGCCGCTATTGCCGCGTCAACCGCGTTGCCGCCATCCCGGAGGATCGTTGCGCCCGCTTCGGCAGAAAGCGGATGGCCTGCTGCGACCACACCGCGCGAACCCACAGCTCACCTAGGAAAGGAATTCCGGGATGTCACTGCCACCTACTGTTGGCAGGGACTCGACCCGGTCGGCACGCGGTTCGCGGCGGCCTCGCTCCTGACCACGGTCGCTGCGACGCGATTCAACACTTCGACGGGAAACCGGTCCCTTGCCATCAAAACGTGTCGCGACCACCGTGATCCAGACCTGATCATCGAGATCTTCGTCGATATTCGCACCGAAAATGATGTTCGCATCGGGATGAGCTGCTTCACCGACCGCTCGTGCGGCCTCGGAAACCTCGATCAGGGAAAGGTCGGAGCCACCGGTGACTGAAAGCAGAATCGAACGTGCCCCGTCCATCGGAGTTTCGAGCAGAGGTGAGGAAGTCGCCTTCTCCGCAGCGATGAGGGCACGGTCCGGCCCGCTACCCATGCCAATGCCCAGCAGGGCCCGACCGGCATCGGACATGATCGAACGGACATCGGCGAAGTCGAGATTTATCACCGAAGGCAGGGTGACCAGATCCGAGATCCCCTGGACTCCCTGGCGCAGAACATCGTCAGCGACCTGGAAGGCATCGACCATCGGGGTGGACTGGTCCAGTACTTCGAGCAGACGGTCGTTGGGAATGACGATCAGGGTGTCAACTTCGCCGGCGAGCGCTTCAATGCCCTGTTCGGCCTGCTTTTGCCGGCGGCTGCCTTCGAATGTGAACGGCTTGGTCACGATGCCTACCGTGAGCGCCCCGATGTCCCGTGCCAGCCTCGCGATGACCGGGGCCGCGCCGGTTCCAGTGCCACCACCTGCCCCGGCCGCGATGAAGACCATGTCGGAACCCTTGAGCAGACGTTTGATCCGGTCCTGTTCGTCAAAGGCCGCCCGGAATCCGAGCGAAGGGTCGGCGCCGGCACCAAGACCGCGGGTTTCGTCTCCCCCGATATGGACGGTGAGGTCCGCCATACAGAGCTGCAGGGACTGAAGATCGGTGTTTACCGCCATGAACTCCACGCCCGGGATCTGGGCTTCGATCATGCGGTTGATCGCGTTGACGCCACCGCCGCCGACCCCGATGACCCGGATTACCGGGTTGTGGGGAACTCCGGCGCCGGGGTTCGAAGGTGGTTCCTGGCGACCGTAGCGGGGTCCGTCGTCGCGGGGCGAGGGAGCCTCCGAGAAGATCCTCTTGAGCCGGTCCTCCGCATCGGGAACACCGCTCGTGTCCGAGGCAGGATCGGGTGCGGAGAGTGGTCCGGGATCCTCCGATCGCGGACCAGAGGAAGAAGAGACGTGACCTTCGTTTCGTTCAAGCGGGTCCTGCCTGCCGAAACGGCCTGAGACTTCCGGTTCGGGTTCCGCGTGGACCTCGGGGTCAGGGGCCGGGGTCTCCGTCGCGGCCTCGGGCTGAACGGGATCGCCCTGGTGACCGCCGGTGTCGTCAGCGCTTCGCGGCGCAAACTCGGGCGGGTCCTGGGAGGCTTCGTCGGTTGAGCGGAACAGGTCCGCCAGCGGACCTTCACGCATACTCGCTCGCTTACGACGAGCCATCACTCAAGACCTCCTTCGCCAGATTCCGGTAGTACGACGCCGCACGACTGTCGGGATCGTACTTCAGGACACTAGCGCCCCGCACCGGCGCTTCGGCGAACTTCACCGCTTTGCGGATACGGGATTTGAAGACGAGGTCTCCGAAATTCTCTTCGAGGATTGACACGGCTTCCCGCGCATGAAGCGTGCGGGAGTCGAACATGGTCGGCAGAATTCCTTCGATGTGGACATTCGGATTCAGGTTTTCCTGAATCATCTTCAGGGTGCTCTGAAGCTGAACCAGGCCCCGCATCGAGAGGTATTCACACTGGACCGGGACGATCACCTTGTTCGACGCCGTGAGTGCATTGATCGTCAGTAGACCGAGGCTGGGCGGCGTGTCAATACAGATGTAGTCGTACTCGGAATGGATTTCCCCGAGAGCCTTTTCAAGGGAGCGTTCCCGGCCGATCTTGGTGCTCATCGCGATTTCGGCCCCGGCAAGGTCGATCGAGGCGACAGCGATGTCGATCTCCCGGTGGGCGATCACTTCCGAGATCGGCACATCGTCGACCAGTACGTCGTACATGCTCTTCTCGCACTTGTCCGGGTCAATGCCCTGGCTCATCGTCAGGTTGCCCTGCGGATCGAGGTCAATGCAAAGCACCCGGTTACCAAGCTCGGAAAGCGCGACGGCGAGGTTCAGGGTCGATGTGGTCTTGGCGACCCCGCCCTTCTGGTTGGCGAAGCTGATCACCTCGGCCATATCCACGGGCTGTTCGGGCTTTACGGGCTTCAGGTGGTCGCTGATATCGCGGCGGCTCGGGGCGAGCAGATCCGAGGCCTTGAGACGGATCTCGGTTTCCTCGGCGGCCGCGGCTTCTTCGACCTCGGCCAGTTCCTCTTCCACCGGTACCGCAGCGGGTTCAACCGGGACCACGAATCCGTCCGTTGCCTCTTCTACGGCTGCGGTCGGTTCTTCGACCACGGGGGCCGGAGCCGGCTCAGATTTTTCGGCTGCCTTTTCACGTTCGTGGTTCTTGCGGCTAAGGATTCGCATTTGGGCCGTTATTCGCATGTGCAGGGCGGTTTCCTCCCTGCGGGTCCGATCCGGTTGAATGCCTTCATTCCTGATTTCCTCGACAAGCGGCTTCTATTCGTCACCGGAAAGGGCGGGGTTGGCAAGACAACCGTCGCCATGGCCCTCGGAATCCGGGCAGCGATGGAAGGCAAACGGACCATCGTCTGTGAGGTAGCGGCAACCGAAAACGCCTCCCGTCTCTTCGCCCAGTCCGAGGTCGGATTCCGGGAAGTCGAACTGGCCAATGATCTCTGGGCGATTTCGATCGACCCGGACGAATCGATGCGGGAATACGTGCTGTTGCAGCTAAAGGTGAAGGCGATGCGGGATCTGCTCTTCCGCAGCCGCATGTTCACCTACCTTGCCGCCGCCACCCCGGGCCTGAATGAACTTGTCACGATCGGGAAAATCTGGGAGCTTGCCCAGCTTGACCGGAAGGTGAAGCACGGCCGCAAGTACGACCTGGTGATAGTCGATGCGCCTGCCACGGGCCACGGCATCAGTTTCCTTCAGACCCCGCGCACCTTCGCTTCAATCGCCAAGGTCGGACCAATCCACAATCAGGCGCTCCAGCTTGAATCACTGATCACCGACCAGGAACAGACCGGCACAGTGATCGTTTCCCTGCCAGAGGAAATGCCGGTCAACGAGACAGCCAGACTCGAATCCGAGCTGGCCGGCGACATCGGCATCGCGATTGACCGGGTGGTGATGAATGCTCTCTATCCCGAAACGTTCTCGAAGTCGGATGTGAAAAAACTGGCCCGGCTCGGAAAGAGCGAAGACGGTGAAATCCGGGCAGCCGGACGGGCGGCCACATCCCAGGCGACCAGGGCTGCCGCGCAGCGCGAACAACTGGCCCGGCTGGAGGAGATGGTTGAAGCCGATGTCACCACCCTCCCCTACATCTTCAAGCCGGAACTCGATCTGAAGGCGGCCAGGCAACTGGCCGAGAAGGTCACCTGATGGCCTCGATCGAATCGGTGATCGAAGGTCGTGAGATCGTGATCTGCGCCGGTTCCGGCGGGGTCGGAAAAACGACCACTTCAGCGGCGATCGCGCTCGGCATGGCGAACCGCGGGTTCAGGGTCTGCGTGTTGACGATTGACCCGGCCAAGCGCCTCGCCGATTCGCTCGGGCTGAAAGAGCTCGGCAACGAGGCCAGCCGGGTCGATCCGGCCTTGCTGAAGGCTCAGGGTGTCGAGCCGGAAAACGGCGGTGAGCTCTGGGCGATGATGCTCGATGCGAAGGAAACTTTCGATGCCCTGGTCGCCCGACATGCCGAGGATGCGGAGGCCCGGGACCGGGTGCTGAACAACCGTATTTACCAGCAGATCTCCGGCGCCCTGGCCGGCTCCCAGGAATACATGGCGATGGAGAAGCTTTTCGAACTTCATTCCGAGGGCCGGTTCGACCTGCTGGTGCTTGACACCCCGCCCAGCCGTAACGCGCTGGATTTCCTCGACGCCCCGAGGCGCCTGACCCAGTTCATCGAGGGCAAGTCACTTCAGATCTTCATCAAGCCGACCGGGCTTGCCGCACGGGTCGCAAGCCGGGGTACCGGGGTTGTCCTTTCTGTGCTCAAACGAATCGTCGGTTTCGACCTGCTGGCCGACCTCTCCGAGTTCTTCACCGCTTTCAGCAGCATGATCGACGGATTCCAGGATCGCGCGAAACGGGTCAGCTCGTTGCTGGCTGACGAACGGACCAGTTTCCTGATTGTCTGCGGACCTCACGGCGATCAGATTGACGAGGCTGTCTTTTTCCATTCGAAGCTGGTTGAGAACGGGATGAACTTTGGTGCTGCTGTGGTCAACCGGGTTCGCTACCGGCTCGGGCCGCGTCAGCCAAAGGTCGGTGATCTGACAAAGCGGATCGCTTCTGCCATCGATGATGAGGATCTGGCTGGCAGACTGGCCCGGAATCTCGCCGAGTACGACGTTCTCGCGGTCAGGGACCGGAAGAACATCGACAGGCTGACCGGCGCCCTGAGCGGCGAACCGGTGATCCGTATCCCCTACCTTGACACCGACGTCCATGACATAGCCGGGCTATGCCAGATCAACAGGTATCTCTTCACCGACGAAGATGAGCGGGTTCAGCTAGCCACGAACTAGTCTCGGGCGGCGTCTGCATATCGGGCGGGGTTCGAGTTGTCCTCCCGGTCAAACCCGCCGACCACAGGGAAAAATGATGTTACGGGCCCGGCTCCGCCTGGCGGCAGTGTCGAGCGGGCTACCGCGGCCTGAACTTGAGGTCGGAGACCGACCATTCGGTCGTTCCCGGATCCGGGAAGAAGTTCCTGTTCGGTGCCGGATGTGGCGCGCTTCGGACCTCGTCGAGGCCGTCCATCGCATGCGAAGGCCACTCCATGGTTGAGCCGCTGCTCTGAGCCTGGGCGAGCCAGTCCTCCCGCAGGGTCGCGCCGATTTCGGTTGAGGCGGTGACCGTGATCTCACCTTGCTGCGGCATCGGTTCAAGCAGACGGGTCATGCCGCTGTCGTCTCCTGATCCATCCTGGTCGAACAGACCGCTCTCATTGTCGGCCGACGAGGAGGCCGAGACCGTGAACTCGGGAACCTGGGAACCCGAATCGGAGCCGGTCGCCGGCTCGATTCCGAGCGCTCGCTCGATTTCGGGCATCGGCTGACGAGGCACATCCGGGATCGCTTCAGGCTCGAATTCGGGTACAAGCCCGAACAGCGGGTCCGCCCCGGCCGGGTCAACGCTGGTCCCACCAACCACGCGAGGTTTGAAGATGTGAATATCGGCGTTGTCACCGACTACCGGTTCGGTGATCTCTTCCGAATCGGATCCCGGGGTGAACTCCGGTTCCGGCACCGCATCCCATTCGGCGGTCGAACCGATCGTGCCCACGCTACCTTCGCCCGCCGTCAGACCGGTGGTGATCAGGGTCTCCTCGGCCGCGACGTTGAGGTTGGTTCCGTAGTGCCCGAGCACGGCTTCGCGAAGGATATGCCGGGTGGAATCTTCAACCCAGGCGGCGATGTAGGTGGCGGACTCGCCACCGATCGAGGCCAGGTCCTCGCCGTTGATCAGTGACTGTTCGAGATCAAGAGCAAGTTCAACTCTGGAACGTGCCTTGAGGTCATCGGCTTCACCAGTGATCAGCGCGGCAGCCCGGGCTTCGAGCGGTGCGTCGATGACCCCTTCGCCACCCAGCGAGGCACGAACAGCCAGCAGATGGTCACTCAGTGCTTCGAGGGCCGTTTCCCGTTCACAGCCGTACTGGAATCGCTTCTGAGCGAACTCCATGCGATCGGCGGCGGGGGATTCCTTTTCAAGGCAGGTGATCAGCTCATCCAGGCGTCCAACTTCGGATTCGATCAGGAAGTAGCTGCCAGAACGCGGAGGTGAGACCGCGGTTTCGATGCGGCGCCAGGAATCGTCACCGACCGGCGCGAATGCGAAGGGACCGAGACCGACCGAGCCTTCCTTGTAGAGGCGCAGTGCCCTGACCAGTCCGCTGAGGCGATCGATCGCCTGCCGCGGTCCGCTTTCGGTGCTTTCGAGGTCAGTCAGGGCAAAGTAGGCGGTCTGCCAGGCGCTGCGTCCGGTGCCTTCGCTGGAGGTAGCTTCCAGCGGCGCCTGGATGCTGTCGGCCTGGGCGATCCGGATTCCGTTGCTGAGGGTGATCTCGGTCGGGGTCATTTCAAACCCGATCAACGGAACCAGCAGCACGTCAGCTTCACGGATATCCCTCGCTTCAACTTCGAGGCCGGCAAGGGCCTCTTCGACCCGGCTGATATCCAGGGAAAACTCGGTGGTTCCTTCCCAGAGGGATGTAATGAAGACTGCGATCATCTCCTCGGCGCGGCGGGTCGGTTCGGAAGGAACCGGAAGGCCACGTGATTCGAGGTAGGGAGCAGCGACATCGGAAGATGCAATCGCGCCGCGGGCGGGCCCGTAGGACGGTAGCGAGCGGAGCTCGTCCAGATGGGCCGTTATGAAACGGGAAGTGAGCGGTACGTACCGGTAGAAGTGAGAGCTGTCCCCGTTGTTTTCAGCCACGTCGAAGGGGATTTCGTCACCGGTGGCCACCAGCGAGGTGAACCGGGTCGATGCCTCGGCTGCGAGCCGCTTCAAAGCCTCATCAAGAACAGGATCGTGCATGGTGAGTGGGAGTTCCCTCCCCATGCGACGCATCCTGCGATTGCAGGATTACCTGCAGCTCAGGCGTGGGCCGGCTCGGCATCGAGCCAGCGGATGCCGTAGTTGCGCATGTCGTCGATCAGGGGCACCAGGTCTTTGCCCTTGTCGGTCAGGGCGTAGGTGACCCGGGGCGGAACCTCGGGAAAGGTTTGCCGTTCGACGATGCCGGCTTCCTCCAGAGTACGGAGGCGGAGCGAAAGGGTGCGGGGGCTGATGCCCTCCAGGGAGCGCTCAAGCTCGCAGAAGCGGCGACTTTCGCCAGCGAGGTCGCGGATCACGAGAAGGGTCCATTTGCCGGATATCACGTCTGCGGTGCGGCATACAGGACACTGATCGTTGTCGATTGCGCTCATGATCTGGAAGTGACGGTCGATTGCGGGCCGGGCACCCGGATGGATGCCTCGGCCGCCGGGTCACTTCAACAAGTATAGGCACATGACTTCACTTACTGAAGCGAGTACCCGCAAAAATCAGCGTTCGAGGCCCGCTTTGATCACATCGTCGGCACCATCCACGGGAACACGTTCGCCGGTCGGAAGATCGACCATCAGACCGTCTTCGATCCTCGTACTGACGAACTCAATCTCGATCCCAGCCACTCGGTCTGGCTCATCCATACGCGAGAACCAGCGATCTCCGTCGTCGGTGCTGCACTCGCAGATCGCCAGATCGCCATCATCGTTGTCGAGGTCAAGCCAGTCCTTCCACGGATAAAACCGTGCCCTCTTGAACTCATATGGACCGACTGTAACCGTCATGAAACCGGACCTTTCCTCTGGGCGTGCGCTGTCCAGACAATTCCCGGCCCGTTGAAATCAACGATCACTTTCAGCCAATTCGACGGACCGATTCCTTGCCGATAGTACTCCTCGCGCCTCCGCACTCCTCGTGAAACTGCCAGGAGATGGGGTTCACGAACGACCCTCAGCACTTCCTCCGGGGAGAACAGCCTGCCTGGCTTTCGTTGAATGTGAGACCAGCCCGACGGCCAAAGAGCTATAGCCCGACCGAGTGGATCAAGCACCCTGCCCAAGGGACCCAGGGAATCCGCCTCCGAGCCGGGACGCGGCCTGGGCTTTTCGTCCCCCGTCATGCCACCGTGATCGGGACCACCAGCGTCGACAATTCTGACCACGTGACAGCTATCGACAGGACGCTTCCGATAGCCAGAAACGGGGCAAGCGGCAAGGCGGTTCGGGACGGCGGGAGGCGTTTGCCGAGGGCGATCAGGACTCCGGTGAGTCCGGCGAGGGCGAGGCCGGCGGCGAGGGCGATCCAGACTTGCTGGTCGAGATAGAGGCCGATCACCGCGACCAGCTTTACGTCCCCCATTCCCATCCCCTCCGGCCGGACCAGGTTCGCCAGCAGGAACGGCGCGGTGGCCATCAGGCTGAAGAGCAGGGACGAACCGACCCGTCCTTCTGCGATGGCCAAACCAACTCCGGCGACGGCCGCGGCGGCCATGAGCCAGTTCGGGATCTCGCGGCGGCGAAGGTCGGTCACCGAGGCGATCAGGAGGGTGAGCAAGAGGACGGGCAATGCCATGCCCCGACCCTGCCCGAAAAAATCTCACACGTGGCTCGATAAGTGAAAAATAAGTGCAACAGAAAGGCCAGCCCGGAGGCTGGCCTTTTGCGGGACTCAGACTGCTGGTTTCTCAAGTTGCTTCGCGAAGCTTCTGGGCCTCGTTGAGGCTCTGGAGCTTCTTCAGCGACTGATTCTCGATCTGGCGGATCCGTTCGCGGGTCACGTTGAAGGTCCGCCCGACCTCGTCGAGGGTGCGGGGATGCTCGCCGCCGAGTCCATATCGAAGCTCGAGCACGCGGCGTTCGCGATAGGAGAGGTTCTCCAGCGATTCCTTCAGCGCCTCCTTGGTCAGCAGGTCAGCGGCACGATCGAAGGGCGATTCGGCCTTCTCATCGGCGATGAACTGGCCGAATTCGGATTCCTCTTCGTCACCGACCGGCTTCTCCAGCGAAACAGGAGACTGGGCGGAACGCTTGATCGAGTCGACTTCCTCGGGGTCGATTCCGGTTACATCGGCGATCTCTTCCGGGGTGGGTTCACGACCGAGCTCGGTGACCAGCTTGCGCTCGGCACGGCCGATCTTGTTCAGCTTCTCGACAACATGAACCGGGATCCGGATGGTCCGGGCCTTGTCGGCGAGCGCACGGGCGATCGCCTGGCGGATCCACCAGGTCGCGTAGGTCGAGAACTTGAACCCCTTGCGGTAATCGAACTTCTCTGCCGCACGGACCAGGCCGAGCGTGCCTTCCTGGATCAGATCGAGGAAGGGCAGCCCCTGGTTTCGGTAGTTCTTGGCGATCGAGACGACCAGCCGGAGGTTGGACTCGACCATCTTCTGCTTGGCGTCGAGGTCACCGCGCTCGATCCGCTTGGCGAGATCGACCTCTTCCTGGGCGGTCAGCAGGCGGACCTTGCCGATGTCCTTGAGGAAGAGCTGAAGCGAGTCGGTGGTCATGTCCGGCTTGAGGTCGAGCGCCTCCTTCTTGCGCCGGCGTCCGCGGCGGCCATCGGAGCGCTCGTTCTCGGCCGAAGCCTTCTGGGCCGGGTCGACATCCTCGACCAGCTCGATTCCCTGCTTCTCGATGTGACCGTAAAGATCTTCGACGTCGGATTCGTCGAGATCTACTTCGGCCACGGCAGTGGCGACATCACCAAAAGTGAGCACTCCGAGCTGCTGGCCGCGATTGACGAGCGTCTTTACTTCTTCTAGTTCCTGGAGTTCGGCTACAAGCATCTTGTCCCTATCTGGTATTCCCTGTGACGGCGTACAAAAACCTGTCGGGCCGGAAAATGAGGGTCCGGCAGACAGTCAACTACTCTGGATCACTCGTCAAGATCCACATTTGCTCGTGTTTTGCGGAGCAGGAAAAGCCGCCGCCATCTCTAAGTGGTCAAACGAGTGACCGGATAATAGCCACTTCACTTAGTAAAGTCAAGGGGCGCCTTCCGTAGCCACCCCTGTTGATTCAAGGAACGCCGTTCAGCCCCATGAGTTGCACCGACTGTGACGAAAATCATCCAGAGCATCCCAACGATGCTCCGATTCCACTGGAAGATCAGTGGAAACACCTTCACTGGCTCCAGGCCTTCTGGACCAGGGCATGGCGGGAGAACGTAACCGGGCTTTCCGGCATGGTCGCCTACAACCTGATGCTGGCGATCTTCCCCTTCGTCTTCCTGGTCCTCTTCATTTTCTCCCAGGTACTCCAGATCGAAGGAGTGGAAGCAGGGATCTTCAACGATCTTCAGCGACTGTTCCCCAACGCGGAACAGGGCACCCTGAACGACATCATCTCGGCCATCCGCAACAACTCGGCGACCCTCGGTATCGCCGCCGCGATCGGTTCACTCTGGATCGGGGCTTCCTTCTGGGGTTCGATGGATACGGCGTTCTGCCGGATCTACCACGTCGAATGCCGCGGATGGTGGGAACAGAAGCGGTTTTCACTCGGAATGCTCCTGGTTGTAACGATCTTCCTGCTCGGCAGCGTCCTGTTGCCCGCCCTCGAAGGCGCCCTGATCCGCCAGACCGACAACCTCCCCTTCGGCTTGAACGAGGTTCAAAGCCTGGATAACGCGGTTCTGCTCGCCGTGACCCTGACCCTGAACTTCTCGGTCGCCGCCGTGATCTACTGGGCGGTCCCCAAGGGTCACATGCCCTGGCTCGCCGTCTGGCCAGGCGCCGTCTTCACCACCCTGGTCGCTGCCCTCGCCAACTGGCTCTTTCCGGTCTACCTGACCAATGTCTCCGCCCTCAACCGGTTTGGCTCCACCATCGGTTTCGTGCTGATCGCCCTGTTCTGGTTTTACCTGGTGGCGTTGACGATGCTGGCCGGCGCGATCATCAACTCGCTCCGGCATGAGTACCACGACACCGGCAGCCTGCCCTACGGAATCCTCAGTCGCGCCCAGCTCCTGACCGAACTCCAGTCCCGGAGGGAAACGGCAGCAGCCGCCGAACGTCCCCTCGCCGAGCCTTACCGGTCGCTGATCAGCGGAGATGCCTGGCCGGAAGGAACCGCGGACCCGAATTCCGGAGAGAACGAAGAGCAGGCGGAAACCAAAGTGATCCCCTTTCGTTCCCGCCGCAACCGGTAGGAGTTACCGGCCTGCCAGACAGCTTTCAGGTCGAGGCAAACGCCGTCGGCCCCGAGGCCGGCTCAACCGAAGAGGCCGCCGGTGACTTCGCGGAGCTTGGCGCGATCGTGGCGGGCGCCGACCTTGCGGACCGTGCCGGAGCGTGAACGCATAACCAGTGACTCCGTGGTGGCATAACCCTTGTGGCGCCGGACGCCGTCGAGCAGGTCACCGTCCGTGACTCCGGTTGCGGCGAAGAAGACATCGTTGCCACTGACCAGATCGTCCGAGGTGAGCACTCGGTCGAGGTCATAACCGGCATCTATCGCTTCTTGTCGTTCCTCGTCGTTGCGGGGCCAGAGCTTTCCGATGATCTCGCCACCGAGGCATTTGATCGCGGCAGCGGCGAGGACCCCCTCGGGCGTGCCGCCGATCCCCCAGAGCAGGTCGATCCCGGTGTCATCGGAGACAGCCAGAAGGGCCGCCTGCACATCGCCGTCAGTGATGAAGCGGATCGTGGCGCCGGATTCCCTCACTTCCTTGACCACTTCCTCATGGCGGGGTCGATCGAGGATCGTCAGGGTGACATCTTCCGCCCCGCCGCCCTTGCGTTCACCGATCTTGCGGATCACTTCACCGATCGGCTCATCGAACGAAAGCAGATCCCTGAACTCCGACGCAGCGGCGAGCTTCTCCATGTAAACGCAGGGTCCGGGATCGAACATCGTGCCCCGTTCAGCAAGGGCGATCACGGCGAGGGCGCCACCAAAGCCGCGAGCGGTCAGCGTCGTGCCTTCAAGCGGATCGACCGCGATGTCGACTACCGGCGGGCTGCCGTCACCGATCTTCTCGCCGTTGAAAAGCATCGGGGCTTCATCCTTTTCGCCCTCGCCGATAACAACGATCCCGTCCATCGGAACCGTGTCGAGCAGAACACGCATGGCATCGACCGCCGCGCCGTCCGCCGCGAGTTTGTCACCCCGACCGATCCACCGGGAAGCGGCCAGTGCCGCTGATTCGGTGACGCGAACCAGCTCCAGAGCCAGGTTGCGGTCGGGCTTTGATCCGGAACGAACATCATGCGAAATAACACCCATGGACGAGAGGGTATAAGGCGCGGCCCACTCACGCCTCCCGCTCGGTGGGTCGGATTTCCTGCCGGACGGCCGGAAATCCGACCCACCGGCAGCGCGGGACTGTTGCGGCGCCGGGGGCGGGCTAGGCTGCGCCCCTTCCGACGAACCGATGGGGTCTGACCCTCCCCTTGCCTGGGGTCTCACTCGCCGATACCAGGGACTTCGTCGAACTGGCGGAGGCCGAGGGCTACACCGACCTGTGGACCGGTGAGACCGGGGGTCCGGACGGTTTCACTCCCCTGGCCCTGAGCGCCGCCTGGACCGACAAGGTCCGCCTTGGCACCGGGATCGTCGGGGTCTTCCAGCGAGGTCCGGCCCTGCTCGCCCAGCAGGCGGCAGCGCTCACCGACGCATCATCCGGAAGATTCGTTCTCGGCATCGGCGCTTCTTCAGACCGAATGGTCGAGGGCTGGAACCAGATCCCGTTTGTGAAGCCGCTCTCCAGGGTCGAGCAGACGGTTGACTTCCTGCGGGTCGCTCTGGCCGGCGAACGCACCGACACCGGTTTCAAGCTCGAAACCGCCCCGGCGCATGAGACGCCGATCATCCTCGCCGCCCTGCGCGGCAAAATGCTCGAACTAGCCGTGAACAAGGGTGACGGTGCCTTCACCAACTTCCTGCCCCTTTCCGGATTGCCCAAAGTGACGCAGGGGATCGATGGTGCCGGCAACGACTTCGAGCTTCTCTGCCGGTTCTTCTGCATTCCCGGCCCAAGAGAACAGGTCGAAGGGCTGGCCCGTTTCATGTTCTCCAGCTACATCACGGTGCCGGTCTACGCGAACTTCTTCCGCTGGCTCGGCTACGAGGAAGAAATCGCACCAATGGTCGAGGCCTGGGAAGCCAAGGATCGCCAGGGAGCCGCCGCGGCCGCCCCCTGGGAACTGATCGAAGACACCTTCCTGCTCGGCTCCCCTGAACAGATCCGCGAGCGCCTCGACGAGTACGTCACTGGCGGCATAACCCTGCCGGTGATCACCCCGATCACCACCCCCGACAACCACGCCGCCCTGATCCGCGCTTTGGCTCCCTGAGGCGGAGTCGACGAGCGATCCGACGGGTTCAACCGGTGCCTTCGGCTTCCGGGTCGGTCCAGACCTCCTTCTCCCAGGGCGCAGTGATCGGATCGAATCGGGCCGGGCGGGAAAGCGGGCCGTCCTTGATCGACTCAAGCGGGACCAGACGGACCAGGCCCGCCGGTGTGTAGCCGGGGTAGTTCTCCTCGTCGACATCATCGTCGACGTTGCCGGCGTGGCTGCCACCGGCGATCAGGTAGGTCCCGGTCGCCTCGCCCCAGCCACCCTTTTCCCTGAGTCCGGCCGCTTCAGTGGCATCGGTCACGATGCTCCAGCCGGCGTCAGAACCCCAGTTCGCAACCGAACGGCCGTGGTTGTATCCGGCATGCGACGAAGCCCTCTGGCTGATCGACCCGTCAGCATCTATCCGGACCTGCATTGACTCCCAGTCGTGAGGGTGAAAGCCCTGCTCCTCCAGCACCGGGGCACCACGAAGCGAAGCGCTCTCCGGGTAATAGGCCCAGTACTGGATATACGTCGCAGAGCCTCGTTTCAGCACGCGTGTGAAGAGTGTCACCGGTTCGCCTGCGGTCGACCGGGTCACTTCACCCTCCCCCGGCCCGTCAGCGCACCATGGTGACCGGCAGGTGCGGTAATCGACGGGCAAACCAAGCATGTCCGGGCCGTACATCAGGGTGGGAGTCCCTGACCTGACCAGTTCTGCGAGTTCCTCACCGTAGGTTGACTCAAGCGAGCCTTCTCCGGCGCAACCTCCGGAAAGTGAAGCAGCACAGAGCAGACCGGTTGAAACCGAGTGGATCAGGGCGGTCCCCGGCACCTTTACTCCGGCCGCGAACATACCGGCCATCACCGCCACCAGCATGAAGACAAGTCCGATCCATTCAACCGTCGACTGTCCACGCCTTTCCCTCAGCATCTCCGCCATGAGCTGATCCTGACCCGAGGCTGCTCACATGTGGTTGAACTTTCAGACAATCAGGTCACGGACTGCGGAAGAAAGCCTCCGGCTGTCGCCGATAGAGTCAATCCATGGCCGACCGCAGAAAGCCCAACTCGCCGCCTCCCGCCGCCCAGAAGAAGGACCTCCAGTGGAAGTTCTGGGTTTTCGGGATAGCGGTGCTGCTGCTTCTGATCGTCGTGCTGCAGAACTCCCAGCATGTCGAGTTCAAGATTCTCTTCCTGGTCGACACCTCTGCGCCGCTCGTCCTGCTGCTCCTTCTGGCCGCGGTGATCGGGGCCGTGATCGGCTACACCGCCCCGATCCTGCGCCGTCACCGCCACAAGACCCGCCAGGAATACGGCAAGGAATAGCCGGCTGCCACCCGACGGCCGGAAGTGACTGAATCAGCCGGTGCCGAGGCGGTCCCGGGTAACCGAAATCGCCTCCGGGCTGGAATCAAGCAGGACGTATCGGCGATCGAGCTTTTGGCAGACAGCTCCAAGCGTGCCGGAACCGCAGAAGGGATCGAGACAAAGATCGCCGGGCCGACTTGAAGCGGTGACCATCCGGCTCAGAATCCCTTCCGGTTTCTGGGTCGGGTAACCCGTCTTTTCGGAACCGTTGGTCGGCACGATCGTGTGCCACCAGACATCGGTCGGCAACTTGCCTTTCGCAGCCTTCTCCGGGGTGACCAGGCCGGGGGCCATGTAGGGCTCCCGGTCCACCTCGGTCGAATCAAAGAAGTACTGCTCCGGGTCCTTCACATAAACCAGGATCGTGTCGTGCTTGGCCGGCCAGCGGCTCTTCGACTTGCCACCGTAGTCATAGGCCCAGATGATCTCGTTGAGGAAGCACTCCCGGCCGAAGATCGAATCGAGGAGCACCTTCACGTAGTGGGCTTCCCGGTAGTCGATGTGAAGGTAAAGGGTGCCGGTTTCATTCAGCAACCGATGGATCTGTTCGAGCCGGGGAGCCAGGAAAGCGGTGAAGTCGTCGAAGCTATCGGCATAGGAGGACCCGGATGCGACCGTGCCAGTCCCCGTTGCGACCGTGCCAGACTCAGACCCGGATGCGGCCTCACCAATCTCCGACCCGGCCGCGGTTCCTTCCCCCTCCGGTTCCACCGCTTCGGTCCGGTAGCGACGACCACCGAATCCGGTCCGGTCACCACCTTCATCGGCAACGGTCCTGACCCGTTTGCGGGACTGCTGCCTGCCGGTGTTGAACGGCGGGTCGGCGTAGATCAACTGGAAGCTGCCCGCCTCCATCCGGGCCATCAATTCGAGGTTGTCCCCCAGGAGGATCCGGTTTCCGGAATCGGCCACCCGCCAACCGTAAAGGTTCGGCCGGGGCAGAAAAGTTTCCGATTTCAAAGCAACCGTCCGGTCCGTACGGATGCGGTGTCACGAGACAGGTATCGAAATCCGGACCTTTCTCGTGACACCGTTGCGATTGCAACCCGCGTCACCGGGCCTGGGCCCGGTTGGAAACGGCCGACTAAAGGTTCCCGAGTTCGGCGACGATGTCCTGAACGGTGCCCTTGGCGTCGCCAAAGACCATCGCGGTCTTCTCGTTGTAGAAGAGATCGTTGTCGATCCCGGCGAAGCCGGCGGACATCGAGCGTTTGAGGACTAGCACCTGCTGGGCTTCGTCGACCTCGATGATCGGCATGCCGTAGATCGGGCTGGACTCATCGGTCTTGGCGGCCGGGTTGGTGACATCGTTGGCGCCGATCACCACGCAGACATCGGTCTGCGGCAGCTCCGGGTTGATCTCGTCCATCTCCTTGAGCTGGTCGTAGGGCACGTCGGCCTCGGCCAGCAGCACGTTCATGTGGCCGGGCATGCGGCCGGCGACGGGATGGATCGCGTAGTTGACGGTCACACCCTTCTTGTTCAGCTCGTCCGCCATTTCCTTGACCGTGTGCTGGGCCTGGGCGACAGCGAGTCCGTAACCCGGGACGATCACAACCGAATCCGCATAGGCGAGAGCGATCGCGGCGTCCTGGGCGTTCATCGAACGGTACGGGCGCTGCTCCTGGTCGCCGCCGCCACCACCTGAGGTTGAGCCCATCCCGCCGAAGAGAATGTTCGCAACGGAGCGGTTCATCGCCGTCGCCATCGCGAGGGTGAGGATGGTGCCGGAGGAACCGACCAGGGTGCCCGCCACGATCAGCGCCGTGTTGTCGAGCGCGATACCCGCCGCTGCGGCGGAGAGGCCGGTGAAGGCGTTGAGCAGAGAGATCACGACCGGCATGTCGGCTCCGCCAATCGGCATGACCACACCCAGGCCGAGCAGCGCGGAGACAACCAGCATGCCGATGAAGAGTGGCTCATTCAGATCAAGGACATCGTTGTTGATGCCGAGAATCACTCCGCCGACAATCAGGATGGCCAGCAGGATGGCGTTAATGACCTTCTGGCCGGGCAGGGCCAGTGGCTGGCTGGGGATCAGGTCCTGCAGTTTGGCGAAGGCAACATTCGAACCCCAGAAAGAGATCGAACCGATGACCATCGCCAGCAGGGTCGGAATCATCACCTCAAGCGGGACTTCCGCGACCGCCTGAAGGCTCTTCGAGACGACGATGCTCAGGTTCTCGAAATCAAGGAAGAAGGTATGCGAAACCGGTTCCTTGCTTGAAATCACATCGCCGAGATGCACCCAGTGGCGATACTCGGACCAGGCGATCAGGGCGATTGCGCCGCCGCCGAGGCCGTTGTAGAGGGCCACCATTTGGGGCATCTCGGTCATCTTGACCCGCTTCGAAGCCACCGCTCCGACGATCGTGCCGACCAGGATGCCGACGATGATGATGCCCCAGTTGCCGATTCCATCGAGAGCCAGGGTGGTGGCAACGGCAATCGCCATGCCGATCGCCGCAACTCCGTTTCCTCGTCTGGCCGAAGTCGGGTGAGTGCCCTGCTTGATCCCGATGATGAACAGCGAGAAGCTGATTATGTAGAGAATCGCGACCAGCGACGAATCCGGCGCCAGCGCAGCAAGCAACGGACTCACGAGCCGGCCTCCGTCGAATCAGCTGCAGCATCGGAGGCAGATCCCTCACCGGCAACTATGGGCTCCGCGGGCTCGGGCTTCTTTTTCTTGGGCCCGAACATCTCCAGCATGCGGTCGGTGACCATGAAACCACCAACGATGTTGATCGTTCCGAAGACGATCGCGATAAAGCCAATCAACTCGCCGACGAAGTCGTCTGCGTAACCGACCACGATCAGGCCGCCCAGCAGCACGATTCCGTGGATCGCGTTGGTCTGCGACATCAGTGGCGTGTGCAGGGTGGTCGGTACCTTGGAGATCACCTCGAAGCCGACGAAGACCGCCAGCACGAGGATGGTTATCTCGGTTACGAGGTCCATCAGCGGGCAGTCCTCTCTCCGCGAATCTCACCGTCGTGGGTGATCGTCGCGGCATCGATGATGTCGTCCTCGAAGTCCAGGGTCAGGTTGCCCTCCCCGGTGATCATCAGTCCGAGCAGGTTCTCGAGGTTCTTGGCATAAAGCTGGGAGGCGTGGCCGGGCAGCTCGGAAGCGAGGTTTTTCGGTCCGACGATCTTTACGCCGTCCTTGACCACGGTCTGGCCGGGCTCGGTCAGTTCGCAGTTGCCCCCGGTTTCGGCAGCCAGGTCGAGGATCACGGAGCCGGGGCCCATGTTGGCTACACCGGCCGCAGTAATCAGGGTCGGTGCAGCCCGGCCCGGTATCGCGGCCGTGGTGATGATCACATCCTGGCGGGCGGCGTTCTGATCGATCGCATCGCGAACCTGCTGGTTTTCCTCGTCGGTGAGCGGCCGGGCGTAACCACCTTCGTCCTCGGCATCGGGGATGAAGTCAAGCTCCAGCGGACGACCACCCAGGGAAGCGATCTGCTCCCATGCGGCGCGGCGGATGTCGAAACCTGTGACGATGGCACCGAGGCGTTTGGCTGTGGCGACCGCCTGCAGCCCGGCCACGCCGGCACCGAGCACCAGCACACGAACCGGGCGGATCGTGCCCGCAGCAGTGGTAAGCATGCCCCAGAACCGCCCCGACTCCTGCGCGGCTCTCAGAGTCGCTGCGTAGCCCGCTGCGGTTGCCTGGGAAGAAAGCGCGTCCATCGCCTGGGCCCGGGTTGTCCGCGGGATCAGCTCCATCGCGAGAGCCGTGGTCCCGGCCGACGCCAGTGCCTTGTTTGACTCCGCGTCGGTCAGCGGAGAGAGATGGCTGATCAGATATTGACCCTTTTTCAACTCGCCGATTTCGGCCGCAGAAAGCGGCGCGACATGGAGGAGCAGATCCGCGGCGAGCACGTCGGCATGTGAGCCGACGGAGGCTCCGGCCTCCTCGTACTGGGCATCCGGATGCCCGGCAGCATCGCCGGCTCCGGACTCGACGACGATCGCGACGCCCTCACGCTTGAGTAGCGACTTGACCGACTCGGGAACCAGGGCAACCCGGT
>WPCI01380986.1_pt1 | contig 76845 bp, 72 predicted proteins | sample 5399871 | NCBI WGS metagenome assembly WPCI01 (sample SAMN12869469, study PRJNA574797) | sludge metagenome | isolation source: wastewater treatment of pH7 | place: China:Beijing | collected 2019-05-20 | reverse complement strand
TGGGATTCGACCCCAGGCTCCAGTTGCTCCATTCCGATGACGCGACTGGAGCCCTGGCCGCTGCGACCATGAGCCCGGTGCGGGGCGCGGTGAACGTTGCCCCGGACGGTGCCATTTCTCTCAGTCGGCTGCTGCGGCTGTGTGGCAAGACCGCGATCAGCGTGCCGCCGGTCGTGACCGGGCTGGTCAACCGCCGCATCGGCCAGCATGTCGGAAGCGCCGACATGTACCGGGACGCCGAGTTGCTGCTCCGCTACGGCCGCGGCTGTGACAACCGGAGGTTGCGCGAGGAAGTGGGGTATGAACTGGCCTTCGACTCGGAGGGCACGGCGCGTGACTTCGCCCGGACCTCGCATGGGGTCCAGGCACTGTTCCCTTCGCCGCATCCCGGCTCTCCGGTCAGGAGCGTACCCCGGTGAACGCCCCTGTCCCGAGTCCGGAAACCGTGCTCGAATGGGCCAGCACCGTCCAGTCGACGTCGGATCTGATCCTGCGGCGGATGGCCGGGGAGTACCACGAGGACGAATGGGGTTTCGACGAGGAATTCACCGAAGTCGTCTTCCCGGTCTTCGAGTTTCTTTACTCGACCTGGTGGCGGGTGCAGGTGACCGGGGCCGCCAATGTCCCCGGCCACGGCAGGGCCCTGATGGTTGCGAACCACTCGGGCGCTGTTTTCCCGTTTGACGCCGCGATGATCTCTACGGCGATCCAGAAAGAGCACCCGTTGCCGCGCTGGGGAAAGGCGATGGTGCTCAACTGGGCCTTCGACCTGCCCTTCGTCAGTTACCTGATGCGCCGGCTGGGAGGGGTGGCCGCCAACCCCGCGAATCTCAGCCGCCTGCTGGAGCAGGACCAGTCGGTAATGGTTTTTCCCGAGGGGGTCAAGGGTTTCGGCAAGTCATTCGCCGACCGTTACCGGCTGCAGCGTTTCGGACGCGGCGGCTTCGTCGAGGTTGCTCTGGAAACGGGTACCCCGATCGTGCCGGTGGCGGTGGTCGGGGCCGAAGAGATCTATCCCAAGCTGGGCGAGTCCGGTCCATTGGCCAGAATGATCGGATCCCCATATGTGCCTTTGACCCCGACCTTCCCCTGGTTGGGCCCGCTCGGTCTGCTGCCTTTGCCTTCCCGCTGGCGGATCGAATTCCTGGAGCCGATCGACCTCTCCGGCTACGGGCCCGGGTCCAGCGAGGACAGGACTCTGGTCTTCGACCTGACCGAGCAGGTCAGGGAGCAGATCCAGGAGGCTCTTTACCGGGGTCTGGTTGCGAGAGGGCCGGCCTTTCTCTGAGGCCTTTGACGGGTCGAATCCAGTATCTCCGACCGTTCGCCTGTGGATTGAGTTAGGGTAGCCAAAGTATTTCGTCCAGGTGGCCGTGATCTCGGTCGCGCCAGTCCATTCAGGAGAGGTATCCGTTGACCAGGAAGTTCCCCATGCCCGTCCGTTCGCTCTTTGCAGTTCCTGTCCTGGCCGCCGCGCTGATCACCGGCTGTGGCAGCGACGACTCGGGTTCCGATGCCGACCAGCCTGATGCCGGACTGACCGCTGTGAAGTCGTACCTGACCGATCATTCGGCCGACCTGGCGGCCCAGACTGCAGAGCCCAAAACGGCCGGCAACGCGTACTTCGACCTGGCCAAGGCGAACAATTTCAACTACGCAAAGCTGCTGAAAAAGGAATGCGAGGCGGTCAATGCCGCGCTGACTGACGCCAAGAACGCCTTCGTAAGGGCAAACCCTGCCTACGAGGAGATGGAGGGCATCGTGGCAGGCATTCCCCGCACTGCCCAGTACGACACCGACATCGATGCGGGATCGGATGCCACGGATCCGGAGAGTGCGGTGTCTTTCAATCTGAACCTGCCCAACGGCAAAGTCATGAGGCAGCCCGGAAACCTCTTCTTCCTTATCGAATCCTCCCTTTACGGCACCAATGACGAACTGACCGCCGGCGGAGTCAAGCCCGACGTCAACTGTGACGGCAAAGTCGAGTTCGGCGAGGGGCTGCCTGAAGCGAATGCTTTCAAGGCCGCAGTAGACGAGATCGACAAACAGGCCAACGATCTCGACAAGGACGCCCAGGAGATTGTGATCACCCCCTCAGACGCATTCACCGCCATCGTGGTCATGACCCCGACCATGAGCGAGTACTTCGAACAGTGGAAACTCTCGTCTTTCGTGGCCGGTGAAGGCAATCAGGATGAAGCCGGATTCGTCGCCACTTCTCGACTTTCGGACATCGCCGACATTCTCACCGGCATCAGCTTCACCTATGACGAGGTCGAGCCCCTGATCGCCGAGAAGAACATCGACCAGGCCGAACAGACCGCGGCCGAGCTCGACGAGCTGCTCGCAACTTCCGAGGAACTCCGGGACCGGGAAGCCGCGGGTGAGAGGTTCACCGCCCGCCAGGCCGATCAGCTCGGAGCCGAGATGCAGGCGCGAGCCGAGCGGATAGCCGGTCAGGTGACCCAGGCCGCCAAGGACCTCGATATCGAGATCCAGGAGGGCTGACTTCAATTTGTTGCGGCCTTCGGTCAGTTCAGGGCCTGGCGGAAAGCTGGTCATTGCGGCCGTCGCGACACTCGTCGCGGTGGCTGCATTCCTCGTTGCGGCTCCGCATTCAGGGGCCGCCCCGGTTAATGGAGCAGCCCCGGGAGGCGGCGCTGGATCCGGGCAGGAACAGAACGAAAGGGCCGGTTCGGACCCGGCCTGGCGGGCTGCCGACCGGATAACGACCGACCTCTTCGACGCCCAGACCGACCTGATTCTGGAGGAAACCGAGGCCCCTTCGATCAGAGACGCAAGGCGGGCCCTCACCGGCTCGCTCCGGAGCGGGCTGGCCGAAAGCGCTCCGGCCGAGCTGAAGCTGATCGACCGGCAACTCAAGCGGGCCGAACTGGCGCTTGGACAGGCCGATTCGGTCAAGCTGGCCGCCGCTCGCGGCACGATCATCGCCGCCCTGAGGCGCGGGGCTTTCCAACGGGCGATCGACCTGACCGGAGCCGGCCGGGTGCGGGCGGCGCGCGAATGGCTCCAGATCCGGGACTTTCGTCAGAGCACCCGTTTCACCAGGGTCGGCACCGAGGCAACCGACGCCCTGATCGCACTCGCCACCGGCGAGATCAACCCGGAGGATGCCGTGCTCCAGGTTCGCAAGGATCTGCTTGACACATATCAGTCCCGGCTCGGCACAAACAAGGACGAAGCGGAAAAGGCGGCGGAAAAGAACTTTCCCGAGCGCCTGGCCGAAACCGCCGCGATCACCGACGGTTACTGGCAGATCCTCACCGATGAATACAGGGACCAGCGAGGGTCGGAGGAGACCGCCGGATCGAGTCGCGACTTCCGCGACTTCGCCAGGGCGGCTGCCGGGTCCGACATCTCCGCTTTCCGGGATGCCGCTGGCCGGATTGCAAATGACCTCGATGGCTTTGTCGCGGCTCCGTTCACGCCCGAGGAGCAGGCGCGCCGGGCAGCCCAACTGACCAGGTTCCTTGATCTGATCCCGGTCGAATACAACGACGGCACCGACGACGGCCGGATCACAATCCCCTTCGAGCTACAGGAAGCAACCGCGTTTCACGACGGTGTTGAACAGGCTTTCACGGACCTGGAAGCAGCCCTGATCGAGATTGATCCGGAAGCGGTTGAACGGATCAAAGCCGATCTCGACCAGCTCGGGACCTATGTCAACGACGCCAATGAACGCAAAGCGGTCGTCCCCGAAGCCGAGGTCGAGGATCTCCACCAGCAGATCTCCGACGAGCTCGACCGGATCTTCCCCGATGAATGGAAGGAATCCAACGACGAGGCCGATTTCGACCTGGTCGAGATCAGTCTCGACCAGCTGGTAGCCGCGGTTGGTGCCGGTCAGAAAAACCAGGCCGAGCAGGCCCGGCTCACTGCTTACGCCTTCTTCGAGTTTGGGCCCGAGCTGAAACTCAACGCATTCGACCCCCAGCTCGTGGCAGAAATCGAAGGTCTCTTCTGGTACGGCGCCCGGGGAGTTCCCGGACTCGCCGGCCTGATCTCGTCGGGCGCTCCCGCCTCCGAGGTCCGCGAGACCACGCTGGTTCTCGAGGAGGCGCTGGCTGAAGCCCGGGACAAGACAGGCGAAGGAGTCTCGGACGCGACCGCGATCACCAACGCCTCCCTGATCGTCTTCCGCGAGGGCCTTGAGGCGATCCTGATCATCGCGGCGATCACCGCCTCGATGATCGGTGCACGGGCGGCGCTGAGAAAGCCGATCTACCGGGGCGCACTGCTCGCGCTTCCGGCAAGTGTGCTCGGATTCGTGCTGGCCGTGGCCCTGCTTGGTTCACTGGCTGCCTACGGTGAAAAGCTCGAGGCGATCGTCGGGGTGGTGGCTATCGGGGTCCTTGTCGTGGTGCTCAACTGGTTCTTCCACCGGGTCTACTGGACCGAATGGATCGCCACCCACCGCAGACGCGGAAAGGAACTGACCGGTGACGTCGCCCTCGGTGCTGCCGCCGGAACCGCAACGATCGCCGGTCTCTACGTGCTCGGTTTCACGTCGGTCTTTCGCGAAGGCATGGAAACAGTGTTGTTCCTGCAGGCCCTTCAGCTCTCGTCCGGGGTGGGCGTGGTGGCGGCGGGGGTCGCACTCGGGCTTGCCGGCACGGCGATCGTCGGCTTCATCACTTTCAAGGCCGAACGCAGGCTGCCCTACAAGAAAATGCTGATCGTGACCGGCGTGCTGATCGCCCTCGTTCTTTTCACCATGGTCGGCAACACCGTTCGCACCCTTCAGGGCGTCGGCTGGTTTCCGATCCACCCGATCGACATCGACATTCCGCTCTGGATGGGTACCTGGCTGGGGATCCATCCGGCCTGGGAAACGATGCTCGCCCAGGTCCTCGCCCTGATCTTCGTGATCGGCTCCTACTGGGCCGCCGGCTGGTATTCGAAACGGCAGATGCGGATCCGGCGCGAGGAATTCGAAGCCCGAACGACCAACGCAGGCGAGGCTTCCAGGGATGGCGAAGCACCTGTCCCGCAGGAGAAACGTACGCCGGAACCGGTCGCCTGAGGCCACTCCCAGAGCCGAGTGTCAATGACTTTTTGGCTTCATAGAGCCAACTAGGCCCCATTTGACAATCGAACAATCCGGGCAGGTTCATTTTCTCCGGGTGGCCAAAATTCGTTTGCCGCTCCGTTTCTAGATTGGTCCGGTCAGCTAATCGCTAATCGCGACCGATGGGTCTGGGCCCAGCGGAAACAGGAGGTAAAACTCGAATGAGTGTCAAGAAAATCGGCATAGCGTCTCTTCTGGCGTTGTTTGCCGCCCTTCTAGTGCCAGGGCTGGCTTCGGCCGCGCCGGTGACGGAGGAACAGTTTGCCGCCAAGGCGCTGGAACTGGACATGGTCTGGGTCGCCCTGGCCACAGTCCTCGTCTTCTTCATGCAGGCAGGGTTCATGTTCCTGGAGATCGGCTTCTCCCGGATGAAGAACGCCGGTACGGGCGTAGCCAAGATTCTGATCAACCTTGGCGTGGTCACCATTGCCTGGTGGGCGATCGGATACGGCATCGCCGGCTTCGGTGACGGCGGACTTGAGAAGTTCATCGGGACCGATGGCTTCTTCTTCCACTTCGATCAGGACATCCTCGGCACCGCAGTGACCGCAGACACGGCAATGCTCATGCTCTTCGGCCTGGCATTCTGCGCTGTCTCGCTTGCCATTGTGTGGGGCACGACACTGGAGCGCATCAAGTTCAGTGCCTACGTCGTCTACGCCGTCATCTTCGGTGCGCTGATCTACCCGATCGTCGCCCATTCGGTATGGGGTGGGGGACTGCTTTCCGATGTCGGTGGCAAGCCGGTAATGGACTTCGCCGGATCGTCGGTCGTCCACCTCACCGGTGCTACCGCGGGTCTTGCGGCGCTGCTCTTGCTCGGCGCCCGAAAAGGCAAGTACGCCGCGGACGGTTCGCCACGAGCCATTCCCGGCCATTCGATGCCGCTGGTCGGCCTCGGAATCATGATCCTCTGGATCGGCTGGTTCGGATTCAACGGTGGCTCGACTTTCGTCACCGAAGGCTCCTTCTTCGGTGAGGTCATGCTGAACACCCAGCTCGCTGCGGCGGCAGGTGTGCTCGGCGCGAGTCTGCTCGTGTACATCAAGACGAAAGCGCTCGACGTCGGCATGGCCGGCAACGGCGCGATCGCCGGTCTGGTCGGCATCACAGCCGGCTGCGGCTTTGTCGAGTACTGGGCGGCACCGATTATCGGCTTCATCGCCGGCCTGATTGTTGTCGGCTGTGTCCTGGCGATCGAGAAGTATCTGGATGACCCGATCGGGGCTCTTTCCGCTCACGGCGCCGCGGGCATCTGGGGCACGATCGCTGTCGGCATCTTCGCTTCACCGCGACTGGTGCTCGACGGAGCCGGGTCAGGTATCTGGTACGGAATTTTCGGCGACCAGAGCTTCGGCTCGACCCTCGGTCAGCTGGGTGTCCAGGTACTCGCGGTAGTTGCGACATTCACTTTCGTGCTCGTCGCATCACTCGCCGCATTCGCGATCATCAAGGCCATCTTCGGTCTCAGGGTCTCGGAGGCGGAAGAGGACGCCGGACTCGATATTTCGAGCCACGGTATGTACGGATACCCGGAATCATTCATCCCCCAGCCGGAATACCCCTCGGTCGGTCACACCCCGTCGATGGCTGGTACCCCAATAGCCACACCAAACGACGTCGCGGCTGACAAGGCCTGAGAGGAGGAGAGACCAAAATGAAGAAAATCGAAGCGTTCATACGCCACGAGGCGTTCGAGCCGATCAGGTCGGAACTGCTGGAGCGGGGGTTTCCCTCGATCTCCATAGTCGAAGCCAAGGGCTCTGGTAGGCAAAAGGGAATTGTCGAGCAGTACCGGGGCTCGACCGTGACCGTCAACGTTCGTCCCAAGCTGAAGCTTGAGGTGGTCGTTGCCGACACGGACAAAGACCTCATCGTCGAGACGATCCTGCGCCATGCCAGGACCGGCGAGATCGGAGACGGCAAGATCTTCGTTCTTCCGGTTGAGGAGGCGATTCGGATCCGGACCGGCGAGCGAGGAGACGAAGTAACCCAGGTCCACGTGGAATAGCGCGGAGCTGACAGGCCGGCAGCGGGGGTTTCGCCTTATGCGACCCCCGCTGTCGCATGTCTGGGGACCAAACCCGGAGCCCGATCTCGAACAGAGGCCGGGTTTCGGGCCTTGGCTCGTATAGCCTCGGGAACAATGCCCAGCGAAGAGCAAATCAGTCTCAACGAGGCCGCCCGTCGCGCGGGCGTATCCCCAGCCACCCTGACCCGTTGGGCAGACGAGAAGATCGTGCCCGTCAGAAAGGGCAGATGGACACCGGCCGCTGCGGCCCAGGCGAGAATCGTCGCCCGGATGCGGGAGCGTGGCCACAGCCTCGACGAGTTGAAAGAAGCCGGCAAGGAGGGCAAGCTCGCTTTCGGCATGGCGGAAGATCTTTTCGTCGATGTCAGCGAGCGTTTCGACCTTGAAACCGCGGCGGAACGAAGTGGCCTCAGCGCCGAGGTGATCCAGCGGGTGATGACGATGCTGGGGACGCCGGCGGACCGCGAGCAGACCGTTTCGGCCCGTGATATCGAGGCCTTCAGCCGGATGGGGGATGTAGCCAGGGCGGGCCTTCCTGTCGAAGCGGTACTGCAGCTGACCAGGGTCTATGCGCAGTCAATCCGGCGTATCGCAGACGCGGAAGTAAGGCTCTTTCACCTCTTCGTCCACGAGCCCATGATTCGCGACGGGGTGAGCGAGGTCGAGATGGCCCAGGAGCTCGGTGAGCTGGCCAGGGTGACCTCCCCGAGCTCGGTGCCGCTTTTCGAATATCTGCATGAACGTTACGTCCGGTATTTCCTCGAGCAGGACGTGATCGGCCACATGGAATCCGACTTTGGTGGTGACACCAACCTCGACCAGGTTCGTACCACCCTCTGCTTCATCGATCTGACTGGATTCACACGTTTCAACGAACAGGAGGGTGACGCGACCGCGTTCTCGGTTATCGAGCAGTTCACCGAAACGGTCGAAGCCACCCTCCCTCCGGAGGCCGGCATTGTCAAGACGATCGGCGATGAAGTCATGGTGGTCTCCCCGGACCCGGCTTCCCTGGCGGAATGGGCGGTCGGTTTCCTGGCCCTGTTCACCGACCGGCCGAAGCCCCGGGCAGGCATTCACCACGGGGCCGTTGTCTTCCGGGATGGAGACTATTTCGGCAGTCAGGTCAATCTCGCTCACCGGGTGGTCAACCGGGCACTGGGAGGTGAGGTGCTGATCACCGACGCGGTAGCAGCTGCGATCAGCGACCATCCCGAACTTGAAACCGACCCGATCGGTGAGGTCGAGCTGAAGGGCTTCCCGGTCCCGACCCCGCTTTTCCTGGTCCGTGCCCGCAGCTGACCGCGAGTTCAACTTCGAACAGTTCCGCGGCAAGCCGGTCTCCGTGATCGCAGGAGCAATCGAAGATTCTGAACTGGTCGGGGGCGGCGACAGGGGAGTCGTACTCGTTTCAGGCGGCGCTGATTCTGTGGCGCTTCTGACCGGGCTCTGGCACATTCTCGGGCCGGATCGGCTTGTTGCCCTTCATGTCAACTACGGGCTGCGGGATGAAGCCGGCTCTGATGAGGCACTGGTTCGTGAGATCTGCGGTCAGCTTGGTATCGAGCTGCTCGTTCACCGGGCCGGTGAACCGGCGGGGAACATCCAGGCCTGGGCCCGCTCGGTCCGCCTGGAAGAGGCCGAGAGGGTTCGTTCGGAGTGGAACTTCGACTGGACCGCGATTGGACATAACCGGACCGATCAGGCCGAGACATTTCTCTACCGGCTCGCGTCTTCTCCCGGGGTCAGGGCGCTTCTGGCCATGCCACCCCGTTCCGGCAGGATCATTCGGCCCTTGCTCGGTCTCGATCGCGGAACGATCAGGCAGATGCTTGAAGATGTGACTCCCTGGGCCGAAGATTCCACAAACGACGATCTGCGCTTCGCCCGAAACCGGATCCGCCACGGAGTACTTCAGGACCTCGGAAAGGTCAACCCGGCTGCCGGGTTGAACATCGCTCGCACCCGGGCTGAACTCGAGGAAGACGAGGACGCACTCGCCGAATTAGCGAAGGCGGCACTTGAGAGCGCAGCCTTTTCCCCGGAATCCGGCCTGGAGGGTGCGATCCTTGACCGTCGGCATCCCGCGGTCCGGCGCCGCATCCTCAGGCATCTGGCCGAACGGGAGCTGGGTCGTCCGGTGGCGATGCCCCGGGAACTGGCGTCATCGGCCGAACAGCTTCTGGCCGACCCGGAGGGCGGGGAGCTTGATCTGGGTGGGGGGGACCGTTTCGTGATCGAACAGGGCCGGGTTCTTGTGGTGCCGGGTGTTGGTACCGGCATTGAAGAAATCCCACTGCCGGTTCCGGTGAGTCTCGAAAGCGGGATAGCGAGATTTGGTGACTGGGAGGTCGAGTCCCGGACAACAGACGAAGCCGGTGCAAGAGGTCAATTCGGTGATCCCTGGTCCGCCTTCTTCGGCGAGCGGGAACTCCGGATGTGGCTGTCCGAGGCTCCCCCGAGCCCCGATGACCTGTTGCTGGCACTTCGTCCCTGGCAGCACGGGGACCGGGTCGAGCCTCTGGGGATGAGCGGCCGCAAGAAACTCCAGGACGTATTCACCGACGCCCTCGTTCCGGCGTCTCGCCGCCGCAGCTGGCCGGTCCTGGCGATCGGAGAGACTGTCCTCTGGGTGCCGGGCCTGGTTCGCTCGAAGCACCTGCTGATCCAGGCACCGGACACGCCGGTCCTTCACCTCTACGCCCGTGCCCCTTTCGGAAAGTAGCCGTCGGACGAACTGGTCCCCGGCATTGGGCCGGCCCTCCACCTACTTCACGATCTGGCCCTGAACGAGACCGGGCCGCCCGGTGACGGGCGGCCCGGTCTCGTGTATCAGGGGATTTGGCTAGACGCCGGTTACGTATCCCGAGACGTAGCAGCGGCCACCGACCGAGGCGCGGCCGACGATGCCGGACATTGTGCTGGTGCCATCTTCTGTCACCGCCGTGAACATCTGGGAGGTGTCACCGGACTGCACTGACGCGTTGGTGTTGTTCAAGAGGGAGCTGAAGACTCCACCGGAACCGACCGAAAGCCGGGAATCCTTGGCATTGGCGCGGATCCTGATGTTCACGCAGTTGCCATTGGCATCAGCCGAGGCGGTGAGTGTGAAATTACCGAGCGTGATTTCGGAAATCGTGTTGGCGGTCAAGGCACGGTTGAAGTTGAGTCCCATGCCGGGAGGGCCTGCCGGACCTTGAGGGCCAGCGGGACCGGCTGGACCGGCCGGACCGGGAACGCCCTGATGGCCCCTGGGTCCGCGCTTCTTGTTCTTCTTCTTCTTGCTCACCTGCGCGACCAGAGCCGAATCGGGCGCTGAGACAGCACTGGAACCAACCTGCGAATTCCCCGCACTCGCGATGACTGACCCGACGATCACACCGACCAGACCGGCCACAAACGAGCAGAGCACGACCAGAGACCTTGACTTCATATTTCTCCCTACGAATGAATTTGGCGGACAGGAGCTTCAAGGAAACGCCTTCTCAGTTCACCCGCGAGTCAGCCCCTCCATGCGCTCATTGTGGAGAGGATGCTACAGCCCGCTTCGGCGTGATGCCAACACGCTTTCCACCTTTATCAGTCAGGCACCGCCGCTTCTGGCATCACTTGGTTCTAGACTGGCGGCAATGGCTGCCACGCCTCCGAACGAGCTCGCCTCCGTGGGCAGAGTGCTGATCTCCGCAGAGGATCTGCAGAACAAGGTTTCCGAAATCGGTGCCAAGGTCAGTCGTGACTATGCGGGCAAGGACCTCGTGATGGTCGGAGTGCTGCGAGGAGCTGTCGTGTTCATCGCCGACTTGCTCCGCAACCTGAGCGTGCCTTGCGAAATCGACTTCATGGCTGTTTCCAGTTACGGATCCAGCCGGGATTCCTCCGGCGTGGTGCGAATCCTCAAGGACCTCGACGATTCAATCGAAGGCCGGGACGTACTGGTCGTGGAGGACATCGTCGATTCCGGACTGACCCTGAACTATCTGATGCGGAACCTTCGGGCCCGGGATCCCGCTTCACTCGAGGTTTGCGCGCTCCTGACCAAGCCGGAGCGTCGCCGGGTCGACGTGCCGATTCGCTACACGGGTTTCGAGATTCCCAACGAGTTCGTGGTCGGATACGGCCTGGACTTCGCGCAGCGCTACCGCAATCTGGACCATGTGGCCCTGCTGCCCGAGGATGCGGTCCCTGATCGTTGAAAAAATCTCACTCTGGCACCGCTCTCCGTAGCCGTCTGATGGGTTCTCCCTGCTAGTCTGACGATTCGGCCTCAGGACGGGAAATGCCCGTCATAGGCCTTGGAAAGCGACCTTAATTTGAAACGGTTCTTCAAGAGCGCGGCATTCCCCATCCTGCTGGTAGTCATTCTGGCGTTCGTAGCCCAGCGTGTGATCAGCCCTGACAGTGGTGAAAAGCCGCCGACTTACAACGAATTCCTCACCATGGTTGACAAGGGTGAGGTTGAATCAGTCACCGTCAATACGAAGAACAATTCGCTTGACGTCACTGAGAAAGCCGCTGATGGTTCTGACAGCGAAGGCGAGAAGTTCGAAACGGGCTACCCGCCGAACACCGAACAGAGCCTGATCAACCAGCTCCGTGAGGGTGATGTCGCGACCACCGTCAAAGGCACAGGCGGCAGCAGCCTGCTTTCCATGCTCACCTACATCCTTCCCTTCCTTCTCTTCTTCGGGTTCTGGATTTTCCTGATGAACCAGATGCAGGGCGGCGGGTCCCGGGTAATGAGTTTCGGGAAGTCGAAAGCCAAGAAAATGGCAGTCGACGCACCGAAGATCAACTTCAAGGATGTGGCGGGCGCAGACGAAGCTGTGCAGGAACTCCATGAGATCAAGGAATTCCTCCAGACCCCGAAGAAATTCCAGTCACTTGGGGCGAGAATTCCCAAGGGTGTGCTGCTTTATGGCCCTCCCGGCACGGGCAAGACGTTGCTCGCGAGGGCGGTGGCCGGAGAGGCCGGGGTGCCGTTCTTCTCGATTTCCGGGTCGGATTTCGTTGAAATGTTCGTCGGCGTCGGTGCCAGCCGGGTCCGTGACCTCTTCGAACAGGCGAAGCAGAACTCCCCTTGCATCATCTTCATGGACGAGATCGATGCTGTCGGTCGCCATCGCGGCGCTGGAATGGGCGGCGGTCATGACGAGCGCGAACAGACTCTCAACCAGCTGCTGGTCGAAATGGACGGTTTCGAGGTCAAAGACAACATCATCCTGATCGCGGCTACCAACCGGCCTGACATTCTTGACCCGGCGCTGCTCAGGCCTGGCCGTTTCGACCGTCAGGTCGCGGTTGACCGCCCGGACCGGGCCGGTCGCAAGAAGATTCTCGAAGTTCATTCGCGTGGCAAGCCACTGGCGGGAGAAATCGACCTCGACGCACTGGCTGGCCAGACACCCGGCTTCACCGGGGCGGATCTCTCCAACCTGATCAACGAGGCGGCTTTGCTCACCGCGCGTTCGAGCAAGCGCGAGATCACCCAGCACGAACTTGAAGAAGGAATCATGCGCGTGATCGCCGGCCCGGAGAAGAAGACCCGGATCATGTCGGAGAAGGAACGAAAGATCACCGCCTACCACGAGATGGGGCACGCGATCGTCGGTCACCTGCTGCCGAACTGCGACCCGGTGCACAAGGTCTCCGTGATCAGTCGCGGGCAGGCACTCGGGTACACGATTTCACTCCCGGCTGAAGACAAGTTCCTCACCTCCAGGGCGGAGCTTTCCGAAACGATGGCGATGACTCTCGGTGGCCGCGCTGCCGAGGAGCTGGTTTTCAACGAGGTGACCACTGGCGCCTCGAATGACCTCGAGAAAGTCACGGCCACGGCCAAGCAGATGGTGATGCGCTTCGGAATGTCTGAACGTCTGGGCCCCCGGGTTTTCGGACATGACCGTGGACAGCCCTTCCTTGGCCGGGAAATGGGCTCGGAACCCGACTACTCGGATGAGATTGCCCGCGAGATCGACGACGAGATCCGCAGGATCGTCGAAAATGCCCATCAGACTGCCCGCGACATTCTCGACGAGCGTCGCGAGGACCTGGAACGGATCTCGGAGATCCTGCTGGTTCGGGAGACCATTGACGCTGATGAGTTCGTCGCTCTGCTTGAGGGTGCCAGCGAAGAAGAGGTATTCCCGCCGGGTGAAGAAAACAGCGAGCCGGACTATCCCTCGGAGCCGGAGCCGGTGCATACGCCTCCGACCGACTCGACCACTGATCCCGCACCGGGTCCGCCACGCCCTGGCTATGCCGGTGGCATGACAGACCTCCGTTCCGACCAGGAGTAGCGGCCGAAGGGGCCGTTAGGGCCGTGAGGCCGGTCCGGCGCACGGCCCTGCCACCATCAAGTGAAGGCCTCTGGCTTCGGGACGCACCGGCTGGGAGATCTAGCTGCGTGGCTTGCGTGGAACGGGTTTGATCCGGCCGCCGATACCTGCGGTGTCAACGGTTCTCTGCCAGGAAGCAGCCAGATCCGCCGCATAGTCAGGATGGCTTCGGCCGGCCAGTCCGGCCGGCAGTATTTCGTGCCCGTAGGGAGTTACCCAGACAGGCACATAATCGATTCGCTCAACTTCGGACTGGCCTTTCTGCAGCCGGAACCTGAACAATGCGATCAGCCCGTCCTGGGTTCCGACGGGCAGTCCGGAGTGGGCTCCCTGGTTACTCAGGAGGTTGCCCGCGCTGAAGACGACGAACTTGCCGCCGATCCTTTCGATCGGCTGGACCACATGCGGGCCCTGTCCGGCGATCGCGTCGACCTCGTCGATTGAGAGGATCGCCCTCGCGAGTTCCCTCTGGGCGGTATTCGGAGAGGTGGAGTTTTCGTCACCCCACTGCATGTTGACGAGAATCGCGTCGGCCCCGGCTGATTTCAGGCGCCTTGCGTCCCGGGCGACGATCCGGGCCTTTGTCGCCGCCGGCTCGGCGGCCGGCAGGACGTTCACCGACCAGGGCGACGGCAATGGCAACCCGTTGGTCGCGTCGGTATAGGCCAGCAACCCCACTTTCGCCCTGCCGGCGCGGATGATTGTCGTCCGCTTTTGGTCACGGGCAGAGGAGAACGACCCCGTATGTGCCACACCGGCCTGATCGAGCAGTTCACCGGTTTCATCGATTCCGACCTGGGCCTGGTCCACCGAGTGGTTGGAGGCGGTGTCGCAGGCCCGCCAGCCGGCTTTGCGGATGGCTCCGGCGAGGGCAGACGGGGCGCTGAAGATCGGAAATCCGCTGGGTTCACCGGTCGTGATCGGCGTCTCCACATGGCAGATTGAAAGCGCCGGTCCCTTGATGAAACGACGGATCGGCTCGAACATCGGACCGAAGTCATATTCGCCTCCGCCGTTGGCCAGGGCATCCAGCCAGACCGGTGAATGAATCAGAAGGTCACCACTGGTCGAGACCGTGAACCGGGTGACGGGATCCTTGGCCGGCGTCGGCTTGAGGGAAGGCGTAGCCACGACCAGGCTTGAATCATCGGCTGCGGGGCCCGCTACCACGATGATTGCGATCGCTGCGGCAACGGCCAGGACAACGGCTCCCGGTACCCAAAGGCGGTTCCGCCTCTTTTCCGATTCCAGCTTCCGCCTCAACTTCGGGATACCGCCTGAGTCCTCCTGGCTCAACTCCGTCTTCCAACCTTCCATTTTCGGGAGGGACTTAGAATATTCAGGCAAGTGGACTCGTTCGAAACCGACGTTGTGGTCATAGGTGCAGGCCTGGCAGGTCTCTCCGCGGCCAGGGAACTGAAGCGCCGCGGGGTTGACGCGACGGTGATCGAAGCCCGTGAAAGGGTCGGTGGCCGAACCCTGAACGAGCCGATAGGCGACGGTGAAATCATCGAACTTGGTGGCCAGTGGGTCGGGCCGACCCAGGACCATGCACTTGGCCTGATCAGTGACCTGGGGCTGGAAAGTTTCCCGACCTGGAACACCGGGAGGAACCTTTTCGAACGTAAGGGGAGGATCCGCTCATATGAGGGGACGATTCCCAAGGTGAATCCGGTTTCGCTGGCGGAAGTCGGTGTCGCTCTGAAACGGCTCAACCGGATGGCGGAGAAGATCGACGTGAACCGTCCATGGACGCAGACCGAACTTGCCGCCTGGGACTCCGAGACTTTCGCGACCTGGATGGGCCGGAACACGAGGACCGCTGCGGCCCGTGACATGTTGCGTCTGGCGATCGAGGCGGTGTGGGCAGCTGAGCCGGAGGATGTCTCCCTGCTTCACGCACTTTTTTACATCCGCTCGGCCGGCACGCTTGATCTTCTTCTCGACACTGAAGGCGGGGCGCAGGATTCGCGCGTTCTGGGTGGTTCCCACCTGATTTCCGAACGCATGGCCGCTGAACTCGGCGACGCGGTTCATCTCGGGTTTCCGGTCCGTCGTATCCGCTGGCAACGGATGCCCGGCGACACCGGGGATTCACCGATCGAGATTGGCCCGCATCCCGTCACGGTGGAAGCTGATGATCTGACGGTTTCCGCCCGGGCTGCGGTCGTGACGTTGCCACCGGCCCTGGCCGGCCGGCTCGAATACGACCCGCCCCTGCCGGCGAAGCGCGACGGTCTGACCCAGCGAATGGTTCAGGGAACCGTGGTGAAGTGTCATGCGATCTACCCGGAACCCTTCTGGAGGGATGCCGGTCTTTCCGGGCAGGCGACCAGTGCCGACGGCCCGGTTTCGGTCACTTTTGACAATTCCCCGCCCTCCGGCACACCGGGTGTGCTGCTCGCCTTCCTTGAAGGCAACGCGGCCCGCCAGGCCACGGACCTGCCACCCGCCGAACGTCAGCGGCTCGTGCTCGATTGCCTGGTTCGTCTTTTTGGTCCGGAAGCGGCAACCCCGCAGCGCTTCGTGGACAAGGCCTGGGCCGCGGACGAATTCGCCCGCGGCTGCTACGGCGGATACCTGCCCCCAGGGGCCTGGCTCATGTACGGCGAGGCGCTGCGTGCCCCCGTAGGTCCGCTCCACTGGGCCGGTGCCGAAACCGCGACAAGGTGGGCCGGCTACATGGATGGAGCGATCAGCTCCGGCATCCGCGCAGCCACCGAGGTCATCGGCGCCGAGGCCCTGCCCGCATGAGAGTAATGGGGATTGTCAATGTGACCCCGGATTCCTTCTCGGACGGAGGTGAGTTCTTTGATCATGAGCGGGCGATCGGACATGGCCTGGAACTGGTCCGGGACGGAGCTGATGTGCTCGACATCGGCGGTGAATCGACCAGGCCGGGAGCTGACGAAGGCTCCGTCCAGGAGGAACTCAGGCGGGTGATCCCGGTGGTCGAGGGTCTGGCCGGTGAGGCACCCATTTCGATTGACACAACAAAAGCCGAGGTCGCCCAGGCTGCCATTAAAGCGGGTGCGAAGATCGTGAACGACGTCACTGCCCTGCGTGGTGACCCCGACATGGCAGGGGTCTGCGCCGGGAGCGGGGTGGAAGTGATTCTGATGCACATGCTCGGAACCCCCCGGACGATGCAGAACGATCCGAGGTACGGGAACGTGGTTGACGAGGTCGAGGAGTTCCTCGCAGTCCAGGTGGGGATCGCGGAGGCAGCGGGGATCGCCCGTGAGCGGATCTGGATCGACCCGGGGATAGGTTTCGGGAAGACGGTCGAGCACAATCTGAAGCTGATTCAGGCGACCGGACGGTTCGCGGCGATGAAGCTGCCGGTCCTGGTCGGGGCTTCACGCAAAGCCTTCATCGGCAAGCTGGCAGGCGGAGCTCCCGAGTCCCGTCGCCTTGGTGGAACCATCGCCGCATGTCTCGCTGCAATGGAGGGCGGAGCGGAAATGGTCCGGGTCCATGACGTCGCCCCGGTGGTGCAGGCGATCCGGGTGGCTTCGGCCATTGGTCCCGTCCGGGGAGGACCGGCGGACGGCCACCGGTAGATTGCCCCCATGCTTCGAGGCGAGAACGGTGACGTGATCATCCGGCTGGAAGGAGTGGTTGCGCATACGAACCACGGTGTGACCGATGCCGAGCAGGAACTCGGCCAGCGGATGATTTTCGACCTCGAGATGGAACCGTTCGATTGCGCTGCGACGGAAACCGATGACGTCTCGGACACGGTCGATTACGGAGAAGTGACCGCCTGGCTGGTCGAATCGGCGATGGCTACCCGGTACCGGACCCTGGAAAGGCTGGTCACTGTGCTCGCGGAAGGGCTATTGGTTACTTTCCGCCTGCGCTCGGTTCGGGTCCGTGCGATCAAACCGGAACCACCCGTGCCGGTGACCATGGACGGCGCATCGGTCGAGGTGTTCCGCCGGCGTGAATCCTGAACGCACGTTGAGCCGCGAGGTCTACCTCGGTCTCGGCTCGAATATCGGCGACCGCTACCGGCACCTGCGGGATGCGATCCGGGCGCTGGAGGCGAAGGGTTTGATGGTCGAAGCTGTCTCTTCTGCCTGGGAGACCGAACCGGTCGGGGAGATCCTCGATCAGCCGGACTTTCTCAACGCAGCGATTCGGGTTCGCAGCGACCTCGAACCGGAAGAGCTACTGGATCTGCTTAAGGCCGTTGAATCTGAACTCGGTCGGGAAACCGGGCTGCCCCGGCATTCACCCCGAGTGATCGACGTCGATCTCCTGCTGATGGGAAACCTCGAATACGAGTCAGAAAGACTAAAGCTGCCACATCGGGAGACCACTTCACGGCGGTTCGTTCTGGCTCCGCTGCTTGAACTCGACCCGGAACTGACCCTGCCCGGCGGAACCCGGCTGGCCGAGGCAATGGCCGTACTGGAAGCTGAAGGAGGCCAGGATGTTCGCCCTGCCGGTCCGGTCAGCGAATCCCGCTGAACCCTGGCTCCGCGGTGGTAGGTGAACTCTGACTTGGCGGCGGTAGTAAAGGTCGCCGGCCTTCAGGGGGTCTGTGGAAGGCGGGTAGGCTCCGTGTCATGAGTGAGAGCTACGACTTTGCGGTGGCACGGAACGATCTGCGCGAGACGAAAGTCCTGGAGTCTCCACCCCCGGATCAGATCCGGCTCGAGGAGGGGCAGATTCTGGTCGCTGTCGATCACTTTTCGCTGACCGCCAACAATGTCACCTACGGGGCCATGGGCGACGCGATGAGTTACTGGAATTTCTATCCGGCTCCGGGTGATCTGGGCCGCATACCGGCCTGGGGTTACGGCGAGGTGATCGCCTCCGGGGTGGATGGCGTTGAAGTCGGGGCCAGGGTGTTCGGCTATCTCCCGATGTCAACCCATGCGGTGCTTGAACCGGGTCGGATCCGGAGCTCCGGTTTCACCGACATCACCGGCTATCGAGCTGACCTCCCCTCCGTCTACAACGAGTACCGCCTGGTCACCGGTGAAAAGGACGAGCACCGGGAGCGGCTGGTAGCGATCTTCATGCCGCTCTACGGAACTTCCTGGCTTTTGGCTGACTGGCTGGACGAAATCGATTTTGCCGGAGCCTCCCGGCTGGTCGCCTCGAGTGCTTCGAGCAAGACCGCGCTTGGTCTCGGTCACGCGCTTCAGGTTGACTTCGATACATCCATCGAGACGGTCGGTCTGACCTCGCCGGGCAACCTTGAATTCACCAAAGACACCGGGCATTGGGACACCGTGCTCACCTACGGTGACCTCGCGAATCTTGATCCCGGCACACCGACCATCTATGTCGATTTCGGCGGCAACGCCGATCTGCGCCACCGGGTGCACAGTCATTTCGCCGATCAATTGCTTGCCAGCGTCGCAGTTGGCATCGCCGACTGGGAGTCGATGGTTCCGGACGAAGGCGCGCCTTCCCTGCCCGGGCCCGCGCCACAGTTCTTTTTCGCTCCTGACCGGGTCAGCAAGCGAAACGAGGACTGGGGAGAGGAAGGGCTAGGTCACCGACTTGCCAGGAGTCAGGACCGTTTCATCGATCGCAGCCGGGATTGGATGGAAGTCGAGAATCGAACCGGCCCGGATGGTATCCGGGAGTCCCTGCTCGCCCTGATGGACGGCAAAGTACCCCCGAACAGGGGCATCTCCGTTACTCCCTGAGCTTTCAGGAAGTCACCGGTTCATAACCCTTGGGCGGACGGTGCCCGGCTTTTCGGTCAGGGAGGCCGTCTCGGGGTGTCGGCAGAGTCGCTGCTTCGACGCTTGACCTGATGAAACCCCGCCCGCCTGTTCCGGGCTGCCTGAATGCGGGTAGGTTCGGAATATGGACCGGAGCGGAGACGCAAAGCGTGTGCCGGAACGGTGACCGAAACACGGATTGAACGGAGACGGAAATGGGTGATGCGGAACGAATCGTGATCGTCGGGGCGAGCCTGGCAGGAGCGCGTGCGGCGGAGGGGGCCCGGGACGCCGGATTCGAGGGGGAGATCCTGCTGATCGGCGATGAACCGGAGCGACCGTACGAACGCCCACCACTTTCCAAGGACTATCTGCGGGGCGAGAAGGACGATCTGTCATGGGTCCACGATGAGGACTTCTACACCGGCCACGGAATCGACCTGCGGACCTTGACCGTGGTCACCGGGATTGACCCCGGCAACCGGAAGCTGCTGATCGAAGGATCTGACCCGGAGCCTTATGACCGCCTTCTGCTTGCGACCGGCTGCGAGCCACGCCGGATCGAGATTCAAGGCGCGGACCTGGAAGGCATCCACTACCTGCGGTCCGCTGCCGACTCGGCGGCGCTCGGGGAGCAATTGGCGGACGGGGTGAGGCTGGTCGTGGTCGGGGCCGGCTGGATCGGCTCCGAGGTCGCGGCATCAGCCCGCCAGAAGGGTTGCCAGGTGACCTTGATCGAACCGGCCGAGGTTCCACTCCAGGGGGTCCTCGGTGCCGAAATCGGGGCTGTCTATCGTGATCTTCACCTGGAGCGAGGCGTTGACTTCAAAGGAGGCACCGCTGTCGAGGCGTTCCTCGGTAGCGACAGCGTGGAGAAGGTGAAGACCACCGCGGGAGTAATTGAAACCGACCTGGTCGTGGTCGGGATCGGGGCTGTTCCACGCACCGGTCTGGTTGAGGACATTGGGCTCCAATTGAACAACGGAGTGCCGGTCGATGCCGGCCTTCGCACCGAAATCGACGGAATTTATGCCGCGGGCGATATCGCCAATCAGTTCCATCCTTTCTACGGCAACCGGATTCGGGTCGAGCACTGGTCCAATGCCCGTCGCCAGGGTCTCGCCGCAGGTCGATCAATGGCCGGCGAAGAGATCCTCTATGACGAACTTCCCTACTTCTTCTCGGACCAGTACGAGGTCGGTATGGAATACATCGGATACGCCGCGGACTGGGATGAAGTCGTGGTCCGGGGCGATCGGGAAGGGCGTGATTTCATTGCCTTCTGGCTGAAGGAGGGCCGGGTCCTGGCCGGCATGAACGTGAACATCTGGGACGTGAACGAGACGATCGGCGAATTGATCCGTTCACGCCGCGCGGTCGACCTCGCCGCTTTGGCCGACCCGGAAACCGACCTCGCGACCCTGGCCACCTGAGTTCGCTGCCTGAGCTGACCGCCTGAGCTCAACCGGGACGGTAGCGCGGAGTCGCGCGGCAGACTGGTTTCAATCTGAAGGCGTGGAGCCGGCCTTCCGAAGCGGAGCGAGCCATTCGGCCGGAAGGGCCGGGGGCACATCACCGGCGTAGACGGGCACGAGCCGCTTCGCCGCCTGGCCGATCGGCCTTGCTTCGATATGCGGGCGCAGGTCCTGGAGGGCCATGGCAAGCCGGATGCTCGTGGCAATCTGGAAATCCGCAGCATTCGGGGTTTCACCACCCAGAGTGCCGTCGGAAACCCAGGCGTCGAGCCGGTCCAGCCACTCCGGCAGCTTCGCCAGGTTGGCCTCCGCATTCTCGTCAGTCGAATCGTTCACCTTGTACTCGCCCCAGATGATCGGGCCTGAGGTGTACGCCGCCACTTTCGGAGGCAGAGGCAGACCCGACCCCTCGAGGAAAGTGGCGATCGATCTGGGTTCGCGGCGGACCGCATTCCAGAGGATCTGCCGCACCGCATGCTGAAGCTCGGCTTCGCCGAAGGCCTCGGCGATAAGGACCTGCCTGCGGGCTTCTTCATCGGCTGGCAGCATTGGCGGCTCGGGCACTATCCGGTCCAGTTCGCGAGCGATCTCTACCGAACCCTGCAGTTTTTCGCCGTTGAATTTCAGGGCCGGAACTGTGTTCCCGGGGAATCCGGCAGCCCGCACCATTCCTTTGTGGATGAGTGGCATCAGGTCAATCGTCCGGTAGTCAATGCCCTTGAAGTCGAGCATCAGCTTGACGCTGACGGCAGGATGCGATCCAGGAAGTGAGAACAACGTCGCCTTGCTCATACCGACATCCTAGGTCGACCAGCTCCGCTCCGCCCCCAGGTTCCGACCGCCCGGTCAGCCCATTGACCTGTGGATGATCGGATTCGACCACCAGCGGACGCCTTGCGGACGCCCTTCCTGCCACACTTGCTGGGCTCATGCTGCTCGTGATCGACGTCGGCAACACCCAGACCCATCTCGGCGCCTTTGAAGGCACCGAGCTGACCCGGCATTGGCGCTTCCAGACCAGGGCGGGTGCGACCAGTGACGAACTCGCCGAGCGGATCTCCGGTCTCATGGAATTGAGAGGTACCGGTTTCAACGACCTCGACGGATTGGTCGTCTCGTCGGTGGTGCCGCCCCTCGGCGCCGAGTACACACGTCTCGCCGAGGAGTATCTGGAGGTCGAATGCCAGCTCGTGGGTCCGGGGATCCGCACCGGCATGTCCATCGAAATTGACAATCCGGCGGAGGTTGGCGCCGACCGGCTGGTTAACGCGATCGCCGCTTACGAAGAGGTTGGAGATGTCTGCGTCGGCGTGGACTTCGGGACCGGCATCAACTTCGATGCGGTATCGGCCGACGGCTCCTACCTCGGCGGTGCAATCGCTCCCGGGGTCGAGATCTCCCTTTCCGCGCTGACCGAGAGGGCAGCCCGGATTTCCCGAATCGATCTCGGTGAACCCAGAAAGGCAATAGGCACCTCATCGCGTGAGGCGATCCAGGTCGGGGTCCTCTACGGATTCGCCGGGCTGGTTGACGGCATCGCCCGGCGCATCAACCGTGAACTCGGCGGTAACGCCCGTTTTATCGCCACGGGTGGATACGCCAACTGGATCGTGCCCTATTCGGAAGAGATCGATGAAATCGACGATCTCCTCACGCTCAAGGGACTGCGGATCATCCACGAACGGAACCTCGGCAGCCGTGGCTGAGGGCGTCGCCCCCACTACGGTCCGATCCCAACCCGCACTCACAGAGAAGTTCGAGATCGGCGGGGTGGAGATCCCGAACCGGGTACTGCTTGCCCCACTGGCCAGTATCGGCAACTGGTTCGTGCGTCTCCAGGCCAAGCGTTACGGTGCCGGACTGACCGTTTCCGAGATGGTCTCCAGCTTCGGTCTTCACTACGGCAACGAGAAGACCATGAACGAGCTGATGAAGATCCATCCTGACGAACACCCGGTTTCGATCCAGCTGTTCGGTCAATCGCTTGAGGCGATGGAATCGGGTGCCCGGATCGCTGCCGGTGCGGGAGCCGACCTGATTGACATCAATATGGGTTGCCCGGTGCCGAAAGTGAGGAAGACCGGCGCGGGCGCGGAACTGCTTTCCGACCCTGAGCTCGCGCTGGATCTCGCCCGGGCCGCGCGCCAGGGGAGCGGGCTGCCGGTCACCGTGAAGATCCGCTCAGGCCTGATGCCCGGAGATCGCTCAGGGTACGACCTGGCTATCCGTCTGGTCGAAGAGGCCGGGGTGGCCGGGATCGGGTTTCACCCCCGGGTCGCGAAACAGGGTCACAAGGGCCAGCCGGATTACGCAATGGCCCGAGAGCTCTCCGAAGCGATCGATGTGCCGATGATCATCTCTGGTGGCCTCAGCGATGCGGAAGCGGCCCTGACCGCGTATGAGCAGTCAAATGCCGATGCGGTGATGATTGCCCGCGGCTCGCTCGGCTACCCCTGGGTTTTCGCCGAACTGACCGGCCGGGAGGTCGAACCGCCGAACCCGGAGACAGTCATGGGCGAGCTGCTTTGGGTGATGGACCGGGCCGAGGAGCATTTCGGCGAAGACCGGGCCGGTCGCTACCTGAGGAAGTTCTACCCGTGGTACCTCGACCAGCTTGATGTGCCTAAAGTCGTCCGCAGTGAGCTCTGCCAGACCGCCGGTCTCGACCGTGCCCGCGAGATCGTGTCCGGAATCGGGCGAGGGGAACCGGTGATCGTGTGATGGCTGAAGCGACGCTGCCCGAGCGAGTTGAGGCCTGGCGCCAGAAAGGCGGCCTTGAGGAGTTCCGTGGACGCCGGATTCACACCTTCTTCCAGGATGGAGATGGCCCGCTGCTGGTCTTGCTCCATGGCTTCCCCACCTGTTCTTATGACTGGCGCTACCTGGTTGATCTGATGCCGGGCCGGGCGATTCTGGCTTTCGACTTTCTTGGCTTCGGGCTCTCCGACAAGCCAAGGGATCATTCGTACACGCTCTCCTGGCAGGCCGATCTGACTGAAGAACTGATCTGCCGCAAATGGGGAAACAGACCGGTGTGCATCTGCGCGCATGATTTTGGATCTTCGGTTGCGACCGAGCTGCTCGCGAGGGACCTCGCCGATGAGCTCCGTTTTGACCTGGGCAGCATGCTTCTGTTCAACGGTTCGATTCTGGTTGAACGGTCGAATCCGACCCTCGCCCAGAAGCTGCTCAGAAGCCCGCTCGGCCCGCTTGCCGCCAGGTTCTCCCATGAGGCGTTCTTTCGCAGGCAGTTCGCTTCGGTCTTCGGCGGCGCCCATCCGATGACCGATCAGGATGCGACTGACTACTGGAGCCTGATGACCTGGAATGACGGCAATCGCCTCGGTCACAAGCTCGTTTCCTACATGGACGAGAGGGTCATTTACGCCGACCGGTGGCACGGTGCGGTTTCCCGCTGGCAGGGTGACCTCAACCTCGCCTGGGGCATGCAGGACCCGGTCGCTGTGCCCGCCATCCTCGATGGCCTCCTGGAGATGAGACCGGACCTGCCGGTCACTCGGATGCCGGAACTCGGCCACTATCCGCAGGTCGAGGATCCGGCCCAGTTCGCGCAAGTACTGGACCGGTCGCTGGCCGCGTCTGGCACCTCGTTATAATCGCCCGTCCGCTGCCCTGCCGGTGCCCTCTGGTGCCGCTCAGGGCGTTCGTTATTTTCAGGGCCGGGGCATGATTCCCGGCCGCCAAGAGAGGTTGATACCTGTGAGTCGCCAGTCTGAAATCACGCCCGAAGGCCTGAAGAAGCTCGAAGAAGAGATCGAGTATCTCTCGACAATCCGCCGCCGAGAGGTGGCCGACCGGATCAAGGAAGCCCGCGACTTCGGAGACATCTCGGAGAACGCCGAGTACGACGACGCAAAGAACGAACAGGCTCAGCTCGAGGCCCAGATCGTCCAGCTTGAGGAGCGGCTGCGCCGCTCTACAGTCGTTGAGGATGTCCCCGCCGACAAGAGCGAAGTTTCTTTCGGCTCGATCGTGCACATCAAGGATCAGGACTCCGGCGATTCGAGAAAGTTCCAGATCGTCGGTTCGACCGAGGCCAACCTCGCTGGAGGCAAGCTTTCAAGCGAATCGCCGATCGGTGCCGCGCTGATCGGTGGCAAGGTCAACCAGATTGTCAATGTTCCGGCTCCGCGCGGGCCGGAAAAGAAGTTCAAGATCACCAAGATCGAAGCGGCCTGAGGCCCGGTTCGCGGGGGCGCCGGCGATGAGCAAGAGCGAAAACCAGGGGGACGGGGCAGGAGATTCCCCGGCCGATGGTTTCGCCGGGATTCTCGCGGAGCGGCGTGAAAAGCTCGACCGTCTGAGGACGGCAGGCGTTGACCCGTTCCCGCATTCCTTTCCGCAGCGAGAGGACATCGCCAGCGTAACCGCCGCTCACGGGGACCTGGAGGCGGGAGCCGAAACAGATTCGGTCCACAGGGTTGCCGGCCGGATCATTGGTCGGCGCGGTCACGGCAAAGCTGCGTTCATCGATCTGCGGGATGCCACAGGTCAGATTCAGATCCACGCCAAGGCCGATGTTCTCGGTGACGCCTACGGACTGCTTGAGAGCATCGACCTGGGTGATTTCATCGGGGTCGAGGGCAGGGCGATTGTCACCCGCCGGGGTCAACTCTCGCTTGAGGTGACTGACTGGCAGGTCCTGACCAAGTCGCTGAGACCCCCTCCGGACAAATTCCACGGGCTCGAAGACACAGAGACCAGATACCGGCGCCGCGAGCTTGACCTGATCGCAAACGAGGAGTCGCGAGAGGTTTTCCGGATCCGGGCCCGGACGGTAAGTGAAGTTCGGCGCTGGCTGGATGATCATGACTTCTTCGAGGTCGAGACCCCGGTCCTTCAGCCGCTTTACGGCGGTGCCCTCGCCCGGCCTTTCGTCACGCACCACAACGCGCTCGATCGCCAGCTCTATCTGCGGATCGCCACCGAGCTTTATCTCAAGCGTTGTGTGGTCGGAGGTATCGACAAGGTTTACGAACTGGGCAAGGACTTCCGCAACGAGGGCATTTCGATGAAGCACAACCCCGAGTTCACGATGCTCGAGTGGTATGAGGCCTACGCTGACTACAACGACACCGCCGCCGAACTGGAGGAACTGGTTTCAGGGGTCGCCGAAAAAGTGCTCGGCAAGGCGGAGATCGAACGGGGTGGCCGGAAGATCAGCCTTGCGGCCCCCTGGCATCGGGTCACTATGCGGGACGCGATCTTTGAGCATTCCGGCATTGATATCGACGAGTTGACCGATCGCGATGCCCTCTCCGACGCGATCGGCAACGAGGACGAGACCGCAGGCTGGGGGAAACTGGTCGACACGATCTTCTCGAAGTCGGTTGAACCAAAGCTGATCGAGCCGACTTTCATCCTTGATTACCCGGAGGAGCTTTCTCCCTTCGCCAAGCAGCACCGCGAAATACCAGGCAAGGTGGAACGCTGGGAGGCTTTCATCGGCGGTGTCGAGATCGCCAATTCATTCACCGAGTTGAACGATCCAGACGAGCAGCGTCGCCGTTTCGAACAGCAGGCGGCAGAAATCGAACGCGGCGATGACGAGGCCCAGCCGTTCGACGAATCGTTCATTGAAGCTCTTGAGCAGGGCATGCCGCCGACCGGCGGTGTTGGTCTCGGGATCGATCGTCTGGTGATGATGCTGACCGGTGCCTCTAGCCTCCGGGAAGTGGTGCTCTTCCCGGCGATGCGGGATTGACCACTGGCTCCTTCAACCCGGGACTAACCCCGATTCTGCCAACCTGGCCGGGTTTTTCACCGATTCTGCCAACCTGGCCGGGTTTTTCACCGCCATATCGTGAAGATCCCGGCCAGTTCGCGGAAAGCGACGGTTCAGGTTCCGGTGGAGCCGGGCATCCGATCGGAAACGCCCGGTGACGGCGATCCAGCCGGAGAAGGCTGCTCGTTATACTGGCTTATTCGCTCGCTCCCTCAAGACCGGAGGTCAGATCCCCAGGGTTTTCCAGACTTGAACAGGGATAGGGCAACCGGCACTTTGGCGATTCAAAAGCCGGATTTGAGGGAGCGAGAGAGAATCAACCTGGAAACCGACCGACCGATCACCGATACTCAGCCAACCATCGAGGTTTGAGGTAGAAGAGAAACTTGTTCGAGAGATTCACAGAGCGCGCACGTCAGGTAGTAGTCCTCGCCCAGGAAGAAGCGCGGACGCTCAAGCACAACTACATCGGCACCGAGCACATCCTGCTCGGTCTGCTGCGTGAGGAAGAGGGCCTCGCAGCCCGGGTCCTCGAATCTCTTGAGATCACCGTGGAGCGGGTGCGTGCCCAGGTGGTGCGGATCGTCGGCTCCGGTGAGGAAGTCACCTCCGGTCAGATCCCGTTCACTCCCCGGGCCAAAAAGGTGCTGGAGCTGGCCCTGCGCGAGGCACTGAGCCTTGGCCACAATTACATCGGCACCGAGCACATCCTGCTTGGCCTGGTTCGTGAGAACGAGGGTGTTGCCGCACGCATCCTCCTGGACTTCGACGCCGACTCGGACAAGATCCGCAACGAAGTCATCCGCATGCTTTCCGGGCCCGGCGGTCGTCGCCCCGGTCAAAGCGCCGCCGGTTCCCCCGGTGGTTCAAGCCAGGGTGAAGCCGGAGGCAAGAAGTCTTCGAAGCTGCTTGATCAGTTCGGTCGCAATCTGACCAAACTGGCCGAAGACGGCAAGCTGGATCCGGTGGTGGGTCGCGAGACCGAGATCGAACGGATCATGCAGATCCTTTCGCGACGGACAAAGAACAACCCGGTGCTGCTGGGGGAACCTGGCGTCGGAAAGACCGCAGTGGTGGAAGGCCTCGCTTCCCGCATCATCAAGGGCGAGGTGCCCGAGATGCTGCGGAACAAGCAGATCTACACCCTCGACCTTGCCGCTTTGGTCGCCGGATCGAAGTATCGCGGTGAATTCGAGGAACGCCTGAAGAAGGTCATGAAGGAGATCGCCTCCAGGGGCGACATCGTCTTGTTCATCGACGAGATCCACAACCTGGTTGGTGCTGGTGCTGCCGAGGGAGCGATCGACGCTGCTTCGATCCTGAAGCCGGCCCTTGCCCGTGGCGAGATCCAGACCATCGGTGCGACCACCCTCGACGAATACCGCAAGTACCTGGAGCGGGATTCCGCCCTGGAACGTCGCTTCCAGCAGATCCGGGTGGATCAGCCGACCCCCGAGCAGACCGTGAAGATCCTCGAGGGTCTGCGCGAACGCTACGAGCAGCACCACAAAGTGCAGATTTCCGATGAGGCCCTGGAGGCAGCCGCCGAGCTGGCTGACCGCTACATCTCGGATCGTTTCCTGCCGGACAAGGCGATCGACCTTATCGACGAAGCCGCGTCGCGAATGCGGATCAAGTCGATGACTGCCCCGCCGGTTTACCGAGACCTCGAGGAAGAGATCGAAACCGCCCGCCGCGAGAAGGAAGCCGCGATCGAGGCCCAGGAGTTTGAGAAGGCCGCCAATCTTCGCGACACGGAACGCCAGCTGACCACCCGCAAACGCCAGCTTGAAGAAGAGTGGGCAGAGGGCGAAGAAGGCGAACGCCCGGTTCTCGGTGAGGATGAGATAGCCGACATTGTCTCGATGTGGACCGGCATCCCGGTCTTCAAACTGACCGAGGCGGAGACCAAGAAGCTGATCCAGATGGAGAGCGAGCTCCACAAACGGGTAATCGGCCAGGAAGCTGCGATCGAGGCTGTGTCGAAAGCGATCCGGCGTTCCCGTGCCGGGATCAAGGATCCCAAGCGACCGGCCGGCTCATTTGTGTTCCTCGGCCCCTCAGGTGTCGGCAAGACCGAACTCGCCAGGACCCTGGCTGATTTCCTCTTCGGCGACGAAGACTCAATGGTCCGCATCGACATGTCCGAGTACATGGAGAAGCATGCGGTCAGCCGTCTGGTCGGGTCGCCTCCCGGGTACGTCGGCTACGACGAAGGTGGTCAACTCACCGAAGCCGTACGCCGCAAGCCCTACTCGGTGCTGCTTCTCGACGAGATCGAGAAAGCCCATCCCGATGTCTTCAACATTCTCCTCCAGATCCTCGAGGACGGAAGGCTGACCGATTCGCAGGGCCGGACCGTGGACTTCCGCAACGCGATCATCATCATGACCTCGAATATCGGAGCTTCCGAGATCGCCCGCAACCAGGGCATTGGTTTCACGGTGTCCGACGATACCGGCATCACTTATGACGACATGAAGGGCCGCATCATGAGCGAGCTCCGGAAGGTCTTCCGTCCGGAGTTCCTGAACCGGATCGACGAGGTGATCGTGTTCCACAAGCTGAGCCGGGAGGAAGTGCGCGAGATCATCGAACTGATGCTCGCCCGGGTCCGCAACCAGGTGGCCGAACACGAGTTGATGCTCGAACTCGACAACAACGCCAAGGACTTCCTGGCCGACAAGGGCTGGGATCCGTCGATGGGTGCCCGTCCGCTCCGTCGCGCCATCCAGCGTTACATCGAGGATCCGCTCGCCGACGAGGTGCTGAAGGCCGGCGGTGGTGAATCGGTGGCCGGATCGCTGGTCACCGTGACCCGTGACGACGCCGGAGACGTAGACGACAAGCCACTCAAGCTCAAGATCACCAAGCCGCGCCGCAAACCGAAAAAGAAGGAAGACGGACCGGAGAAGGTCGGTGTGGGAGCGGGCTCCCAGGACACTGGCGGATCCGAGCCGCATGGTTCAAAACCGGATCCGGCCAGTGACGGTCCGGCGGCTGAATCAGCCGCCGATTAGCCCCGACGGGGGGTCCACCGACCCTCCGGCCGCGACACCGCGGTGTTACCGGTGTTCTAATGGCTAGACTGGCCCGACAGTTCTAGGGACGGAGGGTTGTTTTGCAGGAAGGCCGTGCAACAGCTGTTGTGCTTCGAATCGCCGCGATCGTCGCGGGTGTCGTCTCCCTGCTCGCCGTACCGGCTGCCGCGGGCGCGACCTGGAGCACACCCCAGCCGATTTCCGGGGCAGGCGCGAATGTGAGTCAGATCCAGATTGCCGGGACCAGCAATGGAAGTTCACTGGTTGTCTGGAAGCGCAACCTCGCCGGATTTGACGTCATCCAGGGTACCCGCGTCGCGATCGACGGAACAGCGGGACCGGTCATGAACCTTTCGGCGCTGACGATGCAGGCGACCGACCCGGTAGTGGCGGTTCGGGATGACGGTTCGGCCATGGTGGCTTGGCTCAACACCTCTGCGACCGATGACACTGTCAATTCGGTCAGCATCGGTGCCGACAATACTGTTGGTGCGATCACCACCCGGTCGACGGTTGGTCCGGCCGGGCAGCCGGCGAGCGACATTGCGATCGCACTTGGTGATGACGGGACCGCGGGCATGACCTGGCGCAAGTTCAACGGGACCAACTGGATGGTGCAGGGCCTCAAAGTCGGCGCCGACGGAGCAGGCGGAGCCATCCATGAGCTTTCGACCGCTGGCCTCGACAGCGGTGAGCCAGACATCGCCTACAAGTCAGCCGGTACGTACCGGGCCGCATGGCCGCAGGGAACCGGGGCTGAGGGCAACGTCGGCTCTGTACTGATTGACGCGGCCGACACTGTGTCACCGCTCTATCTGGCACTTTCGGTCAGCTCTTCGAACGGCACTGGCGGAAATCCGCAACACGTCCAGGTGTCGTATGGAAATGACAGCACCCCTAATCTGGCATGGGTCAGGGACCGGACGGAAGACCCGAATGGAACTCCGTATGTGAACAGGGCCGCCGAGCTGGTTCGCCCGTTCCTGCAGGGCAACGAGCTCCAGCCGGCCGCCCCTTCAACTGCCGTCGCAATGACACCGACTGTGCGGGGTGTCCCGTACAACGTCGACCAGTTTGAAATGTTCACTCCGATCGGTGCCCAGCCGATGATGGTCTGGCGGCATGACTATGGTGACGGCACTTACCGGATCGAATCCGGCCGGGTCATGAACAACGGTCCCTACCAGTCGTGGGCAAACGCAACGGGCATCGTTCCCGACGTGACTCAGCCTGTGATCGCCGGCAACGCCCGCGACACTGCAGTTGTGGGCTGGGCACAGCCCGGAGCCTCAAACAGCGCCTGGAGCCGGTTCTCCAACTCGTCTTTCGACGTCCAGACCCAAACCGGCTTCGACAACGTCAACGAGGTTGGCTTCGTCCAGGCAAACTCGGGCGTCACCCTGGCAGTCATGGCCGCCACTGTCGGCGGCGTCACCGACGCCCGGGTGTCGACCTTCAGCTCACCGAGTGTCGTCGTTGATCCCTCACTTCACAATTTCGGCAAGGTCAACATCGGGGTCACAGCACAGCGGAGCATCGTGGTCCGAAGTAGCGGGCAGACCCCGACCTCCGTGACAGGTATCGACCTGAGCGGAGCCAACTCGTCGCAGTTCCAGCTTTTCAACCAGAGCTCCTGCATTCGTGAGATTGATTCCCAGGCGCAATGCACCTTCAACATCAGGTTCACTCCGCAATCGGCGGGATCCAAGTCGGCCACGGTGACTGTCCACACCCCTCTGGGTGACCGGATTACGCAGCTAGTTGGCACAGGGGGAACGGGAACCCGCCTGAAACTCACTGCGAAGCCACGCAACAGGGCGGTCCGACGCGGCAAGGTCGTTCCGATCAAGGTGACAGCGAAGAACATCGGCGGAGTGATCGCCAACAACACGAAGCTTTGTGCCAACCTGAACCGCAGGGTCCTGAAGTTGAACCGGCGCTGTTTCCAGATTGGATCCTTTGGTGTCAGCGCCCAACGTCAGATCACATTCCGGGTACGGGTCACCTGGCGGGCGAAGAAGGGCAAGAAGTATCCGGTCACGTTCCGGCTGCGTTCCGGCAATGCGGTTGAACGGGTGATCGTCAGTCGCTTGCGACGCAAAGGCAACTGAGAGTTCGTTCAGCCCCGGTCGTAGGCGATGAAGTCTGGATGGGTCCAGATCTTTTCGGCACGACGCTGTGAGATGTCAGCGAGGTAGGGCTGGATCGGACGCTCGGGCGGCCCCCACCAGCGGCCGGAATACCAGGCTCCGAGGCTTCCTTCGAGATCTCCCGCCTGGTAGGCCCTGCCGTTGCCTTCGACCGTATTCAGCCAGGTCTGGGTTCCGTCAAAGTAGGAGCGGATGATCGCACCGTAATAGTCGGCGTTGAATGCCGTGTAGTAGCGGGCGATCCGGCAAGCGCCACGGCAGTGGTACGGGCGACGAACCTGGTAGAGGCCGACCGAGTCACCGTCATCACCCCGGACTTTCATGTCCCACCAGGATTCGACCGCGGCGACCGCACGCATCGTGTCTGTGTCGATCCCCCACTTGAGGGATGACCACTGGATGATTTCGTCGGTCGTGCCTCTGAAACGACCGTTCACGAACCGTTTGTAAGGCATCTCGCTCGTCTTCCGCCAGGCGCGGAGCATCCTTTTCGGAGGGACGCGGTGATTTGCCCGGAAGTTGCCCGGGCGCGGCTCAAAGCCATTGCGATGGACCAGCTTCGCGGCGGCACGGGTGCTGCGGGGACCCCAGCCGACCGGCTGAGTGGTCTGGTACCGGGCCGAGGCACTGGGCGTCGCATCTGTCGGCGACCCTGCCGGGGACAGCGAGGGGAGGACAACGGCCGCGCAGAGCGCCGTCAGCAGCAGGGCGGGTCTTCTCACAGCGCACCCCCCGGGATCATTTCCAGGTAGCCGATCATTTCAGACGGCACTTCCAGGGCGGTCATGGCATTTACCAAGACGCCGGTGGCGAGGAATCGGGCTACTTCCGGCCGGGTGGCACCGGATAGCTCAATCACATCTTCGAAGAACTGGTTGAACCCCTCGCGAATGGGTGTCTTGAGGTCATCGACCCCGGCCGCAGCGAAGATATGCAGATGGCATCTCGTGCGGTCATCCGCATTGAGCAGGTCGAGATACGCGAGCCCCATCTTGCGGAGGCGTTCGTAGGGTGAATCTTCGTCATCGAAGGCCTCGTTGAACGCCTGGAGGATCTGGAGATTGAGGACTTCATGGCAGGCCAGGAAGAGGTCTCGCTTGTTCTCGAACAATGCGTAAATGTAGGGCTGCCTGATCCCCGCCCGTGTGGCGATCATCGAGGTGGACGTACCGGCGTACCCATACTTTCCGAACTCGATCAGTGCCGCATCGATGACTTCGACGCGGCGCGTCTCCTGGGGAATCCTTTGCCTTCTGTCCTGCGCTGGCATCCTTCTGCCTTTCGTACCCGCTTCGGGTGATCCGCTATCCGGCACTCCCCAGGTACCCCTTCTGTTCCGCAGGTTCCGTGACTGGCGACAGCCAACTGCCAGCTACCGGTCAGTTCCCTTCGCGGGCGGCGATCACTTCATCGGCAGCTGCCTGTGCCGCTTCGATCTGGCCTGCGACCAGATCGAGTCCGTTGTCCCAGAACGATGGGTCACTTAAGTCAACACCGACCATGGCCCCGAGTTGCTCGGGTGAGCGGGAACCGCCGGCAGCAAGCATGTCGAGATAGCCCGGCACGATTTCGTCACCCCGTTCTTCATATAGCCGGTAGACAGACAGGGCCAGCAACTGGCCATAGGCATAGGCGTAGACATATCCGGGCGACCCGATGAAATGCGGGACATATGACCACCAGGACCGATAGCCGTCGGTTACTTCGACAGCATCTCCGAGCAGCTCTTCCTGGGTTTCCGACCAGAGTTCGCCGAAACGCTCGACTGAGAGTTCACCTTCGTTGCGGCGGGATGTGTGGACCCGGTCTTCGAACTGGTTCATCGCGATCTGCCTGAAGATCGTGGCTATCTGGCCCTCAACCGATTCGGCAAGCAGACCAAGGCGAGAAGCCGGATCGTTTTCGGCTGCCAGCAGCCGGCCGAACACCAGCTCCTCGGCAAATACAGAGGCTGTCTCGGCAACCGTAAGCGGGGTGTCCTGATGGAAGATTCCCTGCTTTGCGGCAAGGGCCTGATGCAGACCGTGGCCGAGTTCATGTGCAAGGGTGAGCACATCCCGGCGCTGGTCGGTGTAGTTGAGCATCACGTACGGGTGGACCGAGGGAACAGTCGACGCGGAGAACGCGCCGCCGCGTTTGTCCGGAGCGGGCGGGGCGTCGATCCAGCGGTCCTCGAAAAACCGGCCGACCACTTCACCGGCTCTCGGGGAAAGCGAGTCGAAAGCGCTCTGGACGATCTCACGGCCTTCACGCCAGCCAATGGTCACCTTGTCAGTGGCTATGGCGGCCATGCGGTCGTAGTCGGCAAGGCGATCAACTTCGAGCAGTTTTGCTTTGGTCCGGTACCAGGAGCGAGGCAGGTCGTAGCGTCCCTTTACGGCTTCAATAAGGGCCTGAACCGATTCATCCGAAGCTTCGTTGCTTAGATTGCGGGTTGCCAGCCAATGCGGATATTTCCGGAGTCGGTCCCTCGTTGCCTTGTCCTGGAGTAGCGTGTTGAAGACATAGGCTCTCGTGCGAAGACCGGGTTCCAGCGATGCTGTAACCGCTTCCGCCGTTGCCTTGCGACTCTCCCGGTCGGGATCCTGGAGGCCGGCCAGAGCGACATCCAGGCTCACTGGTTCACCGTCGCCGGGGAGGTCCACTCTGATCGCCGAGGTCAGCTCGTCGAAGAGCCTTGACCATGCGCCGGCACCGGTCACTGACATCTCGGTTGCGATCCGTTCCTCGGGCGCGCTCAGGAGGTGGTCGCGGTACCGTCGTTCGTTGCGCAGATGGTGTTCGCAGAACCCGAGTCCGGGTGTGGCCAGCAGCTCCTCTGCCTTCTCGTTTTCCAGCTCGGCCCATTCGAGATCGAAAAAGAGAAGCGTTGTTTGGATGCGGGTGGCCCGTTCGGAACCCATCTGGAGCAGTGCCCCGTTGGCCGGGTCGGCGGTGTCGGCGGCGAAGCGCAAGTGGGCATAGTTCAGTGCCCGGCCGGCCCGATCGGAGATATCAGCCAGCTTCGTCATGGCCACGATCAGTCCGGGGCCGTCGAGCTCAGCCACCTTGCCTTCGTATTCGGCCGCGAACTTTTCGGAGGACTTCTCGGCTTCGTCGAGTAGCTCCGTGACTGCCGCATTCGGGTCGGAGGTGTCACCTTCGAACAGATCGTCGAGGTTCCAGGTGACTTCCTCCAGGGCGGTGTCGCCGGAAATCACGATGCAGCTCTCTCTTTGATCTGCCGGCGGATGATGAAGTCACCGATCAGTGACCCGGGAGGGCCCAGGGTGAGAACCGTGATTATCGGGAACCACCAGCCCCACCATTTCTGCATCGAACCGTACGTGCAGAGTGCAATCAGGACGATGAACAGGGTGCCGTGGAGCGGTCCGAGGACCGAGACCACCTCATGTTTGTCGGCGACGAAGCGCGAAGCCCAGATCAGCGGGATCAACAGGAGAAAGTCGATCACGGCGACGATCGCGATGATGTTCAGGAAGCGTATTTCCCGGGCGCCGCCCGGGGCCTCGGAGGCGAGGTCTTCAGAGTTGCTCATGGACCAGTGAAGCTATCAACCTGCAACTCCGGCGGGTGAGGGCACATCCGGCTTGAAGAACTGGGCGCCATCTGGCCGATTCTTCAATCTCGCTGAATTCTGGCGAGCTGGCATTGCGGGCGGGCGGGCTGGCTGGCGGGCTGGCGTTGCCGGCTGGCGGGCTGGCGTTGCGGGCCGGCGATCTGGCCCGTTGGATCAGTGGGTGAGATTGACCCCGGCGTACACGGTGGCGAGGGTGAGCACAAAAGTAATGCCCATGAGCGCGTGGCTGTTGCCGCGCGTCATGTGGACGAAGACCGCGACGATCGTGGCAATAACCAGACCCATCTTCACCTGGAAGGGCCCGTAGTCCCAGAGCTGGAAATGGGAAGCCAGCATCATGCCGGTAAAGAGCAGCACGCCGAGAGCTATCAGGGAGCCCATTCCGAAGCGCTGGGCGATCTGTTTGATTCTCTCCGGCTGCGCCGGCTCCGCCCGCATGACAGGGACCACGGTGAAGGCCAGCATGATCTGGCCTCCGAGGAAGAACGCCATGGCGACAACGTGAAGAAAGATCAGGAACGTCCAGTACATGGCCGGAAGGATATTGGGCAGCAATACGGGAAAGCTTGCGGATTTCCCGCAAAGGTGGGGTGAAGGCGTCCTCGCCCGTCCTTACCCTGATGAGGTGGCGAAGATCCGATCACAACATGTATGCCAGGGCTGTGGCCATGTGGCAATGGCCTGGACGGGCCAATGCCCGGACTGCCGGGAGTGGAACACGCTGGTTGAACAGGCCATCCCCAAACCGGCGCCGAAGGCAACGGGGCGGGCTGCTGCGGGCGGCAATGGCCGATCACTGGGGGCCGGTTCCGCTGGTCGTCCCGTGCGACTGAGCGAGGTTGCTGCCAGCCGGGTGAAGCGACTTTCTACCGGCATTGGCGAACTTGACCGGGTCCTTGGTGGAGGGATAGTCCCGGGCTCCCTGATCCTGCTTGGCGGACCGCCAGGGATCGGCAAGAGCACCCTGACCGGAATGGCGCTGGCCAATCTCCAGACTGGCGGAGCCTCGACCATGTATGTCTCCGGCGAGGAATCTGCCTCCCAGGTCCGCATGCGCGCAGAGCGTCTGGGGCCTGCTGCACTTGATGCGATGGTGCTCGCCGAGAGTTCGCTGGAAACTGTTCTGGGCACCATCGAAGAACAGCGTCCCGCGGTCTGTGTGATCGACTCGATCCAGACCATGCACAGCTCGGAACTGAGCGGTGCCCCCGGTTCGGTCGGCCAGGTGCGGGAAGCAGCCAACGCCCTGGCCGAGCAGGCGAAGCGTCTCGATGTGGCGGTGATCCTGGTCGGACACGTGACCAAAGAGGGCAGCCTTGCAGGACCGCGTGTGCTTGAGCACCTGGTTGATTGTGTGCTTCGTTTCGAAGGGGAACGGGAACGAACCTGGCGAACCCTGAGTGCGATCAAGAACCGATTCGGTGCCACATCGGAGGTAGGCGTTTTCGAGATGCGATCCGGTGGTCTGACTGAAGTGCTCGACCCATCGGCCCGCTTCGTCGAGGAGGCGACCGGTGCCCAGGGGTCGGTCGTTCTCGCTTCGATGGAGGGCACCCGGCCGGTGCTGGTTGAGGTTCAGGCGCTCGTCTCGCCATCTGAGCTCGAAGTTCCCCGCCGGGTTGTGAACGGGATCGACCGCAACCGTCTGAGCATGATTCTCGCGGTCCTCGCCCGCCATGTCCGGCTCGGTCTCGGCACTGCTGATGTCTTCGTGAACGTGGTCGGAGGGGTGCGACTAGATGAACCCGGCGCCGACCTGGCGGTGGCCCTGGCGGTGGCATCAGCCCAGCGAGGTGAGCCACTTTCGGGCCCGGATGGCCGGCCCCTTGCCTGTTTCGGTGAGCTGGGTCTGACCGGGGATCTCAGGTACGTGGCACATGCCGATCGACGGGTGGCCGAAGCAACCAGGTTCGGTCTGTCTCCGGTGATAGGTCCCGGTGGCGAACGCCTCTCCGGGCTTTCTCCCTGCGTCACGGTAAGGCAGGCCATGAAAGTCGCATTTTCCGGATTAAAGGCTGAATCGGAGGCAGCTGCAGCGTGAGATTCAGGCGAGGCTAAATTCGGCTTCACTGGCGGGTTTGGGGGCGGTTCAACCGACTGAAAAAGCAGGACCAGAATGGCGTCAGACCGCATTGGAAAGCCGAATCTGGCATAATTCTTCGAATGGCACCGGTAGCTGAGAGTGATCTCGCTCATCTTTCAGAGCGTCAGGATCCCAGGCTGCTCCGTGCCATAGACGCGGTAGCACCGGGCACCGAACTGCGCGAAGGCATTGACAACATCGTCCATGCCCGTACCGGCGGATTGATCGTGGTCGGCGAAACCGAAGATTTTGCCTTCATGCTTTCCGGTGGCATCCGGCTTGATCTCGATTACAGCCCGGCCATGCTTTACCAGGTGGCAAAGATGGACGGCGCGATCCTGATCAACGCTGACGGAAGCAAAATCACCTGGGCCAATGTCCAGATGATGCCCGACCCGACCATCCATTCGGTCGAAACCGGAACCCGCCACCGGACCGCCGAAAGAATCTCCAAGCAGGTCGACGCGCTGGTCATCGCGATCTCGCAGCGCCGCGAAGTGGTTTCGCTTTACCTGGATGGAGTCAAATACATCCTCCAGGATATTCCCGCCGTGCTGGCCAAGTCGAACCAGGCGCTCGCCACGCTGAACAAGTACCGGACCCGGCTGGACGAGCTTTCCAGCCGCCTGACCCGATCGGAATTCAGCGGCAGCGTGGTGCTTTACGACGCGCTCGCGGTACTCCAGCGTTCGGAACTGGTTTCGCGCATGGCCACTGAAGTCGAGCGATATGTGATCGAACTCGGCACCGAAGGCCGCCTGATCGAAATGCAGCTCGAAGAGACCATGGTCGGGGTGGCTTCGGAGCGTCTCGCCCTGATGCGCGACTACGCGGTCGAGGACACCGAGGAGAACATCCAGTTCATGCTTGAGGAGCTGGCAGGGCTCCCGCATCAGGACGTGCTGGATTTCGGCCGGCTCGCCGAGTTGCTTGGTTACGACCGCAAGGTCAACACACTTGATCTGGTGACCGAGCCCCGTGGCTACCGCTTGTTGGGGGTCGTGCCCCGCTTGCCGCGGCTGGTGATCCAGAAGATCGTCCATGAATTTGGCAGCCTCGATTCGGCCCTTGCGGCCACGGACGAGGAACTCGCCTCAGTCGACGGTGTCGGTCCATCCCGGGCCAAGGAGATCCGTGAAGGTGTGCGGAGACTCCAGGAATCCGTCATGGCAGACCGGTTTTTGAACACATGACGGCGTGGATGCCGTCAGCAATGAAACAAAGGAGCATCTGATTTCCGATTCAGACGCAGTGAATGGCGACGAACTAACTGAGGAAGATCTCGACCTGGTCCCCTACGTGTGTGACTTTGAGGAAGGTGACAAGGTCGTCTATCCGCATCATGGAGCCGGTGTGGTCCTGAAGAAGGCCGACGCCGAACTCATGGGCGAAACCCGCGAGTACCTGACCATCAAGATCCTTCACAACGACCTGACCGTGAAGGTCCCGACCGCCAAGGCCGGCGAGGCAGGGCTGCGCCGGGTGATCGACGAGGACGAGATCAAGAAGGTCATCTCGGTGCTGTCGGACGAAGTTTCCGACATGCCCAAGAACTGGAACCGAAGGTTCAAGTACAACAAGGAAAAGATCAAGACGGGTGATGTCTTCGAACTGGCGGAAGTAGTCCGTAACCTCGCCCTCCGCGAGATGGAGAAGGGTCTTTCCACCGGCGAGAAGCAGATGTACACCCGGGCCAAGAAGATCCTGGCTTCCGAGTTCATGTACGCGCTTGACAAGGATGAGGAGGGAGCCGAGAACTACCTCGACACCCTGCTTGAGGAGCGCTACGAAGCCTCGGTGGCTGCCGCCGCGGCCTAATCCGCTTGGCGTCCGCATCCGGCCCTGTGAGGGTGCCGGCACTGATCGTGGCCGCCGGTTCCGGGCAAAGACTCGGAGCCGGCGGGCCCAAGGCCCTCGTCGAACTGGCGGGCAGGCCGCTGTATGCGTGGTCGGTTGACGCCTTCCGTCAGGCGAACAACATCGACCGGATCTACGTCGCGGTGCCTCCGGGCCGGGCCGACCTCTTCACCGAGCCTGGCATTGTCACCGTGGAAGGGGGAGAGACTCGATCCCATTCGGTGGCGAACGGGCTCGAGGCGATCAAGGCGGACGGCGATCCGGCCATGGTCGTCGTCCACGATGCCGCCCGTCCACTGGTCCCGGCCGCGCTGATCGACGCCGCGGTGATCGGGCTGGGCTCGGACACGGAACTGCACGCTTTGATCGCGGCCGCTCCGATGACCGACACCGTCAAACGGCTCGGCGGCGACGGCGTCGTGGTCGAGACTCTCGACCGTTCGTCGCTGGTCGCAGTGCAGACCCCCCAGGTATTCAGGGTGGAAGCTCTGGAACGGGCACTCGAATCGGGCGACCTGGCGGGAGCGACCGATGATGCCTCCCTGGTTGAGGCCTCTGGCGGCTCGGTCGGCGTGATCGAAGCGTCGTCGGGCAATATCAAGGTGACCGTTCCAGGCGACCTTGAACTCGCCACCCTCCTTCTCCAGAGAAACCGATGACTTCAGCGATAACCGACTACCACTTGCACTTGCGCGGTGATGACCTCTCTGCTCGTGCCGCGGACCATTTCAATTCCGGGAACATCGCCCGCTACGTCGAAGCTGCCGAGGCGGCCGGTGTCACCGAACTCGGTTGTGCCGAGCACATGTACCGCTTCACCGAGGCGTTGAACGTCTGGCAGCACCCGTTCTGGAATGAATGGGCGATCGACGACATCGATCAGTACGTCGAGGCCGTGGAGGCCAGTCCGATCAAGCTGGGAATCGAAGGTGACTACATTCTCGGGGCAGAGGAGAAGCTGGACGACTTGCTGGGCAGCCGGCCATTCGACTATGTGGTCGGGTCAGTTCACTTCCTCGGTGATTATTCGCTTGACACCGAGGAGTACACGATCTGGGATGGAAGCCGGGATCCGGACGAAATCTGGCGTCGTTACTTCGAGACCCTGGCGAGTGCCGCCCGGTCCGGTCTTTTCGACATCCTCGCTCACCCGGACCTGGTCAAGGTCTGGGGCCGGGCGGGCCGGCTGCCGTCGGTCGATCCGCGGAGTATGTACGAGCCCGCAATTGAAGCAATTGCCGAGTCGGGTATTGCGGTCGAGGTCTCGACGGCGGGGCTTCGCAAAGGTGTGGGGGAGATCTATCCGGCCCCCGCTTTCATGGAAATGTGCGTGGAGGCAGGCGCAGTCTTTTCGCTTTCGTCGGATGCCCACGATCCCGGACAGATCGGGTTCGGCTACCCGGAGGCACTTGCGTTCCTGGAGCAGCACGGCGTTGACGAGATCGCGGTTTTCACCGGCCGGGAACGGACGGTACGTCCGCTCGGCAGTCTCGGGGCCGGTTAGCGGCAACGGCTCGGGCCTGACCGCACCGGCCAGCCGCCGTTCCTGCCACTATCCCTGTCTATGGCAACCAGCGTCGGCATCGGATATGACAGCCACCGCTTTGCGGAAGGCCGCAAGTTGATCCTCGGGGGTGTCGAGGTTCCCCACGAAAGGGGTCTCTCCGGTCATTCGGACGCGGATGTCCTGACTCACGCCGTGATTGACGCAATTCTCGGCGCGGCAGGCCTCGGGGACATCGGCGAGATCTTTCCCGACACCGACCCGACCTGGGAAGGAGCAGATTCAGTCGGGTTGCTGAGCACGGTCGTCGGGATGCTGAGGGGTCCGGTGAGGAACATTGACGCGACCCTGATCTGCGAGCAACCGAAGCTCGGTCCCCACCGGCCGGCGATGGTCGCAAGGCTCTCCGAGGTAACCGGTTCGCGGGTCAGCGTCAAAGCGACCACCAACGAGCAGATGGGCTGGATCGGCCGGGGCGAGGGAATTGCCTGCATGGCAGTGGCAACCGTCGATCTGGACTGATCCGAAGTAGAATCGCCTCTCAATGAACCCGGTCAAATCGGCATTCGAAGCCGTTTCCAACAAGGCATTCGAAGTAAAAACTCTGCACAGGGCCGGCGTGGTCGGCGGACTCGGTCCGACCGCGCTTCCGTTGGCCGCTTCGGCCCTGATCCGTGGTGGTACTACCCCGGCCACGGCAATCCGCGTCGCGGCCGCCAAGCATGGCGAGAGGGTCTATCTCGAAGATGAACGGGGGGAGTTGACCTACGGCGAGACCCACCGTCGCAGCAATGCGATCGCCCGGGCCCTGGCCGGGATGGGGATCGGGGTTGGCGACGGTCTGGCGATCATGTGTCGAAACCACCGCGGTTTCGTCGAAAGCAATCTTGCCGGCTGGAAGCTGGGCGCCAATGTGATCCTGCTGAACACAATGTTCTCGGGCCCGCAGTTGACCGATGTGATCGCGCGGGAGGGTGCCAGGGTGGTGATCCTCGACCAGGAGTTCGAAGGTCTGCTTTCAGGCCTGCCGGAGGAGATCGGCCAGGTTTGTGGCTACGAGGACGACCCCGGTACTTCGATGTTGACCAGCCTCGAGGATCTGATCGCCACCAACGACGATTCCGATCTTCCCTGGCCCAGTGAAAAGGGCCGGAACATCATTCTCACTTCCGGTACGACAGGCGCCCCGAAAGGGGCCCGGAGGCCGGCCCCGAGCGGACTCTCGGTGATGGTCGGGATGCTCGACCGGATACCCCACTTCTCCGGTGAGAAGATCGTGATGGCCGCGCCGCTCTTCCACTCCTGGGGCTACCTCAATTCGATCATCGGCACTTCGGTCGGTGCGAAGCTGGTTCTCCAGCGCCGGTTCAATCCCGCTCAGACAATGGAACTGGTTGACGAGTTCCAGGCGGATGCGCTCGTCGCGGTGCCGGTGATGCTTCAACGGATCCTCGAGCTGGACGAGGAAACCAGTTCGAAGTTCAGGGCCGCAAACCTGAAGATCGTGACGCTGTCGGGTTCGGCTCTTCCGGGCGGTCTCGCGACGGCCTGGATGGACCGTTACGGCGACAACATCTACAACTTCTACGGCTCGACCGAAGTGGCAATGGGTTCAATTGCCACACCGGAGGATCTGAGAGCAGACCCGTCGACGGCCGGCCGACCTCCCTACGGAACCAGCGTTCGGCTTGTCGACGAATCCGGCATTGACGTTCCGCAGGGTGAAACCGGACGGATTTTCATCAGCAACCAGATGACTTTCGACGGATACACCGGAGGAGGCGACAAGGAGAGCCTTGACGGCTTCCTTTCCAGCGGCGACGTCGGGCACTTTGACGCTGACGGTCTGCTCTTCATTGATGGCCGCGACGACGAGATGATCATCTCCGGTGGCGAGAATGTCTACCCGGCTGAAGTCGAGGATCTGATCGCCGGCCACGAAGAAGTCGCCGAGGTGGCGGTGGCAGGAGTCGAGGATGAAAAGTTCGGTCAGGCACTCAGGGCCTGGGTGGTGCTGAAGCAGCCCGATTCCCTCGACGAAACGCAGGTTCGCACTTTTGTCAAAGACAATCTCGCTTCCTACAAGGCTCCGCGTGACGTGATCTTTCTGCCTGAGTTGCCGCGGAATGCGACCGGCAAGATCCTCAAACGCTCTCTGGAGTAGTAGGTTTCAGGTGACGATGAGCGATTCAACTCCAGCTCCGTCGAAGGAAGAGGCCAGCGTCCCCGAGAACGGGCTGCCTGCCGAGCTGCGCCAGGTTGGCGAGTCCTCGGGCAAACTCACTTCACGGATAGAAGCTTTCGCCAAGGAAATGACGGCCAGCGAGGCGCGTGCCCGTGAGGCTGAGGTGGCAGCGCGCGAAGCGGAATTGAAGGCGCTTGCAACTGCGAGGGAGTCGGTTGCCCGGGCGCGCAAGGACCGAGAGCAGGCGAAGGCTGCGCGAGCTTCAGCCGCGACTGCCGACCAGCGGGTAGAGGCAGCCAAAACCCAGTCAGCCCGCGAAGTTGCCGAGGCGCGTGAAGAGATCAAGACCAAAGCGAGGGAAACCCTTCGCAAGCTGAGTGCCGAAGCCCGGGAAAAGATCGAGGAATCACGCAAGGGCAGGCTGGCAGCGGAAGCGAAGCTCAAGGAACTCGAGCAGAAGGACGCCGATCAGCGTGAGGCCCAGGCCAAGGTTGAAGCGGACCTGAAGCGCGCTGAGGGAACCCTGAAACAGGAGCGTGAGAGCCGCGAGGAAGCGATGGCCAAGGTCGCGGCCGAAGGCGAGGAACGGCTCGCGGCCCGGACGAGACACCTGGAGGAAGTCGCCGAGCGACTCGCCAAGGAGGCCCGTCAGGCCGCTGAACGTGAAGGCAAGAACCGGATCGAGGCCGCCGACGAGCGAACACGCAAAGCCCAGGACCGGGCCGCACAGGCGGAAGCCCACGCGAACGAATTTGAATCACTGGCACGCCAGCGGATCGCGGAAATCGAAGCCGATGTCGACCGCCGTGTCATGGAAGGGACCGAACAGATCCGGCGGGAAGCGGCCGAAAGGGTCGAAGAGCTGATCGAGCGTTTCGGCAATGAAGCCGAGGAACGCGCCCGTCAACGGGCGAACGACCGGATTCGTGAAGAAGATGAGCGGATCCAGCGGGAAGCGGAACGCCGGGCTGAACTGGCACGCCAGTCAGCCGATGATGATGTCCAGGCAGCCGCGGACCGGGCCCGCCAGGAAGCGAAGGCCGCCGCCTCCAGCACGGCCCCCGACTGGGAGCTGGGCGATTCCCGCGAGGGTGAAGGCGGAGCCGTGCCCCGCCGTCGACGCGGTGGCCCCGGTTCCGGCGGCTATCGCACCTTCTGAGTCATCCTGACCGGCATGCGCGAGGTCAGGGTCAGGGACACCATGAGCGGCGAGCTGGTGACGCTCGACCGCGAAAGCGAGGTCGGGATCTACGCCTGCGGGCCGACGGTCTACAGCCGGATCCACATTGGCAATGCCCGCCCCTTCGTTGTCTTTTCACTGCTGGCCCGGTTTCTGCGCAGCGAGGGCTACCGGCCGAAACTGGTGATCAACGTCACCGATATCAACGACAAGATCTACACCGCGGCAGCCGAGCGAGGGATCGGATCAAGCGAGCTCGCAGCGGAAATGACCGCCGCGTACTTCGAGGACACGGGCCGGCTCGGCCTGGGCCGTCCGGATGCGGAACCGCTGGCAACCGAAACTGTTGGTCCGATTATCGACCTGATCGCGACTCTGATCGATGATGGTCACGCCTATGAGTCCGGTGGTGATGTCTATTTCTCGGTTCGCAGCTTCGACGGCTACGGCAAGCTTTCACATCGTTCGACCGGGGAGATGGAGCAGGGTGAAGGTGACGACGCCGGCTCGCTAAAGCGGGACCCGCTTGATTTTGCGCTCTGGAAAGCGCTCAAGGAAGGTGAGGACACCAGCTGGGAATCCCCCTGGGGCCCGGGTCGTCCCGGGTGGCACATCGAGTGCTCGGCGATGGCGGAAGCGGAACTGGGCCAGCTCCCGTTCGAGATTCATGGTGGAGGCTCCGATCTGGTCTTTCCCCATCACGAAAACGAGATCGCCCAGTCCGAAGCTGCCCGCAACCGTCCGCTGGCCCGAATCTGGATGCACAACGGAATGATCGAAACGGGTTCAGAGAAGATGTCAAAGTCGGTCGGAAATATTTTCCAGCTGTCGGAGGCCCTGGATGTCTATGGCCCGGAGTCCGTTGTCGCGTATCTCATCTCCGGTCACTATCGCCAGCCACTGGCATTCGGTGACGGCCCGCTTTCCCAGGCCCGGGCCGGTAACGAGCGTCTGCGGAACTTCCTGCGCGAAAATCCCCCGGCGGCAGAATCCCCCGGTGAGGCCGCTGCCGCGGCCGGTGAGCGGTTCCGGGCAGCCCTGGCCGATGACTTCAACACTCCCCGGGCGATGCGCGAGGCTTTTGACCTGGTCAGAAGCGTGAACCAGAGTCCGCAGGACCCTTCGCTGGCAGGAGCCGGAGCCGTGCTGGCCGGAATGTTGGATCTGGTCGGTCTCGGAGCTCTGGCCGAGGCTGAGGACAGCGGTCCGGACGAGGAAGCTCTTGGCTTGCTCGCGGCCCGGAACGAGGCACGCGAATCGAAGGACTGGGCCCGGGCGGACGAAATGCGTGATCGCCTGGCCGAGCTCGGCTGGGAGGTCCGTGACGGGGCTGACGGGGCCAGCCTGGTCCCGCGCGGCTGAGAAAGTGGCCGGAACGGAAATCATCTACGGCCGGAATCCCGTCGAGGAGGCCGGTCGAGGCAGGCGGCGGGTCCTGCGGGTCTGGAAAGCGCCAGAGACCCCTGAAACAAAGCTGGTTGAGATCTGTGGCTCGCCCGACCACCAAGGGGTTGTCGCTGAAGTTGAGGCTTTCCCTTATGTGGACGGCGAGGAGTTGCTTGCTATCGAAGACGCCCTCGTCGTGGTGCTGGACCAGATCCAGGATCCACGGAACCTTGGTGCGGTCTGTCGTTCCGCGGAGGCCGCGGGGGCGACTGGTGTGGTGATTCCTGACCGGCGTGCAGCTTCGGTGACCGCGGTCGCATGCAAGGCTTCGGCTGGCGCCGTGGAGCATCTCGCGATCGCCAGGGTCCGGAACATAAGCGACTGGATACAGAAGGCAAAGGATGCCGGCTTCTGGGTCTGGGGGGCTGACGGAAGTGCCGGTCAAACACCCTGGGATGTCGACCTGACCGGCCGGACGGCTCTGGTGCTGGGCACCGAAGAAAAGGGGTTGCGGCCCCGGGTGGCGGATTCCTGCGACGGGCTGATCGCGATTCCCCAGACTGGCCAGGTGGACTCACTGAATGTCTCGGTGGCCGCTTCGATCCTTATCTTCGAAGCCGTCCGCCAAAGATCCTGAAGACCCTCCGTCTGCAAGTTCGGTTGCAGCTTCGCCGGTGCGGAGTTGACAGAACTCTGTGCATATGTAAACTAAGGTTCTAATAAAGGGTCAACCTCCACTTGAGTGTGAGATTGGTCCGTCAGAACAGGGCGTCCAGGGGAGGTAAGTGGCGCCACAGGCCTTCTTCCTAAGGAGAATGTGCGGTGGCATCCCCAACCTCAATTACCCATGGCAGCGCCGTTAGCGGCGCCCGTTCACGATCGCTGGCAACAGGATCTAACCCTCGACTTGAGCCTGATGATGAGACTCTCGTCGCCTTCGCCAAACGCGGCCGGAGTGGCGCGGCGGACCAGCTCGTCCGGCGGTACCACGGTTTCGTCCGGCTCAAGGCATCGTCCTACTTCCTGGTCGGTGGCGACTCCGACGATCTTCACCAGGAAGGGTTGATCGGTTTGCACAAAGCGATCCGTGACTACCGGACCGATCGCGAGTCCAGCTTCCGCAATTTCGCCGAGCTCTGCATCACCCGCCAGATCATCACCGCGGTGAAAACCGCGACAAGGAACAAGCACGTTCCCCTGAACCAGTACGTCTCGTTCGGTCAGTCACCCGCCTCCAGCACCGAGTCGGAGACCACCATGGAGGAGATCCTTCCTGGGCCGTCGGCCCACGATCCGGTCAACCAGGCAATTTCCTCCGAGGAGCTGGCTTCACTGGTCTCCTGCCTCCAGTCAACTCTCTCGGAGCTGGAAAGCAGCGTGCTCGGCTACTACCTTGAGGACCGTTCGTATGAGGAAGTCGCCCAGCTGCTTGGCTGTGACACCAAGAATGTGGACAACGCGCTACAGCGCGTAAAGCGCAAGCTGGCCCGGCATCTCGAGACACGCGACGTCGCCGTCTGACCCCGGGCTGAAAGAATCCGGCATCTGCCCGGCTAGCTCAATTGGTAGAGCACCTGTCTTGTAAACAGGAGGTTTCCGGTTCAAGTCCGGAGCCGGGCTTCGGTTAGCCCGCGAGAGGTCCGGGTAATGTCGTTGGATGCCGGTCGGTTACCTGATCACGGTCCTCATTCTCGGGCTCGCTGTCAGTCTTCTGCTCCCCCGGATCCGTGGTCCGCGGCGGCTCGGCAAGGTTTCGTTCTGGGCAGGCATGATCGTCAACGAGCAGGCTCACTGGCTGCTCGCTTTGCTGTCGGTGTCCACCGTGCTGGCGTTCACGGACGGGGACATCGATTCGGCGGGTGGCTACGTCCTGGTCGCTCTGGCAATCCTCGTGGCTTGCGGGCTGGTGGTCCTGCTCATCCGCAGCTTCACTGCGAGGAAGTCACTTCGGGAATCGATCGGAAGCCTGGGCCCCGATACCGCGCAAAAGATCGCGGAGCGTGGGAGATACGGAAGGGTCCTGCTCACCCCGATCCCGATCCGCCCACGCCGGGTGGAGCGGCTCGCAAATATCGCCTACGGACCGGCCGGCAAGAGAAACAAGATGGATATCTACCGGCCACAAGGGCCACAGGTGACCGGCCCGTTTCTCATCTACCTTCACGGAGGCAGCTTTACCAGCGGCTTCAAGCGTCGTGAATCACTGGCGATGCACTACCGGCTGGCATCGAAAGGCTGGGTCACTGTGAGCGCCAACTATCGCCTCAGCCCGGAATCCCGGTTCCCGGAAAACCTGATCGACCTGAAGCGGGTGATCGCCTGGGTCAGGGAGGAAGGGGCCGGACTAGGTGCTGACCCGTCAGGGATCTTCCTCGCGGGCAGCTCTGCAGGTGGGCATCTCGCCGCCATGGCAGCCCTGACTTCGAATGAGCCGCTGCTCCAACCGGGTTTCGAGTCCGCCGACACCACAGTCGCCGGCGCGATTGGCCTCTACGGCTACTACGGCGGACTCGAGTTCGGCAACCTGCGGCCGCGTGGGCCGCTGTCTTCGAGCCCGCTCGACCATGTGGCGCCCGGTGCGCCACCCTTCCTGATCGTTCACGGCGACCATGACACCATCGTCACGGTCGCCAACGCGCGGAGATTCGCAAGTAGCCTGGAGGAAGCCGGGAATTCCGTTGCCTACGCCGAGCTCCCTGGTGCCCAGCACTCCTTCGACCTGACCAGGTCGGTCCGTTTCTCGGATTCGATCGATGCGATCGAGGATTTCGCTGCCTGGGCAATCCGGACGCCGGATACCCAAAATTGCGCAGACCGGCGCTAACATCTGAATATGGGGGCAGGTGGAGATCAGGCAATTCGGAACTGGCGCCTTTCATTGGTCGTCCTGGTCACCTCCGGGCTTCTTGGCGCTCTTCTTTTATCCGGCATTGCCGGATCGCGGGCTGCAGTTAGTTCGGATGACGATGCGACCACGGCGGTACTACCCTGCAAGCGGAAAGTCGCGCTGACCGCGATCTACCGGATCAACGGGAGGATCCGCTTTGAAGGCGTAGCGGATCGCTCGATCAGAGGTGAGCGGGTCCGTGTCTACACCCTCGATGGCGACCCGGTGGCAAGCACATCGGTGAGTCGGGACGGAACATGGTGGGTCAGCTCGCCTACCAACCGACGCCGATACACCTGGCTGAGCAAATTCGTGGCGGAAGCTGCAGGAAACCAATCCCGTTGGCGCCGGCTTGGACAGGCCGTGGGGATTCGGAGGCGTCAACAGGCCACTTCGAGCCAGGCGCGCAGCTCCGGCGGAAAAACCACAATTCAGGTGAAAGTATCCGGGGGAGAGCCTGACGAACTGGTAGTCGGAATCCAGACCGGATGTTCCCGCCACCAAGTGAGCGAACGTTTCGATCTGAAGACCAATGAAGACGGTGTCGCAGAGTTCAGCGTCCCGAGACCACAATCCGGCGAGCCGTATGCGGTCTATCGGGTCAGGACTATTGATGGCTGGAGAATCAGCCCGCCGATCGTCGTGAAGCCCGCCGGTTGAACCCGAATTGACATGACAGGTTCAGATCCGGTTGTAACCGGGTAGGGAACCTCGTGTAGGAATCTTCTGTGACCCAGGAGCAGCTCGAGTCCTACCACGAGTACACACGCAGACATGGGGTGAACCGGGGTCTTTACCTCTTCGCCCGGATCATCCTGCAGCCATTCTTTCTGGTCTACTTCCGGCTTTCGAGGCAGGGACGGGAGAATTCGCACATCAAGGGCGCGACGATTGTCGCCGCCAACCACCGCAGTTTCCTCGACCCTTTCGTGATCGGTGCCTGCCTGCCCTGGGGCAAGCCGATGAACTATGTGGCGAAGATCGAACTCTTCGAGAAACGCTGGCAGGGGTTTCTGCTCTGCCGGGTCGGTGCCTTCCCCATCCGGCGTGGCGAGGCTGATGAACTGGCGATAGAAACAGCCGAGAAGGTGCTGGAGCGCGGCGGGTCGATCTGCATTTTTCCGGAAGGCACCCGGATTCGAAAGGGCTCGCTCGGTCGGCCGAAGCGGGGGGTCGGGCGGCTCGCCCTTCGCAGCGGGGCGCCGGTCCTCCCGGTCGCCGTGTCCGGGAGCGAGAACGTCCGCCGGGGATTGCGAATCCGTCCTCGCAAGGTGGATATCCGGATGGGCCGGCCGATGTCGTTCCCGCAGTCCGAATCGCCCTCACCGGCCCTTGCGGCCTCGGTGACCGACCGGATCTGGCCGAATGTGGAACTCCAGTGGGAAGACATCGGCGGTCTGCCTCCAATGCGCCGGGCAGCAGTGATCGGGGCAGGCAGCTGGGGTACCGCCGTGGCGGTGCTGCTTGCCCGGGGAGGGCTTGACGTCCAGCTTGGGACCCGCACCACGGCCCAGGCCGACGAAATCGCGATGGCCCGCGAGAACTCCACGTACCTGCCCGGTGTACGGCTTCCCGAGAGCATTGAGGTCCGTGCTTCGAGCCAGATCGAACTTGGCGGGGTGGATCTGCTTGTGATCGCAGTTCCGTCGGCTTCCTACCCCCAGGTCATCGGTGCTGTCGCTGATCGGGTCGGTCGCAGGGCCGGGGTTCTGCTGCTGGCCAAGGGACTGATCGCCCCGAAGGGTCAGCTGCCATCGGAATACGTCAGTGAACGCATCCGTGCCCGCGGGGTTTCCTGCCTGGGTGGACCGGCACATGCCCGCGAGGCTGTTTCCGGGTCGGCTGCCCTTGTGCTCGGCAGTGGTGACAGCGACCTCCGGGCGCAGCTTGGGGATGTCTTCGACCGGGCCGGGCTGGTCTGTGAACGTTCCCGAGATGTAGTCGGGGTCGAAATGGCGGGGGCAGCCAAGAATGCTGCCGTGCTGGCGGCGGCTGCGGCGGAACCACATGGTCTGAACGCGGCGGGAATCGCGGCCGCTGCGGTCTGGGATGAATGCGTGGGCTATGCCGTTCACAGGGGAGCGGACCTCGAAACTTTCAGCGGCCTGGCCGGGGTCGGTGACCTGCTCGCAACCGTGATGGCCTCCGGTAGCCGGAACCGTCGCGCCGGTGAGCTGCTCGGCAAAGGCAACGCCCCCGATCAGATCCGCGAGACCATCGGCCAGGCTTCGGAGGCGCTCGATTCGGTCCCGCAGATCGCGGCGACGGTTGACGCGGCCGGTTGCCCCGCGTCGGCCCTCAGAGGACTCGCCGGTCTGGCTACCGGCCGGATCAGTTCGGATGAATGGGTTGCCGCACTGAGGCGATCCGGCCACTCAAGGAGGGCGGCGTGAATCGAGAAACGCCGGGAGCCAATGCTTTCGGGATAAGGTGCGGTGGTGTCTGGTCCCGACCCCAAACCACCGACGGAGTCGAAGGCGGACGTAGATCGCGCCTTCGAGCAGCTGTATCGGGATCACCTGAAAGATGTGTACTCGTACGCGTACTACCGGATCGGCAACCATCACGACGCCGAGGACCTGACCGAACAGACTTTTCTGCAGGCCTACCGGCACTTTGCCCGGGCCCGGCAGGAGTCAGACGGGCGTCCCCTGCGGCCCTGGCTGATCCGGATCGCGCACAATCTCGCGGCAAACTATTACCGGGACCGATCGCGAAAGCCGCAGACACCGCTGGAAAGCATCGAGCCGCCGGCGGCGCGCCATTCGACCGAGGATCTGGTCGAGGGCCGCGAGGAGCTGAGGGCGGTAATCGAGAATCTGCAGGAGCTTCCAGACGACCGGCGCGAAGCGTTGGTCATGCGATTTGCACTCGGAATGGACAACCGGGAGATCGCCCGGGCGATGGGCAAGTCGGATGGTGCGACCAAGGTTCTGATCCATCGTGCGATCAAACAGCTTCAGGAGCTGCTCGATGCGGAAGGAGCCTCCCTTGAGTATGGATGAGATCAGAATCGAGAATCTGCTCGCCGATGCCCTCCGGCCGGTTGAGCCGCCACAGCGGATGTCGGATCGCCTGCACGACACGTTCTCCGCGATCACCGATGCTGCCGCTTCTGACCTGAGCGACTGGGCCGAAGAACTCACCGAGAGCGAACTGGAGTCGCTCCGCGATCCCCGAAACTGGATTCGCCCGGTCACCGCTCTGGCGGCCGGCGGCGTTGCTACCGGGGCGCTGGTCCTGGTCGGCTTACGTCGCAGAAGCAGCTTTCGCCGCTGACTCCATCCCGGTCGCTGACTCCACCCCGGTTCTACCGACCGGAAGTCTTTGCGACTGACCGGCGCTTCCGGATCTGCTTGCGGCGGCGCTTCTGGCGTCTGGCCTCGGTCCTGGCCTCGAACTTTCCGCCCAGACCTCCGGCCCAGGCCGAGATCCGGTCCCAGCGGCTTGCGACATAGGCGGCGAGACCGCACAGCCCGAGCAGCAGGTTGAACAGGTTCACCCAGCGTAAGGCCGGAAGCCTGTCGAACAGCAGCGTGCCGTTTGTCGCGAGGATTCCCCAGATCGCGAGGCCGGTGAACAGCAGGCCGGCAATCAGGGCAAAGAGCCGGGGGAGGGGACGCGCGAGGAAGAGGCCGATCAACCCTGCCCCGACGTAAAGGACATTCGCCCAGCCGTTCACGGTGTAGAACCCGAACAGGTCACTGGTCAGCTCGGGGGCCCGAAACTCGGTGTTGACAAGCAGGCCGCCAAATCCGAGCAGCACCAGCACGGCACCGGCGACTGTCGCGTAGAGACGTGCGTATGCGGTCCTCTCCATCGGGACCATTCTCACAGGATCGGCGGAAGGCCAGACTTTCGGTATCGGTAGGGTTCACGAACTTGGCCACCTGTTACCGCCATCCACGAGTAGAGACGGGCGTCTCCTGTTCCAGTTGCGACAGGCCGATCTGTCCTGATTGCATGACGCCGACCCCGGTCGGCATGCGTTGCCCGGAATGCTCGAACGAGAAGGTTCGGGTCCGCACTGGCCCCGCCGCCAGTTCTGCGGCTGGTGGAAATCCGGCAACGATCACGCTTATCGCGATCAACGTGGCGGTCTTCCTGGCCGAGATGGCAACTGGATCGGGTGGTCTCAGCTCCGCCAGCTCGGACCTGATCAACGAGTTCGGCCTGGTGGGTGCCCTGGTCGCGGACGGCGAGACCTACCGCCTGGTGACCAGCGGATTCCTGCATGCCGGCGTGATGCACATCGCCTTCAACATGATCGCCCTGTACTTCCTCGGCCGGGTGCTTGAACCATCGATCGGGACTCTCCGGTTCCTGATGGTCTACTTCGCATCACTTTTCGCCGGTTCATTCGGCGCGATTCTGCTCAGTGCCAACAACGAGATCACGGTTGGAGCGTCAGGCGCGGTGTTCGGGCTTTTCGCCGCCACGTTCATCATCGCCTGGGGCCGCGGTCTCGGGGCCATAGCGAACGAGATCGGGGTGATCATCGGTATCAACCTGCTCCTCACGTTCACGATTTCCGGTATCAGCATCGGCGGTCATCTCGGTGGGCTGGTCGGCGGTGCAATCTGCGGACTGCTCGTGATTGCCGGGGAGCGTGGATACCTCGGCTCGAACGCGAAAGTGATCGAGTACGCCGGCATGATTGGCCTTGCAGTAGTGGCAATCGTCGCCTCGATCTCGGTCGCGGAACCCTTGCCCGGCCTCCGTTTCGCCCTGCTCCAGCTTCCGTTCTAGGTTTTCCTGGTTTCGATGCGTCAGCCCGGGTAGCTTTGGGGTATGACCCTGCTTGGCGACGAGGAGATTCTGAACCGGCTGACTGGGCTCGACGGCTGGGCGCTTGACGGGCAGCGGATCGTGCGTACATTCGAGTTCGGGGATTTCGTCGATTCGGTGCGTTTCGTCGACTCGCTTGTCGGTCCGGCCGAGCAGATGAACCACCATCCGGATGTCCGGATCTCCTGGAACCAGGTCACTGTCGAGATCACTACGCATTCCGAAGGTGGCCTGACGGCCAGTGACTTCGCTTTGGCTGGCAGGATCAGCGAACTCGTCTGAGTTCTACGAGTAGTCGTAAAAGCCCCGGCCGGTCTTGCGGCCGAGGTTGCCCTGAGCGGCGAATTCCACGATCGTCTCGGGGGCGAAGTGATCGGGGTTTCCCGACTCGCCGTTGAGGGCCTGGCCGATAGCGATTGCGACATCGAGCCCGATCAGGTCGAGCAGGGCGAGCGGGCCCATCGGGTGGGCGACACCGAGGGTCATGCACTGATCAACAGCGGCTGCCTCAAGGCCGGTCCGCTCCTGGTAACGGACCGCATCGAATAGGTAGGGGAAGAGCAGCCGGTTGACCGCGAAACCGGCGGTGTCCGGGACTTCAACCGCGGTCTTCTCGATCATGTGACACCAGTCATGGGCCCGTTCGGCGACATTTTCATCAAGTCGGTCCGGGAAGATCAACTCAACCAGTTTCATGGTCGGAACCGGGTTGAACACATGCAGCCCGTAAACACGGTCCGGATATCCCGAATCATTGCCAAGGCCGGTGACCGAAAGTGAAGAGGTAGTGGTGGCGAGGTCGGCGCGAGGGGCTACTTCGGCTACCTGCCGCAACAGTCCTGCCTTGGTGTGGTGGTCCTCGATGATCGCTTCTACCAGCAGATCGGCGTCGGCAAGATCGGAGGGGTCCAGGGTGGTGCTGACCCGTTCGGGAGCGGCGCCCGCGATCCGCCGGCTCGCTTTCTCGACGGCGGCAAGGGCTTTTGCGGCGGATTCCTCCGAACGGACAAGCAGCTTCACCTCGCTGCTTGGCACGGTGGCGACCGCCGCCAGACCGGTCGCGATCGTTCCGCTGCCCGCGATTGCGACAGATTTGTAAGGCGTTGCGCTCATCGTGATTAACCCTATTCGGATCGACATTCCACCGGTATTGACTGACGTGTCAATCAGCTAGGATGGATCAGGTTTTCGAGTCCCTACCGACACCTGAGAAAGGCAGCAAATGAGCAAGTTCGGCGGTCGTGAAGTCGTAATCGTGGAGGCGGTCCGCACTCCGGTCGGCCGTGGCCACAAGGAAAAGGGGTACTACAAGGACACCCATCCGTCGAACCTGCTGGCTCACGTCTACAGGAATGTTGTCGAACGTGCGGGGATTGACCCGGCCATCGTCGAAGACGTGGTTGCGGGTTGTGTCCAGCAGTTCGGCGAGCAGAGCCTCAACATCGGCCGCAATGCCTGGCTCGAGGCCGGCTTCCCGATTGAGACCCCGGCCACCACGATCGACCGTCAGTGCGGTTCCGCCCAGCAGGCAATCAACTATGCCGCGGCGATGATCGCCTCCGGTGTTCATGACGTGATGATCGGTGGTGGCGTCGAGCACATGGGCCACATCGGATTCGGTGACGCGGCCAAGGTCATGAGCGAATATGGCTTCGGCTACTCGCCGGAGCTGATGGAGCAGTATGACCTGGTCAACCAGGGCATATCGGCCGAGATGATCGCCGACAAGTGGGATATCTCCAAGGAAGATCTCGACGAACTCGCCGTCCGGTCACATGCCCGTGCTCAGCAAGCGACCGAAGAAGGTCGTTTCGAGCGCGAGATTGCACCGTTCCAGGTGAACGGTGACACCTACACCACGGACCAGGGCATCCGGCCCGGCACCAGCCTTGAAGGCCTGGCCGGTCTGAAGCCCGCCTTCAAGGATGACGGAAAAATCACCGCTGGAAACTCCTCACAGGTCTCCGACGGTGCCGCTGCGGTGCTGCTGATGACCCGGGAAAAAGCCGATGAACTGGGGCTCACGCCTCGCGCCCGGATCGTCGACCAGACCGCGGTCGGGGTTGACCCCGTGATCATGCTGACCGGCCCGATCCCGGCAACCCGCAAGATCCTCGAACGCAACGACATGACCATGGATGACATTGACCTGACTGAAGTAAATGAGGCTTTCGCTTCGGTGGTCAAGGCCTGGGAGATCGAACTCCAGCCTGACATGGACAAGGTCAACGTGAATGGCGGCGCGATCGCCCTCGGGCACCCGCTTGGGTCAACCGGGGCCCGCCTGATGACCACCCTGCTCCACGAGCTCGAGCGGACCGAAGGCCGGTACGGCCTGGTCACGATGTGCTGTGGCGGCGGAATCGGGACCGCGACCTTGATTGAGCGCCTGTAGCCAACGATAGCCGCGACTTGAAAGGCCCGCGCTCGGCAAGGAGCGCGGGCCTTTTCTTTTTTCGGCGGTGCCATATACGCTCCCGCGCATGACAGCTTTCGAGCGGGTTTCGATCGGGATCATGGGTGACACGCCGCAGGACATGGCGTCTCTGGCGAAGAAGGCCGAGGCTGCCGGTTTCGATTGTGGCTGGGCAATTGAACTGTTTCGCAATGCCTTCACCCAAACCACCTATCTCGGTGCAGAGACCGGGAAGATGGACATCGGCACGGCGATTGCCTGGGGCTTTGTCCGTAGTCCGATGACCATGGCGATGAGTGCAATGGATATCGACGAAATCTCCGGAGGCCGTTTCCGGCTTGGCGTCGGTCCGGGCGTCAAGCGACTCATAGAGACCTGGCACAACGCCGAATACGGCCGTCCAGCCACTCATCTGCGGGAAACCATCGAAGCGGTACGGGAGATCATCCACGCCGCGGCAGCTGGCGAGTCTGTTGTTTTCAAAGGCGAGTACTACGACCTCGACATCAAGGGCTGGTATCGGGCAACCCCGCCGGTCCGGGCAGAGATCCCGATCTACACGGCAGCGGTCCAGAAAGGCATGTCACGGATGGCCGGTGATGTCGCCGACGGCCTGATTGGCCACATCATCTGCTCGGCCAAGTGGATCGAACAGGAGATAGTGCCGGCCTTCGAACTCGGTCTTTCCCGTTCCGGTCGCGAGCGGTCCTCATTCACCTATCTGCCCAGTATCTGCGTGGCGATCGACGACGATTACGAACGCGGGCTTGACGCGGCTCGCCGCACCCTCGCCTTCTATTCGACCGTCAAGACGTACCTTCCGCTTTATGAACTCCACGGATTCGGCCAGAACGCAGTCGATGCCGGCCAGGCTTTTCGTCGCGGAGATATCGAAGGGGTTGCCGCCGCCATCCCGAACGAGATGGTCGAGACCTATTGCGCGGTCGGCACTCCCGACAAGGTGAAAGAGAAGGTCGCCGAGGTGGCCCGGTTCGGTGACGGAATCCTCCCCGGGGCCCCGACCTACTTCATCCCCAACGAACAGATCACCGAATACAACGAACGCATCATCGAAACGTTCGGCCAGGGGTGACGGCGGTCCCGGACTGACGGACCGTTCGATTGTGAACCGGCGGGCGTTTGTCAGCCTTCGGGCAGGCCGGATACCCAGGCCTGAAACTGCTTCATGTCCGTAACCGCGGGTCCGTGTCCGGGGAGGAGCACGGTCGGGTTCAGGGCGGCGAGCTTGCGGATCGAACGGCGGTTTTCGACCGGATCGTAGGTGAACATGTCCGGTGGCTCGCCGACGCCGGTGCGGCCGGTCGCGTAGTTGATGTTGCGGATCACATCACCGCAGATCGTCACCCCGTCCGACTCGCGGTAGTAGACGACGTGACCTCGGGCATGGCCCGGGGTGTGGACCACCGTGAAGTCGCCGACCTTTTCACCATCCTCAAGTACACGGGACACCTTGTGGGGCGGACCCTCCCAGGAACCCTGAATCTTCCGCAGGACCGAACTTGTGATCTGGCCCTCGGAAACCGGTCGGCGGCCCTCCATCGCATCGACGTCATCTGTGTGGCAGGCCAGGGGGATGTCCCGGTCCCGGCAGATGTCGCGGGCCAGACCCTGATGGTCAGGATGGACATGGGTCAGGGTCAGCAGCGAAAGATGCCGGTCCTTTATCTGCCGGGGAATGCGGAAGCGATCCCAGGTGGTGCCGGCATCGAACAGGACATCCCCGACCAGATAGACGTTGACCATCGGCAGCGGAAACTGGCCGACACGCTCAACCCCCGGGGCGACCTCCTTCAGCGTCACTGGACCAGACCCGCTCAGTGCTCCGGGTCGGGACCGGGCTGACCGCTGTGGTGAGCCAGATCCTCAAGCCTTGCCATCTCCTTCACGCCGAAGAGACGGGCCGGGTCATCGGCAGGCAGACTCTCGATCAGGCGACCGACCCGTACCCGCACCTGCTGGGCGAAATGAGGTGTTGCGGCGCCGGTCAGTTCCCGGATGTGGTCTGCAGTGATCCTCTGTCCGGAATCCAGGACTCCAATGTGTTCGGCTTCGCTCATCCTTCACTCAATGTGTCGACGGGGGCTAGTTCAACCGCATCATCAACGCGGGCCTGTTGATCAACGGAAATCAGCGATTCATCACCGATTATCCAGACATGGGAGAAAATTGCGCTGGTCGGGTCCGAGGTATAGCCGGGCTTGACATCCAGCAGGTAGTCCTCGATTACCTGTGGCAACTCGCCGGCCGAGTCGGTCAGAAGCAGGGCCGGCCAGGTTCCGTTGGTGGAAAGCGAAGTGGTCGCAACCACATCCATCGGCCGGTCCGCCCGGGCCAATGTGTAGCCGTGGCCCGGCTCATTCAGGTTCCAGCCGAACAGTCCGCTCGAGAATCTGACCAGCTCGACCGATGCGGTCGGCGCGTCATCACCGCCAACCCTTTCCACGGTCGAGCCTGCCTTGTCCAGCTGCTTGACCGCTTTCGAAGAAATGACATCCGACGGACCCAGAACGTAGATCGGCACATCCTTGTTCGACTTGTCCTTGAGCACATCGAGAGTCGCCTTCGGAACTTCGTCCTTGTCGGTGAAGAGCACCACATCACCGGACCTGGCCGCCCAGGTCGCCGCGGGGGTCGCAAACTCCGGGGAATTCGTGGAAACCACGACGAAAGCCGCCGGGGGACCGTCAACCAGTTCTGCCCGCTGGCTCGCGACTCCGGCGGCGATCTCGGCAGCGCTCGCCCCGTCGATCCTTTCCACTTCATAACCGGAAGGCGGTGCGACCGCCCCGACCGTGAAGACCCTGTGCGAGTTGGTGTCCGGAGACCCGAGCGGGTTGAGCTGGGCAAGGGCGTCGGCACCGGCCGTGGAAAGTGTGCCGGATGGAGCGAGCAGAATCGGTGCGCCTACCGGCAAGGCGCTCAGGCTCGCCGCCGCCACACCGGACTGCCAGTCCGTGGAATCGACGATCGTGACCGCAGCTGGCGGCGCCCCGGGGCCGGTGGTCGGATAAGAGGCAAGAGCCGAGGCGATTGAAATGTCGACCGGGTCATTGCCGCTGATTCGCGTCGTGTTCCTGGTCGCGGCCGCGGGAAAGCCGAGAGCGCCTCCCTGATGGCCCGCGATCACGCTGGACTCACCAGTGGTTCCGAAATCGGCCTCGGCAACTGTTCCGGTGCTGCTGCCGCTTTCGTTCTTGCCTACATCAAAGAAGAAATGGGCCACGAAAGCACCAAGAATGAGCAGCAAAACAAGCAGAATCGAAAGGCCCAGCCAGGGGACCCCGGCGGCCTGCGGACTCCCTGGAGGTGCGTTGATGGGCCGTCGTCCGGTGCTTGCCACTACGTGAACCGTATCCAAACGGTGTCCCGCAGCGGAAGTCGTAAGAATGGCGGCGATGCCATATCCGTCCGGGACAATCACAAACTCGATCGGCCACCTTGAAATCGGTGGCTGCGACGTAACCGAACTTGCCAGCGAATTCGGCACACCCGCGTACGTTTTCGCAGTAGCGGAAATGCGGGATCGGGCCCGTGCCTACCAGTCCGCGTTCGCTGCCCATACCGATCACTTCGAAGTTCTCTTCGCCAGCAAGGCGCTCCCCGTCACAGCGGCCTACCGGCTATTTGCCGAAGAGGGACTCTCGGTTGATGTCGCATCTGGTGGTGAGCTGACGATGGCGCTGGCCGCCGGTTTCGATCCGTCGAAGATCTACATGCACGGCAACAACAAGACGGACGCGGAACTCGACCTGGCCAGTCGCATGGATGTCGGTCATCTGATCCTCGATTCCTTCGATGAGATAGACCGTTGCGAACGGGTCCTCGGAAAGACCCAGGATGTACTTGTTCGCGTCACCCCCGGAATCAAGCCGTCAACCCATTCCTTCATCCAGACCGGTCAGCTTGATTCCAAGTTCGGTTTCGGCCTTGAAGATGGCACCGCGGCCCGGGCAATCGAGCGGACCCTCGCGTCAGACAAGCTCAATCTGGTCGGCCTCCACTGCCACATTGGCTCTCAGATCTTCGAGATCGAGCCGTTCCGGCTGGCGGTCGAGGCGCTCGGGGCGCTCCGGGGTGACTGGTGCCGGATACTCGATCTCGGCGGTGGCCTGGGTATTGCATATGGCGAAGAAGACTCTCCGCCTTCGATCGGGGAATACGTGAACCTGAAAATCCAGGCGGTACGTGATGTCTTCGGTAACGATGTGAAAATTCTGATCGAGCCGGGCAGGTCACTCGTCGGCACCGCCGGGGTGACGATCTATCGGGTCGGAACCATCAAGGAGATCCCGGGGGTCAGGACCTACATCGCAGTTGACGGAGGAATGTCTGACAACCTGCGTCCAATGCTTTACGACGCGAAGTACACCGCCGTGATCGCGAGTCGCCCGAACGATCCGGCGGACACCACCGTCACCGTCGCCGGGTCACATTGCGAATCCGGGGATATCCTGATCCGTGATGTTGATCTCGCCAAACCCCGGGTGGGGGACATTCTGCTCGTCCCGGCAACCGGTGCCTACGGGCACTCGATGGCGAATAACTACAACGGAATGCCGAGACCACCTGTGATCTTCTGTGAAGACGGTGAGGCCGAGGCGGTCGTCCGACGGGAAACCTGGGACGACCTGATGGCGAGGGACATGTGAGTGAATCATTGAAAATCGGGCTGCTCGGCCACGGCACGGTCGGTTCCGCTTTTGTGGACCTGGTCAGCGAACGGGCGGACCAGATTGAATCGGCGACCGGCAGCCGCCCGGTGTTGGCCGGTGTGCTCACCCGCAGCCAGGGGGATTTCAACGAAATCCTCGCCGGGGCGGACGTGATCGTCGAGTTGATGGGCGGGACCGATACCGCCCGGGACCATGTACTGACCGCCCTCGAAGCCGGGGTGCCCGTGGTCACCGCGAACAAGCAGCTGCTCGCCCAGCATGGGGCCGAGCTGTTCTCCGCGGCCGAGGCAGCCGGGGTTCAGCTCCGTTTTGAAGCCGCCGTCGCCGCCGTCGTTCCGGTGATCCGCGTGGTCCAGGAGAGCTTCGGTGCGGTTGAGTTCAACAAGGTCTTCGGCATCGTCAATGGCACCACCAACTTCATCCTTTCCGAGATGGCTGCGACGGGAGCCTCATACGGTGATGTCCTCAAGAGGGCCCAGGAGCTTGGTTATGCCGAAGCCGACCCGACCGAGGATGTAAACGGTGCGGATGCTGCTGCCAAGATGGCGATACTCGCCCGTCTGGCCTTTCACGCCCCGGTGACGCTTGATCAAGTTGATTTCGAAGGGATCGAGGACATTCAGCCGGATGACCTCGCCTACGCCAAGGAGCTCGGTCTTTCTCTGAAACTGCTCGGAGTCGCCGAGAAGCTCGAGAACGGGATTACCGTCCGGGTGTTTCCCTGCTTCCTTTATCCCGGTCACCCACTGGCCCCGATCGAAGGCCCGTTCAATGCGGTGATGGTCGAGGCGCCGGAGATCACCGAGGTGACAATGTCCGGTCCGGGTGCCGGCGGCCTTCAGACTGCCGCGGCCGTGCTCGGCGATGTGGTTTCGGTTGCGGCCGGTGATGCCCGCACCCACACTGCGGACCGCGACCTGCCGGTCCTTTCCGATGTCACCTCTTCCTTCTACCTCCACCTTGAGGTCGCCGATGAACCGGGAGTCCTGGCGGAAGTGGCAAAGGTGCTCTCCGACGGGGGCGTGTCAGTCAAGAGCGTGGTCCAGAGAGGGCTTGGTGACGATGCCCGCTTGGTGATGGTTATTCACCGCTGCCTGGAATCGGAATTCAAGGCAGCGGTCGCCGAGATCGCCCGGCTCGACTCGCTCAAGTCGGATCCGCGCTTTATCCGTGTAATCGAAGAAGAATTCGTCGCCTAGCGACCTTTGGGGAGTCATGCCACAGCCATTGATTGAGAGATACCGAGACACCCTTCCGCTTGAGCCGGGAGACCCGGTCGTAAGCCTGAACGAAGGCTCGACCCCGCTGGTTGAAGCTCCACGCCTTTCCGAACGGGTCGGGGCTCGGGTATGGCTGAAGGTCGAGGGCGCGAACCCGACCGGTTCCTTCAAGGACCGTGGGATGACCGTCGCTGTTTCTCGTGCCGCTGGACGCGGCGCCAAAGCCGTGATCTGCGCGTCGACCGGCAATACCGCGGCTTCCGCCTCCGCTTACGCGGTACGGGCGGGGCTACGTGGAGCAGTGATCGTTCCGGAAGGAAAAATCGCCATCGGCAAACTCGCCCAGTCGCTCATGCATGGCGCGCGCGTGGTTGCGCTCGAAGGCAATTTCGATGATGCCCTGACCGTTGTGCGACAGCTGGCCGAGCGAAACCCGATCGAACTGGTCAACTCGGTCAACCCGTACCGGATCGAAGGGCAGAAAACCGCCGCCTTTGAACTGATCGACGAACTTGGTTCCGCCCCGGATGCCCTTGCGATTCCGGTCGGCAACGCCGGCAATGTCACCGCCTACTGGAAGGGTTTCCAGGAAAGAGGCACCGCACCGATCTGTTACGGGTTCCAGGCTGCCGGGTCAGCTCCGTTGGTTGATGGTGCGCCGGTCGCCAATCCGGAAACTGTCGCCTCGGCCATACGGATCGGCAACCCGGCTCGCTGGGAAGAAGCGATGAATGCTTTCAATACCTCCCGGGGTCGCGTCGCCGCAGTTTCTGACGAGCAGATCCTCGACGCTTACCGCTGGCTCGCCGCTAACGAAGGCGTCTTTTGCGAACCGGCCTCTGCCGCGTCAGTCGCCGGCATCCTCAACCATGGCCTGCCCACGGTTGATGGCATGGACAAGCCCGAGACTGTCGTCTGCGTTCTCACCGGTCACGGCCTCAAGGACCCGGACACAGCACTCGGCAAGGCTCCTTCGGTAGTCAGCTGCCGCAACGACATCGGCGCTGTCGAAGAAGCCGTTTTCGGATGATCCGGCCGCCGGGTCGCACCACGCACCGACCGCAACCCTGACCGGACCGAACCCGGGTCTCGTTCAAACTCTGACCGGACCGATCCTGGGGTGAAGAATCGGCCATGTGGCGCTCCGTTCTTCAACCCGGCTTCGAGAAGGCCGATGGCATCTACCTGCGGAGCTTGTAGCCCGACTTGAACATTCTGTAGTTCAGGAAAGTGAGGGCTGCCGTCGCCGCACAAAGTACGGCCAGGGAGAGGGCGATGTTCACGTCGTTGATCCCCAGGAATCCGTACCGGATCAGGGAGATCATGTAGTAGACCGGATTGAAATGGGTCAGGGTCTGGTACGGCTCCGGCAGAAGCGAAGCCGAGTAGAAGACGCCGCCGAGAAAGATCAGCGGCTGGAGAATGAAAGTCTGCGCGAAGGAAACGTCGTCGAACTGTTCGGCCCTCACACCGATCAGAACGCCGAGGCTCGCGAAGAACCAGCCGACCAGAAACAGGGCCGGAATCAAGACAAGGAAATGCTTGACCGGCAGATCAACCAGCAGGCTGGCGGCAAGAAATGTGATGAACGAAATCAGCAGCCCCCGCAGAAAGCCACCGAGCGTGAAAGCGAGCAGCAACTGACCGGGCGAGGCTGGGGAGGAGAGCTGGTCGTCAATCGCTCCCTGGAACTTCTGCTGGAGGATCGATGAGGAGTTGTTGGTGAAGGCGTTGATCGCGAAGGCCATCATGATCAGCCCCGGAATCACGAAGACAACGTATTCGTATCCGTCCAGATCCCCGACACGGGAACCGAGCGCCGCCCCGAAGATCGAGATGTAGAGAAAAGTCTCCAGCAGCGGTGCGCCGATTGTCTGGCGCGGAATCTTCATGAACCGACTGACTTCCCGCCTGGTCAGCGAGACCAGGCGGGTCATCGAGGGGCTCACTGGCCTGCCTCCGGATCGGCCCCGACATGGGCTCTTGAAAGTTCCTTGCGACCGACCAGTTCCAGGTAGGCATCTTCAAGGCTGCCTACCCCGAATCGCTCGGCGAGTTCGGCGCTGGAGCCCTGGTCAACGATTTCGCCGCCGTTGATGAAAGCGATCCGGCTGCAAAGTTGCTCGGCCTCTTCGAGGTAGTGGGTTGTGAGCAGGATCGTCGTGCCTTCCAGGTTGGCCTGTTTGACGTAATGCCACAGTTCAAGCCGGAGTTCGACGTCGACCCCGGCGGTGGGCTCGTCGAGGATCAAAAGCCGCGGCCGATGCATCAGTGCCCGGGCGAGGATCAACCGGCGCTTCATGCCACCGGAAAGCTCCCGGGTGCGTTCATCGCGTTTTTCGGTCAGGGAAAAGGATTCGAGAAGTTCATCGATCCGTTCCCTGCGGTCCTTCTTGTTCATGCCGAAGTAGCCACCATGGAAGTCGAGGGTTTCCTCGACGGTCAGGAACCAGTCGATGTTCAACTCCTGCGGAGCGAGACCGACCGCCTCGCGCGCTTCCCGATAGTTGCCTTCAGCGTTGTGGCCGAAGATCTCGATCGACCCTGAGGTCGGGCTGGCCAACCCGGTCGAACAGTGGATCAGAGTCGACTTACCGGCTCCATTCGGTCCGAGCAGGCCAAAGAACTCGCCATCCGCGATTTCAAGCGAAACCCCCTTCAGGGCCTCGGTGCCGCTGGGATAGCGCTTCACGAGATCGGTCACCGAAAGGGCGAGGACGGAGCCAGCAGGGGAAGAGGGCATCGCAGCATCATGGCAAAACGGACCTGGCAACTTGTCCCGGACCTTGCGGGTGGAACTGCTCCGAAGGGCACCTTGAAACCGGATCGGGCTCCGGTGATCGCTACCGAACGAGCCGGCCGAAAGTAGCTTCGATGCCGTCGCCGATAGATTTGCCTGGTGACTGAACGCCATCGACTTGTGAAGGTCCCTGCGACCTCGGCCAACCTTGGACCCGGATACGACGTGATGGCGGTCGCACTCGACCTTCATCTGGAGCTCGAAGTGAAAGAGACCGGCTCGTTCTCTGTTTCCTGTGATGGGCTTGACGTACCACTGGATCGCAGCAACCTTCTGGTCCAGGCTTTCGAAACACTCCACACGGCCGACGGGCTTTCCTTCCGGATCGGTGGCGAGATTCCCCTGGCCCGGGGTATGGGATCCAGCGCCGCGGCGATCGTTGCCGGTCTTGTCGCTGCTGACCACCTGTTTGAACTCGGGCTCGAACGCCAGGACCTGTTGGAGCGCGCGACCGCCATTGAAGGTCACCCGGACAATGTCGCCGCTGCGATCTGTGGTGGCTTCGTGGTCTGTGCAAACGGACCACGCCTGACCGCGACCGTTATCGACTCGCCCGAGGGACTGGAAGGGATCCTTGTGATCCCGGACACCGAAGTCTCGACCCGACTGGCGCGGGAAGCGATACCCGAGCAGATTCCGATCACGGATGCAGTCGCAAACACCGCCTCGGCTGCCCATCTCGCGCTCGGTTTGAGTCGGGGCGACTTCGATCTGATCGCGATGGGACTTCACGACCGGGTCCACCAGGAACGTCGCCGCCATCTGTTTCCGAAAGCAATGGAGATAGTTGAGGCGGCTGGTGAAATGGGTGCGATCGGGGCGACGATCTCGGGAGCGGGACCGACCGTTCTGGTTTGGACCGGCTGGCAGGAAACCGGGGGAGTGGTAGCGGAGTTGAGGGATCGCTGCCAGGGCTGGGCGACCGTCCGCAGGGTCGGGTTCAGTCCGCTCGGAGCCGACGTCCCCGAGCTCTGAGATGGACCTTCTGATCCAGATCGGCCTGATCGAACTTGCGGTCGGAGGGCTGCTCGGATGGGCGGTGGTTCTGCGAAAGGAAAAGCCCGGGATTTACCGCCGGATCGGCATCAAACAGCCACGGGCCGTCCTTCAGATCCACATCGACTACATCCTGATGGGCCTGATCCTTATCGCCCTCGGGACCGTGCTTCAAGACCCGCCGGGTCTGCTTGCGGCCCTGTTGGTTTTCGGCACAATCATGAACCCCCTGCTTTTCCTGCCGGGTGCCTTTGATCCCGCCCATGAGAAGAAGTTGGTCTTCCGGGTCATCGCCGGGCTTTCGTTTAGCGCGATCTCGGCGGCCCTGATCTGGGCCGTGATCCTAGGCCCCGGGTTCTGACTCGGCCAACTGGGACCGGGCTGCGCCGAGGGCGGCCGGGAAATCGAGTCGCTCCAGAACCTCGACCGTGAGGCGCGCGTAATCAATGGACTTGCGCCTCCGATATTCGAAGATCGGCTTTCCGGCCCGGGCCGACTCCGGGTAAACGATCGATCGCCGGATCACCGTGTCGAAAACGAGGTCGCCGAACTCGCTTCGCATGGTCTCAAGAGTGCTGCGAGCATGATTGGTCCGCATGTCGGCGATGTTGAGCAACAGCCCCAACAGCTCTAGGTCCGGGTTGAGATTCTCTTTCGCCAGCCCGATCACTTCCATCGCCTGTTCAGCACCTTGCTCCGAGAAATGCTCGGCCTGGGTGGAAAGGATCGCCCGGTCGGCGGCAACCAGGGCGTTGACGGTGAGCAGACCCAGGGTCGGGGGGCAATCGATCAGGATTACGTCGAAGCGCCGCTTCGGTTCCCTCAGCGCGTTTCGCAAGGTCAGCTCTCGACCGATCTTGCCGGCCAGCATCAGCTCTGCTTCAGCGAGCCCGAGGTTGGCGGGGATGACTTCACCGCCACCGGGACCCTGATGGACTGCATCAACCGCCCGCTGCTGCCCGGCCAGGACTTCACCAAGGGTGGGGAAAGCGTCAGCCGGAATGCCGAAGTACTCCGAAAGATTGCCTTGCGGGTCAGCGTCAATCGCCAGTACCGAAAGCCCGGATCGCCGGAGGCCTTCAGCCAGCGACCGGGTGAGAGTCGTCTTGCCGGTTCCGCCCTTCTGGGAAAGGATCGCGATGGTCGTGGACACGGGCACACCCTAGTTGATCGGTGGCCGGATTCCGGCATCGACTGCCAGCCCCTAGAATCAAGCGGGATGGGTCCTGTTTTCGCCGAACTCGATATCGATGCTCCCCGTGAGGAGATCTTCGAATACCTGATGGATTTCGAGACAAGGCCTTACCTTTACGGTGACACGGTGGAGAATTTCCGCCTGCTCAGACTCGATTCCCGCGGCGTCGGAGCCGGGGCGCGGTGGCAATTCAAACGCAAGAAGATGTGGGCTGATTCAGCGATCGTCTCGGCTGACGCCCCAGTCCGGATTTCCGAGCGTGGTGTCTCAGGCAGCTACAACAGGACGAAGACCGGAACCGAATGGGAGATGGAAGAGACGGCCGCCGGAGTGACCCGGGTCCGGATCAGTTACTGGACAGTTCCGGGTGGTGCCTCCAAATCCCATGATCGCCTGACCGGCGGGGCCGGCTGGCACCGACGCAGGCTCGAACGAGCGGGGCGCCGGCTGCGGGAGGCGGTTGAATCCGGACGCGAGGAACGCACAGACATTCCAGTCGCAGGCGGTAATCGCCACGCGACCGGCGTGGCCTGAACTTCACTTCTGGCGACAGTTCCCGGGCCGGCAGTGACCGCCTCTGAGCATGTCTTGGTTGGGGCGAATAGACTGCCCGACTGATGGAAAGAATTTCGCAGAGCAAACTTTTCCGTGGCCTCGTCCTGGCCCTAGCTGTCGCCGTCTCCGGTCTCGTCCTTTCTGCCTGTGGTGCCAACCATGAGGAGAAGCACGGGATCGTCGAAGGCGAGCCCGTCGCACTCGGGGATCTCGAGTACAACGTGCTCTTCACACGGCCGCTCAACATCAACGATGTTGAAGATTCGGAGTATCTGGTCGGCAAGCAGGAGGCACCGGCCGACAAGATGTGGATCGGGGTTTTCGTGAAGATCCACAACACCTCTGAGGACGAAGCCCATCAGATCCCCGAAGCTTTCGAAATCGAGACAACTGCGGGTGTCAGGTACACGAACATCCCGAGCGAGAGCATCTACGCGCTTCAGCCCGGCACCACAGTTGAGCCGGAAGGCAATATCCCGGTAATCGATTCGACCCCGCAAGTCGGGCCGATCCAGGCTTCGATGCTGCTCTACCTGATCGATCGCGAGTCGGCCGAGCAACGCCCGGTTGAGCTGATCATCGAGGGTGAAGACGGACCCGCAACCGTCGAGCTCGACCTCTAGCCCCGCGGAGGTCACGGTCCGGCCGGAAGGCCGCAGACCTGCGGTCGCCGGCCAGTTGATCGCCGGCGCCGGAGCGTTGCTGAGCCTGTTGGGTCCGTTCTCGGATGTGATCGCCGGAATCGGTGTCGCTTCGCTGATTTTCGGGGTTGTTCTTTCCGCGCCGGCCGGGCGGCATCCGGGTCCTTTCATGGTCGAGTGGTGGACCGTTCTGGCTCTCGGTGCGCTGGCGGTGCTGATCGGGTTCGGCCTCGGCTTCTGGCTCACCGCGATCGGTGGGCTGGTTCTCGCGGCAGGAGCTGTCACGGCTCTCGTCGCAGTATTTTTCGGCACCCCTGTCGGGCCCGAATAGCCGGAACCCCGGGTTTGCCAGGCGAGACCTAGAGACCGTCGCTGAGGACGGCCCCGGCGATCGGGGCGGCGATAGTACCGCCGTCACCTGAAGCGTCGATGATCATCACAGCGACCGCCAGTTTGGGCTTGTCCGAGGGAGCGAAGCCGGCGAACCAGGCGTCTTCGATCAGGATGTCCTCACCGTCAGGGCCGACCTCCCCACTGGGTCCGACCTCGGCGGTGCCGGTCTTGCCGGCAACCTGGCCTTCCGAGATGGCGGCGGCCGCTCCGGTTCCGTACTGGACTACCGCGACCATCAGATCGGCAACCTGCCCCGCGACCTTCTGGCTGGTCACTCTGACCGGTTCAGCGTCGGGTTGAAGGTTCGGCTCCCGGGTAATCGGGGTGGGGAGTGACACACCTCGGTTGGCCACGGCCTGCGCGACACTGGCCATGGTCAGGGGGGTTGCCTGAACCCGTCCCTGACCGATACCGCTGACGCCAAGGTCGCTTTCATACTCATCGGCTTGCGGGATGGTCGGGACCGGGGGATCAACGATCGCCAGGCCCTCGGGATCCCAGACCTGGGGCGGACGATTGAAGCCGTATCGTTCTGCTACCGCGGTCATCTCCTCGGCCCCGACCTGTTCCGCCAACGGGGCGAATACGGAGTTGCAGGAGTTGGCGAAAACATCGGTGAAGCTGCCTCCACAGATCTCCCCGTGGGCATTCTGGATCATCCGGCCGTCAGCCGGAGCTTCCGACACATAGTCGTAGCTGGAATCAAGGGTGGCCTGACCGGATTCCAGGCCTGCAGTCGCAGTGACAATCTTCATCGTCGACCCGGGTGGCTGCAGCACCGAGTATGCGGACCCGGCCAGCGCGCGCACAAAGCCCTTTCGTGCGTCAAGGACCGCGACACCACCCGACTGGCCGGCCAGGTTGGCCACTGCGGAGGTCTGAAGGTCGACATCGATGGTGGTCTTCAGTGGCGGGGCCTGCGCGGGTTCACCGGAACCGAGTTCCCGACCTTCACCGTCGGCGCCGCCTTCGATCGGTTTCGCGAAGAGGGTGCCGCCCGGAGTTCCGGTCAACCTTGTGTTGAAGGCGAGCTCAAGACCACTGGTGCCGACCGTGTCACCGGGTTCGTAACCGGCGGCGACATAGGCGAGGTCGAAGCTGCCGGCTTCGGCCTCACCGGTCACGCCGGTTACATCGATCATCGAATCGCCCAACGGATGTTCACGCGAATCGACTGGTCCCTCAGCCATTGTCTGACCGTCACCGGCGAGAATCGCGGCCCGGGTCGGCAACTCTGTGGTCCTGGTCAGTTCCTCGTTCAACTCCAGGCCAGGGAAAAGCAGGTTGTTCTGCCAGGCGATCCCGTCGGAGCCGAAGGTGAACTTCAACGGCTGTTCTATCGTTCCGAAAGCGAGGGTCTCGACCGTGACCGGCACCTCGGCGTTGGTTTCGTCACCTTCCGGTTCCTTGATCTCCATGGTCTGCAGAGTTGCGATGGCCTCCGCTTCTTCGTACCTGGCCGTGAATCTGTCAAGTGGAATGCCCTGCTGTGACTTCGTACTGAGCATGCCGTACATGCGCTCGTAGTCATGGTCCTGCCACGCCTCGGCGTAGTCGCTCGCCGCATCCCTGTTCGGGGAACCGGGGCAACCCTTGATCGCTCCGAAGATGAATGCGAGCAGCGCGATGCCAACCAGAGGCAAAGCTCTCGTCTTGAGTCGTCTCTGCCGTTCCAGGCGTGAAGGTGCTGCCCCCATCAACCCGGAAAAATACCGGTGTCTCCGGTGGTTAGACCTCGTGGTGGCGCAGACCGAAGTCCCGGAGGCTAGATTGACCGGGTGACACCGCTCGACTGGGGCATAGCTGTCTTCACCTTCATTCTTGCCCTTTGGGGCTTTCGCCAGGGACTGATTGTGGGGATTCTGGGCCTGGCCGGCCTTGCCGTCGGGGCTGTTCTCGGTTCACGATTGGCGCCGGTGGTGCTTGACCACGGGTCGAATTCCCCCTATGCGCCGATGGCTGCCCTGGTCGGAGCGATCGTAGTTGGTTCGGTGACCCTTGCCATGGCGGTAACGCTTGGGGAGAGGGTTCGCGATTCGACCGTCAGGCATCCTTTCTGGGAGGTGGTCGATGGAATCGGAGGAGCGCTCCTGATCGCTGCCGTCGGACTCGGGATTGTCTGGGTGCTCGGCGCGGTAGCGGTCTACTCGCCGGGCTCCGACAGCTTGAGAAGGGATGTTCAGAAGTCGCTTCTGTTGAGTGGCATCAACGATGTGATGCCGCCTTCCGGCCCTCTGATCCAGGCACTCCACCGGATCTCCCCGGTGCCGCAGGTAGCCACATCACCGGGCGACATCGCCCGGCCGGACCAGGGTGCCGGCAGTGAAGCGGCGGTCCGTAAAGCTGCCGACTCCGTCGTGAAAGTGGCCGGGACCTCCTGTGGGGTAGGGGTGATGGGGTCAGGCTGGGCGGTCGGTCCTGACACTTTCGTGACCAATGCCCATGTGGTGGCCGGGCAGGATGACACCCACATTGAGACAAACAGCGGAAACACTGTGCCCGCGACCCCGATCGCATTCAATCCGAAGAACGACATTGCTCTGCTCCGGGCGGATCTGGACCTGCCGGCCTTGCCCGCCCTGGCCCGTGCCCGCCGCGGTACATCAGCTGCGGTAATCGGCTACCCGAACGATGGTCCGTTGACGATTACCCCGGCCCGGGCCGGAGACACCCGGCTGCTGGTTGGCCAGGATGCATACGGCACCGGCCGGTTTGAACGCCTGATGCTGGGCCTCCGTGGTGATGTCCGGCATGGCAACTCTGGCGGTCCGCTGGTAGACGTTCAGGGTCGTGTGCTTGGCACGGTGTTCGCGGCAACAACGGAGGGCCCATCGGGTGGCCTCGCGATCCCGAACCGGGTCCTTGCCCGGATAAGCGAAGCTGCGACTGGTGCTGAAGTTGACACCGGCCCCTGTGCCTGATCTGCCGGATAAGCATTTTCCCGCATGTGCGCTTCGCTAGAGTGGAAATACGGTGACCGGTTCAACCGCAAACTGGCAGGCGCCCGAGGGGCGACCCGCGAAGCCGGCCTTGACAGAAGTCTGTCCCCATTTTCACGCGGGGATCGAGCTGATAGGCAAACGCTGGAGCGGCGCCATTGTCTGGGCGCTCGTCGACGGGCCACTCCGGTTTGCTGAATTGAAACGCTCGATTCCCGGCATGTCGGACCGGCTGCTTTCACAGCGTCTCCGTGAACTCGAGGAAGCGGGCCTGATGACCCGCGAAGTCGAGGACGGCCCCCAGGTGAAGGTGACCTACAGCCTGACTGAAATGGGGATGGACCTCAAACCGGCAATCCTGGCTCTGCGGGAATGGGCTTGTCAGTGGCAGGAGTCACTTCCGTAAGGACGCCTTCCAGGGCACCCGTATCGGTTCTGGTAACAGCACCGTCCCGGGGGCGCACCCAGACCCTTGCTCCATGTGACAGATCAAGGGTCTCCAGCTCCGAACGGGTCAGCTGGGCCCAGATTTCCCGTTTGTCGGGAACGGTGAGCATTTCTATCCGGCCGGAGAAGCCGAGTCGCACAATCCGGTCGATTTCGACTTGCTCGGCGTCAGGTGAAGCGGAACGGAGGATTTCGGTGTCATGTGGCCGCACGAGCTTGCCGCCGATGCTGTTGACCTCACCGACAAATCCCATTACGAAATCATTGACCGGACTGTCGTAGAGCTGGGTCGCGCTACCGGTTTGTTCGATCCTGCCTTCGTTCATGACCACGATCTGCTCGGCGATGTCCATCGCTTCTTCCTGGTCATGGGTAACGAAGATGGTGGTCACGTGGACCTCGTCGTGGAGGCGCCTCAGCCAGGTGCGGAGGTCTTTGCGGACCTTGGCGTCGAGTGCGCCGAAAGGCTCGTCCAGCAGCAACACGGTCGGTTCCACCGCGAGCGCACGGGCCAGAGCCATGCGTTGGCGCTGCCCGCCGGAAAGCTGGGAAGGGTAGCGGCCTGACAGTCCGCTCAACTGAACGAGATCCAGCAGTTCGAGAACCCTTTCGCGGATCGTTTCTTTCGGCCACTTGCGGACCTTCGGACCGAAAGCGATGTTGTCGAAGACCGTCATGTGCTTGAACGCCGCGTAGTGCTGGAAGACGAACCCGACGTTGCGGTTTCGGACTGGCTTGCCGGTCTGGTCCTCGCCGGAGATGAAGATCTTTCCCTCCGAAGGGATCTCCAGGCCGGCTATGTTGCGGAGCAGGGTCGACTTGCCGCTTCCGCTCGGTCCGAGCAGTGCGGTCATCGATCCGTCGGGAACGCTCAGGTTGACGCTGTCAAGCGCCTGGAAATCATCGAATCTCTTCGAGACCCCGATCACTTCGATTCCGTTTTTATCGCTTGAAGTGCTCAATGGTTCTCCTTGCGTCGCATTAGGTTGAGGGCCAGAAGCGTGACCAGGGCGATCACCGCCAGCAGCAGTGATGCCGAGTACGAACCGACCGAGTTGAAGGTTTCAAACTGCTTCTGCACATAGAGGGGCAGGGTTTCCGTTTCACCGGACACCCGGCCGGAAACGACTGTCACGGCGCCGAATTCGCCAAGCGCCCTGGCGGTTGTGAGAACCACGCCATATGAGATGCCCCATCGGATTGCCGGCAGGGTGATCCGCCAGAAAGTGGTCCATCCGTTGGCCCCGAGAGTCTCCGCGGCTTTCTCCTGATCGTCACCGATTTCCTGGAGAACGGGAATCACTTCCCGGGCCACGAAAGGCATGGAGACGAAGATCACCGCGAGAACAATTCCCGGGGTGGAGAAGATGACCTGGATCCCCATGTTCATCAGGTCCTGGCCAAACCACCCGTTCTGTCCGTAGACCAGAACCAGGGCGAGGCCGACCACGATCGGTGAGACCGCGAACGGAACGTCGATCAGCGCATTGATGAATCGCTTTCCGCGAATGTTGCTGCGAACCATGACCAGAGCGGTAAGCACGCCGAAAATGGTGTTGAGCGGAACCGCGATGACCACCGTGAGCAAGGTCAGTTTGAGGGCCGAAACCGCATCCGGGGTGGTGATCGCGGAAGTGACCTCGCCTATCCCTTCCTTGAAAGCCTCATTGAAGATCACCCCGAGCGGGAGGATCAGCAGGGCGAACAGGTAGGCCAGGGCGAAATAACGAAGACCCCAGCGGGTGAGTCTGCTACCGCTCATGCCGCACCGCCCGACGCTGGACGAAGGTAACGACGGCCAGCAGCGCGAGGGATACCGCCAGGAGGACGACCGAGACAGCTGAGGCGCCGACCAGGTTGTCGGATTCGATCTGCCCCCGGATGAACACCGATGAGACCTCTGTCTTGAAAGGCACATTGCCCGATATGAGAACGAGTGATCCGAACTCGCCAATCGCGCGGGCAAAAGCGAGCGCGACACCGGTCGCAATTCCCGGTGCAAGGTTGGGAAGAATGATCTGACGGAAAATCCGCCAGCGGCTTGCGCCAAGTGATTCCGCGGCCGATTCCATGTCCCGGTCCAGGGTCAAAAGCAAAGGTTGGACCGCCCGGACCACGAAGGGGAGTGTCACGAAGAGCAACGCGACGACGACCGCGGTCTGGGTGAAGGCGATGTTGATGCCGACCGGACTCTTGTTGCCGTAGACCGTGAGCAATGTGAGGCTGGCCACGATGGTCGGCAGGGCGAACGGCAGGTCGATGATCGAGTTGATGACGCCCTTGCCGGGGAACTTGTCACGGACCAGGACCCAGGCAAGCAGCGTGCCCATCAGGGCATTGATCACGACCACGATCAGCGAGGCGATGACCGTCAGCTTCAGGGCGGCCACAGCCTGGGGAGAGCTGACAGCAGTCCAGAATCCGCTGAATCCGTCCTCGAACGCTTTGGAGGTGATTGCGGTGAGCGGCAGCAGGACCATGATCCCCAACCACATCACCACCAGGCCCTTGTTCAGAGCCGGGCCGGCCCAGGGCAGGCTGATGCCTGCCCTGGGCCGATTGCGCGAAGGAACTGTCGGTGTTCCAGCAGCCACTACTCGGCCTCTACTCCGAGCTCTTCATTGATCTTGGCGACCGAGCCGTTCTCCTCATCGAAGAACTCATCGGCAACCTTGTCCCAGCCACCGAATTCGGCGATCGTGTAGAGCCTGGTCTCGGGATCGGGGTACACGGTCTTGTCAACCAGCGCCGGGTTCACCGGGCGGTATCCGTTCTCGGCCCAGATCTTCTGGCCTTCGTCTGACCAGAGGAAATCGAGGTAGTCGGTCGACGACTGCGGCGCGTCAACGGTGACCGCGGCCGGCTGCTCGATCAGGAGCGTGGTCGGAGGAATGACGTAGTCGACATCCTCGCCGGCCTGCTGGGCGGCGATTGCCTCGTTCTCGTAGGAGATCAGGACATCACCGGCACCGCCGAGGAACGCCTGGAGAGCGACCCGGGCGCTTTCCGGCTGGGCGGGGGTGTTCGAGAGAACGGCCTTGATCTCGTCCAGGGCCTGCTGGGGAGTGGCTCCGCCTTCGATAGCCGAGGCGTAGATCGCCATGATGTTCCAGCGTGCACCGCCGGAACTGAACGGGTTCGGAGTTATTACTTCGATGCCGTCCCTGGTCAGATCCTCGAAAGATTCGATGCCCTCGGGGTTGCCGGGGCGAACGACGAGTGAAACGACGGAGTTGGTGACGATGCCCTTGTACTTGTTGTCCTGCCAGTTCCTGGGAACGATGCCGGCATCGACCAGACGAGTTACATCTGTCTCGAGTGCGAAGTTGACGTAGTTGGCGGACTGACCGGCTTCAACGGCCCGGCTCTGGTCACCGGAGGCGCCGAACGAGTTGCTGAAGTCGATGCCACTGCCGGCTTCGGTCTCCTTGAAGGCGGGCTCGAGGTGCTGTTCGTAAGCCTGCTGTGGGGTGGAATAGGCCACGAGCTGGACCTTCTCTTTGCCCCCGTCGCTGCCATTGCTGCTGCCACCGCAGCCGACGACGATCGCGCCGAAGGCCACGAGGGCCAGGATCAGTAGCGCCTGGATGCGCCGGTTCTTCTTGGTACCGCTGACACTCATTCGGGATATCCCCCTTGTTGATGAAGTTACTTTGTTTATCTACAAACTCAATAAATGAGACGGGGAAGGTAGCACGGCGTTCGGCAGAATGTCGAGTCAGATGGTCATAAAAGTCGAACATCGGATCGGAAAGTCAGGATTTCTCCTGCTCTGAAGGGAAAACAGCGATGAGTGACGATTGTTCACACAAGACCGTCGCCGGTCACTGTCATGCTGAAACCGTGAGCTACGAACCCTTCGACACCGAGGCCGGGGAACCCGAGCGCCACGAACCAGCCGGGCCGAATCAGGCGGATATCGGACCAGCTCCGACCCCGGTCGGTGAATACGCGCAGCAGCTAAAGCGTGATCTGAGAAAACTGCCGGTAGCGACCATCACCGGGGAAGTCACCAGCCTGAGTCAGTCCCGGGTCCAGATCTATTTCGAGTTGCGTGATGAACGGGGCGGCATCCAGGGCACGATGTGGAAGCGGGAATTCGACGCTCTGAACCTGCCCGAAGGAGCGGTCAAGGTCGGCGCCCGGATAGTCGCGACCGGCTCGCCGGACTATTACGAGGGTGGCAGGAACGCCTCACCTTCATTCAGCTTCCGGGCCAAGGAGATCCGCCCTTCCGGCGAAGGTGACCTGATCGCCCGTCTGGCCCGGCTTCGCAAACAGTTTGAAGCCGAGGGCCTGACCCTTCCCCAGAAGAAGCTTTTCCGCCCACTGCTGCCCCGGCGAATCGGCGTGATCACGGCCGAGGGCGGTGCGGCCCGGCAGGATCTGCTGGTCGGTCTCCGGCGGCGTGGATGGCAAGGCGAGATCGTCTGGGGATTCGCCCCCGTCCAGGACCGCAAGGCCGCACCGCTGATCACCCGCGCCCTGGGCGACATGGCGGCATTCGGTGAGGTGGATGCGATTGTGATCTGCCGGGGAGGTGGCAGCCTCACTGACCTCTGGGCCTTCTGCGACGAAGATCTGTGCCGTACCGTGGCGGTGCTGGCGGTCCCGGTGGTCTCCGCGGTCGGGCATGAAAGGGATACCACCCTGCTTGATGATGTGGCCGCGGTCCGGGCTTCGACCCCGACTCATGCCGCGGATGCGGTGGTGGGTGTCGAGGTGCCAGCGGCCCGAGACGCGCTCCTTGCCGCGACCGTCCGGATCGTTCGCGCGGGCCGGTCGGCCGTGCGCGAGCGCATCAACCCCCTGGCCGCCCGGGCTGCCGGTCCCGGCCGGGCAATCCGGGCCGAGAGGGTCCGGCTGAACCAAAAGACCAGGGAGATCCGGGCTTCGGCGGAGCGCGGCGTCCGGGACAGATCGAACTTGACCGAAGGCCGTCTCGAACAGGGCCTGCTGCGGGCATCGACCCGGGCGACGAGGGTGGTTGAACTCGATCGGCAGCGCAACTCGGCGCGTCCACGGGAGCTTGGCGTGAGGGTTTCCCGGCGGCTGGAAGCGGGGGAGAGGAAGCTGGATACGGAGCGTGTTGCGCTTCGTGCTCATGATCCCCAGCGAACCCTTGAGCGCGGCTACGCCCGAGTTGAAAGCAGGTCGGGAGAACCGGTCGTCAACGCGCCCGCAGCAAGACGGACCGGTGAAGTCAGGATCCATTTTGCCGACGATGCCGTGGATGCGGTCGTCGGTGGCGAAAGACGCCGCCGACCCCGCCAGAATGGGGAGCAGGGAGAGTTCGAGCAGATACGCATGGAAGGACTGGAAGACAGTGAGTGAAGAAATATCCGGGGAAGCAGCCCCCAGCTATGAGGCGGCGACCGCCCGTCTTGACGAGATCATCCAGCGGCTCGATTCCGGGGACACCCAGCTCCGGGAAACGCTTGAACTCTGCGGGGAAGCGAAAGCCCTGATCGAATTCTGTGCGACCGAGCTTGCCGCTGTTGATCAGGGCCTCAAAGAACTCAAACTCGAAGACCTCGC
>WPCI01087667.1_pt1 | contig 77236 bp, 91 predicted proteins | sample 5399871 | NCBI WGS metagenome assembly WPCI01 (sample SAMN12869469, study PRJNA574797) | sludge metagenome | isolation source: wastewater treatment of pH7 | place: China:Beijing | collected 2019-05-20 | reverse complement strand
TCTCGATAATCGGCCATTTCATAATCAAGTGACGCGTAACCTTTTGTACTGGATTTTAGTTTGTCGAAGAAGTCAAAGACAATTTCTGATAACGGAATATGGTAGACTACGTTCACCCGATAATCATCGAGATAATCCATCGTGATGAACTCGCCTCGTTTACGTTGTGATAACTCCATCACAGCACCTACGTATTCATTTGGTACCATTATATTGGCTTTCACGAAAGGTTCTTCAACATTTTGAATTTTAGAAGGATCAGGAAAATCGGAAGGATTGTCCACAATTAGTTTAGTCCCGTCGGTTAAGTTGACATGGTAGATAACCGATGGCGCCGTTGTAATCAATTCCAGATTAAATTCACGTTCCAAGCGTTCTTGTACTACGTCCATGTGCAACAGACCTAAGAAACCACAGCGGAAGCCAAAACCTAAGGCTTGCGAGGTTTCTGGTTCAAATTGTAGGGCTGCATCATTTAACTGCAATTTTTCTAACGCTTCTCGCAAGTCATTGTAGCGAGAAGTATCGATTGGATACAATCCACAAAAGACCATCGGATTCATTTTACGATACCCGTCGAGTGCTTCTTCAGCAGGATTATCAGCTAAGGTAACCGTATCACCGACCCGTGTATCTTGTACTGATTTGATGCTGGCGGTAATATAGCCGACATCTCCTACCATTAAATAGTCACGTTTCACTGCTTTTGGTGAAAAGACACCTACTTCTGTTACATCAAATGTTTTTCCATTACTCATCAATTGAATTTTATCGCCTGGACGAACAATTCCGTCTGTAATCCGAACGTTCAAAACGACTCCTCGATAACTGTCATAGATAGAATCAAAGATCAATGCTTTCAACGGGGCTGCTAAATCACCGCTAGGCGCGGGGACGTTTGTTACAATTTGTTCTAAAATGTCACTGATTCCGATCCCAGTTTTCGCACTGGCAAGTACAGCATCTTCTGCATCGATTCCAATCACGTCTTCGATCTCTTTGCGCACACGTTCAGGATCAGCTGCCGGCAAATCAATCTTATTGATAACTGGTAAGATCTCTAAATCATTATCCAGAGCTAAATAAACATTAGCTAAGGTTTGTGCTTCAATCCCTTGGGCCGCATCAACAACGAGGACAGCACCTTCACAGGCAGCTAAGCTCCTTGAGACTTCATAAGTAAAATCGACATGCCCTGGGGTGTCAATTAAGTGGAAAATATAGTTTTCACCATCATTGGCTGTGTAATGTAACTCCACTGCATTTAATTTGATTGTAATTCCGCGTTCTCGTTCCAAATCCATTGAGTCTAACAATTGTTCTTGCATCTCACGGGAACTTACAGTATTCGTTTGTTCTAAGATCCGGTCAGCCAGTGTGGACTTGCCATGATCAATATGCGCAATGATCGAAAAATTTCGAATCATTTTTTGGCGTTGCTTCAATTCTTCTATATTCATTAAAGTTCCTCATTTCTTTTAGTCAGCACTGTCAATTATACCAACGTTTCTGATATAAAAAAAGTCTTTTCCCCTATTTCCCAAGGTCCATAAGAGAAATATCATCTTGCTTTTGCTATACTAAGAAGGTAAACAGTGAACAAAAACTAGGAGATGAAAGAATGGATAATGACTTTAGGAAGCAACTAGTCTTAAAGCCTGTTAGTGAAGAACACCTGGCTCAGTATGATGAACTACTTAGCTATGTTTTTCAGGTCACCGAGAGTGATATAGAAAATAGCGGGTACGAAAATAAGCGTGAAATGGTTCGAGCGAAAAAACCCGTATTGGAACAATCGAAAGTTTTTGGCTGGTTCCATGAAGATAAATTAATTTCTCAAATCGCAATTTATCCTTGTGAAGTGAATATTCATGGCAAACTTTTTCAAATGGGCGGTGTTACTGGCGTCGGAACTTATCCCGAATATGCCAATCACGGATTGATGAAAGAGCTCATCGAAAAAGCGTTAGTCCAGATGCGGGAAGATCAGCAATGGATTTCGTATTTATATCCATATAATATTCCTTACTATCGCCGTAAAGGCTGGGAAATTATGTCGGATAAGCTCAGCTTTAAAATCAAAGATACCCAATTACCTAAACAAGTCGCGTTACCCGGTATCGTTGAACGGAAAGAAGTCGATGATCCCGACGTTTATCAAGTTTATCATGAATTCGCCTTAAACAATCACGGCGCCATGATCAGAAAAGAATTGAACTGGGAAGAATACTGGCGCTTTGAAAATGAAGAAGAACGGACCGCGGCCATCTACTACGATGCTGATAAAAAACCAACTGGCGTATTGTTTTATTGGATTTCTGACGAAGTTTTTCATATTAAAGAAATGTTCTATTTAAATCAAGAAGCGCGCAATGGCCTGTGGAATTTTATTAGCGCCCATTTTTCAATGGTCTATTGGGTCAAAGGTGATATTTTTAAAAATGAACCCCTCTCCTTCTTACTTGATGACAGCGAGATTAGCGAAACCATCGCTCCATTCTTTATGGCGCGAATCGTTGATGTCAAAGAATTTTTGCAAGAATTTCCTTTTGAAAAACCAGTGGAGCCTTTTTATTTTGAGGTTGAAGACCCGGTGGCCAAATGGAACAATGGCGTCTTTGCATTGAGTTGGGACAACTCCGGAAAACTCCACATTTCCGATCAACCACAAGGTGAAGGTATTCGGCTAAACATCCAGACCTTAACTTGTATGTTGATGAATTATCGCCGAGCTGCTTACCTCGCACGAATCGAACGGCTAGAAGCCAGTAAAAAAGCAATTGAACTATTAGAAACAACAATCCCTGATATGGAGGCGTATTTTAGTGACTACTTCTAAACATATTTATTTTGCGGCACCTTTATTTGCCCAAAGTGATTTACTTTATAATCAACAACTGGTTAAGAAAATTCGTGAACTTGCAACAAACTTGACCGTGTATCTTCCTCAAGAAAATGCTGGAATCAACGATAAGTCCGCTTATGCGGATAGTAAGATGATTGCTCTTGCTGATACAGAAGAAGTTTTGAAAAGTGACTTGATGATTGCTTTATTAGACGGAATCACGATTGATGCCGGGGTTGCCTCAGAAATCGGAGTCGCTTATGCAAAAAAAATTCCGGTGATTGGTTTGTACACGGATTCCCGTCAACAAGGTGCTGACAATTCCCAAAAATTAACGGCTTTACAGACACCTGCCGAAAATCAGTTTCATTATTTAAACCTATATACCGTAGGATTGATCAAACTGAATGGAACAATTGTCAACAGCGAAACAGCCTTATTGGAACAGATTAAATCCTTTGCAGAAGGTCGTGAGCTCCATGACTTATAAAAGATATCGAACAGCCTTATTGGTCTTTTCTGCATTCTGCTTGGTCTACAATATCTATGAATTTGTGATTGACAAATATTCCACGAAACAAGGCATTATCTTTATAATCGAATGTTTGGCTGGGATCGCTTTGATCTTCCTACCTGAAATCATCACCAAATTATTTAAACTTGTTTTGCCTGAAAAAATCATTTATTTTTACTGGTTCTTTCTAGTCATCTCGGTCTTTTTAGGAACTTCTTTGCATATGATTTCAATTATTTCTTTTTGGGATAAGATTCTCCATTCTGTCAGTCCAATGGTTTTGACCGCACTGGGGTATGGATTGATTGGTTTCTTTATGAAAGAGGCGGAAATCAGCAAAACGTCGCCCTGGCTTTTCTTATTATTCGGTTTTGCTTTCGCGGGTGTTTGTGGGGTTTTCTGGGAATTTTGGGAATTTCTCTGTGATACAGTCGCAAATATGAATCTGCAACGCTACGCGACTTCAGCCGGAAAATTATTAGTTGGTCGTGCCGCTTTGATGGATACCATGGGCGATCTACTGACCAATACTGTTGGAGCGTTCTTAATGGGAATCTATGCTAAAATTCAAAGTCATGGGAATGCCGGTTATTTTGAAGAATATCGTTTGAAAAGAATTAGTAGATAAAAGAGAGGATGCCAAAAGTAGTTTTTTCGGAAACAAGTCGAAAAACTACTTTTGGAACACAATCTATTCGAAAACAAGAGGTGTGACAAAATTTTGTCACACCTCTTTGTTTTCTTATTTTTCCAATTGGGCAACACGCATAACATCACGAGCAATGATTACTTCTTCATCTGTCGGAATAACCATAACTTTGACTTTGCTATCCGCAGATTCAATCGATAAAGCGTTATCTTGGTTCTTGCTTTCATCAATTTTAACACCTAAATATGTTAGAGAATCACAGACCATTTTACGAACGCTTGCTGAGTGCTCCCCTACGCCAGCAGTAAAAACAAGCGTATCTAAACCATTCAAATCAGCGGCATAAGCACCAATATAATGAATAATTTGATGAGCAAACACATCTAACGCAAGCTGTGCGCGAGAATTTCCTGAAGACGCGGCTGCTTCAATATCACGACAATCATTTGAAATTCCTGAAAGACCCAATAAACCAGATTTCTTATTAAGCAAGTCTTTGATTCCTTGCGCATCTAATCCTTCTTTTTCTTGGATAAAAGGAATAATCTGAGGATCTATATCTCCTGTTCGTGTTCCCATAACCAAGCCAGCCAATGGCGTAAAGCCCATTGATGTATTGATCGATTTTCCTTCAAGAATCGCAGCGATGCTAGCACCGCTACCTATATGACAAGTAATCATTTTATGAGTAGCAGGATTCAATGAAATTGCTTTTTCTGAAACATATTGATGACTGGGACCATGGAAACCATAACGCCGAATCCCATATTCCTCATAATATCTATAAGGTAATGCGTACATATAATTCTTTTCTGGAATCGTGTGGTGGAAAGATGTATCAAAAATCGCTACTTGTTTAGCGGTAGGTAAAACTTTTTCAAACGATTGAATACCGATTAAATTAACTGGATTATGCAGCGGTGACAACGTACTTAATTCATCGATATGTGCTTCGACAGTTTCATCAATCAAGGTGGCATCTTGATAATATGTCCCTCCATGAGAGATTCTATGCCCCACTCCTGCAATCTCATCATAAGATTTAATGATTTCCTGTTTGATTAGTGTATCCAATACAAGTTGGACTGCTTGCTGATGATCTTTGATCGTTGTCGTACGTGAATTTTTTTCACCAGCATATTTAAAACTAAAAATTGCATCGACTGACCCGATTCGTTCTACGATCCCTTCAGTGATAACAGTTTCTTCTGGCATAATAAATAGTTTGAATTTCAAGGAAGAACTCCCCGAATTAATTGCCATAATTTTGGTCATAATTTCTTTTTCCTTTCAATTCGCTTAGAATAATGCATGTACAAAACACGCTAGAAATGCTCCGGCAATCGGTCCCAAAATAGGTACCCATGCATAATCCATGTGGGCTTCTCCTTTATTGGGAATCGGTAAAATCGCATAGGCTAGTCGAGGACTAAAGTCGCGGGCCGGATTCAAAGCGTAGCCTGTCGTTGATCCTAATGCTAAGCCCACCGAGGTAATCACCATCCCGACGATCAACGGTTTTAACCCCTCTGTAAATTCACCTAAATTCAACAAAACATACACAAAGAAGAAAGTCGCGATTAATTCACTGATAAAGTTCCAGCTCTTTTTCCCAGGCACTTTGGGGCCAGTACCGAAAATGCCAGCATGATTCCCCTCTTCTTCTGTTTTGGTTGCTTGAAAATGTGGATAATAGTGAATTGCAATAACGACGGCTCCTAGAAAAGCCCCTAAAAATTGTGCAATTAAGTAACCGACAACTTTTGTTTTAGCAAATAGATGAAAAGCTGCAAAAGATAGTGTAACTGCTGGGTTCAGATGTCCTTCAGCTCCAAAAGCACCTGCTACATAGACACCAAACATTACTGCAAGCCCCCAACCGAAACAGATATATAACCAATCGGCTCCTTTTGCATACGCATTTTTTAAATTGACACTGGCGCTTAAACCGATTCCGAGTACAACCAAAACCATTGTCCCCATAAATTCGCCCAAATATTCTCCCATAAATACACTCCTTATTCCGTTTAATATATTTCCCTTAAAAAATGACCCACTCGACAGGGCTATCATTTTTTCACCGCTGTTTCATGAGTCACACATTCGTTGTCTCTTGAATCATAGATTAGGGACTACTTAATGATTTTTATAATTAATTGTTTCAATTCATCATCTGTTGGTACAATCGGATTTCCTGGGAACGTTCCATCTTCTTTTGCATGACTGACGATCCAATCGATATTTTCAAGAACATCTTTTTCCTTGATACCAAAATCTTTCAAAGTTTTTGGACAATTCATTTCACGCATCATTGCAAAGATATGTTTTTGCAATCGTTTGATCAATAAATTATCACTTAACGTTGGTGAGCCTAAGTGCGCTTTAACGATTGCTTTTCCGTATTTTTCTGCAACTGTTTTGTCCTGACCATTGAAAGCGACGATATGTGGTAAGAGCATCGCATTAGCAAGACCATGAGGAACATGGAATTTAGCACCTAGTTGATGCGCCAACGAATGACAGATTCCCAGACCAGCCGTGTTGAATGCTAAACCAGCAGCACAAGAAGCTTCATGAATCATTTGTCTAGTTTTAACATCGTCGCCAACTTGATAAGCTGAAACTAATTGATTCGCAATCGTATCGATCGCTTTTTCAGCTAACGCATCGGTGAAAAGATTCGCATCTTTAGCAACTAATGATTCTAACGCATGGGTCAAGACATCTAACCCTGAAAAAGCTGTTACACTTTTAGGCGCACTCATAACTAATGTCGGTTCTAAAATGGCAATATCAGGAATCAAATGATCTCTGATAATCGGGAACTTCACTCCTTTTTTTGTATCAGATACAACAGCAGTATTCGTAACCTCAGAGCCTGTTCCGCTAGTTGTAGGGATGGCAATAAAAGACTCCAGTGATTGATCAACCAATTTTTCACCAAAGAAACGGATGGCTTTGGCTGTGTCAATCGCAGATCCACCACCAATTCCGATCATAATCGCAGGTTTTACCGTCTCAAAAACGGCTACCCCCGCCATGATATTTTCAAGCGGCGGATCAGGTTTTACATCAGAAAATAAAGTTACGCTGTTGGAAGGTGCTAAATGACTTTGAATATTTTTTAGACTATCACTCTCTGGTAAAAATGAGTCACAAACCATCAGAATACGACTATTTTGAATTGTATCTAGAACCGACAAACTATCGGTCCCAGAATAAATTTTTGTAGGAATGATCAATTGTTCCATCTTAATCTCTCCAAACTCTCATTGAAAATCCTTCAGGTGAGTTTAGCCGACGGCGGCGAGTAAATGTTTTCGCGGTAGTAGTTCCTTCACCTGTTGGTGTTGAAATTGTTAAAGCAGATGCCCCCGTAAAGCCAACACCAGTTCCAGAATAAGTTGGTCCATTAACAACAAAAATTGATGTATTGATTCGGTGTGCTGCTTTATTGATGTTTGGTAAATATTCAGAATGGATTGAAGCAGTGTGGTGGTTACCACCTTCAACTTCTACTGCGATGGCTAACATATCGTCAAAGTCACGAGCAGATACAACTGGAACGATTGGCATCAACATTTCTTTGACTACCAAAGGATGATCTTTAGAAGCTTCCAAAATAATTAATTTCGGTTTGCCAGTATAACTGATATGAGCTTCGTCTAAAATGAATGAAGCATCTTTACCGATAAATTTACGGCTAGGTGTTCCATTTTCACGTAACGTGATTGTAGCAAGTGTTTCAATGTCTTTAGGATCTGTAACTAAGAAGGCTCCTTCTTGTTGCATCAAACGAATTAATTCGTCTTTAATGCTATTAACAGCAACAATTTCCTTTTCAGCAGTACATAAAATATTATTATCGAATGCTGCAGAATCAACAATATTGTGAGCAGCAAGAGCAATATTCGCTGTTTCATCTACCATTGCTGGAGGATTTCCGGCACCGGCACCAATTGCTTTTTTACCACTAGTCATCGCTTGATGAACGACACCGGGACCTCCTGTTACAACTAATGCAGCGATATCTGGATGTTTCATCATTTCTTGGGCTGCTTCGATTGAAGGTGTTTCAATCGTGACAACTAAGTTTTCTAATTTAACCGCATCATAGATAAATTCATTAATTTTTTCGACAGCCCAACGAGAAATGACTTTGGCTCCTGGGTGAACACTAAAGTAGACAGTATTTCCGCCAGCTAACATCATAATTGCATTGGCAATAACTGTTTCAACTGGATTGGTACTTGGGGTAACCGCACCAATTACTCCAAAAGGAGCGTATTCATACATGATTAAGCCACCATCACCAGTTTGAACTTCAGGTGTTAAGTCTTCTGTTCCTGGTGTATTGTATAAAGCATTTTGTAATTTTTTAACTTTGGCTTCTTTAGTTCCCATCCCAGTTTCTTTGACGATTTCTTCTGCAATATAGTCTAATGAATCTGCAAAGCCTGCTTTAATTGCTTCTACAACTTTGTTGCGGGTTTCAATTGAACAGTCCACATATACTTCTTGCGCTGCTTTAGCAGCCGCAACTGCATCGTTGACCGTTGTAAAAATCCCTTTATTTCCACGAGTTGAAACGGATGTTACTGCACCTTTACCCATTTCTTCTGCTAAAATTTTTCTGATTTGTTCTTCTAATGATGCCATTATTATTCTCCTTTTAAGAAGGCTGCCACTGCAGTCTCACAAATTAATTGATCTTCTGATACTAAACCACCGCTGACGCCGATTGCCCCTATAATTTTTCCTTTGAAATCAATCGGAATGCCCCCAGCAAATGTCACCAATTTGCCATCTAGCATTGTTTCTATTTGATAAAGCTCGCCACCTGGTTCAGTATCTTTGTTTAAATCTTTGGTTGGCGCTTGCATCATCAAAGCAGAATTTGCTTTTTTGGGTGCCAAAGTCAAACTGACTAATTTAGCCTCAGCCATCCGATAAAGGATTCTAGGATTACCAGCCAGATCACTGATACAAATCGTTACCGGAACATTGATCTCTTGCGCCTTATTTTCTGCAATATCGATGGTTTTCTGCAGATTTTTTTTAGAAAAAAGTGCTTCTGCTTGCACTGTGAGAACAGCTTTTTCGATCATTTCTTCTAAATTATTCATTTTGTTCACCTACTTGGTTGAGATAACGTTTGACGATTTCATCGACTTGTTTTTCTTCCTTGTCAAAATGGTCTTCATCACGAGCAATGATGTACAAACAATCAGAGAGACGATTTACATATTTTAAAAGTTCTGGGCGAATCGTTATTTCCGCTTCTTCAGATAGACGAACGAGCATTCGTTCCCCGCGTCGACAAACCGTTCGAGCTAAATGTAGATGCGCTCCCGCAACGCTAGTCCCTGGCAAAATAAACGAAGTAATCTTAGGCAATTTTTCAGTATAACGGTCGATAACATCTTCCAAACTGAAAATATCCTCCTCAGAAATTTGTTCACTTTTACCGTAGAATTTATCAGTATCCGCAGTCGCAATCTCTCCAGCTAGCTGAAACATTTTATATTGGATTTTTTCTAATAGTTGAATGTTTTCACTGCGTCGACAAAACTTTGCTGCTACACTGATAAACGCGTTGCATTCATCGAATGTCCCATAAGTATCCACTCGATCAGAATACTTTTTTACACGTTTTCCATCGAATAAACTTGTGCTTCCTTTATCGCCCGTTTTTGTATAGATAGCCATACTCACACATCCTTACTTATTAAAGCGATCGATAATTCCTACAATTGCGCAATCGACAACATCACGTGTGCCAGTTGCTTCACGCTGGGTTTTACGAGCGCCAGCTCCCTTTACTAATAAGACATATTCACCTACACCTGCTCCAACAGTATCCGCAGCGACTTCTTCGTAACGAATTTCTTCTTGATTGCTATTGACCTGTTGGACGATCATTAATTTTCGTCCGATAAGTGAAGCATCCTTTTGACTCGCTTCAATCGAGCCAACTACTTTCCCCATATACATGCTTCATCGATCCTTTCTTGTATTTTGATTTTTTTCCGTTGAATAAGTTCAAAAGCTTCAGCCGTTACTTTTTGCTGATTTGTCTTAACTAGTAGCGACCCTTCTTCCAGTAATAACAGATCTTCACGCTTGATTGTCTTTTTTTTACAAGCGACAACTGTTTTCCCTGCTACATGAAAATCAATTGGCCATTGAGTCAACATTTTCCATGGAACAAAGGCAAGTGTCTGCTCGCTGAGGTCAAAGACAAATTGAACTTGATAGGAGATTCCGGTCAAGAGCCAATCAATCCACGGTTCTTTTTCAAAATAATAAAGGTCATGAATCAGCTGAATAGGGACTTGGATCAATCCGATATAATGATAATCAAAAAAGACTCGCTTATCTGGAACAGGTGTTGGCCTAAAATTTTCCTGGCAAAGCAGATTTAGCCGAGCTTTTTCCCTTCTAGTGAGACGCTCAGTGATCAAACTGATGAGTTTTTCTTCATCCATCTATAGGCCTCCTAATCAAACATTGCAATGCCAAGTGGTGTGACAAATTGAGGATAATCAGGTCTTAATATAGAATGTCCCATTACTTTACTGAAGGTCGGAACGAAATCCTCAAAATTCGTCGCGCCACCAACTAAGAAAATTGGTGTCTCTTGATTGAGAGGCACATATTGTTTAGCAATACTAGCCATTTTTTCGACAACGGGGCGAATGATTCCAAAGATTTCCTTTTCATCTTTCGTCTCACGTTTCAAAACTTCAGCTTCGCTCACAGGAATTTTTTTAGCCCCGGACAGTACTAGTGACATATGATAACCACCAGTCGGTTCATCAAAAACGGTGATCTCCTCAGCCTTTTTGAAATTACTGATACCAGTAGTCCCGCCGCCGATATCAACAACACTGCCTTCTTCCAGTTGCAAGAAACGAGCAGCTGCAGTCGGTTCATCAATAATTGCTTTAGCTATAAATCCTGCATCGTTGATGACATTTGCGACCACTTTTTCAGCATTTTCACCAGTACCTGGCGGGATAGCTCCGCTGGCAGAGACCAATTCAACGCCTAATTGTTTTTCCGCTTGCTTTTTCAGTTCTTTTACAATCTTGACTGATTCAATATAATTAACAACAATACCGTCACGAACGACATCGGCATATTGGAACGCTCCGTATAAGGGAACATCATCTTGATCTAAAACAGCCAAGACAATTGATGAAGTCCCCAGATCGATTCCCACTTTTAATTGTTCCTTTGATGAAACTGGTCGAGCAATTTGTTGCTTTTTCACAAGTTCAGCAAACTGTCTCAAAATTTTGTTTGACTGTTTTAAATCCATCAGAAAGCTCCTTAATCTTTTACTAAACGACCCACGGTTCCTTTACCAACATTTGCCGCATTGGCTTCATCGGTATCAATATGCATTTCTAAAACAAATTTAGGATCAGGACGAACGACAACATCATCGTAAATTGTTTTTCGTTGTTCTGTTTCAATCTCTACTTTAACAAGATCGCCTTTTTTAACACCGAAGTTTTCAGCATCTTTATCACTCATATGAATATGACGTTTTGCGGCAATAGCCCCTTGGATTTCAACTTGTCCATCAGGAGTCTTAACCGTGATTACTGGTGTTCCGACTAAATCGCCTGACATTCTGATTGGTACAGGTACACCAATTTGACGTGCTTCAGTCTTTGCCAATTCAACTTGTGAGTGTGCACGGCAAGGGCCTAAGACTCGTACCCGTTCGATCATTCCTTTAGGACCCACAACCGTAACTGTTTGATTTGAGGCAAATTCACCTGGCTGTTTTAAAGGGGCTTTGACAGTCATTTCCTGTCCTGGGAAGAGAACAGCAAAGTCTTCTTTAGTCAAATGGATATGGTGATTGGAAACGCCAATTGGAATAACTGGTTGGCTTTCTTCTGCAATAATTTTACGAATCAGTGTTCTTAACTCTTCTTCATTCATTTCATTCATCCTATCTTTGTATTACAACTTAGTTTTTCTTTGGTAAGATCCCTTCAACATCTGTATGTGGACGAGGAATTACGTATGATGCATAAACATCGCCAACTGTTTCAGCAGCACTAGCACCCGCATCAACTGCCGCTTTAACTGCACCAACATCCCCACGAACCATGACAGTCACTAAGCCTGAACCAATTTTTTCAGTACCTACTAAACTGACATTGGCCGCTTTGACCATTGCATCCGCTGCTTCAATAGCTGCTACTAAACCTTTTGTTTCAATCATTCCTAATGCGTTATTCATAATATATTCCTCCAATTAATCTTTATTTTTCAATTCTTCATAATGAATACAAACTTTCCGTGGCTCACCCTTTTTGCGTGGGCAAGCAGGATCTTTGCATAAATTACAAGTATAATGACCTGCTTTTTCTAATATTTCTATATCTTGTTCAACGATTGGTTCCGCGGCAACAATTGGTTCTTCAATGACTGGATCCTTTAACAGCTCTGGCTCAGTACTAGCATCAATACCATTTTTTAGCCAGATAGCTGAAAGGCCATCAGCCATTCTTGGAATGACCCGTGCTGCGACCAATTTGTCTTGTTGTTGAGCTATTGATTTACCAGCCTCAACCGCCGCATTAACTGCACCGACATCACCGACAACTTTGATGGATAACCAGCCTGACCCTTTCGCTCTTTCAATCCCAATGATTGAAACATTTGCCGTTTTTGCCATTACATCACTTGTATTTACTGCGCAGGCATAGCCAACGACTTCAATTAGTCCTAATGCTTGATTCAATCATTTCACTTCCTTTAATGCTTTAAACGGAATCCCTTTTACTAGACGAGCCGCATTTGTTCCAAGCTTTCTTAGCTCTTCATCGGCCGTATCAATAATAAAAAGTGGTTCATTTTTTGGTAATTTCTTGTAATGCATGACTGCTTGACGTCCATCCATGACGATTCCAACCTCTAATGGCGAATTGACAGCTAATTCGTAAGCCGCCTCTACCAATGTCAACTTTGTCGTCACAACTTCTTCGTAAGGAATCCCTTCTTCTTCAATCCCCAATAAAATCGGAGCTAGAGAAGTATCTGCTACTAATTTAGTAACAAAAATTGTTGGCCTCACCGTCATCGCTATTCCTCCTTAAGCTTGTTGGCATAAGATAAAATCAATCCGGTAGCCACCGCATTTCTTGGTCCTTCAACGCCTCGAATATTCCCTCGACCTGCGACTAACGCATAATGAGATAGGGCATCTGTGACCAATTGTGGAACCTCAAAATCTAATGCCGAGCCCCCTACGATGACAATGAACGGGATATCACGAATATTCCCCGTTGGGCTAACATGAGCCAATGCTCTAAGGGCATTGGTTACAAAGACACGTTCTTTCGCTGTTTGACGAACCAGTTTAATTTTTTCGATACTTAAATCACCATTTACCGGCACAAAACCATCTGGGGTAATCACGACAGTTTTAGCAAAGATGTTGGCAGGCAAAGCTTTGTCAAAAAACTCCACTGTTCCATCTTCATGCCGGATATAGAATAAGCTTTCTACTTTTGCTAAAGGATATTTCTTGATTTCTTCAGCTAAATAGCGATCTTCCAGTCCCAGTTCAGAATTAATAATCATCGTGACCATGTCGCCGGCTCCAGCTAAATGAATAGCTGTCGTTTTACCGGTTTGATCAATGATCGAGGCATCCGTCGAACCAGCTCCTAGGTCTAGAATCGCCAATGGTTTATTCGTCCCTGCCGTTGTCAATGCACCTAAAATAGCCGCTTCTGCTTCAGCTCCACCAATTTCTACAGGTATCCCCAGTTGTTTTTGGATCTCCTCAGCAATTAGCGCCATCTGTAAATGATCTGATTTCACCATGGAAGCAATTCCTACTGCTTGTTCAAGTGAGAATTCTCCAGCTAAACCGCCTTTAACATTTAGCGGAACGAATGTATCGATAGCCAATAAATCCTGAATACGAATATCTTTTAATTGTTTATTCGTTAATTCTGACATCGTTAGGCGGACACGTTCCAACATCCCGCCAATATTCGTTCCAGCCTCGCCAGTTACATTATCAATGTTCTTAAAAGCAGAAATGACCTTCATGATCTTTTCAGCACCTGCTGAGATTCCAATAGTCTCTGTCCGGCCATCCCCTTGTAAGACTAAATTCCCAGCAGGTATGACCCGTGCTTTAACATCCCCCTCAGGTGTCTTAATAACAACTGCTGAACGATTACCGATTAATGCCCGGGACACTGGAACGATATTTTTGGTTTCGTCTGAAGACAAGTCAAAGACTGTTGCGATTCCATAAGGATTAGAAAGTTCAGAAATAACTTGTCCCTGATTAGCCACTTCGACCGCTGCCAGCATCTTTAAAGGAACTTTTTCAATAAAAGCAACTTCATCAACGATCGGAATTTTTTTATGGAGACGATTGTGAATCAATACGCCATCATCTTTTTGTAAAATAGCGGCGCTCACTTGATAACCATATTCAGCATAAAGATTGATCAGCTTAGCCGCATCATCAAAATCGATTGCTTTTGGCACTACTACAATATATTTCCGCTTTTTATCGGTTTCCTTAAAAAGCTCCGTCAATAAAATCGTATAACCAATCCCTAACCCCTCGCCACCAGGCGTTTTAGGGTCATGCCCAATCATTGTTGATTCTGTAATGATCGTTTCCGTAATTGTTTCCATTGCTACATCCCCAATAACAGGAGTAGCTTCGTTGATCCGAATCAAATCTATTTGTTCTTTAGCTAAATTAGCTTTAGCTAAAACTGTTTGAATCGACTTTTGAATTCCAATTAAATTTCTTTTCGTCCCCTTGATTCCGGTAGTTTCAGCAATTGCTGAGGCGATGAATGTAACATCACCGTTGTCTGAAACATCTGCTAATGCTACTTCCGTTGAGGAATTACCGATATCGACGCCTATGACTTTTTTCATAATAAGCCTCCTCGTCTAGTTATCCCCTTTAAGTTTCTTGCGTGTTTCATAATATTCTGCTGCTTCCCGCACAAAATCTGCGGTAATCTTTGCATTGTATTTCGTTTCTAATTCATCTGCCATTGCTAAAAGCTCCACTTTTGAAGAACGGTAAGGTCGTAATTCACCATACATTTCTAATAGACGTTCATCAGGAATCGCTGTTAATTCAGCAGCTCGTTTGAAGTTTTCTTGTAATGCGTCTCGTCCAGCATCACTGGCAATTTGGCCTTGATACTTCAAAGTTTCCCGTGTAATACGTAAATCTTTTCCGTCTACTTCACCAGCTAAAACTTTATCCAGGGTAATCTCATTAATTCCTTTGCCACTAGGTGAACGTACGATGTCAGGATGTTTTTCAAATAATGGATAATCACTGCGCTTCATTTCAGTTTGAGGAGTCGACGCAACAGTTGCTGTTTGTTGTGTACTTTCTTCAGCTGCCATCTGCGCGCTGATTCGTTTGATTAATTCATCTATTTCAGCCATTTTTTCCCCTCCTATGCTTTTGTGAAATCAATTTGAATTTCTTCAGCAGGTTTTCCGATTACAACGTATTTTGTTTCTTTGATATGCATCAGAGCCGATTTCGCTTGGTAAGCAACCCGAGACATTTGATCACTAACCGTAGGAACGGGATCAGGGGATTCACCTTTAGCATATTTTGCGGCATTTTTGCCGATTGCTCGATAGGTATCTAAAGTCAAAGTTGGTGCTTGTGGGAATAATTCAAGATTTGATAGTGGTTCCAAATCTTTTTGATGAATGATTGTTGTTCCCTTCGATTGAATAGCAATTGCGATTCCAGAGCCTGAAAGCTTATCACCTTCAGCACCTGCAAAAGAAACATCGGCTGTACGATAAACTTTGATTACTCGAGCCTGTAAGCCTTCTTCTTCGATCCCTGCAATCATTTGGCGTAAAATTTCTTTATGAGGAATCCCTAAAAGATTCTCTCCCATCGCTTCAGCAAAACCAGGTGCAACCGCGATGACTACTTCATCTTGAGCGACTCCCGGTTGAGCTATACCGGTATGTTTAAACCATGCTAGTTCTTTAATCGCTGTGGGCACATTTTGTTTTTTTTCAATGGCTGGTTGTCCTTCATTAGCTGTAGGAACTTCCCCGATACTCTCTTTGAAGGTCACTGGTTTGTCATCCAGTGGCATTTCTTTTAAAACATCTCGAATAATTGCGCGTAATAGCGATTCATTGATCGTTGTTTCTGACATTTGCTTCTCCCTTCTGTCCCAGTTAAATAGAACGAGGATCCATGGCCATTGGGATATTCTTGACTTGTTCCCATTTTTCTCCTGATAGACGATAGCCGCTACCTGGACCCATATAATCATTGCTGTCATTAACCGCTGACACAACATGCCAATTGTTATCAAAAATTGCAGATGTTTGTAAGAAATCACCGGCAACCCTTTGTTTTAACAGACTCAACACTTCCTCAGCCACATCCATAAAACCACCTTCGGCTAAGGCTTTGACGATATCTGCTCCATTCAGCTTGCGATCTAATAATTCTTGTGCCGCTTTCATATCCTCGACTAAGTTACGAGCAGGCATATCTTTAGAACCATGGGCATATGTCGCAGCTTCAACTTCTTCATCCGTAATTTTTGGCAATCCTAGGCCTTCAAAAACAGCTTGAATAGCACGAGCAGCTTTACTACGGATCTTGATAACTTCTTCTTCTGTGACTGGACGAAGCCCCCCGTCAACTTTTAAGTCACGTTGAAAGACTAAATAATCATCGACGTCTTCAATATCGGTATTAGAACCAGCAAACATGTTGTCATAATTAGGTACTGCCGAATATCCACAAGAAATAATGTCGGTCCCTGGTAAAAATTGACACATTAATTTTTCGGTCCGACGCATATCTGAATGAGAAAATGCTTGGTCATTTCCTGAAGCAACTTCTAAGTCCATCATGACGCAGATCAAATTTTCTGCTAAAACCGCCCGAATACCAGAGGGTACGCTGCCGGGAATTCCAATACAACTTACGGCACCGTTTTGTAGGCCTTGAACACCACTAGCTTTTGTGATGAAAATACAACGGGCTTCTAAATAAAGCATTGATTTTCCTTCAGCATAACCCATCATAACTTCGGAACCAGAGCCGGAAGTAAAACGCATTTTCAAGCCACGAGAAGCATAACAGGAAGCTAAGAATCCTTTTGACCACGGTGTATCGTCTCCATCAGTAAAAACTGGCTCAGTCCCATAAACAGAAATTGTTTCTGCATAGGATGTAAAACCTCGCATCCCTAAATCAAGTTCAAGAGCTTCTTCTACGGAACATTGAGTCAAGACGCCTGGGCGACCGACTTGTGAACCAACCATGATTGAAATCGCGTTGAATGGTGCGTAACGGGCAACCGCAACGGTCGTTTCTTGTTCTGCAAAGCCCCGCAAAGCTCCTTCTGCCGCATCCGCAGCAATCTGAACTGGATTATCGCGTAAGTTTGTCACGTGTGATTGAGTCGCGACACTACGACGTGGATGCATTTTTTGCATCGCCATCATCATTTCAACAACATTCATTTGGCTGACGACATCAACCACTTTGGCCGGTGTCATAGATAATGTTAATTTCACGATATCTTCACGAGCGACATTTGGATTACATAGCATATTGGCTAATTCGACTGAGTCCATTGCCAAAACGCGTTCAGCACCTTCTTTGTCGATCCCATGTTCCGCGATATATAGATCAATCAAATCAAAATCTTCACGTTTCTTTCCATCAAGTTCTGTAATCACACCGTTTTCCACTTTGATACTAGGCTTTGGATCATTTGGGCTTTCCATTGCTATAAACCCTTCATCGATCCATTCTTTAACAAAGCCATCTTGATGGATTGGCCGTTGTTCAAGTACCTCAAAACGTTTAGAACGTTTCATCATTTTTCCTCCTAACTAACAGGCAACACGCGATCAATTAAATATATGAAGGAAAATCATTGATCGGTTCGCTACCTAACGTGTTTAATAGATCGATACCGACTTCACGAGCCGCGATGACAGCTTGACGAACCGCTCCTGAGTCGCCTTTAATATGAATCGTTACTTCATTTGAATATTTTTGTCCATGATTAGGTGAAGCATAGGAAATAACTTCGACATTCGCTGCTTTGACAGCTGTGTCAGCCATAACCACACCAATTGCCGCAGGTGCCGCAGCAATTAAGCCGTAAGACTTCCCAACTTCAGCGCCGAAAGCTTCAGCTAAAGCGAAACTAGCACGAGCTGAATATTGCAATTCGATATGTCCGGCTTCATTATTGTAAACATCACCAAATGTCCGTTCTGTTTCTTTTAATGTCACTTCAACTGCTCGACGTACATCCGAAACATCTTCTCCGCCAAAAATAATCAATACACCGTGACCACCGCCACCTTTAGTATCACGAGGTAATTCAACACTGACGATCTCTGTATTGGTTGCTTTCACTGCTTCATCAGCAGCTGTGATTTGCGGACCAGCACCAGAACGCGCTCCTACAATTCCTAATGAACGGTAATTCTTTTTTAGTTTCATTGCTTCAGCTAGATGACTGTCTACATTAGCAATGACTAAACCAATCGTATCTCCGACTGGGGCAGTACCTACAAACTCTGTTAATGAACTTACTTTTTTATCCACAGAAGTTCCCTCCTTTTTATTGGCTAAATCGGAAGAATTAGTAGATACGATCAAACGTTCCATAATTTTATTGACTAACTCTTCTTCCATAATCATGTCTATTCACTTACGCTTTCTGGTAAAAGTCCTTCAACATCCGTATGAGGACGAGGAATCACGTAATTTGAAACGACTTCACCGATATTTTCAGCTGCTGCGACACCTGCATCCACGGCTGCTTTGACAGCGCCAACATCACCACGTACCATGACAGTAATTAGTCCTTGACCAATCTTCTCTTGACCAACTAATGTAACGTTTGCTGCTTTGACCATTGCATCTGCAGCTTCAATAGATGCGACTAAACCACGTGTTTCAATTAAACCTAACGCTTCTTGTTGCATTGTATTGCCTCCTAAAAGATATTTTTTAACAACCCGAGTATAAGAAAAAAAGCTATGACATATTAGCCATAGCTTTTTTGTGATCTTTTTCTTATTTTGGAAAAAAACGATGATTTTGCTAAAAATCAGCCTTCGTTTATGAGAAACAATTAAATAAACCCTTTGTTATAAATACTTCACAAAGAATTCGATAATGCGTATAATAAGAACTTGTAACACGATTTAGCTTATTCAAAAGCAAATTTATATGATTCCGACTGAAAGAAGGGTACTTTAAATTGGAAGAGTATTATCAATATCTTGAATCTAATCAAAAAATCTTAGATAAAATTTTAAGTGATTTCACTAAAGCAACTGGTTTGGCAACGATCTTGGTTGATACCCATGGTATGGAACTTACCGCAAGCTATGGTTTTTCACCTTTTTGTCAATTGATGCGTAATAATGAGGAAACGCGCCATCTCTGCCAAACTTGCGATATGTTTGGAGGTCGCAGTTCCATTAAAAACAATGTGACAACACCTTATATTTGCCATGCTGGTTTAGTTGATTTTTCTTACCCAGTAACCATTGATGAACAAGTCGTTGGCTTTATCCTGTGCGGACAAACGCGAATCGAAAACAAAGACGGCTTTTATCCGATCATCAAGGAAACGACTGACTGGAAAGATGACCCAATTTTTGTCGAAGCTTATGAGAACATGCCGATTACAACCCCTGAGAAAATTCGTTCAGGTAGTGAATTACTAACGATTATCATTAACTACTACCTTTCGGATATCATGAGCAAACATCTGGTTATTCAGCAACCAACTCAACTGATCAACCAAATCGATTATTCTGAAAAAGAACTTGCTGAGGCTCGCATGAATCACGAACAAATTCCTTTTACTTATCATGAATCTCAGGAAAACGCAGCAGACTCTGCTCAAGTAAAAGTAAAAAATAAAATTAGCCGACCAGAAGTTATTGAAGCGCTAGAATATATCAATCATCACTTAAACGAAGTAATCACGCTAGATGAAGTTGCCGACCATGTCTATCTGTCAGGCTATTACTTCGGTAAGCTTTTTAAAAAAGAAGTCGGTATGAACTTCGTCGATTATATCAATGAGAAAAAAATCAATCGTTCGATGATCTTGTTACAGGATTCCACTTGGTCGATTGATAGTATCGCCCACAGCTTAGGTTTCTCACAATCGAGTTACTTCAGCAAATTGTTCAAAAGAGTTACCAATCTCTCTCCCCGTGAGTATCGTCAAAGAATTCAAAAAGAAGCACTCCGAAAATAAATCGGAGTGCTTCTTTTTCACATAAAAATGTGCAGCAAACACGCCGATCTTTTTCTTCCCGAAAAGATCATGCGATGAAGTATCCTGGCTTTGCTTCTTCCGCCACAGGTCCTTCCAGCAGTAATTGCCGTGGTTACCTGTTTTGTCCACAATACAGTTGCGGGTACAGTATCAGATTCTCACTGATTTCCTTCATTCTATTCAATTAATGATTATCGTCCACGAAAATAAAGCAGGCGAATGATTACTTTTAAATAATCAAAGATTTCTAACATATCTTCTGAAGTAAAACTGAAATAAGGCAAAAGCACTTCATTTTCGGCAACTGTTGTGTTGCTTTGAGTTTTAATAACCATCGTTGGAATTTTACGTTCCGTTAACATTTGGCGAAATGTTGTATACTTCTCTGGAATGATAAAATAATCAACTTGTTTCAAATTTGCTTCAAAATCAGTCAGCTCTACAAAGGCCTTCAGTTGATTCATCACTTTCACGTGACGTGTAAAAGCCAAACAAGCAAAACTCAAACCATTGCCAACACTAGCAAGTGGTTCCAGTAAATCAGGCTTATTCAATAAACGGCTAACCGTTTGAATACATTTTTCTGTTTCTCGGTCCAGTACCTTGACAATTTCATCACTGGCACCAGTCAATGCTTGATTCTGATAAGAAATACCCTCTTCTCCTACCAAAAGATCCAGCTCTTTTTTATCAGAAAGAATCAAGTATTCATAATTGAGCCATTTTTTATCTAGTCCCTCATAGGAGAAACTACTGATCTGCCCAATTTTTCCACCACTAATCTCAAATGAACGGCCTTGAGCATTGTAAAAAGTCATCCCTAATTCTTCGAACATACCTAACCCTAAGTCCGTAGCAATACTGTAAGTATTCATAAAAACAATTTTTTGCGTTTCTGAACGTACAATTTTTTTCAAAACAGTCCCGATAATATTACTGCTGGAAATCAATGGTGACTTTGCAATCGTTGGCACGGTAGTAGGCCCCACTAACGATGCGATATCCAAGAAAAGAATTTCCTTATCTTTTGAATAGCCATATCTTGGCTTAATCGAAAAACCAAATAGTCCATCTTCCTGTAACGTCTTTATCGGCTGTTGATAATATTTTAGAATCATTTTCAGTGGATCCTTGTGGTCAACAAAAGGAAATGAACGCGCTTCGGCTTTACTCTCATCTTCAACTAAGTACTCATTGAATTTTTTTACAATATTTTCATCGGTTTTTGTTTCATCTAAAATTGGTGCAATGGCAAACACTTCTGTCATAATTTTCACCCATTGTTAGTATAACAAAAAAAGGTGTGATAATTTAGCTATTGACTAGTTCATTTTGGCTAAATCAAAGACAATTTTGTCGTTTCCTTTCACTTTCACTTCTTTTGCACCTTTCATGATCTCTTTGTCGTTAATTTTAAAGGTCCAATACTTTTTGGCATTCTCATCTTGTGCATGTCCTTCAATTTTAGTGATAAAACCATCCTGATCCTCAATCGTAAAATTCTTGGCCATTACATCATATAACGTTGCACCTTTTTCAAAGTTGATTGTTTTTTTAGAGAGTTCCTTTCCATCTTCTTGTAGCTTAACCGTTGCTTTTTGTTCAGTCTTTTGACTGACCGAAGTTTCTTGTGATGTTGCGGGTTCATTTTTTTGACAGCCGGTAAAACCGACCAAACTTACTAATAGAGCTGCTAAAATCATTGTTTTTTTCATCTTATTTTTCTCCTTAAATTAATCCATATTTTATTTTGATACGTTGCAATTTTTCTAACATCGGTTTGGCTAAAACAGCCAGAAAGATCACCGTTGAGATCGCGTGAATCAAATCCATCGGTGCACCGGAAATAAAGACCGCAATCAGCGCTTCCTTGCTGATCATAGGTGTGAACATCAGTAATGAGGCGGGGTTCATAATTAGTCCATAGATCAGGAAAATACTAAAAAAACCAAATAGACATAAGGACAAGCGATTGGCTCGCAATAAACCGCAACGATAAAAGACTCCGGCCACAAAGCCAATCATGCCAAAAGCAAACATCTGCCATGGCGTCCAAGGCCCTTGACTAAAAAAGATATTTGAGACTAACGCCGTCCCACTGCCAACTAAAAAACCGACTTCTGGTCCAAAAGAAACAGCACTGATAATTACTAACGCTGCCACTGGCTTAAATTGCGGCAACATGAAAAATGCACCACGTCCAGCAACACCTAATCCTATTAGAACTGAAATAATGATCAGTTCTCGTGCCTGTGGCTTACGCCCTTCAAAGATCAGTAGGAAAGGAGCCATTGCCAAAAAGATCAATAACAGACTAACTTTTAAATAGCTACGATCCCCACTTTTTATTCCGTAATAAATCACTAACGGCATACATAGAAAAATAGCTACTAAACTGAGTTTAGTTCGTCGTGAGAGTTTTTTTGCTTCAACCTCTTGATTCCATATTGGCAAGCTTGGTGGATTCTCACTTTTTTTAGGTAATGGCTTCTGGTAATTATCATCTCGATAGAAGTGGCTTAAGAAGTCTGATTTTTTTTGAGACATTCAATCACCTCCTCAACCGTCACTGCGTTAGGAAAATAGCCTCGAGCCATTCGATTAGCCGCAGTAGTATAAAAACTATTGCCCGCAAAAAATTCCCGTGCCGGTTTGGTGGTGACGATGGAACCATCAAAAAATAAGCCACACAGATCACTGAATTTCGCGACAAATTCAACATCATGAGAAACCATCAAGATCGTCACACCTTGCTCTTTTAGTTTCAATAGAATTTCACCTAATTCTTCTTTAAAAAAATCATCCAGTCCCTTGGTAGGCTCGTCAAGCAATAAAATTTTAGGACGTAGTAACAGGACTTTCGCCAAAGCTAGCCGTTGCTGTTCGCCACCACTGAGGTCATAAGGATGTTTCATTAATAACTCTTCTAAGTGAACCAGCTCGACAATTCCCGCAATAGCAGATTCCTTACTCATATTCAAAGGATAGGCCGCTGTTCTTTTTGCTTGTTTCCCGTCAATGATCTCATAAAGATCTTCCAGCACAGTCTTCTTAACAAAAAGGCTTTGGGGATTCTGGGGTAATACACCTAGAAATTGATGATAAAGTTTATTATCAGAAAATTTATTTAAAGGTTTGCCCTTTAGCTTTATTTTCCCACGGTATGGCTGTCGAATCCGACTGATTAAAGATAATGCGGTACTTTTACCTGTACCATTCCCCCCGACAATGCTATAAAAACACCCCGCCGGAACACTTAAGGACAAGTCTTTGATGACATCTGGCGCATCTCGATCATAACGAAACCACAGGTTCTTGACTTCAATCATTGTCGCTGTTTCAGTTATTTTTTCTTCAGGGAATGATTCTGCTGACTTATTTGCCCGACCCTCCAGCCAACTGCGACCTTCTCCAACAGTCAGCGGATAGTCAGAGCCAGCATCACAACTGCCATATATTTTCATTGGAGCAGGCATCGCGATAAAAAGGTCATTTTTAGTCTCTTTTAATGCTTTCCCTACTGTTCTAGGTTCTCCACTGATCATTATGCGCCCTTTCTCCATCATGAAGACCTGATCAGCCATTGGTAAAACTTCTTGCAATCGATGCTCAGAGATTAAGACGGTTGTTCCAATCTCTCGATTGATCTTTGCTACCGTTTCTAAAAAGTTGGTAGCGGCGATTGGATCTAATTGCGAAGTTGGTTCATCTAAAATCAATAGTTTCGGATGTAAAGCCATGATACTAGCTAAGTTCAATAATTGTTTTTGGCCGCCAGAAAGTTCATTGATATTTTTTAAAAACCATGATTGGATGCCGAAATAAGAAGCCATCTCAGCAACCCGCAGACGAATGGTCGCTTGATCGAGGCCCAGACTTTCTAGTCCAAATGCCAGTTCGTGCCAAACTTTATCCGTTACAATTTGATTATCTGGATTTTGCATGACAAAACCAATCTCTTCACTTTGCTCTCGAAGAGTTAATTCGGTTAATGGTCGATGATCAAATTTAATTAAACCGGTCATCTCTCCAAACGGGCTTAAGGCAGGCTTTAATTGTCTTAGTAACGTTGTTTTTCCGCTGCCACTTTTCCCAAATAGAACATTGAAGCTCCCAGCTGCCAGTTCAAAAGTAACGTCATCAAGACGTTTTTCTGAAGACTCTGGATAAGCAAAACTTACTTTATCTACACTTAAAAGTCCCATTTTCTTACTCCTTCTGTCCAATTTGGTTGAAATAATTTGGTAGTGTGGTCGCTTGATTTACCTTAATACGCGACCATTTATAAGCATCCCATGCGCGCAAGAACAGCGGTAGAGAAACTAACAAAAAGAAACTCACGGTTCCAATTCCACTTGACCAATTCAAAGGCCAACCGTGTATGATAATCTGAGGATTGTAACTCACATAGAGCGCCTGATTAGCAAAATTCCACAAACAGCCTAGCGAAGTTAACAACAAATATCCCAAGATGATCCCGTCTCGCAAATCAAAACGATACAGTGAAAAAGCCGTGCGCCCCTTTAGTCCGTATCCTCGTGCTTTCATAGAGTCAGCTGTTTCAATCGCATTTTCCAACGCCCAAGTGACCATGATTGAAAAAATTTTAAAGGCTCGACGGATCTTCTCGATAAAGTTGCCGTTACTAAGATCCCGTCCGATACTTTTTTGACCATTCCGAACGACGGCCAATTGTTGCGTAAATTTAGGCACGAAACGAAATGCCATTGATAAAATCAACGAGCTGGCTGGAATGAGCTTCCCAAAAAGATAAATGAATTTGTCACTTGTCATCACTTGATTGTAACAAGTAAACCAATTAATCGTGTTAGCAAAAACCAGCGCTAGAGCCAAACCAATGATAATTGCTTCCAAAGTAATCGCATTTCCATTTTCCATCCGATAAAGTTGGGTAACACCGTAATGATTGAAAGCTGGGTTGACTACTGCCACTACTAACATTCCTGGAATAATAAATTTCAACTGAAATAGCAAGCTTTTTTTAACTCCAACTAATAGGGAACTATAACTGAGTGCACCTAAAAAAGAGAGTGCTAAAATGTATGGGTGCAGTGAAAACATACTTATTCCAATCACAAGCAGAAAATATATAAAATTATTCAATGGATGAACTTGTGAAAAAGGATCTCTCATCGCTGCTCCCCCTTATTTTTGATTATTACCAATATCATGTCCTAAATCACAGGTATATTCCCATTTAATCTCATCGCCAGGATGAAGATCTTTGTACTTTGAACAACCATAATTAGGGAACCAACCATTAACTTGATACATCCAGCCAGAAAGATTTCCACAATCAAACTCGTATAGCTGATGAATACCAGATACATAATAGGCATCATACATCGGAGTCCACCGTGATTCCATTTGAATGCCTCTTTCTTTAGTAGCTCGAACTAATAAGTCATAAACACTATCCCCTGATTTCAAGGGAACTTGAGTCGGCGGCAAGATCCAGCCATTACTTGGAACATAGGGTTGTTTTTCTTTGACTAAATCCGACCAATTCGCCAAGATAGTTCTAGCTGATATTGAAAAAGTAACGGTCGACTCAGTTGACTGTTGCTCTTTTTTTGTTTTGTCACCAACCACTTGTGTCTGATTAGTGGCTTGTCCAGTCGGATTTTGCGCCTTTGTCTCTGCAGGATTTTCTGTATCAGCAGTAGTGACTGAATTTTCGGTCGCTTGTTCGTCATTGTTATCTATCGCTTGATCAGGAGTTGCTTCCTGTTGCTGATTAGCTTCCTGCTTGCTTTGATCATTTGAAAGAGCTTGGTTTTCTGTCTCCCCTTCGGTAGTAGCCTGTCCTTGGGTTGAACCACCGGCAACGATATAATAATCTACGCCTGCTTCTAATACCCTAAAACGCAGGAGCGTTTGATTGTCCTTATTTTCTATTGTAATAGGACTTCCTTTGACTTTTTTCAAACTTCCTTTGATATCGCTGACTAAGTATGCCTTATTAGCTTGCCAGTTACTGGGGATCGTTAATTGTAATTCTGGCGTTCCCGCTAGTTCCATTTTTTCGATAGAAAAACCAACAGCATGATTGGCATTATTAGCCGCCTTTTTGACTTGATCCAATCCCTGAGTTTTGAAGTGTAAATTCAACTTTTGTTTGACTGGATTTTGGATTTGTTGTCCTTGATAGGTCCAGCGATAGTTAATTTTTTGGTTTTCACCAATAAATCTAAAAGCTTGGTTTTTTCCCACAATAGTTGCCATTTGAGCTTTGCTGATCACGCCATTTTCAGGCAGGCGTGTCTCAGTTTTTAAAGGAGCAACTTTTTCATGTTCTTTTGTTTGAACCTGCCCGCACGCTCCCAAGATTATGCCTGCTGCAATCAGCAGCAAGCATTTGAGAAACTTTTTCATTTTTTACTTATCCTCTCACACGAAATTTTTTGAAATACCAAAATATCCCACCGGCAATCGCTAAAATACTAGCAACCACTTCACTGATTATTGCAACTTTATGTTTATTGTTGGACTCTTTAGCAAGTGACACCTGAGGGGTTTTGGTTGCTTCTCCTTTTGGTGAATAGGCTTCTCCAGCAAAATCCCATGCTTTTTCATTTTCTGAGGCTTTATCAAGCTTTTTAGTAGTTGGAACCTTCCCATCATTTAGATTTGAATGACTCGGCTGAGCTTTTGTGATCGGTGAAATAGCACTGATATAAGGACTTCCTTCACTGAGAGTATCGCCCTCTTGACTAGTGGTATTTCCAGTTAATCCACTGATCGAGCCTCCATTAATTGGTGAAATAGCTGGAAGCATTTTGTTTGATACTTGATTTGTCATTTTCTGACTTTGCTCAGCAGCTGGCTTTTTGCCCTCTGGCTTCTTCGCTGATTGCTGCTCATCATTGGTATCAGTCGTTGGTTTCTTCTCTGACATTAATTTTTGAATCGTTGCTTCTGCTGCCTCTAAACACTTCAGATCGTTGGCCGCAATCAAAGCTTTTTGCTTTTTCGTCAAGCCTTCATAAGCAGCTCTAGCAGCTGCTACTTGATTTTTCTTACTTAAGGTAATTGTTCCCAACGCTCTAATTTGATTTGTTACCTGATTACTGATCAATGTATCACTTTCTGAAGAAACATCGTTCATATCATACAACCTGTTTTCATTTTTTAAGAAACGTTTATAGGCAACTAAGGCATACATTCCTTGTTCTGTCGCCATGCCATCTACCATTCCCGGTGTCGCACCACCGTTACTATCACCGCCTGGCAAGATATGCATAAAACCACTGCCAGCCACGTGATACTCAGCAAATGCCTGAAATAAACTTCTGTCTTTAATGAAGCGAGAATCTTTGGCTCCATCAATCCCTAAAGCACTTAACGCCGTAAGAACTTGTGCACTAGATTCTGAAGTTGCCCCATTACTACCAGAAGCGGCCGATGAAAAGCCACCATCTTTATTTTGTACATTACTTAAAAGGATTAGACCTCGATCTACGGCCGCTTTAACTTTAGGTTGCGTTTCATAATAAGGTGCGAGCGCCTGCAACGTCATTGCCGTCAAATCGACATCAGGCTGTGCACCAAACAAATTCCAGCCTCCATTTTTCAGTTCTTTAGCTAAAATAAACTCAATCAATCTCTCCCGTGTGGTTTGATTTCCCACTGGTTGATTTTTGGGGAATTGATAATTGCTATTTGAATCCACTGCCAGCAAAGCAAAATCGGCACCATTAATTCCTTGGAAAGTCGTTTGCTTAAAATCACTGAGGGGGGCAAATAGGTTATAAGTTTGATTTCCTGCTTCAACCCGTTGTGCATCCTTTCCGATTGCAGTAATAGCCAGAATAACTCGTGAATATTCAGTATATTTTCTCGAATCTAGGTTGCCTTTTGTCGCTTCGACAGCTTTCGTTAAATTACCGTAGTAGCTCTGATATAGCGGCTGTTTTCCTGCATACCCATCATAGCCATTTCGAGCCAAGCCCAAAATACTCCATTCCGAACCGTAATCAATAACCGTTTTCTCTGGATTCAAAACGCTCAGCAAGTAGTTTTGCGTTTCCTTAATCAGCGGTTCAACCGCTGGATTTGGTTTTGGAGAGGACAGCTCCTGAATTTTTTTGACTGCCTGCTTCAATTTAGTTTGTAAATCTTTGTCTACTTGTTTCTGTAAAGTAGCTGACAATTGATTGAAGCTTTGTTCAGCAGCTGAAACGAGTGCTTGATCTTTTAGCGTCAATTGATTCGGCGCTGGTAATGCCGCAATCTGTTTTTCTACCGCTTTGATAGCTAGATCTGCTTTTGCTAGTTCAGAGATTTTTGCTGTTGCTTCTTTCAATTTTGTTTGTAATGATTCAGCAACTTTAGCTTGCTGTTTTTTTGTCAACTTTTCAAAAGCTTGTTGTGCTTTTGCGACAACCGCTTGATCTTCTAAAGCTAGCTTGTCAATTGCTGGTAAATCTTTAATCTGCTTTTCAACGGCTACAACAGCTGAATCAATCAACGGTTTACCTGGATTTTTTTCGAAGTCGTAAAGCCATCCTTGGTTATTTTTCTGCATCATAATCTGAGTCAATGCTTGGACTGCCTGCTGTGTGGCCATTCCATTCTCGTTGCCATCGTTGATTAACCATTTAAAACCACCATTAGCAAGTTGGAATTTAATTAGAGCATCAATTGGATTACCTTTTTTCATCTTATATGTTTCACTCGTCAAATCTTCTCCGACTGAAGATAATCCTAAAATTGCTTGCGCTTGACTATTGGAGTTGGGTTCTTTCGCATAAAAAGTTTGGATGAAGAAGTTTCCGTCTTGATTTTCAACTTTTTTGAAGAAAGCAACGGCTTTGTCGATGGCTTTTTTCACTTTTTCTTGATTTCGATATGGTGCCAAGGCAGTCAAGGTCATCCCAGTAATATCAATATCACCAGCACTTCCAAATAATGCCCAACCACCGTCAGATAATTGTTGAGTCAATAGTTGGTCGATTAATTGATCAATTTGCTTTTGTTGATTTTTCTCAGTCGCTTTTTTAGCTGACAGAACAATTAAACCATAGATTTGGTTGTTAATCGTTCCATTTATATGACTATCGGATAAATCCGCTACAATATTGTAGCCCTTTATATCTGTCAAATCTCCCCCCAAAGATAAGATACCAATTGCTTGCCGTTCAGCATCTGTCCAGGGGGTCTCTTTCCCATACTGATCCTTTTTATCGAATATTTTTCTGACAAGTTCATCATACGAACGTTGTTGTTGGGCCTCACTAATTGAATAGCCTGAGTGAACAAGAGCCAATGCATCCCACTCTGTTAACGCTTGACCTTCATTCTGACTAATGATCCGTTCAGCACCACTATTCCATGCTGCCTCATATATTTTATCTAAAGAAAACTCATTCATTTTTTCTTTAGCTTTGTCTAAAATTGCTTTATTTGTAACAAAACCTTTCTGATCTTGATCCAGCGCGTCAAAAGCTGCTAACGCAGCTTTAATTTCGGCTACATTTTTTTCAGTTAATTGATCATACTTTGGTAAAGCATTGATTTGATCAATAACGGCTTTGACAGCAGCTTGAGTTTTTAATTCATAAATACGTTCTTCTGCATCAAATAGTTTGCTAATAAATTCTTCCGAGACTTGTTCTTGCTGCTCGTCAGTCAATGCATAAAAAGCATTTATCGTATCATAAACTGCCTTTTCATCACTTAATTTTAATTGATCAACTGCAGGAAGACTTTTTATCTGATCCTCAACCTTTTTGACTGGAAGAAGTGGGTCTGATTGGCTGATCAATTCTTTAATCTTTGCTTCGACTTCAACTAAATAATCAAGATCTTCTTGATTAATATATTTTCTTTGATCAGCGGTCAATTGCTCATATTGAAACCGACCGTTTTCCGCGTAAAGCTGAACCATTTTAAGATTCGAACTATTTATCACTTTGGCAATTTTTCTCAATGTTTCAATTGAAGAAGTAAAGTTGTTTGCTTGATTCTTATTTAATTGAACGACTCTAGCTTCCAACGCTTCAAGCTTAGCCACTGATTCGGGAGAAACTTTCTTTTTCGCTTCCGGACTTAGCGCATCATATGCTTGGCGCAAAGGTGGAACTTTCCCCATACTTATAAACCCTAATTTATCTGGATCGGGTAAACTGGCTAACTGTTCTTCAAAACTTGCTACTTGGGCGAGTTCCTCAATCAGAGAGACTGCTTCTTGCAATTTGTTTTGTAATTCTGCAGATACCTTTTGCTGTTCAGCAACCGATAAAGCTTCAAATGCTGATTTTGCTGCTAAAACAGACTCTTTGTCTGTTAATTCTAGTTGTTCCTTATTTGGTAGTTTGCTGATTTGCTCACTGACTTTTGTTACTGCATCGGAAACAGCGCTAGGATTATTTACTGCATTTAGCGCTTGGTCGATTTCAGACTGTGAAGCTGTCAGATTAGCTAATTCTTCCATCGCATTTTGATAAGCTGCTTGGTAATTACTCCCTTGGGCTTGCCAAGCGTTCTTGTCTTGATTAATTTCGGCGATTTTTTTGGTTAAAGCCGTTTTATCAGCCACTTCTAGTGCAGAGCCACCAGTCGAATTCCCTAGGTCAGCTCCTAAACCAGCAACTGTATACTGAATTCGGAAAACATCCCCATCTGCTGGTATTTTATCACTCATACCCACACCTGGAAAAACATTATTCACGGAATACATCCAGCCAGCTGTTTGTGAATAGTCAAATTCGGCTAAATTATCATCTGAATTATTTTTCAGTGATAAATTATTCTCTGAGGCAATTTTTTTCACTGCTGCCGGAATTGCTGGTTGACCATTGTCTCCATGATCGATTCCGGATAAATAAAATTGTTTATCTAGTGATCCAGTATGCTGATAAGTCATCCCTGCTGATTTAAATGCCTCGTCTAAAAGCGTGGCATAATTGATTTCCGTATTAACCTGTAACTGAACAGGTTCAACAATATATCCTTCCCCTAATGTAAACCGCTCAACGGAAAGTGTAATCGTCTTTTCCTCTGCTACTTTTTCTGAACTAGCCTGTGTTGTAGCATTTGCCGTTAGTAAAGCTTGAATTTTTTTGGCACCTTGCTGCAATACACTACTATTTTTTACTTGAGCCTTTTCCTCATCCGATAATTGATTATAACTTTCAATCAATTGATCCACTTTTGATTGATCGGCGACTGTCAATGTCTCTAACTTAATCTCCGCAATTTGATCATTTAGATTTACGACTTTCTCAGAAGGAGCACTGACCTGAATCGTACTACTTTCGGCCAAGACCGTTACCCCAGTTGTGAGTACAGTCGGGCTCAACATCATCAATGCTGCCAACAATTTCATTACTTTTTTCATTTTCTTACCTCCAAAATCTTTATAGAAAAAAAGACACTCAAAAAGAGTGTCTGCTATCCCCAACTATTATGAGAACTGAACGTCACACCCTGATATTGTTCAGAATCAATGAATAAGGTATCCTGACTCCGCTTCATTCTCTATCTGCTCTTCCCAAGTCAAAAACTTAGTGAGTCAACTCAGATATCGTCCACGTTACAGTAGATAGGGGCTGTTGAAGAATTGCACTTCATTCCCTTTCTCCATTGATTAGTATTCAATTATGTTTGATTTTAGGTGCGAGTAATACCACAGATTACCGTGAAATTGAGGATCTTTTCCAATCCTCTAAGTGCCGCGTTCAAACCTTCTTCGACTGAGCCAACATCTCCAGTAATCACAACGGAACCAGAAAAGCGATCAATAAAACCTATTTCAACATTGCCGCTTTTGGTTGCAATATCCACAGCAATGATCGCCGCCTCACTGGGCGTGATCGTCATGATCCCCAAAGCATCGCCTTGATTGTCCTGCAAGCCTAATTTAGTGTACAGGTTGTGATCAGGACTAGCAATGACATGCGCCATCGTGACTTGTTTTCCTGGAACATATTCTTGAATCATCCGTTTTGTTTCTTCCATCGTTCTACTCCCCTTCTAAAAAACTTCGTAATTCTTCTAATCCAGCCTGATTGACAGACGAAGCATAAAAGATTTTTTCTGCTCCAGCTGCTTCTAATTGCTGACGGATCTGTTCGATTTGCTCATCATTTTGTGCCAAATCCGTCTTACTAACAATCCCTACGACTTGTTTCGGAAACATTGATGCAAACCCTGGTGAAAAAACTTGTTCAAGTTCTGTAACACTTTGAACAATACAAACCACCTCAGCATCTGCCGCTGAGACAGAAAGCGCACTATAATACTGACGATGCAAAATAAATTCTCCAGGTGTATCAATCATATCTGGATAATAAGAAACCGCTTGAGTTTTGTTATAACTCAATGCTTCTCCCTTCAACGCTTGACATAAAGTTGTTTTTCCACATCCTACGGCGCCCATCAAGATAATTTTTCTCATCTATTCCCCTCCAAGCTAACGAAACAAGGATCGCCTCTTCTTAACTTTTCAAATCATAGCATTTTTTTGCAAAAATATTACCTACTCCAACGAAGTCACCTAAATCCTATTAAAATTTCACCGGAAACCATGATGATTCAATCAGCTAAACAATATTGCTCTTCTTTAATATCCGGAATAGTAGCACTATTAAGTTAAAAAAGTACAATTCTGCTTTAAATAGTTTATAAAAAAAGAAGTGTGACAAAAAATCTTGTCACACTTCTTTTTTCCGAATAAATGATGTTCCAAACGGAGATTCTTCAGAAATAAGCCTAACTTTGAGAAGCAATTCCCGAAAATTCCTTCTTATTTTTTGAAACTGATCACTTTTGTCACACTTCTTTGAGCTAATTTACGACTTATCCGGATGAATATTCTCTTTCATAGTGTATGAATCCACAACAATCTTAATGATTCCCGTCCGCTTCAGCATCTGCTCAGGAATCTCATCAAAAGCTCGCCCTGTTGCCGCATGTTCCATCAATAAATGTAGCGCCTGCCGCTTTTCGGCTAAATCTTCAACGACTTCAGCTCGTCCAAAGCCAATCAAGCTCCGATAAGCATAAGAATAAGAGGCCGCATTCTTATTTCCTAGAATCAATTGGTGATTGCCATCCATTTCTACCGCAACTTTAGGATCGTTTTGAATCATCGTTAGTTTCTTTCCTTCATTGGCTCCATGGATGAACAGGGTTAGTCGTTCTTCTAACCACTCATAGCCAAAGTTCACTGGAACAACGTAAGGATATTCTTCCCCATTTATCGCGATTCGCAAAACTTGTGACGCTTCGACGAATTCTTTGATTGTAATCAGATCCGTTACTTGTCTTTTTTTTCTACGCATATTTTTTCCACCTACTAAATATTTTACTCTAATCATAATAGATTAGAATTTAAAAAGAAATCTTTTTTTTAGTCAAATAAACTGAAAATTGATAGACTGCGGTCTCGCTTTTTTAGTAGGAAAAACCTTTTTATATCAAGACATTTCCTCTTTTTTTACTACTCTATTTGTACTAAACTATCTTTTGTAATTAACTGAAAACTTGCTGAAAATGAAAGGCGTGTCAATTTTGATTGAAACTGTAGTTTTTGATATTGATGATACTATTTACGATCAACAAGAACCATTTCGTAAAGCGGTCCAAAAGTTATTTCCACTAGTGAGTGAAGAGGATATGTTGCCTCTTTATACCCGGTTCCGAGTGCACAGTGATGCGAACTTTAATAAAGTCATCACTCAAGAATGGACGTTAGAATACATGCGTACTCACCGGATCAGTCAGTCTCTAATCGATTTAGATTATCCTGCGATTACTTCCGACCAAGCTTTAATTTTCCAAGAGGTTTATGAGGCTGAACTTGATGCCATCACAATGCATCAAGAAGTCGAAAAAACGTTAGACTATCTAAAAGCCAAAAAAGTTCCAGTCAGTATTATAACGAACGGTCCCACTGACCATCAGTACAAAAAAATCTTACAGTTGGGGCTATTAAATTGGGTTGATGAAGATAACATCATTATCTCGCAAGCTACCGGTTATGAAAAACCCGATATCGAGATCTTCGACTTGGGTAAAAAACAATTTTCCTTGAATCCTGAAAATTCCTTATATGTCGGTGATAACTTCAATAATGATGTCGTTGGTTCAAAGCGCGCAGGATGGCAAGCTCTTTGGTTGAACCACCGGAATCGGCAACTTCCTGAAGGTACAACTAAAATTCAAGATATCGAACTGACTTCTTTCGATCAATTATTACCAACTTTCCAACATATTTTTGCCTAACAAAAAAGAGAGTGTGACAAAAAAATTTGTCACACTCTCTTTTCTTATTGATGATCCTCATCATATTCTTTTTTTCGATATTTTTCCATTTTTTTACTGAACAGCGCTCCATTTGATGGCGGGGTATAAGTAATCGCGTTCGCTCCTGCATCAATTGTTGCTTCAATTGTCTCGTCATCTGGACCACCAGTAGCAATAATCGGCAATTCTGGATAACGTTCCCGGAAGTATTTGACCGTTTCCACGGTGTCTTTTCCCGCACTGATGTTAATGATCGCAACACCGGCGGCCAACTTTTCTTCGATTTTAGAATATTTTGATGTAACGGTCGCAATGACCGGTATATCCACGACATCATAAACTGCTTGGATCGTTTCTACGGGAGTGGGACCATTTACCACAACCGCCAAACTGCCTTGAGCTTCCGCAAACATTCCCATATAAGCTGAACGCTTTCCGTTCGTTAATCCTCCAGCTACCCCAGAGAACACCGGAATATCTGCCGCTTCAATGATACTTTTAGTAATCGCTGGATGTGGCGTGAAAGGATAGACTGCAATTACTGCATCGGCATCAGTATTTCGAATAATCGCAATATCGGTAGTAAAGATTATCGAACGAAATTTTTTTCCAAAAATAACGATACCTGAAGCTTTTTTGATTACTTTAGGAACCCGCACGATATCTTGTCGCAGTTCTGTCATAATTTCGGGTATATTGTTTTCTACCATTTAATCATCTCCCTTAATAAAATCATCTAAGTTAATTTTACTATGAGTGATCGTATTGCTCCAAATTATACGTTTCAATCACAGCGATAATCTTATTCGCATAATCAGGATCGGTAGCATATCCCGCCGTTTGCAGTGCTTGAGCTGCTTGACGATAATCAGTTGCAGTCAAGACCCCCACATACAACTGTGGGTTCCAATTGGTCCCATTTACAAACAACATAGTGTGATCGTCCAAGGATTCTTCCCAAGAACCATAAACCTTGAAATCACCTTTGATGGTCACCCACTGTTCGTTGATATATTCTTTCGTTTCAAGACTGATTTTTGCTTGGCCTCCGGATGCTTTGATGCCGAAAAGATTTTTGTATTGACTAGCTAACTGGGATTGTCCCCAATTTGATTCTAGGATTGCCTGACCTAAAATAATACTCGGTAAGACACCATAACCTTGCTGCAATTCTTTTGCGTGAGGAGCCAGCTGATCAATAAAGGCCTGATGAGACAGTGTCTCAGTAGTCTCCTCTTTTTCAACTCCAAAATCCGATAGTGTATGTAAAGAAAAAACGAAAGCGACCCCAATCACTAAGATCCCAGCAAAAATAAGCGGGATCGAAGTTTGAGACTTCCGTTTTTTATAAGTTTTCTTAGGCATGGTGCCTCCTTACTTAGCTGACAATTGTTTCAAGAATTCTTCGAGCGTTAATTCATGTTTGGTAATATACTCGGCATTCGCTTTGCCAACGTACCGAATATGCCATGGTTCGTAAGTAATTCCGGTAATGTCTTGGCGATCTTTAGGATAGCGAATGATAAAACCGTATTTTGGGGCGTTTTCAGCGATCCATTGAGCACCCGGCTGATCACCGTAGGCAGCGTCTAATACTTGAGTTGAGTACGAATTGTACCAATCCTGATCCACGATATCAACAGCCAGTCCCGTGTGATGCTCACTATAACCTGGCTCAGTGATTGTTTCTTTAGTCTTAGCGATTGCCTCTTCTTCCGTCATTCCATTTCCATTCATCAATCCGCTGACGTTCGTATCGAATACCTCATTTTGTGATTCAACGGAACGAAAAGCTGAAATGATTACTAACGGAAAACCCGCTTTTGTAGCAGCTTCCGAAAAGGCTTCATAGTCTTGGGCGATTCGGCTATCAACCTGATGACTATTATCAGACAAGGTCGTTAATTGGCTCTCAGTAACTTCTTTTTCTATCTCATTTTTAGGTCCGACTAAGACAAGATTCCAATCACTTGTCTTAGCATCAGGTAAAGCCTTTTGGACCGCAGTTTGTTTTTTAGTAGCCGCCTTTTTTTCAAAGGAATAAGTCGTCGCAGTCGTCTTTTTAGCCCCTGATTCCACAGGAGAGCTATAAAAAAGCGAATACGCCGTCATTCCGAACATAATAATCACCGAAAGTAGTCCGACTGTTCTTTTCAATTTAAAAAATCCTCTCATTAATCGTCTAATGACGTATAGGTTTCCGTTAAGTTCTCATTGACCCAATCCAACAATGCCGTCTTTTTGTGGGTACTAGCAATTTGATTTTGAATGTGGGCTGGTAAGCGAAAACTTAGTATATCACTATATCCCCAGTTATCATAATCGATTGTTACCCGCAAGTCGATAAAATCTGTATTTTCTTCTTCGTTTTTATTTTTAAAAGGAATCATTTCGACTTTAGCTAAGCCGTTAGCAATCCATTTTTGGGCAACGATCGTCTTCATCTCACGATATTCGGCCACCGCTGTTGGACGTTTTTCCGGAAACAAAAAGGTTTGGCGAATAACTTTTTGACTCAACATCCATTCGTAATCACTAAACAGATTTTTAATTTTTTGATTGACTTCTGGTGATAGATTGTTTTGACCGGCTTTCCATTGCTGCCATTGAACCTCATTGACGCCTAAATAATCTTGGTAAAAATCTTGTTCTGTATGAAATTGTTCAAAAATTGCACTCATTACTAAATCTAAATAAATTTTATTCACGAAAAATCCCTCCTATACTATTCTACTGATTTTTAAGAAAAAAAACACCTCTTTAGCAAATGGATTGAAATATTTTAATATTTACTGCTATACTTTTAAAAAAAGGTCGCACTTTTTTTGTTCTTTTTACACACTTTCAAAAATTGCGTGACAATAAGGAGGAGCATTATGACCAACCTACAATGGGGTATCATTGGTCTGGGCGAGATCGCCCATGATTTTGTAGCAACCTTTAACCAAACAAGCAGTAGCCTAACTGCTTGTGCTTCGCGAACACTAGCAAAAGCAGAAAAATTTGCAAAACAATATGATTTACCAAAGGCATACGGTAGCTATGAAGAACTGCTTGCCGATGAGGCGATTTCCATCATTTACATTGCCGTCCCAAATCGTCAGCACCATCAGCATATTATTAAAGCGTTAAATGCCGGCAAACACGTTTTGTGTGAAAAAGCCATTACGATGAATTTAGCGGAGTTGCAAGAAGCCATCGAATTGGCGGAAGAAAAACATTTGATCCTGGCGGAGGCCATGACCATTTTCAATATGCCTCTCTACCAAGAACTTCACTCCTTAATTGATAGTGGACGGCTTGGAAAGCTAAAAATGATTCAGGCACCCTTTGGCAGTTACAAAGATCCAGACCCGACCAACCGCTTTTTCAATCCTGAATTAGCTGGCGGTGCTTTATTGGATATTGGAACCTACGCGGTGTCTTTCGCCCGTTGGTTTTTGACAGAGCAACCGGAAGTAGTAGCTTCAACGATGATCCCCTTCTCTACTGGAGTCGATGAGCAATCTGTCACGATTTTACAAAATGCGAACAATGAGTTAGCGACGGTCAGCCTGTCATTCCAAGCAAAAATGCCCAAAAAAGGCATCGTGGCTTTTGAAAATGGTTATCTGACGATCAATGACTATCCCCGTGCCGATGTCGCTGAATTGTTCTTTAACGACGGAACGAAAGAAGTCATTGAATCCGGCTTTACCGCCAATGTTATGAACTACGAGATTGAAAATATGGTACAAATGATTAAAGGTGAACGGCCGAACCACTCGCTTTTCTTTACCAAGGAAGTCATTGCGCTCCTAGACCAGATGCAACAAAAATGGCAACTTCAAAAATAAAAATTTTTTCAAAAGGCATCCCTCAAGCGATGCCTTTTGTTTTTTTGTCAAAATTCCGCTAAACTATTAGATAGAAAGAAAAGGAAGTGGGAGAAAATGCAAATTGGTCGATTTCGTTTAGGGATGCGAACAATGAAAACCGCACTGGCTGTCCTGCTGTGTATTCTATTATTCCATGTGACCGATCGTGGTTCGCCATTGATTGCTGCTCTAGCTGCTGTTTTTTCACTAAGACAAGATTTGAATACGAGTATCTCCTTCGGTCGCTCCAGAGTCTTGGGCAACTCCCTCGGTGGTTTACTAGCTTTGATTTTCTACTATATCCAAGCTTTTTTTGAAAATGATTTTTTAGTCGAATTATTCATTTTGCCTCTGTTTGTCATCTTGGTCATCGTTCTATCAGATGGTCTCAATAATAACTCCGGGATCATTTCAGCAATAGCCACCATGCTTTTGATCGCCTTGAGTATTCCCCAAGGTGAATCGTTTATCTATGCTCTCAATCGGGTATTAGATACATTTATTGGTACGATCATTGGTATTTCTTTAAATGGTGTCATTTCGCCCCAAACCGATGAAAAGGAAAAACAAATTAAAGAGGATCTTGTTGAGCTACGAAAAAAAGAAGCGGACCTGAATAAAATGCTCTACGAGGTCCGAAAACAAATTAAGGATCAGTCTCATAAATAAATGAGATCGATCCTTAATTTATTTAGAGCATTTTACCATTCAATATCTTCAATTGATTGTGGATCACTATTTAATTCCTCACTACGAACTTGAGCATCATTAATTCGAATCACCCGATCAGCCATCGGAGCCAACGCCGAATTATGAGTGATGATGACAACGGTCGTTCCATTTTCACGGGCCGTTTCCTGTAAGATCTGTAGAATTTGCTTGCCGGTTTCAAAATCTAAAGCGCCGGTTGGTTCATCACATAATAGCAATTTAGGGCGCTTGGCCAAAGCCCGGGCAATCGTGACCCGTTGCTGTTCTCCACCAGATAATTGTGCTGGAAAATTGTCCATCCGTTCACCTAAACCAACAGAACGCAACACTTCTTCTGGATCTAAGGCATCTGTTACAATCTGAGATGCCAACTCGACATTTTCTTTAGCAGTTAAATTAGGAACCAAATTATAAAATTGGAAAACAAAACCGACATCATTTCGGCGATAAGTCGTCAGTTGCTTATCGGTGAAAGTTGCAATATCGGTGCCATCAACCACGACTTTTCCTTCATCGCAACTATCCATTCCGCCCAAAATATTCAATACCGTTGATTTTCCAGCACCACTTGGTCCGAGAATCACTGCGATTTCACCTTTTTCAATGGAAAAATTAATTTTTTCGTTGGCCTTAATAATGGTTTCACCCATCTTATAATGTTTACTTTCATCAATCACATCAATATAGGACATCTCAGACTCCTCCATAGCATTCATCTAAAGCAAAAAAAGTTTTTGTTCTCTTAGTTTAACACAGAGTAAAAATCGCTAACAGTAACTATCTCCCTCATGATCAAAAAGATGAACCGATTTCCAATTAAATGTTGCTCTGTTTGATAAACTAAAAATTTGAAAAAAAAGACTCGATCAAAAAGCTGATCGAGTCGGTTGAAGTTTTTTAAGCGTGATAACGTTCCACACCATCAAGATAAGTTGCTACAAGATCCATCGTTGGTTCTAATACGATGAAGTCAGCGGCACGACCTTCAGCGATCATCCCACATTTGTCATCGATTTTGCAGCTGACAGCTGGAACATAGGTTGCCATCATGATGGCTTCTTCAGGAGTTGCGATATCCCATTCAACCACGTTTTTAATAGCTTCTTTCAATTTCAAAATACTTCCGGCTAAGTTGCCAGATTCAAGACGAGCAGTTCCTTCCTTAACAACTACTGGGAACTCCCCTAGGTTGTAATTGCCATCCGGCATCCCGCCAGCCATCATACAGTCAGTAATCAAGGCCACATGATCATGTCCAGCTTTTTCCATCAAGATTTCTGCAGCTTGTGGGTGCACGTGGTGACCATCACAAATCAATTCAGAAAAGACATGTTGCAATGATAACAATGCGCCGACCATCCCAGGTTCGCGATGATTCAAACCACGCATTCCATTGTAAGCATGAACAAAGACACTAGCGCCCGCTTCTACTGCTTCTTGTGCTTCTTCCAATGTCGCATTTGAATGCCCCAATGAAACAACGACGCCTTCATCCGTCACAGTATTAACAAATTCTTTGACGCCTTTACGTTCAGGAGCTAACGCGATCTTTTTGATCAAACCGCCAGAAGCTTCTTGCCATTCATGGAACGTATCCAAGTCAGGATCCCCAAAGTAACTAGGATTTTGAGCGCCTTTGTGTTCTTCTGTGAAGAAGGGGCCTTCAAAGTAAATCCCTTGAATTTTCGCACCATCAACCTCTTGGTAAACTTTTCCAATTGTTTCAGCGACATCTTTCAACCGTTCTTTTGAAGAAGTCAAAGTAGTCGGCAAGAAACTTGTCACGCCACAAGATAAAAGACCTTCTGACATTACTTTAATGCCTTCAGCATCATTATCCATCACGTCATGATTCATATAACCGTGAATGTGTGTATCAACTAAACCAGGAGCAATCCATTTGCCAGATTGATCGATGATCTCTGCATCGACTGGTTTTTCTTTCGTATATGTTCCAAAAATGCCGTTCGTGACATCTAAATAGCCTGCACCTTTAACACCAGAGTTCAAAAAGAATTTATCAGCATAAATAAATGTTTTCATTGTAAGCTCTCCCTCTTTTTCTTAGTACTTTAAAGTTACTCCTGAATTCAAAATAAGTCAAGAATGGTGTAGACCAGTTTACAAATCTTTGATTTTTTCTAAGGCTCGCAGCATCTTACGATAATTGATGATCGGATGTATCTCATCCCGTGCTTCTAAGAAACGAATCTTTAATTCTATCAGCTCCCGTAATTTATAATAACTACACTGCTGACGATTCCAATTGATTCCCATATCAACAACTTTTTCCGCTAAATCCAAGCGTTCTTGTTTTGCCAAAAAAGTTCCATAATTAACGAATAAATTACTTAGTTCGCTGCGCTCTGAATAGTCTGCCATCATCGTTTGAAATAATTCAAAGCTCTGATTGAAGTAGCCTTGTGCTTCATTGATTCGGCCCAAAATAGAAGACATTTTACCGGCAAAACTCAACAGTAAAATACGACTATCAAAATAGCCATCACATTTTTTTGATACGCCAATCGCTAATCCTTGCTGGACTTCTGCCAGCGCTTTTTCCGGATCTCGATCGATAAAGTATGCACAAACACCTTTAAAAAAGTATGCTTGTTGCCGATCTTTATCCAAATGAGTGATTTGACGTTCTTCTAAATATTCCATCGTTGTACGAATTTCTAAATACTTACCAATCCGCAAATACATATACATCTTATTAAAGTATTTTCGCAGAAACAACTCTTCCGGTAAAAAATCAATCATTAATTGATCAATCGTTATCCCTAGACGATGACACAGCTGTTGGATCACAATGATATTAGGAATCTCTTCATTATTTTCAATTCGACTCAAAACACTCTGGGAACAAATCCCTTGAGACAAATCCTTTTGTGTCATGCCATGTTCTTTTCGGAACTCTTTTAAGACTTGACCAATTGCTTCCATGACTACTTCCTCCAAAATATGCAAATTCACATTTTACTGACTCAATTTTAGCCGATGACAGAACGTCAAGCAACTCTTGTGACCAAAATAGAAAAAAGAATTGCATGAGAAAATCTAAAATAGGTAATTATTAGTATCGGTACTCGTTTTTCATAAAAAAGCGGGGTGACTAGAATTCAGTCACTCCCGTTTTGCAAAACAGTCAAAAAGCTTACAGCTTATTCTCTTCTGATAACTCAAATGCGGTGAATGGGATTCGAACCCACACGAGCCAAGCTCATACGCCCCTCAAGCGTACGTGTCTATAGATATTAGTTAGTAGGTATGCTTAGTCTAAAAAATAATGGCTAATATTATTGCTTGAATGATACAATGTAATGATTATTTAATGAAAGAGGGAAATAAATTGAAAAAGATTGTTTCTTCTATTCTTATCCCCTTATTTCAGTTTTTTTGTTTATCCCCCCTTCTTATACCAAAAAAGAGCCGTAAAGACTTCCAAGAGAAGTTACTGCCCTTTTGTTGATGTCTTCTATTTAAGGAAGATACAGGATTTAAACCTACACTCCAGTACTAGCTGGTTCGCCGGATTTCGAGAATAGAATTAAAAACTGGAAGCAAGCTTTTTTGGTGTTTTAAAAACGTTAAAACAGCTTGCAAGGGGTGTCAAAAAGGGATTCATTTTTTGATTTGATAAATCCTATCGCTCAGCAATATGCTATACTTCATAATGGATAATAAAGAAAGGAGAGTCTCATGATTACATTAATTATTCCCTGTTTTAATGAGGAAGAAGCTATCCCTATCTATTTTGAAGAAATGGAGAAAGTAAAAAAAGAAGTTAATCATGACTTCGAATACATCTTTGTTAATGATGGTTCGAAAGATCAGACGCTAGAAATTTTGAGAACTTTGGCCCATAAAAACGATTACGTTCGCTACATTTCCTTTTCTCGAAATTTTGGAAAGGAAGCGGCACTTTATGCAGGGTTACAAGCTTCAACAGGAGAATTAGTGACCGTGATGGATGTAGATTTACAAGATCCTCCTGAACTATTGCCTCAGATGGTTGAACTAATTGAGACTACCGACATTGATTGTGTTGGAACTCGCAGGGCTGATCGAACAGGAGAGCCTCCAATTAGAAGTTTTTTTGCAAGAAGGTTTTATCAGTTAATAAATAAAATTAGTGATACAGAAATGGTAGATGGTGCGCGAGATTACCGTCTCATGACAAGACAAATGGTTGACTCTGTTTTAGAATTGACTGAATATAATCGTTTTTCTAAAGGCTTATTTAGTTGGGTAGGATATAAAACAGAATATATCTCTTTTGAGAATCGTGAACGAGTTGTTGGCGAAACCACTTGGTCGTTTTGGAAACTGTTTAATTATTCAATAGATGGGATTGTAAATTTCTCAGAATCGCCACTGAACATCGCATCCATTATAGGTGCATTTTCTTGTTTGGTCGCCCTCGTATCAATGGTTTTTATCGTTGTTCGCGCTCTTCTATTTAGCGATCCAACAAGTGGTTGGCCATCCATAGTTACAATAACTCTTTTTATTGGTGGTATTCAATTACTAAGTATAGGAATAATTGGAAAATATTTAGGAAAGATTTTCCTTGAAACAAAAAAAAGACCTGTGTACATTGTAAAAGAAACCGAAAAAGATAAAGAAGAAAAACAAGACTAGGGAAGATTATTCTACCTTTAGTCTTGTTTTTATTTAGTGCTTTCTTTTTTTATTATTATTTAAGAACAGGAATAAGACTGATGAAATCAATCCTATCATTTTTAAGGCGAATGCTATTTTCATGCTGATCAACGGTTTATATCCAACAACTAATTCATTCCTGCCCGGAATTGATTTTACTTTTGCTACCCCGATTTCTGTTTTTGAAAGTTCAGTAGGTTTAATTTCGGACCCATTTAATTTTACAACTGAGTGCCCGTAAATAATGACTGGCACTACTTTTTCTTCAGTCTTTCCAGTGGTGTTCTCCCAGCTTAAAATTATTGATCCATTATCAGAAATTTTCCTTTTGTAACCCTTTTGATTATCTACTATTTCCCTATAATACATTCCATAAGGTCCCTTATTTAGAAGGTCCTCAGCATCTTCGTTTTCTGGCATAGGAAGATAATCACTTGTACCCTTTACAACGATTTCGAATGCTTTTGTTAAATCCTTATCTTTGAATCCATCCCGAATTTTTTGTGGATTTCTCTCTCGAAGAGCATACCCATTATTTCCATTATTTTGAGGTGAATCACTAAACCAAATTGTAGTCTTATTTGTAATTGCGCTGTTTAGCCCGAAAACCATTAATCCGGCAATTGTTACAGCGATTGAGAATAGAACACTTTTATTAGCTTCTCCTAGTTTACTATACAGATCACTAATAGTAATTAGAAAACCTAGTAATAGCAAAACATAAGGAATCATTAGGAATCTATGCGGGAATTGTAAAACTTGTAGAAAATCAAGTCTCGCTGCTAAAGCATCCCAAGGAATAATAGTAGATGATAAAACCAAAAATACTATTCCAACTGAATTTATTAACTTATAAATTAATGGATAGTTGTTCCAATTTAAAATTGAGTAGGCTATCTGAAAAATGAAAACAATTGAAACAACCAGGCCTAAGCTTTTCAAATCATTTCCACCTAAGGTTGGTATAGCACTAAAATCAGACATCTTTTGTATCAATGTGGGACCATATATTTTATTGGATGAGTACACATCTATATAGCTGAATATCGTATTTGCAACTAGCAACAGGGCTAATAGAACTGCTATAAACCCATTTTTTATCCATCGTAATTTCTTTTTCTCTAACAAGAAACTAACGATATAAAATGGAATGATTGCTAAAACCCCAATGAGCGCTGAAAGAGTGTGAACAGACAACAAAATACTTACCGGAATAGCAAGATACACAGGATTGATTCTTTCTTTTGAATCAACCACAGACTTTATTGCAGGAATGAATAGTAGAGGAACGAAAGCAGCACCCCACCCGTTAAATGCTTGATATAAGGGGTACGAGGAAACTACTGACGTGGTCATGTACATAACAGACCCTATAAACGAGAATTTCGGACTTAGTTTAATCGTCCTCGCTAAAAAGTACATTGAAACCCCACTTGTATAAAAACATAGAAATGAAGATACTATTTGGAACTTCGCCCATGATCTAAATATAGATAAGATTATTCCTTGAATAAAAGCAAAATCATATCCATATAGTGCATTGATAATCCTTCCACTACTATTAAACGAGTATATTGACTGAAAATAATTCAGATTACCATTCTTTATTTGCATATACATTTCATAGAATCTTTGATAATGAAAAGTTATATCATCTCCTAGAAAAATTGCTTTTTTATACACTTGTATTGACATCATTAAAAACACGACAATTGCAAGAAATAGTAACATCTTTAGAACTTCTTTTTTGCTTAACTTTGAACTCATTATTACACCTTTTCTTTAAAAATGATGTATTCATTATACCAAAGTCCAAGAATTAGTTAATCACAATTTGTATAGGATTCAAAAATAAAATACTGAGAATAGTTGCACTCAACCAAATACCTAGTTGAGTGCAACCATTAATAAGCTAGTCGTTGATTTGGATAAATCAAATTAGGATTCGCTATACTGTTTTTCTGAGCAAGTTTTTGATAGCTAGTACCTAACTTAGAAGCGATACTAGAAAGCGTTTCACCCACTTGCACTGTATAAGTTCTGGTTGAAACATTCGAACCTTTAACTTTTAAAAGTTGGCCAACATAAATCAGATTTGGATTAGCCAACCCGTTCAAGCTTGCTAATGATTGATAAGAAGTGTTGTACTTAGAGGCGATACCGGATAAAGTTTCGCCGCTTTGGACCACATGAACATCGCTTGATGGCGACGGACTTGTAGCATTTGTTTCGATAATTTCAACATCTTTACGATTGATCCAGCTCATGATCCCATCGAGCAGAACCTTGTTTCCATTAATTTCTTTAACAGTGTAGCTGTTTCCTTTGACCCATTGTGGGATTGCTTCACCAGTTAACCAGTTTATCGCCGCAAAATTGACCTTGACCTTGAACCCTGGTTCAATTTCCTTTTTAGGTGTTTCGTTAGCTTCTTGGCCTTGTTCTACCGCTGGAGGTGTCGTTTCTGGTTTAACAGTTACTTTGCCATCGTCATCCTTAATTGCTCCATTATAACCGTTGTCAGTAATTCCTGTGAGGTCGATATTTCCATCCAATCCGCCAGCAATGTAAGTTGATGTAAACTGATATATTGCTACACCATCCATAGATGGAAATACTGACCAGACTGGGCTTGGAGTCACATTGTAATTCGGGTATGCAGCCATCCATAACGAATTAGGAAACTCTGCAATAATTTGCTGATAGTTGACGTACTGCAAGGTAAACGGCTTGTAGCTGTAGTACATCGGTGTGTAACCAGCTTGCTTGATCCGCCTCATTCCGTAAAGGATTGTATCAGTATTTGCTTGTTTATTTGAGCTTGCGCCGTGTTCAAAATCTAGTGCGACAATACTGTTCTTGGGTGTTTGAATTTTCGGTAAAAAGTAATCCATCGTAGTTTTTGCAATACTCATACTTCCCCAAGTGTCATACCAAATGTATGTGTGAGCACGTTTACCCTGAGCAATGGTACTTGCTACTTGGCTTTTGTACGTCCACTGATCATAAAGGCCATTCGCATTATAACCGCCTATTTGGCTGATAGAAAACTTATCATGAGCATAGCCAAACTTTCCCTGTGCTCCTTGGTATACCGCCCAATCAGTTCCTAAGTCTCCTTTTGCAGCATCCACGCCAATTGGAAAAAATGGCAACAAAAAAAGAGCCACAATCAGGCTCATAATAATTTTATTCTTTTTCATTTAGTCCTCCTTGTTTGTTTGGTCAGATTTGAAACTGTCTAAAAACCTTTGAAATAAATCAGTCGTACCGCCCAACTTTTGATAATTCTCTAAGATGGATTTCAATTCCATCAGTAAGTACCCAACGTACAGCGTATATAGCAAAGCCGTGCCTGCCGCTCCTGGTACGATCACTGACAAAGGAATGAAAAACATCAGTAGAATTACGCTAACTATCTTCCTCAAAATCCCGTTAATCCCAACCTTTGACTTAAACTCAATATCAGGATTAACCTTCGCTGCAATGGTTCCTGTTAGAAAATCAATCACCATCGCTGCGCAAATCAACGCCAAAATGAAAAGAATTTTCTGATCCTCGGTTTCCAAAAAGTGCCTAAAATAATCGAACATATCCATTTTTCCCTCTTCCTTCCTAAAATAAAAAACACACCTAAAGTGTGCTACTAATACAAATCATAAGTAAAACTTCCATTTGCCCAAGTTGTCCGAGCATCCCAATTCAATCCAACGACCACCCCACGTTTATCCGCGCTTAAAGCCTTACCATACACATCGACGGTAGCAAAGTCAGATCCACTAGAAGTCCGTATATTGCAAAGATGCCAGCTTGTGTACACCGGCATCGCCCATTCTGGAAAGATTAATAATCTAGTTTGCTTCGTATTTACTCCACCAATTACTGTAAAAGTAGCCTTAGCAACTCCTGGTGATACCTCTTCAACGAATGGTTGTCTTAAATTTCCACCTGCAGCATAGTGTGTAAAACCACTATCCAATGTCAGCAAGCTCCAACGAAGATCGCCGGAAAGGCTATTCGTTGTGATCACATCAACGCCTTTTTCTTTTAAGCTTTCAAACGAAGCGTCAGGAGCTGTCCAGACATTGAACTGCAAGCCATTGTCATGAAATGCATTAACCATATCTTTTGTGACAGTCGCATGATTATAAGCAACGTCCGCTGACATCCGCAACCGAATACATTCACTTAATTCAGTCTGAGTAACCGAATTCATTACCCATGAAAGTTCAATTTCATTAGACATGTTTCGAAGTCTTTCTAAAATTGTCTTATCGAAAGAAATGACAACACAACCGCCGTTTAAAATCTTTGCTTGTTTCAGCATAGTAATAAATTCTTGAAGATGCCCATCAGTGTAATTGTTAGATTTAATCTCAACGAATGGAACACTCCCCGCCGATTTGCAATACTGAATTGCTTCAGCCATTGTGGGAATTATTTTTTCAGCATCCGTTAAATAGCCCAAACCAGCACCTGTGTCGATTCTTAATGCTCTAATTTGAGCTAAAGTTAATGAGTCTACTCTTCCAGTTCCGTTAGTAGTACGATCAACTGTATCATCATGCATGACTACCCATTTGCCGTCCTTTGTAATACCGACATCAAATTCGATAAATCTGTGACGGGTTACCGACTTCAATGCTAATGCCGAATTCTCAGGGAACTCAGCGTTATTGCCTCGGTGAGCGCAAAAGTTTGTTGTATTACTCAAATACTTAGGCCGCTCAACAGCTTTTTGATCATAGAACTGGTTAACTCCAAGTGGTGTAATGAACTTATCAGTAGCCAATCCGGCAACGGCTTCGCTTTGTGTTGCTGTTCCATAATTATCAACTGATCCCAGCCCGACTTTTTCTTTTGTTAATTCAGTTTTCTTTGCTAGTGTTGTTTCAGCTTCTATTTGCGTTAGGAAAGTTTCATCTGCCTTTTCTATCGAATAAGCCCCAGTCTGTTCTGCTGTCGTAGCATGAGGATTTTCATCATCAGAAACATGTTTCTGAAATTCTTCAAGATCAGCCTTCAAAGCTAAATCAGACTCATCTGCAAACCCGGCTTTGTTTAAAACAGTTAATGGATTAAGCGAAACCATCAGTTGAACACCGATATAATCAGTAGTCAGATTTGATGCTGTAACACCATTTGAACTATCTGTGTATGAAAGTACATTGATATTACCGTTCGAATCAATATAATTTGAATCATTTATTTCTGTTGTAAAATCTGTATACTCTGTGGCATCTCCCTGGATTTTCGTTGTGTACGCATCTGCTGATTCAACAAAAACAGCAACCTTTAAATTTTTGTTATTTGGAGAGGCTGCTTTTGCTCGCGTAGTGACAGAAAATGAAATGAAATTATTTTTAATATATTGAACTTTTTCGTCTGTCGTCATTCCTTCAAAAATTCGAGGAGCTAATTGTTCAATTGCTTGAATCGTATTGAAGATACTCAATTGTTGAGGAATCACACTACCTTGACTAGATCCAATTGAAACACCTTGATCATCGCGTCCAACGAGTTTATTGTAATTTTCTTGACTAACTTCTGACCAAACAGCGGATGGTTTTTTTAGGCCTGTCGCAGTGTAATCAGTATAAGCCGAGTGAGGATTAGCCACTGTATTACCAGCTACTTTACCAGCAAAATCCATCATTTTTGGAACATTAACAGGACCACTAAACAGCTGAATAGCATCAGCATTGGTCAAACGCATATTAAAATCAGCTGTTAGTCTATTTTGAAGAGTATCTTGCTTAACACCTTGCGAGTCTGTTCTAGCCTGCACGATTTCAGGTGTGCTATCTCCGGATTGTGCGATTAAATCGTCGAATTCCTTTTCTAGCGCATCAAATTCCTGTTTATTTTGGTTCGCACGTCCGATAGCCTGATTAGAGTTTTCTATTGCAGTTCGTGAATCAGCAATTGATTGATCCGCCTTTTTGTTTGCTTCCTTTCCGGCAGTCTCTGCAATTGATTTAGCCTCGATACCTGCATTGGTAGCAATAGTTTTTGCTTCCGTAGCGGCGGCAGTTGCAGCTTGTTTTGCTTCTGTACCAGCAGTATCAGCAATAGTCTTTGCTTCGGCCCCTGCATCTGTCGCTATTTTTTTTGCGTCTTTGATTCCTTGATCCAAATCAATTCCAAATTGATCCACCTTTGTAGATGAACTGTTTGCTAAGTCAATCGCTTGATTAATTTTTCCACGCCCTGCATTCAGGGTATCTGTCTCTTGAATATGATCTACTGCCAAACCAATCACCTACCTATTCTTTTGAAATTGATTCAATCGTCATTTTTTGCTCGATTCGATCACCGAGCAAAATAAAAGAACCATCCATGTTGTTGGATAGTTCTTCATAAATTTCTTGAATTGTTTTATCTGTTTCAGCAGTGAAGCTTTCACCGTCAATTTTCTTTACTTTGATTTTCATTAAAACTGTCCTCCTAGTTGTGATTGAATAAACACACGACATGTCACTTGAGCTTCGATGCGAGCAAGTTTATTTGGCTTTATTTGAATAGTGTGATTTCCACGCTGAATTTTCCCACTTGAGGTTTTTCTCAGATAGCTAGCAATGTTCAAGCGGCTTTGGCTTGTTTCGTGTTGCGGCAATGTAGTTCCATCGACAATGATATCAACACGACTAGCTGAGTCACTTGCTTGAAATATCCCCCATTCTAATGGATGTGTATGTTCTGGCAACACTACATTGTGCTTGTGAGAAGGAATTTTCACCGTATGCGTATGATTCGGTATTTGAACCGTGTGTGTATGGCTCGGTATTGATACTTGGTGAGAGTGACTAGGGATCGAAACATTATGCGTATGTGAAGGAACACTAACGCTAAATCCATGAGAATGATTTGGCACGTTTACATTATGCGCATGATTTCCTGATGATTTAGCCGTTCTCAAATCAGGTGTTGACCCTGATCCACCAGTGAAAATGAAGGTGCCACTTTTTGAGTTGTATACTGACGCCGTGATATCATCTTTCCATTTATGGTTGATTACTCCGCCACCGGTAAACATCACATGATCGTGATCGCCGCCGGCAGACGAACTTTGTACCGATCCACCACCGGCGCTTGTTGACCCACCTTGGTAGCTTCCACCACCTGCACCGGAAGTAGAAACGCCTCCGCCTCCACTGGTAGTTGATCGAACAGAAGCGCCACCTGAGCTACTTGTTTGACGGCTTGCACCTCCCGCGGAACTTGTCTGTGTTGATTGTCCACCAGCTTCACTGGTAATTGTTTTTGATCCGCCGCCTTTAACTGCCTTAGTGTACCCACGATAACGCTTCGTTTTGAAAGTTAGTTCAACAGTGTTTACATGAAAAACATCATCATCCAAATAGAATTCGATTTCTGCCGGATAAGCGGATTCGCAATTATCTTGATACGAGTAATTCAAGATGTTTGTTGCTCCCTGCGAATAGGTTTCATTGATTTGCTGCTTGCGGCCAAGATCGGACATCGTTGTGTTGATATCGTCTTTCAGATTACCAAGCTCTAAATCTAGTTCATGAGGCGCACCGAAGACATCATTTTTTGATTCCTTTTTAATTCTCAAATTGAATGATCCATACTCATTAGTATTGATCATTACAACATTGCCTTGCCGCAATCTGTCAATTTCCAGCGGCTTATCTGTTAATTTGATAAGATCGGCGGCAGTCACTTTCCAAGAAACTTTTGGAATCGACCATTTTTTTAACATGTTGACAGCATTGTCTTTCAACGCCTGTGCAATAGTAAATCGCTGATCGACCCAAACATATTCGATTAATCCATATTTCTTTATCGATGCCGTATCTTCAACATAGGGAACATTTTTGTTAACCGAGTTTATGTTGAGTTGATTCACACCTTCGCCTGCGCCTAATGGATAGACACGATTTACTAAGTTATTCGGATCAGTTTCTATCTCAAAACCTTCCATGTTGTATCCTTCTTGAATCCGACAAACTGGCTCTGTTGGTGGCTTTACAAGCGATAGCTCAAATGGATAAACCTGAGTATTCCATTGCCAAATATAATCTTCATCGAATGCTGCAGGGATCGAAAAAAGAGCATCAGCAAGACCGTTCTCGTTTTCCCATGCATAACTGAAATACCTAGTAAACTCGCATTTTTTTAACACCCAATGCTTCGTTTTTTGCTTTCCAAGCACATAATTAATGACATCAATGGTTGTCCGATTAACTAATTCATGGTAACCAAAAAGGACGCTATCAAGTAGCGTCCCTAAAACATGCATTGCAGTATATTTAATTGTGTAATTACTTTTGTCTTTTTGAATTGTCGAAGGCATAACACGATAAAGTCCGATATATTCGTTCTCGTTATCAGTCAATTCAACGTATTGTAATTCTTGAATCATAGAGTTTTTCGTGTCATAAAGTGGCATCGAAAACTCAATTGATCCTATTTCATTTTCTATTTTCTCATACCCTACATCGTAAGCATTTTCTAAGATGGCTGTGTACTCACGACTGAGGTTCATTGTCATTAACAAACTGTCAGCCCCCCTATAAGTACCGATTTGAGTATTTAATGGTTAAATCGAAATCACCGTCTTTACCAGAAACGTAAAGCGGCTCTTTAGGATAGATATAAAAGTCGTTCATTGGCCTGATCATTGGCTTACCATTTTTAGTGATATTGAAGGTTTGTGTATCAATTACAATCGTTGAATTATCAAAATCGCCTAAATCAATCGTGTCGCTACGAGTTCGAATCTTAACACCGCGACCCATGCCGGCAATTTCAATTGTTGGTTTAACCTTCAATCCTTCAACGGTTGGATAGATTTCAAACGGCTGCGCCTCTTTACCTGTATCTCCCATTAGATAGCCTTGATGTTGGAAGGTGATAATATCAGACCCCCAATATGCTCCACCCTCAAAAATAATAGGCATCAAGACTGCTCCTGATCCAGTGTTTCCCAAAAGGTAATTCGCTTGGAAAGTAATGATCTCTGAACCCCACATGACGCTTGTTGCGTCTGATTTTGTGTATTTATATGGATCCCCACATGTGATTGTTAATGATCCAGTCGCCCAATAATGGCCCGATTCGACTTGATCAATCGTTGCCTTTGTACCGTTGAAAATCATTTCTGGTTCATCATTAAACCAGATTGGAACTTCTTTTTCAGTAAACAAAGCTACATTCATTTTATTAAACTTGTCTCGAAATGAAACTTCGTTATCTGCTTTGACAAAATACTTCACTATAATTTTTCTAGATGGGATTCGGTTATAAATGTGACGTTCACCGTCTCGAATTCCTAGCTGAGCATATTCATTACTTGTCTCAAAGAGTTCACGACCTTCAACATCCAATGTTTGATAGCCCGGAATTAATTCTTCCAGAAAAGAACCATTAATATTCATGGCTCTTGCCGGCAATTTATTTCCATTTTCCAGAATCATTAAAATACACCTCGCAAACCACGTTGAGTATTCGCTTTTTGTTGCCGCTTATATAATGCATCAGCAATTTTATCAATGTCAGCTTCTTCTCTGACATTGAATACCGCTCCGTCAAGCATTCCTTGATTATTAATAGTAACTGAAACATAGTCAGTAGGACTACCATATTTTTGAGCCGCCAAATTCTGCGAATCAATTGCAGATGCAGCATAAGATAGTTGTGGATTCCATGAATCATCCATCAATTTACTGGTATCAACGCCCTCATTAACAATACTTTGAATTTCGTTGGCCATTGTTGAAATAGCCTTCTTGACAGTAGAAAAGCGATTCTCAAGCCCTTTATTCAACCCATCCATGATTGCATTGCCGGCAGGAATTAAAAGTTTTTTGTCATAACTGATTGGCCCTTTATGATCTTTAATCCACTCAGCGATACCGCCAACAAAACCTTTTACATCTTCAAAACCAGATTGTAAACCATCTAAGAATCCACCGATTATTGCCCGCCCAGCATCCATTAAACTGTCCGGTACAAAAACACCGATAATTGCATCAAGTAAATTCCAAGCAGCATTCCGCACATCCTCTTGTCGACTTCTTATATTTTCAGCAAATCCATTAACTAAATTTATTGCTGCATCCATTAATCGACCTTGAGCTTGAACCACCCCTCTAACTAATGCATCAACTACATTCATTGCCGAATTGACTATATCAGGAATTCGATTTGCAATACCGTTTAAAAATGACGTTATCAAATTAACTGCTGCATTAATGATTTGAGGCAAATTATTTGCGATCCCATTAATAAAGTTTGCGATTAGCGTTGCGGCAGATGCTACAATATCAGGCATTCTAGCAGCCAAAGCATTGACAAAATTGACCATTAAATTTACAGCAGTGTTGACAATAGTAGACATATTCGCAGCTATTACTTGTGCAAAATTCAAGATAATGTTTAACGCTTGTTGAGTTACTTGTCCAATATTATTCGCAATACCTTGCAAGAAAGTAACCAGCAAATTGAAGCCAGCTTGTAAAATCATAGGCAGATAAGTGTTAAGCGATATTAGCCAAGTTGTAATAAGCATGGCCGTATTCGCTACCAAAGATGGGATTGCTTGAGTAATACCTTGTAATAAAGCATTGATTAATCCTACTCCAGCCAAAATTATCTGTGGTAAAGCCACTGTAAATGCTGCAAGAAATGCAACAATAATTTGAGTTGCTGATAAAACGATCGTTGGAATAAGTAACAACATTGAAGCTGTAAAAGCTGTTATTAATTGCGCGGCAGCTAGCGAAATTTGAGGTAACCCTTGTGCAATACCTGAAATAAACCCAGCAATTAATTTTAATCCACCTGATATGATTCCCGGCAAAGCATTTGCGATAGCTGTCAAAATTCCTTGAATAGCTGTACCGAACGAAGTCCCAATTTCAGGTGCATTTTGTTTAATACCGTTGGCTAGTGTCCCAAAACCAGAAACCATTTGATCGATGCCAGCCTTTACTTCACTACCGCCCATAACTTTAGCAATTAAAGTAAATGCTTTGACTGCTAACCCGATTGGGCCTAATAAACCTAAAATAACTGTCTTAATTACTTTGAGAGCAACACCAAACCAGTCCACTGAACCTGCTGAATCAAATAATTTCTTTCCAATATTGGTGATAACAGAAGCTACTTTATCACCGGTATCTGAAACAAGCTTCATACCGTTCGATAGTGCTTTTGTCACTATTTCCGATTTTGAAAAATTGCTGATTAACTCCTTCGCTTTAGTAGCAACATTATTGATACTAGTTCGAACGTTTTCGTTTGTTTTGTATAGATAAATCAAACCTCCGATAAGAGCTCCTACAGCAACCATGGCAACTCCAAATGGATTTGTAATAATGGCGGCCTTTAATACAGTAAACGCTGTTTTAATTCCTGTAATTGCTACTTTCAATGAATTGAATATACTGATAGCACCTTTAAATGCTAGAAAACCAGCAATCGCTCCCACTGCAACTGAACCAAGGAATTTAAGCATTTCTGCATTTTTTTTGGTCCAATCAACCAGTTTACCAAACACCGGAAAACTATCAGTCAAGGAACCCAACAATTCACTAAATGCCGACTTCACGTAGGGAATCGATGCCTTAATGAAAGTCACTATTGCACCCGGTAAAGCTTTCAGAATATTCCCCACCATCGGAATAAAATTCCCAACTAAAAAGGTAGAGGTAGTTTCCGCTAGTGCATTTAACGAAGGTTGTATATCCTGACCAAGCGCCATCTTACCCAGAACGTTAGAAGCCGCTGCTTTCATTGCGGCAAATGATCCACTGAAGGTTTCTGCAGCTTCTTTGGCGGTTGTTCCCGTAATATCTAAGTTCTCTTGTATAGCATGTATAGCATTGTAAACGTCACTTAGATTGTTGATGTCGTACTTAACACCAGTGAGCTTTTCAGCATCAGTAAGCAGACGTTTCATTTCTTCTTGGGTTCCACCATAACCAAGTTTCAAATTATCCAACATGGTATAGTTCTGTTTTGCGAACCCTTGATAGGCGTTTTGAATATCACCCATATTTGTACCCATTTTGTTGGCATTATCTGACATATCAATCATAGCCATGTTTGCTACATCTGCTGCTTTTTCCGTGTCACCACCTACTGACTGCAGCAAACTAGCACTAAAACTTGTTACATTTTCCATGTAGTCATTAGCAGATAATCCAGAAGTACGATATGCTTCATCTGCATACTTTTTAACTTTATTCGCGCTACCTTTAAACAGGGTTTCTATACCACCGAGCGATTGTTCAAGATTAGCACCTTCAGTTAGAGCTGCTCCGATTGATTTTCCAATTGCTGCAGTTGCAATCACACCTTTAACAACCGAGACAAGTTTACCGCCTAGACTGTTACCCGCGCTAACACCAGCTGATGTTGCTTCTGGGTCTAACTGGCTTTTGATTGCACCGCTGATACCTTTTGCGGACGGAACAATTTGAACATATGCTTGCCCTAAATCTGTTGCCACTAACCTTCACCTCTCTTTGCTTGACCAAGTATTTCTTTTCTTCTTTGTTCAAAATCCTCACCAGAATCAAATACGACCGAACTTTTCTGCTTCGGTTCTGTTGCATTTAATGACGCAGAGATCATTAGCGGTTTGTTAATGCCTTTCTGCCCGTCTTTGGATTTCGACCACAGAAGAACGCTCATTCTGTCAAACAGACCGGCCAATAACATAGTTTCAATCGGAACGGTCTGATTGCTCATCTTCATTTTGATTCGCGAATTCTCTCTTAAACCACAACAAAAAACAGCTACCAATGAGATTGGTAACTGTTTATAGTCGTATATTTGATAAGTCTCAGCTAAATCGCATATTAAAGCATGCTCATCTAGTTTGATCATTCCAGCAAGGATTACTAGTTTTTTAATGCTGCTTGCTTTTTCATAATTTCAGTGATCTCCGCTTGCATCAAATCATTAGGAACAAATCCTTCCTCAGTCCTCAAGTGATCTTTTAATTTTTTTGTTTGCTCTTTTCCAAGAATCATTGTAACAACTTTACCCATAATTAAGGGATTATCCTCTAACTCGCCTAAAGCTTCAACAAGCTCATAGTTGTTTAGTCGTTCTTTGGAAATGTTGTAGTTAAACCCTGAATCTGTTTTTCCCGTTAAATAATCTGTTTTTGCCATTATTCGTCGCTCCCTTCAGATGAACCTGGTTTTTGGATGTATTCATGGTGAGTATCTTCATTTTCGTCTGGTAATGCTGAAATAGTCGTTTCATAGCCGCTGACTTCATCATCTTTATAAACAATCTCACCGACTTCAGAAACTTTTGCAGCCGGAATAACAATGCGTTTCAAAACCCCGCCATTCATGATCATTTCAACAACTAGTGAATGTTCCTCCATCATATTCGCATTTGCTTTGATGTGAATGCCCGTTTCTAAAGTTCCGGTCACGTTATCATTACCATATACCTCTTTTAATACATCAACGTTTAATACTTCAATCAGTGTATAAGCGAAAGTATCCGCTTTTTCAGATTGTACATTAGCAACTATTTGACCGCCCCAGGCTTTAACGTTATCCGTTTCTGGTGAATTTTCGTTAGTCATGCCATCTTCTGAAATATATCCCAAACTTTTAAAAGCAGGATCTAAAGCTTTCGTCGCATCTGTCGGTAAAGTTGTTCCAGACGGCGCAGAGTAAACGGCACCACCGACTTTTGGTTTTGCTGTCGTAACATTTTTTACATCTGACATTTGTATGTCCCTCCTAGTAGTGATTAATGTCGAATACCGCCTGATAGCGATATTCTTTAGTTTCAGTGTCTGTAAAGTTGTAATCACTATTGAGCTTGATTTTACTAATTTCATCTAGTTCAATCATGGATTCAACAACTTCTTTTAATTCCTCATTCAAAACTGCCGCTTCATACATTGATGGAGCATAGCTTTGAAACGCAAAAGTAGCAGCAAGCAAATAATTGCTCTTGCTGCTACTCGTTTTTTCGAAAAGTACAAAACTTTTCGGGGGTTTCTTCGGACGCTCTAAAAAAGACGGCACAGATAAATGACCGTCAAGATATTCTTTAATGACAATCTCAATCATCTATCGCACCGCCTTTAAAAGCGTGTTGTTTTTCATATTGTCTCGCTTAGCTGCATAGCTATCTGCGTAGACCATTGCATTCGCCCGAGTCTTTCCGACGTAAGTATCTTGTTTATATCCTTCTCCGGCACGGTTACGAATTCCTGTTGCCTTTTCTTCTAAGATATTTTGCATTTCAGCAGATTTCAACAGTTGGCCAACGCCTGAGTGATTCAGTTTAAACTTCGTTTTAGCCATAACGTTCCACCTTCACTTTCATGTTCCAGTCCAGCGGGATAAGATTTTCGATACCTTCTGTCGGGAAACCAAAGGTACGCCAGCGCTGACCAAAGAATTTTACTTCTTTGTCTTCCCAATCATGAGTATCATTTTTCGGAATGGCCAACGTATAAACAGCCGTTTTACCGGTAAGACTTTGCTGATTTACGACATCATCAGAAGATACCGGCGCAACAAGCACATTTTCGACTTTTATATCAGCATCATCATAGATTGGATTTCCGAATGGATCGACTCCCACTTGAATTTTATCAACCAAAATGATTGATATGCCTTTAATCTTCGCCATAAAAATCAATCACCCCATATCTCTGCTTTTTCAGGCCTAGACGTTTCAATTCTGTATCTTTAATAAACAAACCTCCACCAGGTACAAGATATGATCCTGAAACGGTATAGCCTAGAGCACCCTCAGAATACTGTGTCATAGGTTCTTGATCAGTAGAGGTCATAAGTGTACGTGCAACAATATCTACGGTCACAGATTTCACTACATTGATAAAATAAAGTGGCTTTTCATCAATCATCTTATCTAAGTCTTTTCCCACTCGTCCAGCTTCTTCACGTAATGAATCTGAAACGATTTCCAGCAATTTTTCTGCTCTTTCACGTTCGTCTTGTTTTAAAGGCCGCCACAAACTTTCTAAGTCTTCAATCGTTGCAAAGGGTTCCACGAGATCACTCCCCTTGTGCCATCATCAAGTCATACAATTCTTGTTTTTTTGCACGAGGGTTGTATTCAATCCCAAACGCATCAAGTTCTTGCTTAATTTGCGGAACAGTAATTGAATCAAATGTAGCATCACCTGTTTCATATTCATTTTTTACTTCTTGTTCTACTTGTTCTGATTGACGTTCTTCATCAATAACTTGAGGATTTTCTTGCTTAATTGATTCTTTTGTTTTTTCTACAAGAACCCAATCGCCACCAGAAATAACAAAGGAACTGTCAACGACAGCTCCCGTTTCAGTATTTTTGTAACGCATATTATTCGCCACCTTCTGCAGTAGTTTCTACAATACGAGCAAACATTTCAGGTGCTAAAATGCCCCATCCAAGAAATGCTTCTGCACGTACATAAATTTGGTTATGTCCTTTCAAGTCCATTTTAGAGTTATCAGGATCACCATATTCAATAATTTCCATTGGGATTTCTTTTGCATAACCCCATTTAAACGCATTTGCAAAATCACCAATTACCGCACGATCGTTTACAGTATCATTCATATCAGACACCGTTTTATTAACGTCTGTTGGCAAACCATTGATAGCTGATGGCGCATTTCCCCATGCTAAATCTGGAAACATTGGATTTCCTTGCTTATCTTGTTGTTTTGCTAAAGCAGAACGGAATGAAGGGTTGATTGCCATCCCAGTCACTTCGCCTTCGGAACCCGTCACTAATTCAATCGCGCTTTCTACAGCGCCGTTTGGATCTGCAAGTCCAGTTGCCATTTCTACTTTTTGTGTGACTTTAACATCAAAATGATTTGTACCAATAACGGTTGATGCTTGGCCTGTTCGAGGGTTAACTCCATGAAAAGCCATCAAATCAATACCGCGAGAGACTTTTTTTGCAAAGCCGTCGTTAAAAGATTCAAGGATCTCAATTTGTTCTTCTTCTGAAGCGTACATAAATTCATCGGAAATACGTGCGCCGTATTCGATTTTGATTGGCGCCATTTTTTGTGGTGTTAAGGTCATCCCACCGTGTGACTTAGCTCCGCTTTCAGCAACAATGTCAATTTCAGAATCCATTGTAAAAGTGAATACTTTTTCTCCGTTAAACGGGATTGGTTTTTGAGCTGACAAACGTGCAAGTGAGCTTTTTCCTTTTACTTTGCTAATCAAATCTGTTACTAATTTCGGGTCAAATAAAGTTCCTTTTTCTAATGTCATGTTTTTATTCTCCTTCTTTTTTAAGTCCATTTAATAAATTTTTGTAAGCAATGGTTTTATCTTCTTTTGGTGCTGATTCTGTACTTTTTAGTGGTGGCGGTGTTTGTTGCTTTTTGCTGACAAACCCTGCCAAACGCTCTGCATCGGCTTTAATGCTTTTCTCGTCATCGCCAACTAAACGGTCAGCAAGATCAAGTGGTAGTCCATTTTGAATGGCAATTCTAGTTCGCAAACTTGCTGTTTCATAGCCTGCGATTTTTTTGTTAAGGTCTGCTACTGTGTCGTCATGTGTTTTAATCTTTGCATTCGATTCGTCAATCGTTGTTTGCAAAGCGTTCAATTTTGATTCGTACGATTCATTTTCACTTTTTAACTTGTCGTAGTCCGCATATTTTTCACGTTCGCGAGCTAATCTATCCTTGATAATTTGGTCAAGTTCCTCTTGTGTTTCAATAATTTTAAATGACATAATAAACGTCCTTTCTCCTGCTTTGCCCGGCAGTATCGGTAATTGGTTGTATTAAAAAAACGACTATCAAAATTGATAATCGTTTAATACCTGATTTGTTGTTTTTTCTTAGGCTTAACATTGCTACAAGCCCAATGTGCTAATAAAGCACTATCCATAAGACTAATATCCATGTCTTCAAATTGCGATTTATACCCGAATCCACCGTTCGAACCAATATTACGTTTCTCACTGTTTGTAACAACTTGTGTTAATGATGGTTGATCACAATGACAAATGATTTTCTGGTAGATTCCTTGTTCCCACAGCGAATTGGCAGTGATAATTTCGGAAACTCTCGGCAAGATTGGTTCTTTTAGTCTGAAATCTTTCATTTCAGTTGCTAAAATATTCTGGCCACCTGCTCCGTCAATTGTCACACTTTCAACGTTTGCTTGTTTCAAGAAATTGATAATCCATTGATTCCCATTTCTAACTGACTGGCAGTCAATTGCTTCAATGAATATTTTTCCTGATAAAGTTTTGACAGCGATACTCATTGACACGTTTGCGCCATCGTTGCCGTATTTGATACCAACATGAAGTGGACCTTTCAGAACAGGCAAAGCGTTTACTTTCAACGCTTCCCAATCATTTTTTGAAATGGCTGATTTCTGATTGTACTTAGGCCAGTAACCAAGACGCTGCACGTTGTGGTCTAACTTATCCTCACCAAGTTCAGCTTCTATTTTTCGTTCATTCAAATGGTAGCCCATCGACGGATTAGAATTGTACCAGGCTTCCACATCGTGAATGTCTTTGATTTCATCGACTGACCATTCTGCCCAGCCTGAATACTTGGACTGCCCAAACAACGTATTTTCACGGTAGTTAGTGAAAACTGTACCACTTGAAACTGGTGTTGGCGGTGTTCCACACATAATAGTCAAAGGGTTTTTACTGTCAGTAACTGTGTACTTTAAAGCTGATTCTTGTTCTATCGTGTATTCTTGTGCTTCATCAACAATAAGGATATCAAAACCCTCACCAAGTCCACCGTTGGAAGTCCGTGTTCTAAACTGAATCACGCCACCACTTTTATAAAGTTCGAGCCTTTCTTGACCTTTCGCCTTGATAGAATTAAAATCTTCACCTTCAACATATCCTGATTCTTCAAGCAATTTCTTTACTTGTTCAAATGATGCATGTGAGGTACTTATTCTGTGGGCTGTGTGCAAAACGTTTAAGCCTTCTTCAAGCGCGTCTAACTCGACAATATACACAACTTCTGTTTTACCATTTCGCCGTGAAATAGAGTAACCAAATTTTTGATGGACCCACAATTCATCTTCATCAATGGCCAACATAGGGTCTAACATGTTTACTTGCCATTCGTAACATTTTCGACCTGTTTTCTGGTAACGATCAATCGCTCTTTGAGACATAGTTTTGTCATGTGGAAGAATTACCGACTGAGAAGGATGCTGATTACCAAAACGTGCTTTAGTAGTCATAGCTTTCCCCCTTCAATCTCAATCAAACCTTTTATAGCCGTGTTCAGGGCAAAATAAAAAGCCTATCAGCTAGACTTGAATACACTCATTTGTTTCTTTAACATATGTGTCTACGTAAATCTCACCCTTGTTTCCATTAAGTGTAATTTCAAACAATGGTGCTCCTTTCAACTTCGTAGATAAAATAGCTTTGCTATTTTGCAAAGTTTTGCAACTCCAAACAATGAACACATCTTCTTTTTTAGTCATAGCATGTTCTTTAGCATCCAAACCTTTGTTTTCGTGTTCAACAACTAATTCTTTGCATTTTTCGATAAATTCTTCATGATTCATTCTTATCCTTCTTTCTTAAATTCAGTGTTTTTCTTACTGCAATTTTTTCTTTTTGCTTTTGTTCTCTCCATTTTTTCGTGTGTGAGTTTTGAACTCTGCGACCATCTTTAGGATTGTATTCGACTGTACATCTGCAACGTTCATGTCGTTGATAGATGTCGTCTGGTGCGTTGTAATAGTCATATGTTCCAGCTAAGCTTTTACACCAGTCGCAAGCATCACCACGCATTTTTCTTGTAAGCGTCGGTTCAAGCCCTGCATTTGCATGAAAATCAACATTAGTTGCAATAACATCATCAACAATCGACTGACTAAAATTGATGATAGGATCATCCAAAAGCCATTTAACATCCTCAAAACTGTTTGCACTAGAAAGCTTATTGACTAGGCCGTCAACACGATCTTGATTAAATTCTGGAGTTTGACTTTTTAAATGCAAGTTTGCTTCATCGTTTAATAGTTTCTGTACATCAACTGCAAATCCAGAAATCAGTTCATAATTTTTCTTCAAAGTTGAATTCAAAATGCGTTCTGCAATATTAAAATACATTTTTCCATCTGGTAAAACTTCTGCAGTAATATTTGTGCCAAAAACATTCGTAAGAATTTCACCGACTTCGATTGCAAAGTCGTTCACATCAAGGTAAGTTGCTTGCTTAGACTCTAAAAGCATTACTGCTCTTTTTAATTTTTCGCTATTATACGTTTGTTCATTGAATTGTGACTCAATCGTATCAAGAAGATTCGGGACAATGTCATTAACCATTATCCTCATCTCCTTCAACATTCGTATCTTTTTCTAACATCTTAGTAGCTTCCTCATTTGAAAAACCAAGTTTGGTTAGCATCAAAATTGCATTATTTTTGGTAATTTTCCCTTCAACCCATTTTTGAAGTAAGCTAGTAATTTCATAAGTCGAAATTTTTCTTTCTTGGTTTTCAGCATCAGTTTCATTGCTTTTTGTCGGTGCAGATTCAATAACCACTGGGATTTCTTCTCCACCGGCGATCCCAGTCAAATCCTGAATAGTGTTTCTATCCATAAAGCCCGGAATTGCTTGATTAAGTTTAATTGCGCCATCACCAATCAGGCTAAGCATACTTGCATCAGATTCAAACAGTGGCTCCCATTTCGGGACAGTAGCATTAAATTGATATCGTCGATATTCCATTTCATCTCTCAAACACGCAGCAACATATGCCACATTCAACAGTCCGGAACCAAGTGATCGTTGCGCTTTTCGGCCTGCTAGCCTTAAGTTTTCATGACTAGCTTTAATTGCTTCAACGGATGACGGATTGTCTGAAACAAAGCCAAGATCATCCATAGTCAGACCTGTTTCGCCTGCAAAACCAGCAGCAGCCGTTTTGAGTTGTTCGGTAAATGGCGACATGCTTGAAGTAGTGAACTGCCCAAGCGTTGGACTGTCCCCATCAGCATCTTTAGTGAAATCTAACATACTTGATACAGTAGCTTTCCAACTATCCATCGGTTCTGAGTCTTGACTTCGCCCAAGTACATATTTTTGCGGAAAACTGTAGAATTCAGCTGTCACGTCCGCGCGTTCTAAAGTTCGTTTTGCATACTTTTGGTAATACATTCCTGAACGTGTGATACGAGAGCGACCAAACGGACGCACGGCATCAGGGCGGTGTATAAGCGGTACAAGCAAAGGAATCTTGAATTCGTGCGTGATTCTTTCTGATTCGCTAGTCGCATAGTAGTAATCGGTGTATCCTGGTCCAAAATAAGCTTCAATAGTCGGCTTGTTGTATTTGTCCCTTTCAAGCACTGCATAGCCTTCTGTTAACAAGCCTGTAATTGGATCAATAATACCTGTTGCATTGCTTGCTTCGATAACTTGTAATCTAGGTAGTTCATCTTCGCCTTTTGAAACATAAACAAAAGCGCATGATGCAATCAAAGCTGAAAGCACTGCGCTGTCAAAAAATACGTCGGGGTTATTTGCTTGAAAAATCTCATTTACTTCAAAATCATCATTTGCAAACTCTCGAAAAACAAGTCTGTCCGCAAGCGCATCAACACCTTTTGAGCACCAACCAAGAACCGCTTTATATTTTGCTCTAATCGCTGGCGGAATAGTTATTCCGACTGGTGGATCATAATGTTTCATTGCGTACTGCTTATAGCGCATATCCACACGATTTTTGTGCGTATTTAACTTATTTCGCAAGTAATTTATACCTTGCAATTCCATTACATCACTCCTTTCAAATATCGCACGAGAAAAAATGTACAGTGACTGCGTGAAGGTCGGCCGACAGCCGGGAGGGGTGGGTATGCCCCCTTCTATTTACTCGCCGTGACGTTTAAAATTTATTTTTGATTAGTTATACCTCAATTAATTTTAGGCTTGTATAACGCCCAATTAATGCTTTGTGGAAGATTTCTATTTCCAATTACTTTTGGATCTTGTTGAGCATTCTGTTTGTTGTTGAACATCTTGTCTGACTTCTGTCTGTTACAAGTCCAGTGTGCAAGTTGCAGGTTCTCAATCGCTGACGGATGACCGCCTTTACTGACTGGAATAATATGGTCAATGACTGGACTCATTGGATCGGGAGCTTTCAACTTCTTGTTGACTGGTTTCCCACAGATACCACAGATGTTTTCAGTCTTTAAGATACGCCTCTTATTCTTCTCAAAAGCAACTCGATGCGGACCAGACTTGTCAGCTCTTAGGGTCATCTGATCACCTCACTAAAGTACAATGGTACAAGGTCATTGCTAACTCTGAACTCAATCCCCTCTTGATTTATAAACACTGAGTATTTCCCTGATCTGGATAGCAGTTCTACTTTTGAATCTCTCTTACAATAAATAATTCTGTTCCAGGTCAAATCTGCAATAGCAATCATGGCTACCTCCAACAAAAAACAGCTCACCACATTGGATGAGCTGCTAGTTTCACGTGAGCAATTGACCAGTTAATTTTTATTATTGTGAGTAATCTAAATTATATGGCCGATCACTTTTCCTTATCTTTCGACACTATCATAATAACTCCGAAAACAGGTAGACCACAGGTAAATAAGAGGTACAAAATAGGTAGCTTACGGGTATTTATTTAAACTCTACCAGCTCTAAAGCGGAAGCGAATTGAATCAAAATCACGCTTGATTCTTGTTTGATTAGTTCTTCGCTAACATGACAACGCTCTGCGGTGAAGTTGACTGAGTATCCATGAACGTATCGATCGTAAAATATTTGTTTCCGACGTTTGGTTATATCTGGTTTAAATGGATGTTGGACGGCAGAAAAACCTTTGATAAATAATTTATGCAGGTAAATGAACTCTTCTTGTGCCGTCTCGTTTTGAATAAGTAGTTGCTCCGCTTCCGGATGATTGACCGAGGAATGAGTTGGTGGCACAAGGGAGAAACTTGATGTAAGCTTCGGTTCTCTCGGTTGACCAACTCTACTTCTTGAGGCTAAATACTCCCCCAGGAAAACTCCAACGTTATATTTAGTCCTCTCCATATCAACATTCTCTTTAGCCGGCATTTCATATTTGCTAACATCAAAAAGCGCCATGACCGCAATTCCCCCTTGTGATATACTAAAAATGTCAATATTTAGTAGTCGCCGGAGGAATCCGGCTTTTTTTATTTTTTCTTTTTGGCTGTTCCGTTAGCTTCTGCTTTCTGCTGCAACCATCGCTTTTTCTTCTTGATCTTCGACTTTTTCTTTCCCATGTAACAGATCTCCTTTCTACTTAATAGACTTGTTCCTCAATTTTCCACATTTATCTAATTCTAAAAGTGGTATCCTTATTAATGAAAGACGGTTACTTATATGACTGAAATTTTAGATTTAGATAAAATCATGAAAGATGTTGCCTCATTAACCATTGATTCCTTGCTGATCCCACCTATGGAGTTTGATACTCCAGAAAAGGCCCCTAAATACTATCGCGATCATTTAGACTCTATCCTTTCCGAATTTAATCAATGCTTCAAAATTGATTTACAAGCTCATATTGCTAAACATATTGCAGACGTTTAGGTGTATAATACACACGAGCTAGTGAATCCTTTTATTTTTTCACATCGACCGATATTTACTGTTGTTTAATTCCTGCTAGCTCGTGACCGCTAATTTAGCGGTCTTTTTGTATGTGATAGGGTCGAGTTAGTTTATTCCGTATAGTTAAAAAATTTTTTATTTGATATGATTATTTAAAAAGGAGATGTCGATCTTGGACCCAATAATCACAAATGCATTAATGACTTTTGGCGCCGGATTCGTTGGCGCAACATTTTCTAAAGCTAAAGGTCCTGGTCAAGCTTTAGATGATGCAATGACCCTTGTGGGCTTCGAAAAATTACACGAAGTTGCAGAGCTAAAAAGAGCGAAAAGAGAGCAAAATATACAGAATTATAAAGATTCAATCGCTCAGAAAGTTGTTGCTATACCTGAAGAAAATTTAATCGACCCACCATTATCAGTAGCTGGGCCTGCTCTCGAAGCATCCAAATATTACATTGAAGAAAAAGAAATTAGAGAGATGTTCGCTAATCTTATTACCTCATCAATGGATAAGACAAAAAAGAAAATTACTCACACATCGTACGTTGAAATTATTAAGCAACTTACTCCTCTTGATGCTGAAAACTTGAAAATTATATACAGTTCCAAGGAACTTCCAATTATGGACCTATCTAAACGAACAGAAGAAAAGGAGCTTATTATTTCTTATCGTCATACTTTTCTCTCTAATCCAAATTGTTCAAATTTAAAATTGAATTCAGCTTCTCTAGATAACTTATTTAGATTAGGACTGGTCGAAAACACCTATACTGAGTGGCTTTCAAAAGAAAAATACAATCAATTTTTTACTTACCCTGAATTTTCATCTTTTGATTTTCCCAACAGCTATAGAATGGCGGATCAAATGATTGCGTTCGGAAAAGTAAAAATGACAACCTATGGAGAAAACTTTTGTGCTACTTGTCTTTAGACAGGTAGTTTTTTATATACTTAGTTTCTTCTTCAAAAAATCAATCCATCCCTTTGTTGATCATTCGCATTTGAAATTTCATCATACCGAACGACACGATTCCTGACGTAATAATTGATATTAAAAACATTTTGATCATAGTTCCTCCTTAATTAAAAACAAAAATTAGATTTAATATGCTTAAAACAAAGACCACTATCGAAATTGCCAATTGAGCATTAGGATCTATGTGGTGATTTATTTTTTTAGTCGGTACAAATAACACCCAAATCAAACTAACGACTAATAAGGCTACTGATAAAATCATTTTTTTCCTTCTATGAAATGAATCGTTCTTTTTTAAAGCCCAGTTCGATCAAGTATTCTTCTCGTTGGTACAAGGCCGGTCGACGACTAATTGTTGTAGCGATACTTTTAGAAATTTGTCGGGCCTTTTCTAGCGTCGTATAACAAAAGCAATGATTGTCCTCGTCGACAACGATTGCTGCAATATCATCGTGATAAATTCGATACATCGAATCACTCCACTTTTATTTTGTTTTGCTCAAGTAAATACAGATAAAGCAATCCAACATCAATTACTTTTTGATTCATCTTGAGCGCTACTTGTGTAGGTTTCAGCCCTTGGGAATAGAGCGAGATGGCTCGCTCTATTTCCTCATTGGACCAAATCCATTTGGCTTCTTCTAATATCAAAATACGGTCCTCTTTATTTATATGGATCATCTTCATCATCGGAATCGTCGTTTTCCGAGTCTTCATTTTCAGGCTCTGTTTTGCCCTCTGAGACGTTTTCTGTTTCTTCTGCATTATTAGTCGTTTCGTCTTCTAACTCTTCGCTGTCGCTTTCTTGCTCATTAGAATCATCGGTCTCTTCTTCTGCAGTTTGGAAGATGACTTCATCACGTTTTTTGTCCCAATCATTTGCAAAAGGTGCAAAGTGTTGGCGTGCTGCATCGATTTGATTAAGTAATGCCGCATCAGACATTTCATAGCTTTCAGCGATTTCGCCCAAATCTTCACCATCATTCAAGCGAATGATCACGTCCCGCGGATTAATTGTAATATCATCCGGAAGCGGCAAACTCGTTGCTTTAGTAATAAATTCATCAACTAAATCTTTTTGGATCTGGATCGTTACAATTTCTACTTCTTCAACACCGTCACCAATATCTAATGAAGTTTGTTCTTCTTTGTGCACTTCCACAGTTCCATCGTTGTTGACGGTATAATTGATATTTGGCTTTTTAGTTTGCTTGTTAACTGGTAGCGCATATTCGACCGTTTCTGGCTGGATAGTTACTGATACAGTTTTCCCCAGCAAATTGTCTAAATCGTCTTTCTTCCCTACGAGTGATCCGTTGTTAACGATGAGTAACAACTCGGTTACACCGTTACCTTTTGAAGTTGATTTTTTGAATTCTGGTCTAAAACTTACTTGATTTGTCATTTATTTTTCCTCCTTGATTTCCAAATAATATTCACTGTTTATGGTGGTCACTTTTATTTCGGATCCTTTTGAACTGATATCGGTAATCTTTGAAGTTCTCAAAAAGTCCCCGTTTGGGAAAGTAATTGCTAAACTTTTGCCTAATTCACATTGCAACACTTCGCCTATTCGACTTTTAGTTTTACATCCTTTGCTTTGTTTATTTGAAATTTCCAGAACTTTTACCTTTTTACCGATATAGTCCATCAATCTTCATCCTCACAATCTTCGCAATTACGCGGATATCCTGGTTCTTCGCCGTCAATAAATGATCCGCAAGCCTGACAAAGTAGGCCGTCTAAAATCATTTCTGTTGTTTCCCCCATCTTTTTCTCTCCTAATAATTCGTTGCGTCTTTCCAGTGATAATTAAAATTGTTGGTAACAAACGGTTCTTTTTCTTTGAGTGGCTTAGTGACTCCTTGAGTGATCACTTTGAAATCATTTTTCCGGATTATCACAGCTTCGACAGGATGCTTGAAATAGATGGCGAATAGTCGAAATCGTAATTTATTCGCCTGGTCAATTCCGTACATACCAAAACTATTTTTTACATCAATAACATGGAGCCAATTTCCTTCAGTATCTTTGATGATGAAGTCAGGAGAATAGGCTATTTGAGTAATCTTTCCACCTTCCGGAAGCTCAGTAAGTTCAGTTAGTTTGAAACGTGGGTGCACTTCAAATGGTAATCCACAATTTTTGACAAAACGGATATAGAATTGCGCTTCTTTTTCTGAGTCAAAAGTAAATCCGTCAACACTCACTTTATTTCCCCGCTTATTTAATGCAGTTGGACTATTGGTCATTCGGTTATTCCTTTCCGCATCCAAGCTTGGTTTGCTTTGCTGGGTGCCTTTTTGTTTTTCTGTTCTTGTTTAGTTCGGATAATTTTTCGATCATTTCGATCGATGACCTCGACGACTTGGCCACCGCATACCTCAGCCGCTGCATCGGCAAGCTCATAGTCTTCATGATGCTTAGCATGAGCTAGACTTGGTTCGCCTCTGCCACTATCGTTGAGATAACACATTTTCTTTACGACAAAACTCAAACTGGATTCCTCCTTTTGTCTGCTGTTTCTTTAAAGTTCAAGGCGTAATCTTTGCCGGCATTGTTCATGATCCGAGAAAAGACTCGTTCGCCATAGGCGTTGATTAATTGTTTTGATGACAAGTTAGTGGTAAAAATTGTTGCTTTATTCAATCGTGCTTCCGCAATCGAAGTAATGACATCAACGTCATATGGCGTAGCTTTTTGATTATCTTCAAGACGACCAAGTTCACTGCCGAGATCATCAATCAAGACCACATCAGTTTTTTTGATTTCAGCCATCAAAGCGCCTTGAATCTGTTTTTGAGCCTCCGGGTCACTCATGGCAAATTTGAGTTGTTCCAATAATTCGCGATAACTCACTACCGAGCAGGTCACTAAGTAGCTGGTCTTCTTCAAAGCGAAGTTTAAGATACTCATTCCTAAGTGAGTTTTCCCAGCTCCAGGGGAACCAGTCAAAATGGCGTGTACTGGATTGCCGTTAACAATTTCTTTCGCCCAATTGATTGATTTTTCTTTGGCCATACTGGTTTCCGAATCCATGATTTTGTAATTTTCAAAGTGATTGGTGAAAATACTTTGATCAGTAACAATCGATGTATTTCTCAATCGATTCAAGGCGTCCTTCATTCTTGACTCATCAAACATGGCTTGTTCTTTCAATTGATTTCGTTTAGTCATTTCACGGTGGCCGCAAACAGTGCAGACAGGAGCACATCTCTCAGTACCGTCCGGGTTGGTGTTTTTCCACTTACGCATTGGTCCATCACACTCCGGACATTTGCCGACAATCACCAAAACTTTATCCATCAATTTTTCAATTGCTGTTCCTAGATTCTCCATTACCAGTCAAGCCCCGTTTCCGGAAGATCCTCATCAGGGGTTGAACGAGTATTTTTATAGCCTGATTTGCTTTTTTCGAATTCAGAATCTAACTCTTTCACATCGGCCATATTTTTTACGCCCTTTGCTTCCCATTTTTTTAGGATCCCTTCTGTGTATTTAAATGATCGGGATCCCTTTGATCTTTTGAGTGCTTCGATTATTAGTTCCGGAGAGAGATCTTCACACCAGTATTGAAGACTCTGGACATTAACAGAATTGAGAACGCCAAATATTTTTTCGTAAAGGCTAAAAATCTCTTTCATGGCTCCGTCACCATCATCATGTATATTCTTTTCATTCTTATCATTCTTTTCATTCTTGTATGTGGACACTTGTTGGACAGTTGATGGACGACCGCTGGACACTTGTTGGTCACTGCCTTGGTACTCATTCCAATTTATTATTGATATGACGCTATATTTAGTAGTAGATTTGATGGACAACATTTCTTCTTTTTCAAATCGTTTTAGCCATCTCCATAACGTACGCCCGACAACTTGTTGGTCACGCGGTACCCCTTCGTTGAATTCTTTTTCGATAACAGCGCGCCCTGTGACGAATTGACCGCTGGACACAGCTATTTCTTGACCGTTGAAAATGAAACGACTTTCTTTGTGGCTGGCCTTCGTCAAACAGAGAATCCAAAGTTTTAACATATTTGAATTTGTCCAAACGAATGAACCAGTCACTTTTCTATATAGTTTTATATAGCCTTGGTTCATTCGATCACCACCTAAGCTATAAATCGTTCATATTTGTAAAACTGGTAATCCGTTGTACAGAGCGGCAATAATCACACTGCCCACAAAAAATCGGTGCTTCTTCACCAGTTTTTACTTTAGAAATATGATCGATATTTTCTTTTAATAAAATCAACTCGAAAATCATTTTGTCTTCATCAAGAGTGATTAATTTTGCTTCACTGGGCGTTTGCTTCGAAACTGCTGCAATCAACGGGACAAATTCCTTTCCGTATTTTTGTTTTAGCAGTTCTTTGTACACGGCCATTTGAAGCACGTATCCATAATTCTCAATAAAAGTTGACCGTTCGTTATAGTTATCGTTCCACTCTCTTTTGTGAATATCTCTTGTTGTCTTGATATCTACGAAATAGCCATCATCGACATTCAGACAATCGATTTTGCCTTTCCAATCAATTCCATATAAATCACCGGTGACGATTTCTTCTTTTTTTCCTTGGTAGATGTTCAAAAAAAAGTCTTCGACGATCAACCGGTCAATCATCTGCTCCGCTATTTTGAAATCTTTCAAAAGTCCATAGGGCTTCCTTTTTGAAAACATTCGGTCTTTATGTTGCTTTTTAAAAGCTTCGTGAACTTTCAAATCTTCAAAATATGAATGGACATAATTTCCGACCAAAAGAGCTACTGGATCGCTGATTGGTTCCCAATCACCTTTAAGTTTTGCTAATTGGGCTGCTTCGCATTTTTGGAAACCTTTATATTGTGAAACGGACATAAATTGCCAGTCCGCTTTGTTCGAGTAATAATTTTCATCAGTGAGAGTCATCTTCGTTGAGACCATTCAATAACGCTTCCTCTCTACTGAAATCATTTTTTGTTGGGTCGGGGTATTCCAAATCTAAAGACTCTTGTTGGATATCTTCTTCATCGATATTTCCCGCACCCTCTGAGTCAGTCTGATTTTCAATTTCTTCATCAAATTCTTCTTGAACGTGTTCCTCCGATTCTGTGACCTTTTCGGCTTCCTTAATGCCAATTGATTCTTGAAACTTATTTTCCAACTCCTGAACTTTTACCGGTTCAGCTTGCTTAATTTCACGTTCATCAAATTCGTTTTCTAAGGTATCTTTAGCCGACTGAACAAATAAATCATTATCATTGCTGGTGTTAATTAAATATTTAGCAGCACGATTAATAACAGTCCGCTTGGCCATTTCATCTGGAAACTCTTTTTGAGGACCAGAGCCTTTCATTTTTGACTTGGACCAACTAGCGTCGATTTGTTTTTTTGTCATTACCGTTGTGTATTCCTGCCCATTTTGCAGTCGGATAATGACATAAGCAGCCTTTATTTCATTGTCGAGATTTTCAAATTTTGTAGTGTGATTGACCACTTTAATATCTGGACCATCCATTTCGATCTCAAATTCGTCACCTTCATGCACGACTACAGGACGGATATCAGCGCCACCGGTCACACGATCTAAAACGGCCATCGTCCCAAAATAGGAACGCATTAATTGAACTTTGCTACCGTATTTGATGAAATAAGCTTGTTTTTTTGCTGGAGAAAGGCCTTGAATCACCATATCAAGCAACGCATTTGAAATAGATGTTTTCATTTCTTGATTTCCTGCAGCCATCTGCAATAAATTTCCAGAATTATTATTCGCCAATTCAAAATAGGCGCTTTTCAATGCGTTTTGAGGACTGTAATTAGGCGGCATCTCCAATCCTTGTTCTCGAAGTCTTCCTAAACTGTTCATTACTTGTTCATCAAGCGAACGCTGTGTTGCTTGCGCTAAATCATTCGTCATCTTTTTCCCAACCTTCCATATTTTTAGTTTCCTCTTTATCAGTAGAATTGATATTGATCATCCCGCCGTGATAATTGGGGTCTGATAATTTGCTGTCATAATCAAAAGTCATGTTCTCACCTCAAAATTCCCAAAAGAGAGTGACACTGGATTCTTTTGGAATGTTATAAACGCCCTCCTCTTCAAGTTGATCAAGAAAAGCTGGGGTTGTACCTTTAGAATGTATTTCGCAATCTGTCCTACCATTTCGAGCCGCGTTCATGATTTCATCAATAATTTTCTTTTGTGCGTTTTGCATCATTGTAGAATTAATATCATCTGCTAGTCCGCTGACATTGATACCACTAATGAAATCACTCATGCTAAATTTCCCCCTTAAGAATACTTCTTAGAGCCTTTTTGAAATCTTCTGGAGTATCGATCACGAAAGTATGAGTTGACTTTTTTTGACTTTCTTTGTAATCGTCATAAGTCAGCCGTCCTTCGTTAATCGCTCTTAAAGCAGAACAACCCGAGCAGTCACAACCTTCTGATGCTGTTGCTGCATTTTCTAAAGCGTCTTGCAGCGCTAAGAAATTCGACGCTAAACTCATGGAATTACCCATTGAGATCACTTGCGTTTGTCCATCATTTTCTGGACTGGTAAAAGCTAATAACAAACCGCCTTTGGTATGTTCGACTAGATTCTGAAGCTGATCAATATGGAAGTTGATCATTTCGATATTTTCTTTCATGTGTTACACTCTCCTTGTAGTTAGTTATGTTTTGGGTCTATCTCGGTGGCAGCCGAGGTGGGCTTTTTTTGTTTATCATCTCCTAAAAAGCAGACAATTCTAGTTGCAACGATTAAGCAAGCAGTGGCTACAAAGTGATCACGACCGACATACACTAAGAAAACAGAGATAGCAGCAATTAGAATATTTTCGATTAATTTAATCATTTGCTTCCCCCTTTTTGATGATTGCCCTTTAGTTTTATTTCGTTTGTTTCAAAAGAAAAAGTAACGCTAATTGCACATCCAGCTTGTCTTGATAAGCTATTCGCGATTACTTGATAAGCTCTAACTAATGCCTCTGAACTAGGAGAGTATGAAAATTGAACTGTGTCTTTGGACGTTGGCATTTAAAACTCCCCCTTTTTCAAAGTATCTCTAAAAGCGATAGTGTCACCAAAAAAAATTCCGTTTAGTGGATACTTATATAGTTCTGAAAAAACAAACATATATTTCGCTGGCATATCGGATGAGTCTTTTTCCCAACGCATTATCGTTTCACGAGTTACGCCCACTGCTTCTGCTACTTCTTGTTGAGTCCACTTCATTCTCGTTCTTAGTGCACTTAAGGTCATCATTTGCTCTTTAGGCATTTGTTTTACCTCCTTTCGATGACTCAATATTATATCGCTTTAAGCGATATGTCAACACTTTAAGCGATAAAGAACACACAAAAAGAGAAAAAAATATCGCTTTAGGCTATGCAAACATCGCTTTAAGTGATATACTATTTTCAAGTTATTTAGTAGAAGGAGATTGTTAGAATGGTGGATGATTTAAAAGAAATTTTCTCAAATAATTTACAACGCTTGAGACATTTAAAAAACATCAGTATGACTGAATTAGCTGAAGCAATCGGTGTATCCCAGTCAACTATTTCCGATTGGGAAAATGGTAAAAAGATGCCCAGATCTGGATCGATTCAAAAAATTGCTGATTATTTCGGCGTTCCAAAAACTGAATTACTTATAGATGATGAATTTCCATTACCTAAGAATATAATTTCGACTGGTGAGTTTATTAACATACCCATTCTGGGAACTATAAGTTGTGGGGAACCTATTTTAGCTGCTGAAAATATCGAAGGAGTTCGTAAAGAATCTGTAGAAGGATTACCTAACGGAGAGTTGTTTTATTTAATAACTAAAGGTGATTCAATGGTTCCAACTATCCCTGAATACAGTTTTGTACTTATCAAAAGACAGCCAGAAGTTGAAGATGGAGAAATCGCTGCGGTAATTGTTAATGGAGATGATGAGGCGACTTTAAAAAGAGTGAAACATCAAAATGGATTAGTAATGCTTTTAGCAGATAATTCTAGGTATGCGCCAATAATTATTACACCAGACACTCCAGCAAGAATTTTAGGAAAAGCAATAAAGGTTAGTTTTGATTTATAAAAAAAACACAGCTACTCTCCCCGACCAAAGTTTGAATAGCTGTGTTTGAAATTATGAAACCTGGGTATAGGTTTCTTTCCTGTACCCTATTATATCAATAATAGGAGCTGATAACAATGCAACGAGTCGCATTATACATTCGTGTATCTAGTGACCAACAAGCTAAATTTGGAGATAGTTTACGAGAGCAAGAAGATACTTTAAACGAATATGTAAAATCTCAAAATAATATGATAGTCCATTCAACATATATCGACGATGGAATATCAGGTCAAAAATTAGATCGGGATGAATTTACTAGATTAATGAAAGATATCAAAAATCAGAAAATCGATCTTATAATTTTCACCAAATTAGATCGCTGGTTCCGCTCGTTAAAGCATTATTTAAACACACAAGATATTTTAGAAAAGAATAACGTACACTGGATAGCTGTATCTCAGCCTTATTACGACACTACTACCGCTTATGGCCGAACCTTCATTAATCAAGTAATGTCCTTTGCAGAGCTTGAAGCTCAGATGACTTCCGAACGAATGAAATCAGTTTTCGCTAACAAAGTCAAAATGGGCGAAGCGATTACAGGGTCGACCCCTTTTGGCTACTCAATTAAAGACAAGCATCTAGTTTTAAATGATGAGGCCCCAATTGCTATAGATATTTTCAATCATTACAATGAAACTGGAAATTTAACGGGTACTACAAAATATATATTGCAAACATATGGGATGAGCCGAACTGCTCAAGGATTGCGAAGAATGTTGCAAAACAAAAAATATACCGGAAAGTATAGAGGTAATAATAATTATTGTGAACGTCTCGTTAGTGACGAACTTTTTGAATCAGTCAATCGTCAAATAAAAATGAACATAAAAGAATATTCAAAACGAAACGACTATATATTTTCGGGATTATTAAAATGCGGAGACTGTGGCAAAAGAATGAATTCTGGAATGAAAAAATATTACTCTGCACGAAGAAAAGATGGAACAAAAAAAGCATATCCTCCAGTGCCCGTTTACACTTGCAGATATGCTTACTACGCTAAAACTTGTGGTAACAAGAAGCTCATAAAAGAGCATTTATTGGAAAAGTACTTGCTGGAAAACATTACAGAATTATCAGAAACTTACCTAAAAGAAATAGAAAAAAGAGATTTAGAAATTGTAGATAATTCAAAACAAATAGAGTTCTTGAATAAAAAAGTCAATCGACTCAAAGAAGCGTATCTTAATAGTGTAATTACTCTAGAAGAATTCAAAGCTGATAAATCGATAATTACTAATCAATTGAATGACTTGTCTCATCCAGAACGTGAAAATCACACTCATAGTATTGACGCTCTGAAAGGATTTTTGAAACTGAATCTCACAGATTATTACGCCAACATGACTACAGTAGAAAAACGACAGCTGTGGCGTTCAATAATTAAAACAATCACCTTTGATAACGAACGAAATATACATGTTGAATTCTTATAATGCGGCGGATGGGACTCGAACCCACACGGGATTTCTCCCACATGACCCTCAATCATGATTGTCTACCAATTCCAACACCGCCGCCTATTTACTTACCTACTAATTGATACTCTCCTGTCTGCCATTCCACCACCACCGCAAAACCTTTTTAATCATAGCTAGCTACTCAAAAAAAGTCAATAGTCTAAACAATCGTCGTATCGTACACGTAGGTGATATCTCCTTTTAAGCCAGCGATTCCACGGAAAAACTTCTT
>WPCI01065470.1_pt1 | contig 77759 bp, 67 predicted proteins | sample 5399871 | NCBI WGS metagenome assembly WPCI01 (sample SAMN12869469, study PRJNA574797) | sludge metagenome | isolation source: wastewater treatment of pH7 | place: China:Beijing | collected 2019-05-20 | reverse complement strand
CCTGGGCACTAAACAATTTTTTTTTGTCTACACCGCGGCCGGTGCCACAAACCTATGGGGGTTCCCCCCACGGCCCTAGTTTTGCGGTCACCCGCCACCTGCTCCGAGTCTCTCGTCCTCACCCACTCTCGCGGTTCCATGCAAGCAATGAGCGCTCCGGAAGGACAAAGGATGAACCCGGCGGTGACGTATTCTCCTTCACACCATCTCTTTCACATCGGGCTCGGCTGTCCGAGCCTCGCTCCAGTTTGCGCGGGACGAATCGATCGCCGGGCCCACCAACAGAGCCGCAACCGTGTACATTCCGATCACCAGATAGAAGCTCCACGCGAATGATCCAGTCAAATCGGCAATTCGTCCGTAGATGACAAAGGAGATTGACGTGGCCAAGAATATGATCGTGGAAACCCATGAGTAGATGGTGGCGTAACTTCTCATGCCGAAAGCGTGCCTGACCAGAAGTGGCACCACAACCGTCAGTGAGGCATATCCGAAACCGTAGATCGCCATACCGGTATAGAACATCCATACCGCGTCGTGCGCCAGATACACCAACAGCACTCCAAGTGCACCCGCGCCTTGCGAGAACTGGGCTGCTCTCCTGATCCCGATGCGGTCAGATACCCATCCAAGAAACAGCTTGCCCACGATTCCTCCCACCATGACGATCGACACCGCAACCGCGCCCGCGTTGGCTCCCAGCGGCCCTTGAGCCGCATAGACCGGGATTTGCTGGAAGAAGGCAGTCGTCATCACAATGAAGGCCGTAATGAGCATGATCAGGTACAAGCCCGGCCCATGCAGGGCCTGAACAGGACCTGCACCGGTCTTGGCGGGCACCACCGATTCCACCACGGAATCCGTACTGAGGCGCTCTTGCGTCACATGATCGTCTGCGGTCTCCTCGTCGGCACAATCATCGCCTCCCCACGGTGTTGCCCCAACCGATCCCGGATCGTTGCGAAGAAAAACAACGGACAGAAGAACCGAGAGCACCGTTGCGATCCCGCACAACCAGAGCCGCGCCGTCTGCCATCCCGCTTCGTTGATGACCTGTTGCGCAACTGGTGTGCACACGGCCGCCGTCAAGGACAAAGTGGCTGAAATGGTTCCCAGTACCTTGCCGGTGTCCTTGGCAAACCAACGGTTCACCAACAAAGGAGCCGCCATGTACATGAAAAAGGCGCAGGTTACTCCATAGATGACTCCGTATAGGTTCCACTGCCACAAATGCGTGGCAAATGCGGTTCCCACGGATGCGACTCCGAATAGCAGCGATGAGAGGGTGAGAACAATACGTGCGTCGTATCTCGCCAGAATACGCCCAGCAAACGGCGTACATATCGCAGCCACCAGCGGCTGGATGGTGCGGTACATCGTCGTGGACGTCTGGTCCCATCCGAACTCGTCCATGACTGGCTGGACGAAAATGCCCGCTGTGTTTCCCATCATTCCGACGGGGACCGAGTAGCATCCGACAATGCCCAAGACTACCAACCAGGGAAGTAGCCGCTGGTGAGAGTGTAATCGATTGTGCACGGACCGGACATGACTGCGTGAAGGCGAGGAACACATGATGGCCAGACCTTACGCAGACTTCACCCAGAGACGGCGGCCTCCCTTGACCACCAGCGGGGACATGACCGCTACGAGCAGGTACAGTACGATCACCAGAATGAACGCGGGGGTAAAGCTACCGGTGGCATCGTAGATGCGTCCATAGGACAGTGCAGCAAGGCCCGAGAAGATGAAGATTCCGGTGGCCACCCAAGAGTACAACTCCGTGTAGTTCTTGGTTCCGAAACCCTCGCGGGCAAGCATCGCCGGCACGACACCGAGCGCTGAGTAGCCCATTCCGAAGACAACCATCCCGATGTAGAACATGGTCACGGCTGATCCTGCGAAGAGAGCCAGGGCAAGACCCGCCGCACCACAGATACCTGCGAGAACTCCAGCGGTTGCCGACCCGAAGCGGTCGGCAATCCAGCCGATGATGAACTTGCCGATGGTACCACCAATCATGATGATCGAGACTGCCATCGCTCCCGCTCCAGCCCCCAAGCTGCCTGTGGCCGCGAAGGATGGGATTTGCTGGAAGAATGCGGCAGTGAAGACCAGAAAGCCTGCAACAAGGATCAGCAGGAAATAGAAGATGGAACGGCGAGCCACGGAGATTTCAGCGCCTTCGGCGACAACCTGAGTTCCCCCATGTGCTGCCACCACGTCGCTCTCGTCTGCACCGTATGGAAGCACACCCATGGATTCGGGACTCTTCCGCACGAAAAGCAAGGTGAGAACTACCGGCACGACTGTGATTATCACGCCGAAGATCATCCGGGTCTGCTGCCATCCCATTGAGGAAATCATGGACTGCCCCACAGGGGCGCAGATGGCGGCGATAATGGACAGCGTGGCGCCCGCTATACCCAGAGACTTGCCGGCACCCTTCTTGAACCACAGATTCAGGAGCGTCGGAACAGCAAGGAACATGAAGAATGAACACGAAATGCCATAGATGACCCCGTATGTGTGCCAGATCCAGGGCTGGGTGCCGTAGGCAGTCCAGATGGTCGACAAACCGTATGCCAGTCCCGCGAGCGAGAGTACGATACGCGGGTCGTACCTGCGCAAGATCTTACCGGCAAGGGGGGTGCACAACGCCGCCACCCAAGGCTGGATCGTCATGTAGAGAGTTGCTGTGGTTCGGTCCCAGCCGAATTCGTCCATGACGGGCGTGACGAAAATACCTGAGGTATTGCCGACCACTCCCACGGGGATGGCATAGAAACCAATACACCCCAGGAGAATGAGCCAGGCGTAGTTCGAGCCCAGCCGTGTTTTTGCTTCCATTGCGCGATTCCTTTCACGCGTACTTCGGTGCGGACGACGTCGACGTCGACGTCGACCACACCTTTCGTCTTCTGTTCGGTGGGCGCTCTCCCGATTGAAGAGGCCCTTGGTGGTGAGTGCACTCATTGTGGAGCGATGGGATTTTGGGTTGGCTGTCGCTTACCGGTGGGCCCCCTTCTCTGTAAGAAGACAGGCCATGACATGCTCATCCCGATGCTGGATGGCTGTGGTTTTGCCGCTTCTCAGGAAATCCAAGTCGCGGTCAGAATGGGATCTTGGCTACCTGTTTTCTCGCAGCACTCCCGCTTCATAAAGGTCCGCGATTTCATTCTCGCTGTAGCCGTGCTGGGCCATGACTTCTCTGGTGTCGAAATCGTAGGGAGCTCCCCCGCGAACGATTCGGGAAGGGTTGTTCTTGAAACGGGGCACCGGTGCAGCTCCTTTGATGGTCTCCCCGGTGGCCACATCCTCCCACTCCTCGAATACTCCGCGCTCAAGATAGTGGGAGTTTGTCTGCATGCGTTCGTAGGTCATGATCGGGCTGCAGGCCACTCCCAACTCGATCATCTTGTCCTCGACTTCCTCCATTGTGTTTGCGGCGCAATAGGCCTGCAGTTTCTCGTTGAACTTGCGTGCGCGTTCCGGCTTGTCGCGCGTGATGGACTGGATGACGCCGTCGAAATCCGGGTCGCCGGTGAGCCCGAAGAACTCGATCAGGTTGCGGATGGGCTTGGCTCCTCCCACAGCGATGAAGATCCACCCGTCCTTGCACTGCTCGGTACCGTTGCAGGCTCCGACTGCATCGAGGTTCCCCATGCGCGGCGACTGGACACCCTTGTTCAGCCCATCGGTCAGGTAGGAGGCCTGAACACGAACCAGAGCTTCGAACTGGGCAACGTCAACGGAGTCGCCTCTTCCGGTTTCTCGGGCCCGTATCACGCCGGCCAGCGCTGCCCAGGCGCCGAAGAGTCCTGCCATGAAGTCACCCATGTAGGGCTTGGGAATGTAGGGCGGCAGCGGGTCCGGGAAGCCGTTGAGGGCCGCGTATCCGGAGAACGAAATGCCGATCGAATCGTAAGAAGCACGGCGCAGGTAACTTGGGTCTCCGGTGAGTCCAAACCCGGACACGTGAACGATCACCAGTTTCGGGTTGACCTCCCACAGAACATCATCCGTGAGTCCCCATTTTTCCCACGTGCCTCCGCGCGATGACTCAACGAGGATGTCCGCGTCCTTGATCAGCCGGAAGAGCACCTCTCGTCCCTCCGGGCTGGGAATGTTCAGCGTCATTGCCTTCTGGTTGCGGCGATCCATGGACCACGCCTGCGGCCAGAGCCGGAACATGTCGCTGACAACCGGGCTCTCCACCTGGATGACGTCCGCTCCCTGCTCCGCGAACAGTTCACAGATGAACGGACCCGCAACCACGGAGGCTGCGTTGATGACTTTGAGATTCTGAAGGTTTCCAAATTTTTCTACTGACGGGTACATTATTGTTCCCCTCTCCTAGTGAGTGGTCTCGAAGTAGTGGCGCGCGGAGAGCTCTCCTCGCTCATACATCGCGGCGATCTGGGACCGTGTGAGGCCGAGTTCGCCGAGGATGCGCTCGTTGTCCTGACCGATGGTGGGGGCCCCACGCCAGACACGGCCCGGGTTCTTCTTGAGTTCGGGTACCACCTTGACGCCCTGAACCTCGGTGGCATCGTCCGCACCCATCCAGCTGGTGAAGACACCGCGGGCCCGATACTGGGGGTTGTTTCTCGCCTGCTCGTAATCCATGAGTCGAGAACAAGGCACTCCGAGCTGGGCCAACTCCTCTTCGACCTGTGCGGCAGTGCGCGTCGCAAGATACGTGGCAAACTTGGCTTCCACCAGATCGGCCTCAGGAGTATCCACCGGCACGAACGTCATTCCTTCCGGGAATTGATCGGTACCGTATTCGACGCCGAGTACACCCAGGGTCTTCTTGACGGCCCCTGGCCCGAGCATGAGGAGGTAGATCTCTTCGCCATCGGAGGCCGTATAGGTCCCGTACAGGGCGCAAATGCGTGAGTGTTTTCCTTCCTTGACGTAGTCGAGGCCATAGCGCAGGTAGTCGTGGGGGTAGTTGGCCTGAAGGCGGATCATCGTCTCGAACTGGGCCACGTCGATGCTTTCGCCCACCCCGGTCTTGACCCGCCGTAGGAGTGCGGCATTCGCCATCCCGAAGGCATAGAAAGCGGCGGCGTAGTCCGCCGGGAAGGGCATGGCCGGGGCGGAGGGTTGGTCCGGCAATCCGTTCATCCGCATGGCGCAACCGAATGCCTGGGCAATGGGATCATAGCTCCCTCGAGACACGTAATCGGGATCACCCGTTTGGCCGAATCCGGAAATGTGGACGACGACGAGGCCCGGGTTGCGTTCCCACAAAGCTTCGTCCGAAAGTCCGATCTTTTCGAAACGCCCTCCCACCGATGCCTCGATGAGAACATCGGTGCTCTCCATGAGCTTGAGGAAGGCCTCGCGGCCCTCACCCTTCACGTAGTTCATGGACAGGCTGCGCATGTTGCGCCGATCCTGCTGCCAAGAGCCGCTGCGTCGTGCAACCCGCGCCGAATCGACCGCCTTCGGATTCTCGATCCAGATGACTTCGGCCCCGTGCTCCGCATACAGTTCGCCTGCAAAGGGAGCCGCGACAGAGAGCCCCATCATGACCACGCGGTAGCCGGACAGCAATCCGAATTCTGGCATGTCACTCATGATGTGGTTCCCTTGCCATGTCCGAGACCTTCCGGTGGCTGCCGGGCGGGGGTGGCGTGGAGGCCTCTCCTGCAAAGGTCTGAACGATTGTGGCGTAGCGGATGGCCTGCGCACCGTGCACCTGAAGATCCGTATCGAGGTAGTGGCGGCGTCGCACCGCCGTGAGAGCCCAGTCCCGCGCGGTTCCCTTGATCCAGTTGTCGGCGTTTTCCTCACCGCGGACCCACAGGTCACCGTTCGGAAGAGTTATCTCCAGCCGGATCGGCACGGCGGGCATCTCCAACCCGTTGATGCGGTATGCATTGGGCAGCGCCTGCCAGGAGAGGAACAGAGTATGCCGTATCCGCATGGCAACGGCGGGTTCGATTCCCAAAGCGTCACAGATGTCCACGGAATGGGCCCACAGCTCCATGAGGCGCGCGGATACCAGGGATTTGGCAGACATCGGCAGGCCGGGCGCCCAGGCCACGCGATCCTTTGGATTCTTGTCGTAGAAAGCGGCGTCCATGCGGGTTCGCTGCTCTCGCCAGTAGTCCACCGCTTCCCTGCCGCTGAGACGGGAGAAGGCCGTGGGGCGATAGATTTCGTCGTGCCCGAACTCGACATCGGCGACTTCGTTGACTGCGGCATATCCTCCACCCATCATGCGTAATGCCGCGTGATCGAAGGCCGCCACATGAAGGAGTTCTTCCTTGATGGTCCACTCGCAGTTGGCGGACATCGAGTTCCACACCTCTTCGGGCAGGTCCGCCACTATGGTGTCCACGTGGGCCTGCTCGGCCACGAGGTCGCTGACGACTCCCTTCATGTCAGGCTCCCCTCGCGGCTTCCTTCAAGAGGGCGCGGCCCGCGATGTGAATCATGATCTCATCGGTGCCACCCCCGATGCGCTGCACGCGGGCATCCAACCACAGCCGGGAGACTCGGGTGTCCGTGGTGTAGCCGATGCCGCCAAGAATCTGCATGGCGTCGTCAACGACCTCGTTGGTGGCCTGCGCACAATAGAGCTTTGCGAGCGCCGAGTCGATCTGGACCGGTTCCCCTTCATCAAGCTTCCAGGCGGTGCGCATGACGAGATTGCGCATATTTTCGATCTTGAGCTTCATGTAGGTGATCTTTTCCTGGATCAACTGGAAGCTGCCGATCGGGCGGCCGAACTGCATGCGGTCGTTGGCGTACTTGGAGGCATCGGCATAGGCAGCCTCCGCCATTCCCAACAGGCTGGCGGCCATGAGGAGCCGTTCCACTTCGAAGTTGCCCATGAGCTGGAGAAATCCGTTGCCCTCAACGCCAACGATGTCCTTCTCCTCGAGTTCGACATTTTCGATGTAGACCTCGCAGGTGTCCTGCATGTGCCAGCCGATCTTCTTGAGGGGCTCGATCGTCACACCGGGTGAGGCCATTGGCATCCAGAACATGGTGAAGGAGTTCATCTTGCCCACCTCTTCCGTGAGGTCAGCGTTCTTTGCCACGCACAACATGTATTTGCAGATCTTTGCATTGGACATGAATGTCTTGTGGCCGTTGAGATAGATCTTGCCATCACGGCGGGTGTAGCTGGTTTCGATGGCGCTGGAGTCTGATCCGGCTTGGGGCTCGGTGAAGCCAAGGACGAAGCCTGGACGTGCCTCGGCCACCTCCGCCATGCACTCTTCCTTCTGCTGATCATTGCCGAACTCGAGCATGTCGGCGATGGAGAGTGCCTGACCGAAGGCGAAATGGGGACCGCCATGCTTGGTGATCTCCTCGGCCACCAGCATGAGGGTGACCATGTCGACGGGTGTACCGCCGTACTCCTCCGGTACACCGAGTGTTGACAAACCGCTGTCCTGCAATGCCCGCATGAACTCCCACGGATACACACCATTTTCGTAGCATTCCTTCATGTAGGACTCGGGGCAGGATTGCTCCATCACATCCCGCACGCTGTCCAGGATGAGCTGCTGTTCGTCCGTAATTCTGAAATCCACTGATATGTCCTTATCTGACCTTGGTGTTGTGCAGCTGCTGCTCGATGTACTCGCAGTCCGCAATGATCTGTTGCCGGTTGACCTTCCCGGCGGAGTCTCTGCCCAGAGTGGGCAATACGGTCATGCGCGCGGGCTTCTTGAAGCTGGCCAAGCGGGACTTCACCCAGTCCTGTAGAGCGACCAGACCCAAGGATTGTCCTGCGCGCAGCTCAACCGCCGCTGCCACAGCCTCTCCGAAGCACGGATCCGGAATGCCGTAGACCATGCAATCGAGAACGGATGGGTGGCTCTTGATCACCTCCTCCACTTCGGCAATGAAAACGTTCTCTCCCCCGGGTTTGATGATTTCCCGTATGCGTGAGTGCAGGTAGATGTAGCCTTCTTCATCCATTGAAAGCACATCGCCGGTCTTCAACCATCCGTCACGAGTGAAGGCCGCGCGTGTGGCTGACTCCTGCCCGTAGTATCCGGACATCACGGCTTCTGATCGCACCACGCCCTCACCGGGCTGGCCCGGTGGCACTTCGCGTTCGCCAGCATCGATCACTCTCACCTCCACGCACGGCATCGCGACGCCCGCCGAACGAATTCTCCGGTCGTGAGTGTCCAGCATTTCCCTTGTGAGGACGAGGGACGTTCCCAGTCCCGACTCCGTCTGGCCCCAGCCATAGTTGACGATGGCATTGGGAAAGGTCGCGTACATCCGAATGGCCGTGGAGGGGTTCATCCCTCCAGCGGATGTCTGCACCAAACGCAAAGACGAGAGGTCGTACTTTCCTATGTCCGGATGGTCCATCATCCGCACGTACGTCGAGGGAGGAAGCAGCATGAGGTAGCTGACGCGGTGTCGCTCAACCGCGTCCAAGATCCGGGGAGGGTCAAACTTGCGGCACAGTACGGCGGTTCCCGCGAGGCTCAATGTCTGGGTCAACCACGCATGGCCACCGTGATGGTCAATCGGCGATTGGATGAGAACGATCTTGGTCGGGTCCTCGTACAAGTAGTTCGAGGATGCCGTTCCGTACACATTGACCAAATCGGCTCGATGCGTACGCGTCACACCCTTGGGCACTCCGGTTGAGCCACCGGTGAACTGTATACGGGCGATGGCCCGCCGATCTCTGAGCATGGGCACCTCGGGAAGATCCGCCCTCGACAGGATGTGACGCAGCGTCGTATCTCCCGCCTCTTGCCCGATGACCACGCAGTCGTGCCCACAGGTCGCCGCGGCCTCCCGAACGCACTCATACAAGGAGTCGGCGGCGAACACCACTGTGGCACCCGTCGCTCGGAGGAAGAATGCCATCTCCACCCCAACCGAGCGATGGTTGATCGGAACAACGGCCGCACCGAGATATTGAGTCGCATAGAACACGGTGACCAGATCAATGCAGTTGGGCAACACGTAGGCGACCCGATCACCAGGTTTCACGCCAGTCCTGGCCAAATACGATGCCAGTGTGCGTACATCGTGAGCGAGCTGGGCATACGAGAGGGACGCATCGCCGTCGACGACCGCACAACGCTGCGGGAACCGGGCCGCGTGCGCTATGAAGGGTTCCGCGAGGTTGTCGCACGCCAGAACATCGGTCGAATAGTCCATCGCACTCACCGAGCCGGCCGCGCGAAGCGGGAGATGGCTGCCTTTGCCTCGGCGGTCTGAGCGCAGAACGGCGAGGCAGTTGTCTCCGCTTCCAGCATGGCATTGAGCGAGAGGTCCGTTGCACCATTCATGGTTGACTTGACCACCTGAACGGACAGGGCCGGCATCGCCGCCACCTGAGCGGCGAGCTCACGGGTCACCGTTGCCAGCTCGTCCGCTTCGCACACGCGGTTGGCAATGCCGAAGTCGTAGAGATCCTGGCCGGAAAGGCGCTGGTTGGTCCAGAGAATTTCCTTTGCGCGATGCTCCCCAACCAGTTTCGGCAGGAAATCCATCATGCCCATTTCCGGTGCAATCCCAATTGCCACAAAGGCGGGAATGACCTTGGTCTGACGCGCCACGCACACAAGATCGCAGGCCAGCAGCAGACTGAACGCTCCACCAACGGCAAACCCATCGACCTGAGCGATGACAGGCTTCGTCACCTGGCGAATGGCACGAATCGCCTGGATGTAGTGTCGCAGGGTGTTGCGCGTGGACTCGATCGTCACATCCTCGGGGTTGGTCTGACTGAGATCACCACCCGAGGAGAACACCCCACCTTCCCCCTTGAGTATGATGACGCGTACAGCGGGATCGGCTTCAGCATCGAAGAGCAGGTCGCGCAGAGCATCCATCATGGCTGCGTTGATTGCGTTCTTCTTGGCGGGTTGGTTGAGGACTATTTCCCGCAGTCCTCCTCCCAGTTCCGCCGTGTAGACGTTCTGTATCGTTTCCGTGGTGTTGCATGGGCTCTCTGTCATGTCTTTCCCCTCCGGCAATCCGTGTCAGATCTGACAGGCGGCTTGATATCCGGCCTTTGTGGCGTCGGCTATACGAGCAGGGTTCTTGGCGTCTCCAACTGCGAAGACCACGCGTCCCTGCGACTTGAGCGCATCGTAGAGTGCCAAGTTCTGCTGGAAGCCAAGAGTCACCGCCACGGTGTCCGCCGGTATCGTCAGTTCCCGGTCGCCTGAGGGATCGGACTGGATCGCCTTGACGCCCTTGTTGTCAATGGCAACCACTCGAGTGCTGGGGTAAGTATCAACGTTGTCGGCCTTCTTGAAACCGCTGGTCAGATGGAAGCGATCCGAAGAACCCACGTCGTAGCCTATCTTCTTGCCGGACTCGATGATTGAGGTATGGCGCTTGGTCTGTTGAGTGAGCTCAGTCAGCTCACAGCCCGGCAACCCGCCGCCGATCACAGCCAACTTGCTGCGCAGGGGCCACGGACTGTACTTGGAGAAGAACCGCGCGAATGTGGGTGTGTAGTAGAAGCGAAGGAAGATTGATCCTCCAAACCACATGACCTTGTTGAAGAGTCCCTTCTTCCCCTTGGGCATGCGTCCATTGAGCATCTCGAGGAAGTCGTGTGAGAGAACGACGTTCTTCGAATCCGCGCCCGGAACATCGATACCGATGGGCTCGCCGCCCACCGCGACGATGACCGCATCCGGATTCTCTCTCGCCACCAGTTCGGGGGTGACGGGAGTCTTCAGAACCACTTTGATCTGTGGCGTCTTCGCCAGCTTGACTTTGTAATGGGTGAGCAACCGCTCATGCATTGGGCTGAAGATTGAACTCATCTTGACTGAACCACCGATTCGCGGTCCGGCTTCGTAGACGGTGACGCGATGACCGCGCTCGGCTGCCGCAAATGCCGCAGAGAGCCCACCGGGTCCCGATCCTGCGACGAGGACCTCTTTGGGGCGGTCTGCACGAGTGAGGTCGAGGGTGTCCAACTCCGGTCCGAGTCGCGGATTCATTCCGCAGACATTCAAAGGGAGTTCCTTGCCAACGACGTCGTCGAGACAGCGGTTGCAGCAGATGCACATCGCAATGTCCTCGGGCCGGTCTTCCATCACCTTGCGGGGAAAATCAGGGTCTGCAATCGAGTAGCGCAGTCCGCCAATGACGTCAGCCTTGCCTTCCTGAAGAATCTTCTCCATGACGAAAGGATCGGTTTCACGGTACGCCGTGATCACAGGCTTGGTGGCGACCGTTTTGATCTTCTCGGAGATCCAGGACCAGTGTCCATCCTCCACATGCTTGGTGGTGAGTGGAATGGAAGTCTCATGCCATCCGACGGCCAGATCGTGCAAATCGATGCCCGCTGCCTCCAGATACGGAACGACTTGGAGAGATTCCTCAATCCCGTGGCCTTCGTGCTCTGGGCCCTTGACATATTCGACCGGGGACCAGCGGCACATGATGAAGAAGTCTGGTCCCACTGCCTCTCGGATGCCCTCAATGACCTCTACCGTCAGCCGGACCCGGTTCTCCAAGCATCCACCGTATTCATCAGTCCGGTTGTTCGTTGCCGGAGAAAGGAACCGGCTGAGAATCCCGCCGACTCCCGCCATGACCTCGACGCCGTCCCAGCCGGCGTCCTTGATCACCTTGGCGCAGTTGATGAAGTGCTGCTTGAAGAGTTCTATGTGTTCCTTTTCCATACGGCGGAAACCGCCCATGAATTTGAGAACCGCAATATCGGAAGGCCCCCATGGGCGTTCGTCCTCATCGACCGTGGTCTTCCAGTCATGGACGAAATAGGGCTGAGCAACCAACAAGCCGTCATGGCGGTGAACCACTTCTGCCATGGTGCCCAAGTGTTCCACGCATTCTGGTCCGTATGCGCTCGGCATCGGAGACAGACCTGGATGCTCGGGTGTGCGTTGCAGAGGGCCGACTGTTTGAACGATGAGGGCTGTATTGCCCCGAGCCCGCTGCTCCAAGTAGTTGAGGAAGCGCTGCGTGGGGCGTTGTTCCTCATCGGTGTATCCAGCCCCCGGGGACATGGAGGTGGTGATCATCCGATTCTTGAGGATAAGGTTCCCCGCCTTGATTGGTGAGGAAAGCATGGGAAACTGCGTGCTCAATTCGGAACCTCTCGTTCACTGAAAAGCTGTGGTGTCATGTGGTGGAAGTTGCTGGCACACGCCAGGTGCCCGGACACTCCATTTGTGTGAATCCGACCGCGCACACTTGCGTGCAAGTGCTGATCACCTAGAGCAAAACACCCGATCACGGGCCTATTTGCTCGTACTGTCCGACAGTAACCAGCGCCACATCCATTATTGGGGACGAAAACCGTCCCTAATTAGGCCCTCGGTCCTTACTTTCTTTCCGACAACATGAAAATACGTGCAATATTTGTGCTGTAATCTGGGACAGTGCCCCGCATCTTGCCAGTATCGGCAGTAGCTGAAGACCTTACCTAGGAGTCTGATCCACCCCGCATGCCTGCATCACGAACTCTTGAACCTCGGCCAGTTGGGCGGCGCCCCGAAGCAGATCTGGAAGAACGAGTGTATGTGGCGGCACTGGAGATCTACGGCGAACTGGGGTGGGCAGCAACCAACCTGACAAAAATTGCCGCACACGGAGGTATCGGGAAGTCCACTCTCTACAAGAACTGGGGTACCAAGGAGCGACTCCTCTCCGCAGCGTTCACGGCAGTGCTCGACCGTAAGATGCCCGACCATCGCCAAACCGTGCGCGAGTGGTTCGTCAATGATGGCTTGTTCCGGCTAGAGACATATCTTGGCCCACACCGCAAAGCCGTCCTACGGCTGGCACTCGAATTCACGACGAACCCTGAAGAAAATCTGCAGGCGCTACGCCAAAATCTCTACATCATGCCTCTGCAGCAGGCACTCGACGCGCTGAGGAACATGCGTAGCCAAGGACTGATTCCCTCGGACACCTCAATTCTCAGGATGGCGGACGCCATCGAGGGTTCCATCTACAATCGCGCCATGTGGGTTCCCGAGGAACAAGCAACCAAGGTGTTGCAAAATGCACTCAACTACGTCCAAGCCGTCGTCGACGAACAGCTCGGGTTGGCTAGAGTTCCACCCGATCTCATGCTGGAACTCTAGCCAAAAGCCCAAGTTTGCTCCCGAGGGACAACCCTATCCCTCTCGAAACATGATACCCATCGACCCCTCGGGATAGTGCCACGTCAATGCACCCGGGGCAGCCACTGCCAGGCAGGTGCCGCACTCCAAGCATGCCGCGTACTCGACGGATATGGTTCCGTCCGGTTCTTCAGCGTAGACGTGAGCGGGACACACCTTGACCAGCAATTTGCCTGTTCCTGTTGCCCTTGCAATCTCCTGATTCACTTCGATGTGGGAATTTCCCTCGTCAACCTCGTAGACGTTCTTGGCCAAACGGTCCGGAACACTTCCACATGCGGATGCCATGTCACAACGCCCTTACTGCCTGTAGTCCGATTCTGGCGAGCCTGCGAATCCTGAGGCCCGATTCCCGCAGCGCTACCTTCACTGTGGACACCAGACGTCTGCGCGGCGAGAGGTCAAGGTTGTACACGCCGTGGAGAACGTCAGCGGCAAGCTCTCCGAGAGCCCCATACATCTCCTCGTTCTCGAGAAAGTCAGGTGCCTTGGCAAAGGTCTCCATATCCTTCCCGACGAAGGATTCCTTGTATTCCTTGACGTAGCGCTCCAACGTTTCCTGAGATAGGTCTTCGGCGTCAATCGCCGCCTCGATCGCCGTTGCGGCCGCTTGAGCCGAGCCTGCCGCCAGATCCATACCGCGTACCGTGAAACCGGTGTTCAGGGTGAAACCAGCGGCATCTCCGATGACGACCAATCCCGGGCGCACCAGATCGTGTTGCATCCGTTGCCCTCCCTCGGCCACCAGATGGCACCCGTATTCGAGCAGCTCGCCTCCCTCAAGGAAGGGAGCGATTGCCGGGTGAGCGAGGAAATGATCGTGCAGCTGCGACGAGGACTTGCCCTTCGCCGCGAGATCATCAAGACGTGCAACGATGCCTATCGAAATGGAATCACCGTTGGTGTACATGAATCCTCCACCTGCCACACCCTCGGTACAGTCGCCAACCACGGCGTACGCTGCACCTTCGTCATCGCGCAGGTTGAAGCGGTCGCGGATGCGCTCCTCACCGATACGAATCACGGATTTCACGCCAATGGCGAGGTTCTCCATGGGCTCCTTGTCCCGGATGCCCTCATCCCGGGAAATGAAAGAGTTCACCCCGTCCGCAGCAACCACCACACGCGCACGCAGCTCATCCTCCCCGGCCCGGATGCCAACATACTGGTCGCCATCGCGGACCAGCCCTTCAACCTTGATTCCCGGCATGACCGTGACGCCTGCCTGCTCACACTGTTCGGCGAGCCACGGGTCAAACTTCGCACGCAACACCGTCACGGCATTGACAGGTTCGGCCAATCGGGCATCCCAGTAGTCAATGTTGACGAAGGACGTCGCGTTGAGGAAGCTGAGGCAGTTGCGCGTAATGCGCCTCTCCACCGGTGCCTCCTCAAGGAAGTGGGGGAAAATCTCCTGCATCACCCGGCAGTAGAAGACTCCCCCGGACAGGTTCTTCGAACCCGGTTCAGTACCCCGTTCCACGAGGAGTACCTCGCGGCCACCGCGAGCCAGAAGATAGGCGCACACCGCTCCGGCTACGCCCGAGCCAACAACAATGACATCAAAATCGTAATCGTTTTGTTCTGTGTGAGACATCGAACTTGGCTACTTCAGTTCGTCCGTCAACACGGGCAGCGCGGTGTACAGATCGCCGACCACTCCGTAGTCCGCTTCATCGAAGATGGGCGCTCCGGGATCATTGTTGATGGCGACGACGACGCGAGAATCTCTCATTCCGGCGGTATGCTGGATCTGGCCGGAGACCCCGACCGCCACGTAGAGTTCCGGCGCGACGTTCTGCCCCGAGACACCGACGTACCGATCGCGCGCAAGCCAACCAGTTCCTTCAGCCAGCGGGCGGGAGCAGCCGATTTCTGCATTCAGAGCCCCTGCCAGATGACTGGCCAGCGAGAGGTCCTCCTGCGCCTTGAAGCCGCGCCCAACCGCTACTATGCGTTTGGCAGCACTCAGGTTGACCGGCGCGACATCGTCCCTCGACACTGAGAGGAGCGAGGCATCGTAGGGCTGCCCGCCCGCAACAGTCTCTGTTGTGGGCGCATCGGCTTCGCAGGTGGCTCCACCGTCGATGAGCACAACCACCGGCGAGCTGAACGCGATGTCTTCACGCGAGATACCTCCAAAACGGGCAAGCTCTGCCTGACCGTCACCGATGTACTTGACTCCCGTGAGGAGCGGGGCGAAGACGGCCGCCGCAACTGCACCGGCGAGTACTCGCTCCACCGGGCGATCGGCGGCGAGTACAACGTCTCCATCGCCCAAGGTCACTGCGGCGACGACCGCTGGTGCCAAAGCCTCCGGAGGCACGCCATCGGGAAGGGGAACGTTGATCACTCGATCAACGTTCCCGACTCGGACGTCTCCGACGGTGATGGCGGTCACCGTTCCTCCCACATTTCGTCCCACTTCAATGAGAGCGGCAATGCGATTGTCTGCAGCGATGATCCATGAATTTGTCATTTTTTCTCTCCTTCTCAGAGCACACCGTCGGCACGAAGCGCAGCAACCAGTTGGGTGGCAGCGTCATCGCCCTTGAAGATCTGATTCTTGCGAGCAGTTGGTTCGGGCTTCGCGCGCCCTGTCACGTCCACCCCGATCTCCTTCGTCTCAATGTCCGCGAGGCCAAGAATCTCCACGGGCTTCTTTCCCGCCGCGAGGATTTCCTTCATGGTGGGAACCTTGGCCGTCACCGCATCGGACGTAGCCGCGATGACAACAGGACAAGACACATGGATGGTGCGCGTCTCACCGGAAATGATCTGGGTCAAGGTGTAGCCATCATCCGTCTTCGAGACGCCGTTGACCTCTTGAAAACAGGGCCATCCGAGAAACCCCGCCACAAGCGCTGACATCATTCGCGCGCCTTCATCGATGGAGGAATCGCCGGTGATGAGCATGTCCACATCATCGATTCGTTCCATGAGCCGAGCCAGCGCGTCAGCAACTCGGGTGTGGTTCCACGATCCCACGGCATCGTCGGCGAGAACGAGACCACGATCCAGTCCCCGTGACATCACTGCCTTCTTCGCCATGGACGAGGCACCCACGGAAGTGGTGACACTGACGCCGACGATCTCCATGGGAACAGAATCGGCCACGTCGCGCGCGAGCTGGATCGCCACCGGATCGTATTCGCTTATCCCCGCCTTGGCTCGGGACCAATCGATGGTCCCATCCGCTCCAACTGTGGCATCCTGGGGATTTGCCGCGTATTTGTATGCAACAACAATGGTCATGAGGGTATTCACTTTCCTCGAAAACCGTGGGCACGAGCACGAGCACGTAGCAGTGGAGACGTGGATATGTGGGCGTCTTGGCACCCAGAACTGTCGCATGGCAGTTGGTGATGAGGAATCAACCTGTTGCCAGCGGGCAGAAAACAACTGGGGAGGGCACAAGACGACGGAACCGGGGTCTGCAAGCCAGTGATTTTGGCGCGGCTGTACTACTCGCGTTGCCCACGTATAGGGCAATGGATGGAATCAACTGGTGGCGCACCGTCCCACGGGGTGTGTGTTGACACATGTGAATCCCGGACAGTTGACCCACTGGCGCCCACCAGTGAACATTGTGCCCGATCATCCAGCCATGAACACGGACTGAAGTCTCAGTCCCACGTGTGAAAGCCGTGGTAAGTGAGTGCCAGGCTATGCCAGCTTCGTCAACTCCACTTTCACGGAGAGCTCCGAGCCGCCCTTCCCGGCGTACACGCCTCGCAGCGGCGCCACATCCGAATAGTCACGGCCGTGGGCAATGTAGACGTGTCTGTCGCCGATCTCGATGAGATTGGTGGGATCGTATCCGCGCCATTGCCCTGCGTACCATTCAACCCAGGCGTGGGATTCGCCAACCACAGCCTGCCCAATGGGAGCGTCTTGCTCCGGATGCAGGTAACCCGAGACGTAGCGCGCAGGAATTCCGGCCTCACGGAGTACACCCAATGACACGTGAGCGATGTCCTGGCACACTCCCGATCGGGCGGCCCATGCCTCTCGTGCCGTCGAGTTCACTCCGGTTACTCCTCGCCGGTACTCCATTGCCTCACCCACCTGTCGGCAGATGGCACGAGCAGTGACATCGACATCGTCGCCCGCATCCCTGGCGCGCACGGCCAACAGCGTCATATCCTCATCCGGCTCCGTGGCGCTCGTCTGCCCCAGGGCATCAGTGAGCTCCACTGAAATCGGAAGTCTTTGCGCCAGCCTCGTCCACGAGAACTCCACCGGTCTGGGTGGGTTGGGACGTACGTCTATCAGGCTGGTGGCTGTCACGCGAAGTTCGTCGTGTGGGGTCAAGACCTCGAACGTGGAGACGAGCGAACCCCAGAAGTCCTCGTATGTGTGTTGAGCGGCCCCCGGTGAGACATCTAGATTTGCCTGCATGACGAACTGGCCATCTCGAGTGCGCGGCAGCATTCGAACCTCGTTGTAGGACGCCGTCGCCTCTTCGCCATACTTCAGTTCCGTCACATGCACTATCTTGATGCGGCTCATATCTTCTCCCCAATCCACACCGGCATGGCGATCGACGGGAAATAGCGTTCCCGAATGGCATCGCTGGCCATGGAGACGGCAACCTGTACGTTCTCCATGCTCTCCGAGAGACGCTCGAGCGTCGAGGCAATGGGGTGATATTCCAGTTCCGAGCGGATCCTTCCCAGCACCTGATGGGCCGGGCTCGGGATGCCCAATCCACCCACGGGATCAATTCCACGCAGACACTCCTCCGCAGTCAGGACGCTGGCCAGCACCGAACGCGGAAACAGCCTGTCCACCAGCAGGAACTCCACGGCGCTGTTAGCGGTGGGCGCTGTGCGTTGGCTGCGCAGATGCGCCTCGTAGGCGCCACATGAGCGCAGCAGGGTCGTCCAGCTCGGGCCGCCAGCCTCAGTCAGGGAACGGGTCGCCAGGAGTCGCGCGGTCATATCTGCCCGTTCGAGCGCCCTTCCGAGAGAAAAGAACTGCCAGGCCTCGTCCCGGCTCATGGATGATTCCACCACTCCGAATGCCAGCGCTGACCTGTCCCTCACCCAGCTGAAGAAAAGGTGAGTCTTGTCCATGGGCACCCGCACCGGCATGCGGGCGTTGGTTTCGTTCAACGTCTCCCACAGGTCGGTTGAGATGATCTCGCGAGCGCGCCTGGCATTTTCCCTCGCGGCGGAGACCGAATGCGCGATCGACGCCGGATTCTCGTGGTCCAATCCGAGCTGACGTACCACCTCTCCACGTGAGACTTCCTTGTCCGGCGTGGAGGTTCCCATGACGGCCAGCAATGCCCGGCAGGCCGTCTCCTCGTCCACCCATGGATCCTCCAGAAGGAGCTGGAGGTGAACATCCAGAATTCGTGCGGTTCCTCCCCCTCTCTCGACGTATCGGCCAATCCAGAACAATGCCTCGGCAATTCGGCTGAGCATCGTGCCTCTCAATCCTGCTGCTGTTGCTGTTGCTGTTGCTGCTGCTGTTGCTGTTGCTGCTGGTGATGCCGTGCATCGATGTCCTCGTCCGCGGGCGAGGTGTGCAGCGGCGTGTAGTGGTCGCGCTCGGTGGCCCGTCCATTCGCGCCTCTGATGCCGAAACCTCCCTGAGCAGCCGCCAGTGCATACTCGCTACTCGTGAGAACCCCATTCGACGGGCCGCCGGTGCCCGGGAAACGTGGCCGCCTCTGGGGAGAGTCATCAAGTACCCAGGTGTCCTTCGATCCCCCGCCCTGGCTGGAATTGACCACGAGCTGTCCCTCGGGCAGGGCGACACGGGTCAGGCCCCCGGGCAACACCCAGACATCCTCACCGTCGTTCACCGCGAACGGACGCAGATCGGCATGTCGGGGACGAAATCCATCCTCAACCAACGTGGGAATCGTGGAGAGTTGGACCACCGGTTGCGCGATCCATCCACGTGGATCCGCCAGCAACGTGTCGCGCAGCTTGTTGAGTTGGGTCCGTGAGGCGTCGGGGCCGACGACGATGCCCTTGCCGCCCGATCCATCCACCGGCTTGACAACGAGTTCATCGAGTCGATCCAGCACCTCGGCACGTGCCTCCGGTTCTTCCAGACGCCAGGTGTCCACGTTGGGCAGGATTGGTTCTTCTCCCAAGTAGTAGCGGATGAGGGAGGGAACGTAGGTGTAGACGAGTTTGTCATCCGCGATGCCATTGCCAACGCCGTTGGCGATGGTCACGTTGCCGAGCCTCGCCGCCAGCATCAGTCCCGGGGCGCCGAGCACGGAGTCCGGCCGGAACTGTTGCGGATCCAGGAACTCGTCGTCGACCCTGCGGTAAATGACATCCACACGGGTCGATCCCTCGGTGGTATGCATCCAGACCCGCCCACCCGAACAGAACAGGTCGCGACCCTCCACCAGTTCGACGCCCATCATTCGCGCCAGCAGGGTGTGCTCGAAATACGCCGAGTTGAAGACGCCCGGGGTCAAAACCACAACGGTTGGATCGGCCACATCCTTGGGTGCCGCGGCGCGCAATGCCTGAAGCAGGTGCGCAGGATAGTCTCCCACAGGCCTCACCGGCATGCTTGTAAAGAGCTCCGGCAACGTCTGGGCCATGACCTGACGGTTGGAGAGTACGTAACTCACGCCGCTGGGTACACGAACGTTGTCCTCCAACACCCGGAAGGCTCCTTGCTCGTCACGGATCACATCGATACCGGCCACATGAATCCGCACGCCGTTGGCTCCCACGATCCCGGCGGTCTGGCGGTGAAAATGCTTCGAGGAACTGATGATGGACGCGGGAATCACACCATCCCTGATCGCTTGCATCGGTCCGTAGACGTCCTCGAGGAAGGCCTCAAGAGCCTTGACACGCTGCGCCACGCCCAACTCGAGGTAGCACCAGTCATCGGCCGGGATCACCCTCGGGACAACATCCAGGGGGAACGGACGTTCCTCTCCAGCAAAGTCGAAGGTGACTCCCTGAGCCAAGTAGGACTTGGCGAGCGCATCGGTACGTGCGCGCAACTCGTCGTCGTCCAACCGGGCCAGAACGGGGTACATGTCGCGATAGGGCTCGCGAACATCATCTCCACCCGGGATTGCTCCGGATGGAAACAATTCGTCCCACGGCTCGTTCTTTCGGCGAGTGTGCACGCTTCGGGTCATATATCCGTTGAACAGCGACTCCATGAGTGAATCGTTGCACCCGTTGGTTTCACAGGCGTTACGGCAACGTATCGCTCAGATGCCGCCGAATCTTTCCGAGGAAACTGGGCAAGGAGGTCGCTCAACACGTCAGGCCCTCGCAGCGCTCGCTTACTGGACACTGGCGGGATTCAGGAGCATCGCACCGACCGGGAGTTCGAATCAAGAAAATGGCTCGACTTTTCCTCACTTCTGTTCGGCGAACTCACCGTTCGAATCAATCACCCTGTCGGCGCGCACCATCTGCGCTTTGATCCGCACGGCATTCGGCTCGTCGACGTCGCGGATCCAGTTGAAGGCCTGCTCGGGAGTCTTCCCGAACCGAACATGGCGTTCCATGAGCCTGTCATGGCGGGTTACATCGCCGGCATCAATGAACCACAGCTCGTCCACAAGAGAGCTCACCTGCCGCCAGGGCTCGGATGGATCGAGTAGGTAGTTGCCCTCGGTGATCACGAGGTCTGCTCCACGAAAAATGGGAAGTGCTCCCGCAATCGGTTGCTCCAGATCCCGCTCGAAGGCCGGTGCGTAGACCACCGGCTCCCTTCCCTCGCGAATCCGACTCAGGGTGTTGACGTAGCCGTGACCATCGAACGTCTCAACAATGCCCTTCTTGTCCAGCAGGCCCAGCCGGGCGAGTTCCACATCGGCCAGATGAAAGCCATCCATCGGCAACCAGGCGACTGAGAGATCCCGTGCCGCGAAGAGCCGAAGAATTGACTCCACCAAGGTGGTCTTGCCCGCGCCCGGCGCACCAGCGATCCCGAGAATGGTGCATCCCGGTTTCGTCACCAGTTGCTCGCATGTCCTTCGCAGCGACACGGCCATTGTTGCGTTCATGAGGGTCAGCTTACCGACCGGTGGCACAGACCGTCGCTCCCATCCCGCCACTACTGCGCATTCAGGAACTCCTCAGGGCTGTCCAGATACTGCTCCGGATCATCCTCGCCCCAAGGTACGACCGTGTCCAGGGATTCAAGCCGGGCGATCCAGCGTGTGCCATGGCCACCACGTGACCCGAACATTCGTATGAACAGCAGCCGATACTACGATCGCGACATGACCTCAGAGAACATCTCCGACACACAGCACGTGGACGGGGCCGTGGCTGAACTGCACAGGAACGGTGGTGCATGTGCTCCACAGCGCTACACACACGGCCACGAGCAGGCGGTACTTGCCTCCCACGCTCAGCGAACCGCTGCCGCCTGCGCGGCGTATCTGCTTCCTCATCTGCGATCCGGCATGCGGCTGCTCGATGTGGGATTCGGCCCGGGAACCATCACACTTGATCTCGCCGAGGCCGTGGCACCCGGTGAAGTCGTGGGAATCGAGAACACCGAGCAACCACTCGTTGCCGCCCGCCAGAACGCGAGGGAGCGCAGCGATGTCCACACCCGTTTCCTCCGGGCGGATGTCATGGAACTGCCTTTCGAGGACAACTCGTTTGATGTGGTACACGCTCATCAGGTACTCCAGCATCTCTCCAACCCGGTGGGAGCCTTGAAGCAGATGGCTCGGGTCTGCAAACCGGGAGGATTGATAGCGGTTCGAGACGCGGACTATGCCTCGATGTCCTGGTATCCCGAGATGCCCGAGCTGGAGCAATGGCGTTCGCTCTACCGCAATGTCGCCCACGCAAATCGGGCCGAGCCGGATGCCGGTCGCCACCTCAGAGCATGGGCCCGGGCCGCCGGGCTCACGGACCTGACAATCACGAGCTCCAACTTCTGTTACGCAAGTGGACCCTCATGTCGTGGCTGGGGCGAGAGTCAGGCCCAACGGGTCACCGGCTCAACCTTCCGAACGCAGGCCGCCCAGCTGGGTGCATCGGACGACGACGTCGCCACCATCGTCCAGGCGTGGCGCACGTGGGGTTCCCACCCCGATGCCTTCTTTCTCATCCCCAACACGGAGATTCTCGCGCGCGTCGGGTGAGGCCGGTGCGGGTGAGGCCGGTGCGGCAGCTTTCTCATCGGACACTCTCTTCACAGGGCTGCTTCCAACTGGTCTCCTCCGCACACACGCCAGCCCAGCATCCACATGGATGGAAGCTAAGCTCGAGGCATGGCCATTCATACCTCATCACAGCACATCCCCGAGCAGCCGAACGCCGGGCACCTGCGCCGCATCTCCATGGAACTCTCCGCTCTGTCCGAAGCCGGAATATGGTATGGCACGGATCAGTTCGACCTCGAGAGATTTCACCGGATCGGGGCCTTGGCACACGAACTCATGAATCTGGTGTCAATTCAACCGCTGCCACCCTACGACCGAACGGTCGCATCCGCGGCCGGGTACTCCACTCCCAAAGTGGACGTGCGCGGGGCCGTATTCGATGGCGACGGCCGCGTGCTTCTTGTGCGGGAGACGTTGGACGCAGGCCGGTGGACCCTGCCGGGCGGATGGTGCGACATTCTGGAATCACCGAAATCAGCGATTGAGCGCGAGGTTCTGGAGGAGGCCGGACTTGCCACGAAAGCAACCCACCTCGCTGCCGTCGTCGACCGGGACAGGTGGCCCCACCAACCACCGATGGATCACCACATCTACAAACTCTTCTTCGTGTGTGAACCGATGACAGGCGTGGATCTCAACTACACGAGCAACGAGACGAGTGGAATCGGATGGTTTGCAGTGGACAATCTGCCCGAGCTCTCGGTATCGCGAGTGCTACCCGATCAGATTGCTCTTCTTCAGGAGCACTGGCGCAATCCCGGCGCTGCCTACTTTGACTAGATGAGCGAGTCCGTGGAGTTCGCCCATCCGTGTGATGGAAACCCGTGGCATTGGTTTGGGTGACGCCAACCGTTCCTTCGTGGCGCATCGATATCACGGGCGCACGCTGTCTCCATCGGCAACGGTGGCGCCGGAAGCGCCGCCAAACCGGTGGACCCGAAACATTACATCTCGCGATAGCGTTTCGCCTGCGCCAGTGCGGCCGAAATTCGTGCTTTGCCCGCCGGAGTACTCGTATAGTGCTCAGTCGCGTACTCCCCCGTGCCCATGTAAGGCCTCACGTAGGCGGGCAGATCACGTTGGAAGCGCCAGCCCTCCGCAAGGGGTCCCGCATCCACGGTGTCGTAGCCGATGCTGTCGAAGAACGCACTCACCGTCCGTTTGGCCTTCACATCGTCTCCGGCGATGGGAAGTGCGGAGCGATCGGGTGCCCCCGCTGGCCGTGCCAGCTTCCTGAGATCCCAGAAGCCAATGTTGTTGAATCCCTTGACCACCTTGGATTCGGGAAGGTGATTCTGAAGCATCTCGCTGGTCGTCGTCTCCTCGGAATCCAGCTCGGCAATGTTGCCGTCTCGCCCGGGGTAGTAGTTGTTGGTGTCGATGACGATCTTTCCACGAAGTGGCTCCACCGGGACGTTGCGGTACTGATTCAACGGAACAGTCACCACGACGATGTCTCCGGGTTCAGCGGCCTCCTCAGGGGTGGCCGCTCGCGCCCGACGCCCCAACTCGGCCATGAGCGACTGCAGCGCTTCGGGACCGCGACGATTCGAAAGGATCACGTCATAGCCAGCGGCAACAGCGAGCCGCGCCACCGTACTTCCAATATTTCCTGCGCCGATCAATCCAATGGTTGCCATGAGAACCCCCTTGTTGTCCGTGGCGAGCAAACTTTGGATCCTGCTTGCACCGCCGCGCAATCCGGTCCCATGAATCCGGACCGTTCACGTTCTTCAATCTTGAACCAGAACCCGGGCTGGCTCAAGACCATTCGTCTTGGCGCGCAAGAATGTAGCCATTGCCGTTGCCAACGTGCCAACCCAGTCACCCGGGAATCTCACGCTCCCGGAGCCGGTTGACACCGAAGCTCGACCCGTTGTCATCCCAGCGACCACCAGGTGGTATCCATGTCAATCAACCAGTGATTGCGTAGCGTCAGGGCTCTCTCGATCGCAGCAGCAACTCCGGCGGTGAACAAGATGGTATTGGCCCAATCCGGAAGGTTGATCGGCGAGGTGAAAGTTCCCACGCGTTGCGCAATCACGTCCCAGCCTGTGACCAGCTCGAGGAGCTGGGGGGCTCCCACCACCAAGCCCGCAAGCAAGATGACAACGGCCACGGCCCCGATCACTCTACTGAGAACCGGAAATTTTCTACCGAACCTCGCTCGCAGTCCCTCCAGGGAGTGTCCGTCCGGCTGGAGCACGAGCTCCGCGCCGTCACGGACGTAGTGCATGCGGGTCAGTCCGAAGAGTGAGGCCTCCACCTCGATCACACCACCCGGAACTTGGAAGGCTGCCGGAAGATTTGAGCGGTGAATTTGCCTGCCATCGCGATACACGGCTACCGGAGCCCGAGGCAACTTCCCGGGCTCGTCCTTGTTCCTTCCACGCCTCTCGTCCTCGTGTTCATGGCTCTTTGACAGGCCGACGAGGTTGCCGATGCCATCTCCCACATCATCCAGAACTTGGCCAAGCGAGTAGTCGGTGACGTCGTCAGCGAAGAAGTTCACCTCCACAGCGTAGGAGTGTTGCATCACCGCAGTGGTGGCATCGTTCTGTGCAAGTGCATTGGGGCGCGGAAGATCCATGTAGAAGAGAGAACGCGTGAAAACCTGCCACAGGCGGTAAGGCTCCAGAGCACTGCCGTCGCCCGGTCTCACCTTCTTCAGCCTACGTTTTCGCCTCCAGTTCATTACTGTCTCCATTCCTCAACATCTGTACTCATCCCACCAAGTCCTGCTGCCGATTTCCACCTCCCCGCACGTACCGCTCCGGGCCGTGCTCCCCACGTAGTAAGATCTCGTAGTGACACGGGGTGCCGCGCGAGCGGCTGAGAGCATACCCGTCGAACCTGATCCAGCTAGTACTGGCGAAGGGATGTCAAGTGTCGCTCAGGCTTGATGTCCCGGGCGGCACGCCCGGGCTTCGCCAACACCACTGAGGTGGGGCGGCATGCGCCCCACCTTCGCCACAACCGAAAGGTACGTGGCCCATGTCGCAGTCCAGCCAACTACTCGACGCCGTGAAGGTGTCCAACCCCCTCATACAGAATCTGACCAACAGCGTCGTCACCAACATGGCCGCCAACGTCCTCCTGGCGCTGGGGGCGGCTCCCGCCATGGTTGACATTGCCGGCGAAGCCGGTCTTTTCGCGCAGGTGGCGGACGGAGTACTCATCAACCTCGGAACGCCAGCTCCTGAGCACCGCGACGCGATGCGGGAAGCAGCTCGGTCCGCCCACGCGGCGAGCACCCCGTGGGTGCTTGATCCTGTCGCGATCGGTGTGCTTCCCGTCCGGACCGCGCTGGCGCACGAGTTGTTGGAGCATCAACCAACGGCAATTCGGGCAAACGCCTCCGAGATCCTCGCACTCGTCGGTGCTGGTGCGGGTGGGCGTGGAGTGGACTCCTCCGACACCATTGGCACCGCCGCACCGGCCGCAGTAGAACTCGCCCGCCGCACGGGCGCCGTTGTCGCGGTGTCCGGACCCGAGGACTTCATCACCGACGGCCAATCAGCGCTCATCGTGACAAACGGGCATGAATTGTTGACTCGGGTCACCGGCGCCGGTTGTGCACTGGGATCAACGGTCGCTGCATTCCTCGGTTCCCGAGGAGAGGCTCCCCCGCTACACGCCGTCGTTGCCGCACACGCGGTGTATGGAATTGCCGCTGAACAGGCAGCCGCGGGTGCAGCGGGTCCGGGGACCTTCCTTCCCCTTTTTCTGGATGCACTCGGCAGTCTCAAGGCCAGCGACGTCGCCGCCCTCGCCCGAATCGAGATTCCCTCGATTCAGGCCCTGACAACGCGGACGAAATGATGGAACTGGCAATCTACGTGGTCACGGACAAGGAGATGTGTGCTGGGCGGGGCCTTTCAGCCACGGTCTCAGCGGCTGTGGACGGAGGCGCCAGCGCGATCCAGTACCGGGACAAGACCGGTGACGTCCTCACTCAACTGCGAGAGTTGGAGGAAATTGCCGAGGCGATCTCCGGGCGAGCCTCCCTGATCGTCAATGACCATGTCGCACTCGCACAGGCAGCCCTTGCGCACGGGATCCCGGTGGACGGCGTTCACGTGGGTCAGGCAGATGGAGCGGTGGAAAGGATCCGGGATCTGCTCGGGCCTCGGATCACCATTGGCCTCACGGCCAACACCGCACAACAGTTTTCGGCCGTTGCCGCGCTTCCTGACGGAACCGTGGACTACTTGGGCGTGGGAGTCATCAGAGCCACGACAACCAAGCTCGATCATCCTCCCGCCCTGGGTGTGCCGGGCTTCGCGAATCTCGTCGCCTCAACACCTCTGCCCTGCGTGGCCATCGGAGGGGTGAAGAGCCAGGACATCGCCTCCATCAAGAACGCCGGAGGGGCCGGCATCGCCGTTGTCTCCGCCGTGTGTGCGGCACCCGATCCAGAGGCCGCCACGAGATTGTTGCGCGAGGAGTGGGACGGCGCCTGATTTCCCGTCCAACCGGAGCAACGTCTACAGATCGTCGATATCGATGCTCAGGATTCTGTCATCGCCCGGGCCTGGATTGCCCCGCCCGTCCGTGTTGTTGGTCAATACCCACAGGTTCCCGTCCGGGGCGATGACAGCATCTCGCAGCCGCCCATGCTCTTCCACAAAGTACTCCGTGGAAGAGGCGAGGTCATCAAGAGGTATCTCGCGCAGACGCTCGCCGCGCAGGTTCGCAATGAATATCGAGTTCTCGCCAACCGCGAGGCCACTCGGGCTGGCATCCGACGTGCGCCACTGCTGCACCGGATCGATGAAGTCTTCGCGTTGACCAACGCCCTCAACCTCGGGCCAACCGTAGTTTCCTCCAGCTTCGATGACATTGAGTTCATCCCATGTATCCTGTCCGAATTCGCTGGCATACATGGTGCCGTCACGGCCCCACCCCAGTCCTTGCGAATTGCGATGCCCGTAGCTGTAGACCAGAGACCCGGGGAAGGGATTGTCCGGCGGAACCTCTCCCTCTGGGGTCATACGCAAGATCTTGCCCGCATGGGAGTCGAGGTTCTGCGCCGCGCCGGTGTTTCCGGCATCGCCAACCGTCGCGTAAAGCATGTCATCGGGACCGAACTTGATCCTGCCCCCATTGTGATATCGGGCGGCTGGCAACCCCTCCAGGACGGTTTCGCCATTTTGGAGTTCAAGCCTGCCGGGTTCACCCACAATCTCGAAGCGGTCTATTCGGTTCCCATCAGCCGCGGTGAAATAGACGTACAGATGGGCATCATGGACTTCGATCCCCAGCAAGCCACCCTCTCCCCCGCGAACCACTCCCTCGATTGCCGCCACCACGCGGGCGCGTCCGTCCTCGCCAAGTTCACGAATCTGTGCCGTGTCACGTTCGCTGATGAGAGCGGATCCCTCGTGAAAGGCGACCGACCACGGGGCCTCGAGTCCATCCACCACCTCGCTGACTGCATCCTGGGCCACGCTTCCACTTCGCGCGCTTGTGGCGGGATCCGCACCACCGCTCCGGCCCAACCCGGATGAATCAGCGCCACAAGCGCCAAGAAGAACGCAACCGAGCATCGCCGTCGTCCACAGAACATTCCTTTTCATCCCCATGTTCGTGCTCATGATCGGGCCCTCCCACTCTCGGCGGCCTGCTCCATCGCGTTGCTACGAGGAACACGGCACCACTCCTTCCATCCTATCGGTGACTGTGGCACGCCTCACCCCCAGCTTTTGCCAATACACATCTGAGGCTTGCACGCGACACAGTTTCGACACATGAACCGCGACCAAGCTGGAAGCAACGGAAAGGAAAACCTGTCATGAACTGGACTTTTGTCACAGCAGACCTGCTTCTCATCACTCTTTTGGTACTTGTCCTGTATCGACGGCGACACGGACGCAAGGATCTCGTGATTTCGTTCATCGGAGCCAACGTGGGCGTGCTGGTGGTGGCCTCTGCCCTCATCAACATTTCGTCGACGGCGTCGTTGGGCGTGGGCCTCGGTCTTTTCGGCGTGTTGTCGATCATTCGCCTGCGCTCCACGGAGCTGGAGCAGCACGACGTCGCATACTTCTTCTCCGCACTGGCGATGGGCCTGATCGCGGGAGTTGGCATGGGAGACCTGTGGTTGACTGTCGCTCTCATGACTTTCCCGGTGGTCATTCTTGCTCTCGTGGATCATCCAAGGTTCATGGCACGCTCGCGTCGCCAGCGCATGGTGCTCGACCGGGCAATAACCGATGAGGCCGAACTCACCGCATACTTGGCCTCGCTGTTGCAGGCCGAGATCACGCAGGTAACGGTGGTGATGACGGATCTGGTGTTGGACAAGACCATCACCGACGTCACCTATCGCATCAACGACTACGCTGGCTTCTCTCATGCCGACCACCGCGACGTCTCGGTTGGATCCACAAGCACGATGGCCTCTTCGGCAAGCTTGGTGGATGCACGATGAGCGCGCTATCCATGGCGACCCACGAGCCCACGAGCAACGTGGGGAACGCGAATGAACTCGATGGTGCAGCTGCCTGCTTCACGACCGTGGGGCTGGACGAACTCAACACGCTGGCGTCCCTTCAGATCCGGCACGACCGCAAGTACATACTCACCGTCAACGAGGCGGCCGACTATCTGCGCTGGCTGGGCAACACTGGCGCGGTGCGGGTCCTTGAGGTGGCAGGCGAGCGGTCCAGCCGCTACGACTCGACCTACTTCGACAGCCCGGCGTTGGATTGCTACCGCATGGCAGTTCAGAGGAATCGCCACCGTTTCAAGGTGCGCACACGTACCTATGTGAGCAGCAACCAGAGCTTCCTGGAGGTGAAGACGAAATCGGCAAGCGGACACACCGTCAAGAATCGCATTCCCTGGAACGAGGCTCACTCATTGGCAGGTGATCCCGCAGGAGAGGAGTTCATCAACGATTGTCTGCCTGCACACGTCCGGGCCGCGGAACTGGGGCTGATTCCCACGCAGCGCACCCAGTATCGACGCACAACCCTTCACCTGTCCGGCCCCAACATCAGGCTCACCCTCGATCAGGATTTGCGTTGGTCCTCCCCCGATGGTTCCTTCGCGGGTACAAGCAATCGGGTCATCGTGGAAACCAAGTCGGCCGGGCATCCATCCTTCGCCGATCGCCGGCTGTGGGCGCTTGGGCATCGGCCGCTGCCGTCCTCGAAGTACGCGGCGGGGATCGCCCTCATGTACCCCGAGATCCCACGCGAGCGCTGGCACCGGACAATCGGTCGGCACCTGCAGCCCGTGATCCTACCTGCATCCTCATTCTCATACTCCTCAGCCCTTTCTTCCTCGACACCCGATTTCTAAGGATCTTCTCGTGAAACTCACTCACCTCCACGGCCTGACCAGCAACCCGCGCCATCGTCGGATGAGCGCGACGGTCATGGCCGTGCTCGGTGCTGGCGCCCTGACGCTGACCGGTTGCAGCACCACCTCCGATGCAAACGGGACCTCGGCCACAGATTCCGGTGTCCCGGCCAGCGGCTCGGCCAGTACGGCGGTGGCCATCACATCAACTGAACAGTTGGCGGAGGCCACCCACTACGACTCGGACGACGCCACCTACAATGAGGAAGATGTCACGGACATCGCGCTGGATGGAACCTCGGCTTCCGTCTCGGGGATGGATGCGGATACCGTGGCTGTCACCGAGGGCGACGGTGAAGCCGTGGTCACCATCTCGGGCACGGGTACCTATCGACTCTCCGGCACCTTGACCGGCCAGGTGGTTGTCTCTTCCGACTCCGAAGCCGCCGTCCAGCTTCTTCTGGACGGGGCAACAATTACCTCCGCAACGGGGCCCGCGGTCAATATCGTGTCCGCCGACGAGCTGACGATGATCCTGACGGACGGATCCGAGAACACCCTGACGGATTCATCCGACCGCCCAACTGACGAGTCGGATGTCAACACCGATGCCACGGCTGCCGTGTACTCCAAGGCAGACCTCACCATCACAGGTACCGGCTCGCTGACGGTGAACGGCAACCACGAGGATGGCATCCATTCCAAGGATGGTTTGGTCATCGACAGGCCAGACATCACTGTCACCGCAGCGGACGACGGCATTGTCGGCAAGGATTACCTCGTCCTCGTCGACGGCAATGTGGATGTGAACAGCGTTGACACCGGGTTCGGTTCCGACAATGAGGAGGATGCGGACCGCGGGTGGCTATCGATTCTGGGCGGCACGCTCACTGTCGCCACCGGGGACGACGGCATCAAGGCGGAAAACGCCATCGCCATCAGTGGAGGGAGCGTGAACGTCACCCAGTCGGAAGAAGCCGTCGAGGCCGCCGACATCAACATCACGGGCGGTACATTGAATCTCGTGTCCAACGACGACGGCATCAACGCTTCCGGTGGCTACGCAACGGCATCCAGCACGGACTCCGGAGACAGCACGGGACAGGGATTCTCGGGCGACCGCGGCACAATGCCTGACGACGGTTCGATGCCAACCGACATGCCGGCCGGCATGACAGCGGACGGATCGCGTCCACAGATGCCCACTAATGGGCAGGTTCCCGTGGACAGTCAGACCGGGCAGTTCGGTGGGCCCGGTGGCGGACCGGGCAGAATGGATACGGCTGGCAACCAGTTGATCACCATTTCCGGCGGAGACATCACCGTGACCGCTGGAGGTGACGGAGTGGATTCCAACGGATCAATGAGCATCACCGGAGGAACAATCAGCGTCAATGGCCCTGAGAACAGTGGTAATGGTGCGCTCGATGTGGCTGGCGCGTTCGAGATCAGCGGAGGAACTCTCTTGGCAACGGGCAGTGCAGGCATGGCCGAGGCGCCCGATACATCCTCCGCCCAAGCATCGATTGCCGTTGCGCTGGGTTCCACCGTACCCTCCGGCACCACAGTGGCCATCGTCGACTCCGACGGCTCCATCCTCACAACCTTCGCCACGGTCAAGACCATCGGGCACGTGGTTTACTCGTCCGATGCGATTGTCTCGGGGCAGAAGTACACGATCTACCAGTTGGATTCCGAGAGCCGGAGAGACCTGACCAACGCCACCGCTCTGGCCACGGCCACAGCCGGGGAATACACATCGGGTGGCGTGGGCGGGAGCGCTCAGACGGATCCGTGGACCAAGGACAATGCGTCCGGCCAGAGCGATTCTTCGTCTGATCAGATCAACTCATAGGAATACACTCCTCTTCGCCTCCAACGGATGAGTCAAGATGAAGTTTTCGCCCATTTCAGGACGCGCGCCGTGGGCCATCGAGGACAATAATGGGAACATGACACCATCGTCTCAGTCCCCCTACCAGCCGGACTCGAACTCGGCACTCGTCATGGGTGTCGGGCCCGAGCTCGTCAAGCTGCGTGACAAACTACCGGATTTGCGACACCCCAACGGATCACCCGTGCGTGCCCTCGTGGTGGACGACGAACCCATGCTGGCGGACCTCGTTTCCATGGGTCTGACGATCTGCGGTTGGCAGGTTCAAGTGGCACATTCGGGGCGAGGCGCCGTGGAGGCAGCACGTGGTTTCGTTCCCGACGTGCTCGTGCTCGATTGGATGTTGCCAGAGTTCGACGGTTTGGAGGTTCTCAGAAGGATCCGTTCCTTCCAAGCTGATGTTCCCGCGTTGTTCCTCACGGCCAAGGACGCGATATCCGACCGGATCGAGGGACTGTCCGCCGGAGGAGACGACTACGTCACCAAACCCTTCGCCATGGAGGAGTTGCTTCTTCGCCTTCACCGGCTGGTCCAACGATCGGGGATCGTTGCTCAGGACTCGGATGAAGTCGTTGTCGGAGATCTTGTTCTCAACATCCGCACGCATGAGGTGAGCCGCGCAGGTGAGAGCATCGATCTGACCGCCACCCAGTTCGAACTACTGCGCTACCTCATGGAAAACGCAAAAGCGGTGCTCTCCAAGTCGCAAATCCTGGACCATGTATGGCAGTACGACTTCGAGGGCCAATCCAACGTCGTCGAGTTGTACATCTCCTATCTGCGCAAGAAGATCGATGCGGGCCGCGACCCCATGATCCACACGGTGCGGGGTGTCGGCTATGTCATTAGGCCAGCCTGAGTCCAAGGAAGCAGCGCACATGAGTGCTGAGAAGGAAGCAGCCCACATGAGTGCTGAGAAGGAAGCAGCGCACATGAGTGCTGAGAGCAAAGCGAGGGTAGCCGCTTCGCACGATCCAACTGAGCAGAGGCGAGCCCGGCGAAGCTCGCTCGCGGTGCGCACCATGGCCGGAGTGGTGGCTCTGGTAGCGGTGACTCTGGTGTTGCTTGCTGCTTCCACGCTCGGAGTTGCCGGTCGTGTCATGGAGTCCCAGCTGGAGAGCAATGTGGCCGAAGCATGGCATCGTACCTCCGGATTCGTCTCCGTTCCCCGCTCGAACGAGGGAATACCCGGTAGCGAGTCGCCGCTTCCCAACACGGATACCGTGCCACAGGCAACGGAGGGTGGGTTGCAGGGAGCCGAGGGGGTTTCTCAGTCCTCCGAGCCCGGGGATCTCAACACTGAGCCAAGGAATCCGATCAATGCACCGGGCCTTCCCGTGGGCACTGTGGTTCTGCTGGAATCAGCAGACGGGAGCGTTGCGTATGCCGGAGAAATCGACGCATCCGGACAGCGAACAACACTCTCCTCGCAGGACATCGAGCTGCTACGGCAAGCCGTCGGCTCTCACAACAACGTCACCTCGCAGGAGCAAACCCTGACCCGAGTGGAGTTGAGTTCAGGAACCTATCTCGCCCAAAGGGGGCAACTGCAAAGCGGTCAGGCCTTCACCCTTGGTCTCAGCACGGCACAGGGCGACCACACACGGAGCCAGCTACTCATCATCCAACTCGTGGGTTGTGGCATGGCCCTGATATTCGTGGGGCTCGGAGTGTGGTGGTGGATTCGTAGATCCTTGCAGCCTCTGCGGCAGGTTTCCCACGCGGCCGCGCGAGTTTCCCAGGTTCCCATGTCCTCCGGCAGTGTTGAGCTGGAGCGCTATCGGGTACCGGAGGAGCTCGCTCAACCACGCGACGAGGTGGGCGATGTGGGGTACGCACTCAACCAGTTGATCGATTCGGTGGATTCCGCACTCGCGAAACGTGCCGCATCGGAGGAGAAGCTACGGGCCTTCATCGCGGATGCCTCCCACGAACTTCGCACTCCCCTCGCCTCGGTACGCGGATATGCCGAGATGATTCAGCTGACCGAGTCGCTACAGGACAATGGTCGGAAGATGCTGCATCGAGTTCTGGAGCAGTCGGAGCGGATGAGCAATCTGGTGGAGAATCTCCTGCTTCTCGCGCGTTTGGACGCGGCGGAGGAGGCTGAGCGTTCCTCCCGTGCAAAGTACGCCGACCAACCAGAGCATCCGAGCGAACCGGAGCGACTGGACGGGTCCGATTCGCGGAACGCGGCGGGACAACAGAAAGACGAGCAGCGCAGCATCTGGAGTCATGGTTCCACGGGTACACGGGGCGCACCTCGTACTTTCGATCTGGGCGAGTTGGTCATTGATGCCGTCATGGATGCCACCGCAGCCGGACGTGATCACGTCTGGAACACGGAGATACCGGACAATTCGGTTCTCATCACGGGCGATGCCACGCAGATCTCCCAGCTGCTTGCCAATCTTCTCTCGAATGCTCGCAAGCACACTCCCGCCGGAACCGAGGTCGAGGTGGGCCTGACGGTGGATGGAGAAACCGCCATCTTGACCGTTGCCGACAATGGTCCGGGAATCGCACCGGAGCTCATGGGCAAACTCTTCGATCGCTTCGTCCGAGGTGACTCGGTTCGGACAGGAACCGAAGGCTCCACTGGTCTTGGACTCTCCGTCGTCCGTTCCGTCGCGCGAGCCCACGGCGGAGAAACCACCGTGACGTCAGAACCGGGACGGACCAAGTTCCGCGTTGCACTTCCGCTCGCTACTGCGACCGCTCCGTAACTGACCTACTCGATACATTTAATGCGGCTGAGAGCACCGATGCGCGTATATATGCGCATCGGTGCTCTCAGCCGTCAAATATGTACTCGAACTTGCCTGCTCACAGGTTTGGAAATCGAGGAACCGGCTCTCTGAAGTGTCTGCGGCGTCGAAACTCGTGCTGGAGATCCAACTGGGTCTCAGCCCAGTCAATCCAGACCTGTCTGTAACTCAACCGCCACACGTCATAGCCAAGATTTCTCAGTCTCGTATCTCGCCGCCGATCCGCTTCGTAACTTTGCTGTGACGAATGGAAAGCGGTGCTGTCACACTCGATGATCAAGCTCTTTCCAACAAGCAGGTCAACTCTGTCTTCCTCGGTGATCCACACTTGAGGTTCAACTTTGACTCTGCACTGACGCAAGAAGTACCGAACCCTCGTTTCAGTTCCCGATTCGGAAAAATCGAGATGCTTGATCAAACGAGTGCCCTTCCGAGGATGGTTCTCAAGCAGCACAACGGCATCATCGCTCGTGATCAGCCCAAGATTCATTGCTGACTCCAGCACAATCAATACCGTCTCGGGATCATGATTTCTGACCACCTGTTCAAGGCAATCCATCAGAGACCACACTGGCTCGTTTGTTCGCCGGCCCACGTATGAATGAACACAGATACCCGGCATGCGTTCAAACCTGCCGACCTCCCGCGGCAAAGCCACCACGACATGCAGCTCGCGGCTGAAGGGGACCCATAATCCGTAACGCTCGCATCCTGACAGGCAACCAACCCTCCCACCCATCCTCAACGCCCTCACCACCTTCGGATTCGCGTCACCTTTCACGTACCACCCATGGGCAACTCGCTCGATCCGCCCTTCGGCGATTGCCCTCCGAACGCCAGCTCTTGATACGCCTACCAACCTGAGCTGCTCATATGTGTAAATCCCTTCAACACGCATGTCTTGATCTTCCAGATCATGCGACAACGGCGAAGCTTCAGTTCGTCATCTGTGGATGAAACACGCACAGACAACATCTGTGGAGCCTCCTGGCGATCAAATCGGCGGATCGTTCAGTATCACAAAAGGCAGGCCGATTCCTGAGAGCAACAGCACCGGCGCCATCATGGGCATTCCGGCTGTCCCGTTCACGAGTCCCGTGATCTTCAAGGCCCGGGCTGGCGGGATTCGAAAGCAGATGGTGATTCACGAGAGGTTGTTGATGCGCAGGCCGGGGCGATGGTGCTTGGCACTCCGGGTACTTCCGAAGAGGAATTTGCTCGCCGTTTGAGGTACTGCCGCTCCATATCCGGCTAATCTTGGAACATGAGCTGAAAGACATCACGCGAATGGCTCATGACCTCTCGCAGCCTGCCTCGGATTCCACCCAACCGCGTCGCACACCTCGCTGAGACCACCAAGTATCAGCTCGTTCTCCGAATCGCCGTTCAGACACCGAAGAGTCCTCGCGACATCCGCATCCTTCCACTCCATCTCTGACAACAATCCGAAGGAACCCATCATGATCCGATTTCTTTTCACATTCCTGACGAACTTGGTTTCGTCAGCGATTGCTCTCCTTCTTGCTCATCTCCTGCTCGGCGAGTGGGTAACAGTGCAGGTGGCCGGATTCCTGATCGCAGTTGCAGTTTTCACAGTGGCGCAGTCAGTTCTGGCACCATTTGTGTTCAACATGGCACGCAAGTACGCCTCGGCAATGCTTGGAGGTATCGGACTCGTCTCAACCTTCCTCGCTCTTTTCATCGCAACATTGTTCCCCAATGGGCTGCAGATCACCGGATGGGGATGGATCCTCGGTCCGGTACTCGTTTGGATCGTGACCGCGCTGGGAACATGGATCCTGGTGGGTATCTTCCTCAAGAGGTACTTTCAGAAGCGCGAGGACGAGCAACGTGCACGGCGTGTGTCCGCGAGGAAAGACACACAGGATAAGTAAATTTCGGCTAGCTTTCGGACGATTCTTTCCCAGGCCGGTCCTCTTTCCCAGGCCTTCTCGAGCAGGCAAGGACACGCGGTCACACGTGGGAAGCGCATCCGTACGCCAAATCCCGGCCAACAGTTGTTCGACCACTGAGCAACACACCGAGAATGCCGACCCAATTCAACGGGAGGACGCCGTTTTCGCACCGATCACAATATCGGGATGAACCGCAGCGTTTCAGGCCGCACTGAACCCACCCTCGGACGAACTACAAGCAGTCCTCGCGTCAGCTCACTCCGCCTGCGGTTTGCGGGCACGATGGCGGGTGCCGAGGCGCCCGTCCACCTCGTCCGCCAAATCCGTGAGGCGAGCCGTCTGCGGCGATTCATCCTGCCAGCGTTCCTCGAGCTCAGCACGCAACTTTTGCTCCAGATCCGGGTCGGTGTATGACTCGTCAGCAGCTCCGCCGGTGGCTTTGCCGTTCTGATTCGTGGGTGTCGTACTCATATGTTGAGCTTATGGAGATGCGGGTCACATGGCAATGGTTGCACAGCGGCAACACGTTCGCCTCACCCGAACGCGTGCTCCACTCTCCGTTCCGGCAGAGCTGGTCCCTTTTGGCTATTGACGTGACGTACCACGACACTCTAATCTACAACCAAATGGTTGTAGAAAAGGTTTCTTTCGTTCCTCCCTCGGACGACGAGGTCAATCGGATTTTCCGTGCCCTTGCCGATGCGACCAGGCGCGACATCATCCGCCGCACACTCTGCGCTCCGGTGAATGTCTCCCAACTGGCCTCCGAGTACGAAATGTCATTTGCTGCCGTGCAAAAGCACGTCTCTGTCCTGGAAGGAGCAGGACTAGTCACCAAGAAACAGCAGGGTCGCGAACGTCTGGTACACGCCAACCCACGGACTCTGCAACACGTTCATAACCTACTGCAGACATATGAACACATCTGGCACACACGCGTCGCCCAGCTCGATGCCTTCCTTGAGGAGGAGCTCGCGGACGGGGAACACCTGTAGGCGGCAAGAAGCTCAACTGGACCTTGTATGAGCCCTCCACTGGAATTCCCCAAACGATCTTCGGTTCCAACCCCACATTGTCGGTTCCGTTCACCCAACTCCACGAACCACGGCCGCGGCGCACGTCCCCACTCAGAAAGGCCCATCATGCCAATCACCAATGTCGAGAAAGATCTCGAGGCGGTTACACTCACGATTACCGCAGAGTTCAAAGTTCCCCTGAGTAAGCTCTGGAATGCCTACGCCGACCCCCGCCAGCTTGAGAGATTCTGGGGGCCACCACAGTGGCCCGCAACTTTCTCCCGGCACGACTTCGCACCGGGAGGATTGTCCAACTACTACATGACCGGGCCGGACGGCGAGAAGTCGGGCGGCTACTGGGAATTCATTTCCGTCAAAGCACCGTACTCCTTCGAGGTGCGCGACGGCTTCGCCAACGCCGATGGCACTCCCAACACGGAAATGCCGTCCATGCGCATGGTCTTCAACTTCGAGGAAGCCGGCTCCGGCTCCCGGATGACCACCACGACATACTTCAACTCCGCAGAGGATCTCGAAGAGTTGCTCGCAATGGGGATGCTCGAAGGCACCCGAGCTGCGATGGGTCAGATAGACGATGTTCTTGCTGACCTTTCTTCCTTCGCCCATGACCATGCGACGGAAGCCCAAATTCTCAGCGACACCAAGGTGCGTGTCAGCCGGGTCATCCGAGGGAACGTTGAGCAGGTCTGGCGCGCGCACCACGATCCGGAGTTGGTGAAGCAGTGGCTGCTCGGCCCGGATGGCTGGACATTGCCGGTGTGCGAGCTCGCAGCAAACGTGGGAGACAGGTACACCTACGAGTGGCAGTCCGACGACGGCACCAACCGCTTCGGTTTCACCGGCCAGCTCCTTGAGTCCACGTCACCGTATCGTGAAGTGACCACCGAGCAGATGATTGGAACCGAAGGCCCCAGCACCCTGAATGAAATGACACTGACTCCGGTGGAGGGAGGAACTCTCCTGAGCATCGTCATCACTTATCCGGATGCCGAGGTGCGTGACGCGGTCCTCGCCACCGGCATGACAACCGGCATGGAGACGAGCTACACGCGACTCGAGAACGTACTACTTTCCACGACCTGAGGTTGGTTTCAACCACCCACGACTCTCCCACCCCTGGCATGATCACGGGAGAGATCGTGAACCGATGTGGGGTTGTTCCTTCCTGGAAGGAACAACCCCACATCGGTGGCACCCAACCGGTCGGCTCGAAGAAGAGCTAAATCAGTTCGTTGCGGAGAAAGGCGTTGTGGATGCCGTCGTTGTCAAGAGAGGTGGTCACCTGATCCGTGAGCGCCTGTACCTTCGAAACCGCATTCCCCATCGCGATCGAGAGGCCGCACACCTCAAACATTTCGACATCGTTCCAGTTGTCGCCGATACCGATGGCATGTGCAGGCTCAATACCAACGTGAGCGAGCAGTTCGAGGATGGCAGCACCCTTGTTGACCCCCGCAAGCGTGACCTCGCCAGACGCGCCGAACGGTACGGGGATCGTCCCGCTGACGACGGCGAATTCACCCGCCAAATCGCTGAGGGTCTGGTTCATGACGTCCAAGTCTTCGGTCAGCAGGACGGCCTTTGCGATCCCCGTGCGGTCAAGGCTCTCGGGGTCATCGAACTCTTTTGCCGAAATGGTGAAGAACTCCAGTTCGTCCGGGTGAACGCCCGCGGCGCGAGCTTTTTCTAGGTGCAACTCCACATCCCTCCTGAGATAACCCTGCATGAGCTCGGGCAGTCCGACGCTTGGGAAGAGGTGATCGTAGGACTGGAGGTACCAGTGAACACCTCTCGAAACGAAGAACTCTTCGAGGCGGACGACGACGCCCTCCGGCATCACCTGTGAAAGAATCAGCTCGTCCCCCACGCTGGCAAAGCCGCCGCCGTTGGTCACGGCACCGTCGAAGCCGATGTCGAGGATCGGTCCGTACAGCTCGGGCATGGCACGGCCGGTACTCAGAAAAACAAGGTGCCCGTTGTGGCGTGCCGCACGGATTGCCTCGATGGCCGACTCCGGGATGTAGCGGCCGTCACGCAAGAGCGTTCCGTCCACATCGATGAAAACGGCGCGGCGAGTAAAGGTGCTGGTTTCGCTGGTCATGGGTAAGGACTGTCTCTTTCGGTCAATGATGGACGCACTGGTTCACAGTGTAAACATTTGTGGTTCGGGTATGAGGTTCGATGATTGGCACAGTCCAAAACCTCGTTTCGCGCCGGGCAGGTCCAGAGCTACCACTGGAATTCATGCTCTCCGAGGTTCACGCAACAGGTGGCACCCGTTCGAACCAACGCAACTCGTCCTCCAGCTGCGCAGCAAAACGCAGAAGTGTCACCTCGTCACCCGGGCGGCCAATCGCCTGGACCGCCATCGGCAACACTCCATCTCCAATCGGCAGCGAGATCGCCGGGAGTCCGGCCACATTGAGATAGCTGGTGAAGGGAGTGAACTGGCATTGCTGGATGAAGTTCACGTTGCCGTCGGTGCTGTCGAAAGAACCAAAGCGCGGTGGTGAGTCCGAGAGCATCGGGGTCAAAACGATGTCGTAGGGTGCATACTCCGCGATGATCTGGGACTCGAAGCGACTGAGAGTGGCCAGGGCATTCGGAAGATCCGCAGCAGGGCGATCACGCCCGGTACGAATGAGCCAACTCGTCAGGGGCTCGAGCTGCTCAAGTACCTCGTCGGGCAGCGGGACGCCGGCAGCTCCTCCCATCCAGATGGCCCGAAACGCATCCACGTATTCGGGGAAGGGAGATGGTTCAATGCTCTCCAGGCGATGACCCAGTCTGTCACTGAGTCTGATTGCGGTGTCGAGAACCTCCTCAGCCTGCGAACTGAGTTCTATCCGGTAGTGGCTCGCCCACGGGGACCATGTGTTCCAACCGATGCGCAACCGGCCAACAGGCTCCTCGAGTGCGTCGAGGAACGACCCATTGGCAGGAGAAATCGGTCGAGGAGCACGTAATGCGAATCGATTCGGCCCGTGGCACATGCCATCAAGAAGGAGTGCGGCGTCTGCTGCCGTGCGAGCCAGTGGACCACCAACCGCAAGCCCACCAAGGGAGTCGATTCCAGACGCTCCGGGCACGCGCCCACGTGAGGGTTTCAAGCCCACGAGACCGCATGCAGCAGCGGGAATACGGACCGATCCGCCGCCGTCATTGCCAGGAGCGAAGGGAAGCATACGTGCAGCGACGGCAACGGCTGCTCCGGCGGAGGAGCCGCCCGGATCACGACTGGTATCCCACGGGTTACGGGCATGACCGCTCGGGAGTCGGTTCTCAGCGTAGGCAGGGAAGCCAAACTCCGGCACATTGGTCTTTCCGAGAGAAATTCCGCCCGCCGAGTCCATGTCCTCCACCAAGGGAGAGGAAGTGAGCGGCACGTTGTTGGCGAAGGGGCGCGAGCCGTAGCCGGTGGCAACTCCGGCACGGTCCGAGAGATCCTTGTCCCCGAAGGGCAAACCCCACAGGGGAGCTTCATGCCGGGATGGTGGCATCGATCCGTGAGCGCGTGACGTTGCGGTGGTTGACCCCTCCGAGCCATCCGCACGGAGGGGTCCGCGTTCCAATGCGGCGGCTCGCTCCAAGGAGGCATCGGCGGTAACGGTGGTGAAGGCATGGAGGTTCGGGTTCAGGGCGTCGATGCGTTCCAGATAATGCGCAACGAGTTCAGTTGGCCTGAGATCACCAGTCTCCAGCATCCGGCGCTGGCGAACCGCTGTGAGTTCGTGAAGCTCGGTCATGGTCGCTCCTCTTGACACGTGGACCACACCGTTCGCTTGCCAGCATGGCAGACACGAGTGATCTCTACCGCAGCCTAGTGGGTGGATGGACGGTATGCGAGCTCCGATCCATGCAGCCATAGCGGGCAGCAGGCGCCTCCGGCAAATCTCACGCATGGTCCGAGCAGGTGGATCTCACACGTCGCAAGTATCCGCGCCACCGGAAGACACTCCCGAGGCAAAGCGGCTTGGTGACACGTCAGGATTGCACCGCAGCGACTCCGGGTCAGCACCTGGCCCTTTTTGATAATTATTATCAGTATCATAAGGTGGACGACACGCATGAAAGTCTCAGGTCAGAGGAATCAGGTGTAACGATGCAAGCAAGCTCGACCGACCCGTACGCCGCAACCGCCGCAGCATACGATCTCTTCGCGATGGCTGCACAGCCCGAGCAGATTGCTGCGCTCGAATGCCTCATCCCCCACATCGCGCCGGACAGCGGGATAATACTCGATGTGGGAGCAGGGTCGGGACTGGCCACCATGCATCTTCTGAAACAACTGCCGGAAGCGCACGTGTTGGCCCTCTAGCCCAGCTCTTCCATGCATTCATTATTGCTGTCAAAGTTGGCTGCTCACCCGGAACGGTTCCCGCGGGTCACTGTACATCCAGAGGACTTCTTCTTGGCAACCCTGCCCAAACAGATCGCCGGAGCCGTAATTCTCGGGGTGCTCGGACATTTCGACTCTGGCGAGCAGGCCGCACTTCTGGCCGAGCTTGCTGATCGGCTCCCCGCGGGCGGCGCGGCCCTCATCGACCTCCAGTATCCCGAACATCCCCGGCGCATCGAGCCTTACGAATTCAGCGTTGCCAGGATCGGCGAGCTTTCCTGCCGGGGCATCGCGCAGGCATGGCCTGTCGATAAGGAGCGAATGCGCTGGGAGATGACGTATCTGACCCTCGAAGGTGAACGCATCCTCATCGAAAACACGGCTCGTTGCCACCATGGGCATCCTTCACCCGAAACTGTTCATACAAAAGCGAGCGCAGTCGGCCTTTCGCTCACCAGGTTGGGTGAATCAACCTACTGGATTCTCACCCGATGATTCCCACCGCGGTCCTGCTTCCAGAAGCCTGTGACATGCACAAGAAAATCCGAGTCGCTGTGCTCACGGGTTTTCTCGGTGCCGGCAAGACGACCGGTCTCAACCATTTGTTACGAGCCCCGGGCACTCGACTCGGCATCATCATCAACGACTTCGGCACCATCAACGTCGACTCGGCTGCGGTGCGCTGGATGCTTCGAAGAAACTCAAGGAAGAAGACCGCCGCGGCAGCCCAGGAGACGGCAAGGACCCTGCACCACGTGCATGCCTCTTGGTCTGAACCCGGCCGCTCAAGGCAAGGAAGAAGTTGCCCGGAAAGATTCGACTGTCACGAGTACGATGCGAGGACTCGGCTGGCAAGGCGAGCAGCGATTCTCGCAGTGCAGGAGAAGGTGAGGGTGAGCACGTCACTGGGCGAGAATCCACGAGCGATACGGCACAGCCCGGACGGCCATGGCGTATCGTTGACAAGAGAGGACTGGCTCCTGCATTCGTGTGGACTTGGACCGCCCTACCCATCACACAAGTCAGCTCGCTCACCCGGCACACATTTCAGCATGAAGGGGGTTGCACGTGACCTTCCGTGGGATCTTGATCGAACAGAACGTCATCAAGGGCCGGATTCAGGAACACAATGCGCAGCTACGCGACCTTCCCGAAAGCCTTTTGGATGGCTCAGGCGGAGACAAACCAGTCGACATCGACGTGGTGTATTCGGGAGTCAACTACAAGGATGGTCTGGCAATTGTGGGCAAGCCCGGCGTTGCCCGCACATCCCCGTTGATTCCGGGCATCGATCTGGTGGGCAAGGTCTCCGCCTCGGCTGACGAACGCTTCACATCCGGTGAGACCGTCGTGCTGACCGGCGGGGGCATTGGGGAATCGACTCACGGAGGCTTGGCCACTCATGCCAGGGTTTCCGGTGACCATCTCGTGGGACTGCCCCAGGGTATCGACGCACGAAGGGCAGCCGCAATTGGCACCGCGGGATTCACCGCCATGCTCTCAGTGCTCGCACTTGAGCATGAGAGCGTTCGCCCTGAGCAGGGCCCCGTTGTGGTGACCGGCGCCGCGGGCGGGGTCGGTTCAATCGCAGTTGCCGTTCTCAGCGAACTGGGATTCTCGGTCACGGCAGTCTCGGGGCGCGCCACTTCCGAGGTCGACTACCTTCATCGGCTCGGCGCCACCGAGATCTTGGATCGCCATGACTTCGCTGATGCGGGACCGTCGTTGCAGAAACGCCGGTGGGCTGGCGGCATCGACACAGCCGGTTCAACAATCCTGGCCAACGTCCTTGCTCAGACTCGCGACAACGGCGCGGTCGCCGCATGTGGGCTGGCCCAAGGGCCCGGCCTACCAACGACCGTCATGCCATTCATCCTGCGCGGAATCACTCTGGCGGGCATCAATTCGGTGACAGCGCCGCGCGAGTTGCGTGAGCTGGCCTGGCAGCGGCTGGCCAGCGATCTTCGTTTCGAGTTGCTCGACGAGATGACCTCCCAGATCACTCTGGAGGAGGTACCGGCACGCGCCGAGGCCATTCTGGCCGGGCAGGTGCGTGGGCGCACCGTGGTCACCCTGAAGGATTGAGACGAGCGAGAAACCCACGCCTCTTCCGCTGGAAGAATCCACTCGAATCAAGGCATCGGTTCGCAAACCGCCGCAGAACGCAAGCTATCAGTGAGATCGGCTGCACCACCACGCGCCCGGGGCAAAGCGCACGGAAGCTGGAACTCGAGGTCGGCGGAAGCCGTCGTCGTCCCAGAACGCCCGGGGTACTCGCTCCCCCACTGGACGTACATGTTGGTGAAGTTGATCTTGGTGCGGGCGGACAACATCTCGCCGCCGGAGAACTCGGCTGGATGCTCGCCGGTGGTGTGGGCATCGGACACGAGAGTCACGTCGTAACCACGGACCAGCGCGCCGTGCACGGTGGCCCGGACGCAGGCGTCGGACTGTGCTCCGCACACGATGAGCCGCTGAGTGCCCAGTTCCCCCAGAATCTCGCCGAGATCCGTCTCCTCGAAGGAGTCGCTGTACTTCTTGTCAACGCGAAAATCGGACGGCTCCGGGCTGAGGCCCTCCGCGAGCTGCCAACCCTGCGAGCCAACCGGCATGTTCTCGCAGTCCTGTACCCAGATGACAGGAGCACCTGCCGCGCGCGCCCTCCCAGCGAGGCTGGCCGTCCGGCCAACCACACCTTCCGCATCCCATGTTCCCGGTGCGGAAAGGACATCTTGTTGCAGGTCAATGACAAGGAGCGCAGTGTCGTTCATTCCCCGAGCATAGCCTTCTCTCGACGTTGGAGAGCTCGTTACCTCGTGGATGCCAGTGGAAGGAAACTCCGCCACCGGACCGGAAATCGTTGCGAACCTCCCTGATCTCCCCAAACAGCGGAACAGGCCTCAGGCCGTTAGTTCGGCAACGACTGTGTACACCCCGGGATGAACCGTGGCGATCTCGGCGGTTCGTTTCGCATACTCGGCAGCCGCTGGGTCGTTCTGGGTTGCGGCGACGTCATCCGCACTGTCCCAACGGGCAATGTTGACAACGCGGCCCTTGTCCAGGCTGGCGAGGATGGTCACCGAGCGGAAACCGGGCCGTTCGGACATCACCAGCCGCGTTCCCTCTCGCAGGATGTCGATGACCTCCTGCTGCTTGGACGGTTCCACATCAATGACATTGATGAATGTGACGGGATTCTTCATGATCTTGTTTCCCTCTCCTGACTACTTTCTTGGTCGCAATCACGGACGCCAACGCGGGGCTGTACCGGATCGTCCATGAGGCACGCCGGTGAGGCGGGCCCTGAAGACAAGACGACGCAGCCCTCGGGATCGTGAGCTGGTTCGAGCCCGTGATGCTTCTCGGTGACTGTTTCGCCAAAGCCTCACATTTCGGGGCGCTGGTTCGTCCTTCTTGTATGGAAGAGTGTGTTCGAAAAGGCGGGGCACGGCTGAAGATGTTCGGCGGATCGGAGAAACCGGTATGTGGAGATTCGAATGAAGGATGGGAACGAAACGTTCGGGACGCGACATCGCAGTCGCGGGCGCGATCAAAGCCCGGGTCTTCCGTGACTCACCTTGAGAAGCTCAATGGTGTCGGCACCGGCGGGAGGGCAGATGGCACAATGTGAAAGCTCGAACAATCACGAAGAGCACGAATACGACGTGGACGCGGAACGTTCTGTGTTACTGAGCCTGTGCTATCGATTGCTCGGGTCGCGTGCGGATGCGGAGGACGCTGTTCAAGACACCTACGTTCGTTGGTATCGAATGGACGATGCGAAACGGGAGATGGTCGTCTCTCCCCGCGCTTGGCTGATGAAAGTGGCAAGCCGGATCTGCTTCGACATGCTGGGCTCCGCGCGTGTTCGACGCGAACAATATGTGGGCGAATGGCTCCCCGAACCAACGCCGAGCGCAGCACGCTGGTCCAGCGTATCGAATGCCACCGCTCCCGGCCCGTCGGAACGAATGGATGCAGAAGAATCGGTGTCCATGGCGTTGCTCGTCGTCATGGAGTCCATGACTCCCGCTGAACGAGTGGCCTTTGTTCTCCATGACGTCTTCGACTACAGCTTTGGCGATGTCGCCGATGTCCTCACACGCCGCCCTGAAGCGTGCCGTCAGCTCGCATCCTCCGCCAGACGTCACCTTCGCCAGCGGGATCGGCACGTCCCGGTTGATTCATCACAGCACTCAGCCGCGGTCCGGGCCTTTCAGGAGGCTTGGCAGAGCGGAGATGTCACGGCTCTTGTAAGGATTCTCGATCCCAAGGCAATTGCCATCACCGACGGAGGCGGCATTGTCTCCGCGTCGCTCGATCCGCTGCACGGAGCAAGCGCAGTGGCGCGTTTCTTTGTTGGCGCCCATGCTCGCCAATCGGACCTGGAGGTAAGCGAAGCGATGGTCAACGGCGCGCCAGGTCTGGTCGCCACCGGCGCTGGGCGGGTCCTGGCGGTGGTGACATTTGCTCTTTCAGAATCCGGGATCACGCGAGTCTGGGCGGTGCGCAACCCAGAAAAACTGGGCGCGTGGAGCGTCTGAAGAGTTGTGCCGTCAACGCCGCATCGACGCCGGGCGGGTTTGCTGCCAGGCCCACGTCCACATTGATCAGTGCGCGAAATGGTGCGTTGCGGAGTCTGCCGCACTGCCGCCAGTCTCGCGCAGGCGCGCCATCACTGCGTCGACGTCGGCAACGAAGGCTTCCGCGAAATCCCCCGAGAAACCCTCGCGGACCACGATCCGCAAAACAGTGACATCGGAGCGGCCTTCCGGCAATGGGTAAGCGGGAACCTGCCAGCCGTGGGTACGCAACTCGTGGGAGACGTCGTGGGCACCGAAGGACGCATCGACTTCGAGACACACGACGGGTAGCTCAGACCCATCACTGACAACGGTGATTTCTGGATGACGCCCCAATTTCTGAGCGGTCCACGTGGCGGTCTCGCGCAGATTCTGCATCACCTCGGTGAAACCCATGCGCCCAAGGCGCAGGAAGGTGTAGTACTCGCCCACGATCTGGTTGCCGGGTCGGGAGAAGTTCAGGGTGAAGGTGGGCATGTCGCCACCAAGATAGTTGACGTGAAAAATCAGTTCTTTGGGCAAATGGTCCGCGTCGCGCCAAATGGCAAAACCCAGCCCGGGGTATGTCAGGCCGTACTTGTGCCCGGAGACGTTGATCGAGGCCACGCGTTCGAGTTGGAAATCCCAAACGAGGTCTGGATTGAGGAACGGAGCCACAAACCCTCCGGAAGCGGCATCCACATGCACTGGGACATCGGGGCCGTCTCCCGCCGCGAGCTCATCAAGAGAGGCACAGATCCCCGCGACATCCTCGAACTCCCCGGTGAACGTCGTGCCGAGAATGGCGATCGCGCCGATGGTGTTCTCATCAACCGCGGCCGCAACCTGCTCCGGTGAAATCGTGGTGCGCCCAGGCAGGAGTGGCAAGTAACGGGGCTCGACATCAAAGTAGCGGCAGAACTTCTCCCACACAACTTGAACGTTGGTGCCAAGCACCAGATTCGGAATGGCGCTGTGATCCTTGCGCCGTGCCCGCCAACGCCATTTGAGCGCGAGACCTGCAAGCATCACCGCTTCGGACGAACCAACCGTGCTCACCCCGGTAGCGGAAGCCGAGTTGTTCGGGTCAAGCCCGGGAGCATGGAAGAGGTCGGCCACCATGGCAACGCATGCCGATTCCATCGCAGAGGTGGATGGGTATTCGTCATGGTCAATGGCGTTGGTGGGAAAGGCCTCACGCATCAGCTCCTCGGCCTCCGGCTCCATCCATGTGGTGACGAACGTGGCAAGGTTCAGCCGCGGGTTTCCATCAAAAAGGTGTAGATCATGGACGGTGCGGTAGGCTTCCTTCGCGGAAACGCCTGCAGCCGGGAAGGTGAACTCGTGTGTTCCCGGACGGTCGAGACGGCCACCGTACGCGGGACGCGGAACCTCATCGTCAATCATTGCTGCCTCCTGGGAGGTCTAGGAGCCGGGCCTTCGGCAGGAAACTCTGGCCGGGCTTGGGGGCAGGAAACTCTGGTCGGCTGAGAATCGTCGGTTGGCGGGCATGATTTGGCGGGCATGACAGAGACTTGTGAAGAAACAGAGGACTCAACGAAGCTGTCACGGGAAACCCGTGCTCCTATTCCCATCCGTGTCTCCCATTCAATCCAATATCCTTCATCGTCCACCCTACGTCCGAATCTCTCCGTGGTCCCGGCTTCAGGAGAAACTTGCCAACGTGCAAGCAGAAATTCGATGTCCAAGACCCTCTCACCGAGCTTCTCGAAAGCATGGCCGAAGCGAGTCAATTTGGTCGCGGAGACAAGAAAGCGGTAGCCCGTGACGACTTCACCCATTCGGCCGAATGCTCCGCCCCTCTAATGTTCCAACCTGCGGAATCGTGGATGAATCATCACGAACAGAAACACCAGCAGGATCGACGCCGCCCCCACGGCAATGGGAAGACTCGGGGACACGGAGTACAGCGCGGTGCTCGCGGTGGGAGCCACCACGAAAGTCAGTCCGTTGGTTGCACCAATGAGCCCGGCCAAGCCGCCTTGTTCCTCACGTGTCATGAGCAGCGAGGCACCCGCCGTGTATCCCGGAGTCGCAATCCCCAGTCCCAGTCCGATCATCGTGATTGCTGCGAAGAACACCGGCATTCCAAGATCAACGAGTAACAGCAGGAATCCACCAAGGGCAATGAACGAACCGACCCGAAGGAGCGTACGCGGGGCCCATTTGCTGCGCGGTACCACGATGGTCTGTGCACACACCATTCCGATGCCGGAGCCCACGAGCGCCAAGCCTGTCACCAGCCCCGTGGTCTCGGAGTCCAAGGCGAAACGGTCCTGCGCCAGAAATCCCGTCAGGACTTGGATGAATCCCAACGCGGTGAACATCCCGAAGCCAGCCAGCAGAAACGGCCAGACCCGGCTGTCGAGAGGACTGATCCGGGGAGGATTCTCGATCAACTCCGTGCCCTTTTCTCTGCGCAGAAAGAGCAGCACCACGAGGAATCCCGCCAACAGAATCAGCGGAATCACGCCAATTGAAACGACCAGACCGATACCGGCCAGTGTTCCGCCAACGATCGCTCCGGCGATCATGGCCATGCCCTGAACGGCGCTGACTCCGGCCATGCCCTTGACTCGCTCCGGTCCGTTCTCCGTCACCTCGGCGATGTATGCCTGAGCGGTCGGCGCAATTGCCGAGATCGCGGACCCGAAAAGGACCCCACGCATCAGGACGAAGAACATGAACAAGACGTTTCCCGTGACGATGCCCCGCATTCCAAGTACCGCGAGGATGGCAAACACAGTCATCGCCGAGGCCGCGATACCCATGGCGAGCACCAGCACGGGTTTGCGCCCCCACGACTGCGAGCGGCGCCCCCAGAACTGACTGAAAAGAACCACCATGATGGCCGCGACACTGATCATGAGTCCGATCTGCCACTCGGCCAGTCCAACTTCGCGTGCGAGCGGCGCAATGATCGGATTGAGGGCCATCTGTCCCAAATACACGAGAAACACTGCACTCAGGACAATCTTGACCTGGCCGCGCGAGTTCTCTGTACCGTTCTTGGTCGTCACCGACTGTTCAGACATTGCTTTCCTTACATGTTTCCAGTTCTGGCAAGAAGCAGCTCATCGGCCCCATGGATTGTAGTCGGGTTGCCCCGCGAACCCGACCGGATGCTGGAACCACCTTCGTCCGCATCACCTGATGGAAAGGCTTGGGGGTTGTCGATCACATCACTGGTCGCGCCGAGGACGTACCTGTGATCAGTGGTCAGGCACAGTGCATCGTCGCAAAGATAGCTTGCAACGGCCATGTCGTGGGTGATGACGAGGAGGGCCATGCCACGGCCCCGTAGATCTCTGAGGGTATCGAGTATCTCGCGTTGTACCGTCGGATCCAGCGCGGAAGTCGATTCGTCACAAATCAGCACCTTTGGATGGTGCGCCAATGCTCGTGCGATCGCAACGCGTTGGCTTTGACCGCCAGAGAGATTCGCTGGGCGCCGATCCAGAATCTCCCGATCCAGATGCGCAGCCTCGAGAATCCGCATCAAACTGCCGTTGATGTCCGATCGCGCAAGCCCAGGCTGAGCCCTCCTGAGCGCCCACAACAGTTGACGGCGCACAGTGACAACAGGGTTGAGGCTACGAGCTGGGTCCTGGGCGATCAGCTGTATCGCAAGCCGTTGGGCACGAGGTCGCTCCTGGTATCGCGGCGCGAGCCTCTCCCCCTGCAACATGACCGTTCCCGCGCGCGCAGGAGCAATACCCACAAGCGCGTTGACGATCGTCGTTTTTCCGATTCCGGATGGGCCGACGACGGCGATGCCACTTCCATCTCTGACCGCCAAATTTAGTGGTTCCGTGATCAATCGGCCGCCGGGAATCCTCACATCCAGGTCTCTCAGTTCGAGAACCGGACTGACTCTCTTCGTGGCCCCAACCCTTTCGCCCTTCAAGGTGTTCCGGTCGAGCGGAAGTCTCCGGGAAGAGATGCCTTCCATGGTCAACGTAGTCGTTTCTCCGGCGGATTGTCCGTGAGCGGTCAATATTTGCGGACTACGGCCCAGATCCGCCCCCAACAGCGCCCGCGCCTCCCGCGATGTCGCCTCACTGTACAACCGCGATGCGTGAAGGGTCTCGGCAAGCTTGCCCTTCGCCAGCACCGATATGGTATCGGCAAATCTGGCGGCCAAACCGATGTCGTGGGTGATGAAGATGATCGTGGTGGTCTCCTCACGCAACGACTGCAACGTATCGAGGACCTCGGTGATGGCGGCCTCATCCAGACCGGACGTCGGTTCGTCAAGGATGAGGACCCGTGGATGGCGAGCCATGGCGCGAGCAAGAGCCACCCGACGGCGCTGTCCTCCCGAAAGCTGATTCGGAAGCCGGTCAAGAAAGGTGGTGGAATCCTCCAGACCGGCCCGCTTGAGGAGTCGTGTCAGGACGTCGTCGTCGCAGCGGTAACCTACTGCCTCGGCCAAAATCCTCCTGACGGTATGCCACGGTGTGAGACTGAGCGCCGGGTCCTGACCCAACCATGCGACGCGGTCACGGCGAAACACGCGCAACCGACCCGCCGAGAGCGCGAATGGATCCTCTCCACCCACACTCACACCGCCGCTGGTCTTCACGAGCCCCGGGCGAATCCTGCCGCACAGGGCAAGCGCCAAGGTCGTCTTGCCCGAGCCGGACTCTCCCACGAACGCCCGAACGGTCCCGCCTTCTATGCTCGTGGACACGGCATTGACAATCGGGACTCCGGACTCGGTGCCGATGGAAATTCGGTCCATGTCAATCATTGATTCTTCCTCCGGTACTGCCTCACGGAAACCGCACTCTGGGCGCCGTTGTTGTTCCAGGGCCACCCGGCACCGCACCACCCGGCACCGTTCATCGGCCCATCCTTCTCGTCCATCGATCCGCCAAGAGGTTGGCCGGGACGGTTATCAACACCACCGCAATCGCGGGGGCCAGACTGGCCCATGGATTCTTTCCGAGTCCATCGAGATTTGCCTGAATCATCGTTGCCCAGTCCCCGTCCCCTCCCAACGGGTTGAAACCGAGGAATCCAGCCGATGCCACGATGTAGAGAGCACCGACGAAACGGGCGCCGGCATCCGCGAGGAGCGGGCCGGCAAGGTTCGGCACGATGTCCCGAAGTGCAACGTGTATCCATCCGTCGCCCGCCAGCCGGGCAGCCAGAACGAAGTCGGCATCGAGCAGCGGAGCCACCAGGACCCGGGTGTATCGGGCCACGAACGGCACCGTTACGGCGGCGGTGATGAGGAACATCGTGGAAACTCCACCTCCCAGCCCGAAGATCAGGACCAGCATGGTGAGGATGGGCGGGATCACGAGGACGATGTCCACCATCACCCGTAACGCTCGCGAAAAGAATGAGCGGGTGCTCATGACCAGTCCCAGAGCGAGACCGACGACGACCGCGGTGACCGTCGCGCCCAGCGCGATCAGGAGGAGTCCTCCACCTCCGTGCAGGAGACGGGCCAGAACATTGCGCCCCAACCCGTCACTTCCCAGAGGAAGTCCCTCGGCAGGAGGCGCATACGGCGGCGCAACGGTTCGCACTCCGTCCAGCGGGATGAACGGGCCCATGAAGGCCAACACAATCATCGCGACCAGCAGACCTGCCAACCAGCCACCGGCTCGGCTGCGGCCGTGAAGCCCCCGTGGCTTCGGAGAGTTCTGATCGCGACTGCTCTGACCGGGATTGACCGGGACAGCGGTGAGGTCACGCGCTTCTCCCCCGTCCTCGCCTTCCACGGGACTGCCGCACGCGGCAGGAATCCTGACGACAGTATCAGTGGTTCGAGTCATTTTGTTCCCCTTCTTCGAAGAGTATCCGCACAGGTGTATGCCAGCAGGCTCAACCCGACGATGATGAGAACACAGCCCATGAGAAGTTCGGGTTCCCTATTGCTCACGGCCGATATCAACACGCTTCCCAGGCCTGGAAAAGCGAAGACCCGTTCAATGATGACGGTGCCCCCAACCAGATAGGGCACGACTGCAGCGCACGCCTGTGCGATTGACACAACGGCGCCGGGAAGCAGATGTGATCTCAGAACGGTGACCTCAGCCAGACCCGCCACCCGGGCCGCCTCCACGTGGGGGCGTTCGGCCTGTTGGGTCACGAGCGCGCGGACCTGCCGGATCAGCATGGCTGACCCCAGCAGCATGAGGGTCATGACTGGCAGTACCAGAGCCGCCGGGCGGCTGAGCATCGATCCGCCGATCGGGACCAGCGACACCGCCGGAAGCACGTGCAACCACGTGGAAAAAACCAGAACCAGAAATGTTCCGATGACGAATTCCGGAATACAGATGATCGAAAGAGCCCCGCTGCTCAGTGCCTTGTCGATTCGGGAACCGGCCCGAACCCCGGCCATTATGCCTCCGCCAACGCCCAGCACGGCAATACCTGCGAGTCCCAACATCATCAGGGAGGTGCTTCGGCCCAGTGGCCCCGAAATCATCGCGGCCACCGGTTGTCCCGATGCCAGAACGTTCCCCAGATCGCCGCGAAACACTCCCGTGGACCACTCGACGAAACGCACGAGAACCGGGCGATCCAAGCCGAGCTCGTGGCGGCGGGCGGCCAGCAGCTCCGGTGTGGCTTTCATACCGAGCTGCTGGCTCGCCGCATCTCCGGGAAGCAGATCCAGAATCAGAAAGATCACGAAGCAGGTTGCCGCCAGAGTCGCAGCCCACCCGAGCATGCGCCCGAGCGAGCACAACGCAATTCTTGTCATCTGCTGATTGTCGCCTTGCCAAAGAGCGGAATGGATTGAGTGGAACTCACGCCTTCCAGACCCACCACGTGAGCTCCAAGATTGGGTTGGTACCCCCAGACAACATCTCCACCCTCGGCCCACAACATGTCCTGTGCCTGCTCGAGCGCGGCGGTACGGGAACTCTCCTCAACGAGGGTCTCGCTCTGCGTGAGCAGCTCGGCATACTCTGGATCCTTCCACTGGCTGAAGTTGTATGGCGACTGCGGACTGAGGTAGATCGGTAGCGTCACTGCCGCGGGACGATTGGTGAAGTAGTTGGCGAACAGTTGTGAGGCGTAGACGGGTTCGAGGTTGCTGAAAAGCGTGGAGGGGTCAGCTTCCGTGATCGTCAGCGTGACGCCCAGATCTGCCAGTTGTTGCTGCAGCAGCATGGTGGCATCGGTCATTCCCGGAGTCAGTTCGGCAACGATGACGCCAACTTCCGTCACGCCGTGATCAGCGAAGATCTTCTTGGCACGATCCGGGTCGTGCTCACGCTGCGGGAGTTGCTCGGCGTATCCGGGCAACCCCAGTCCGATGAGGTCGTTGCCCAGCTCGCCCCGGCCTTGAAATATCACGTCCACGAGTGCCTGCCTGTCGATACCGATTCTCAGAGCCTCGCGCACCTCCGGATCGTCAAACGGCGGTATCGAGGTGTTCATGTGGAAGGTATATGCACTCGAATCCGTTGGGCCGGGATCGTCGATGACGAATCCATCATTGCCTTCAAGGCTCTCGAGAGCAGTGGCGGACAGTCCTGTCACGATGTCGACCTGCCCGTCAGTCAGTGCCGAAAGCCTGGCACTGGCGTCCATGATCGGCACAATCTCCAGCGTTTCGATTGAGGGAATTCCGCCCCAGTAAACCTCATTGCGCACCAGCTTGGCGCCGCTGTCCGCTGAGAAGCTCTCCACCTTGAAAGGCCCCGAGCCGATGGGTTGGGTGAAGTCCGTGGTCCCCTCTGGGAAGACTGGACTCAGCTGGGCGAGCATGGCTTCCACGAAGTCGGCGCGCGGGCTGAACAGGCGCAAGGTGAGGGTGCGTTCGTCCTCGACGCTCGAACGATCGAAGTCGACATCCGCATAGATGCTACCGAAGGTGGGCGAATCGGCAAGGTACTTGAGGCTGTAGAGAACATCGGCAGCGCTCACGGGTGAGCCGTCATGGAAGACGACGCCCTCGCGAATCACGATCGTCCACTGCGTGGCGTCATTGTTCGGAGTCGTGGATTCGGCCAGCTGCAGTTGGATTTCGCCGGCCTGCAACAGGACGAGCGAATCGTAGATGTTCAGGAGTACGGCGTAGGGCAGATTGGTGGCCGCCTTGGTGATGTCCAACGTATCGCTGGGACCTCCCAGGATGCCCACGCGCACTGTGGATTCGGGTGCAGAGCTTTCGCCAGCATTCGAAACCGAGCACCCGGTCAGGGCCAGTCCGCAGGCGAGGAACACGGCGAGTGCACCGCTCCTTCGTCGGTTTGTCGCGGGGCGTTCACACGTCGGCAGCTCACGGGCGGAGTGACTGCGTGGGGGCTGTGTGCGCGCATAAGCCCTTTTCAATGATGTTGCCAAGGTTCTCATATGAGGTGGGTTTCCTTCTCTTGTGAGGTGGACAGCCGCCAACCGGCAGCTTCGACACGTTCGGACCAGTAGCGGGCGTAGGCGCCGCCGGTCGCGATCAGTTGTTCGTGGGTTCCTTGTTCGGCGATCCGACCGCGTTCGTCCAGCATGATGATGTGGTCCGCGGCTGCGATCGTCTGCAGCCTGTGGGCGACGACGACGAGCGTTCGGCCAGTACGTATGGCATCGAACGCCCCTTGGATGACCTGTTCGTTACCCACGTCCAATGCCGAGGTGGCTTCATCGAGCAGAACGATGGGCGCGTCCTTGAGCAGGGCACGGGCAATGGATACCCGCTGGCGTTCTCCACCGGACAGGTTCGTGCCTCCCTCGCCGACCCGCGCGTCCCAGCCTCGCGGCAAGCGATCGGTGATCTCATCGACTCTGGCCTGGCGACCCGCGGCAATGACCTGGTCGCGGGTGGCATCCGGATTGCCGAGCCAGATGTTGTCCAGAATCGTCCCGTCAAAGAGGTAGACATCTTGGAACACGGGGGCCACCGAACGCATCACCTGGGAACTACCCATCTCTGGAAGTGGCACACCCCCAACGGAAACTGTGCCCTCCTCCGGGTCATAGAAGCGCGCAACGAGGCGAGTGATGGTGGTCTTTCCTGAACCGGAGGGTCCCACGATGGCGGTCATGGCGCCATCACGAGCCTCGAAGCTGAGATCGCGCAGCACTGGCGCGCCTCCGTATCCGAAGGTGACGTGATCAAAGGTAATGGTGTGTCCCTGCGGTGTTGCAGGCTTCTCAGGCTCGGAGAGGACGGGTTCATTGATCAGCTGCAGGATCTGATCAATGGTGTTGGCGGCAACCTGAATGCCTCCACCCATCGCGCCCGAATGCCAGATCGGCTCGGTGAAGCGTACGACCAGCACAAGCAAAGGGATGAGACTGGCGATGGCGAGTCCGCCGCCGAGCGCCAGCCACGTTCCCAGAACGATGACTGCGATGACGGCCGCGTGCACCACGCCGCCAAAGATTCCGACACCCGCGCCACCGGTGATGTGAACGTGACGGTTGGCCGCGTGCTGGGTTCGCAGTGCGTCATCGACGAGCTGCTCGGCAATCGAGTTGTCTCCCGCTGCTCTCAGGGCGGGCTGCACTCGCGCGAACTCGATGACTCGTCCGGAGGCATCCGCCACGGCTTCAACGTGCTCGCGGTCGGCCTGGCCAACGCGGGCGGAAAGCCATCGATAGACGAACCACATGACCGGTGCGGCAACGGCCATGACAAGCGCGAAGCGCCAGTCGATGAACAGCGTTCCCACGAACACCGTTGCCGGGGTGATGAATGCGGTGAGAATCGGCCGCAGAATCGCATAGGGAGCGCTGGACGCGAATACTATGCCGCGAGTCGCGGTATCAGCCAGTTCCCCGGAGCGATCACTTGCAAACCAGCCGGTCGGAAGCTCGACGATTCTATCGCCCAAGCGCGTGAGCAGCGAAGACAAAACCTCGGTGGCTCCCTCCTGACCCGCCTTGTTTCCGAACCAGAATGCGATCATGTAGCCGAGCCCAATGACGGCCAGGACCGCGAGCCAACGGCCAGCGGTCACCGTCTCCCCCGTGATGAGTGCGCTGAGCCATGGCACCAGGGCGAGGAACGCCAGACCTTGCAGAACGGCGGAGACAACCACCCAAACGATGAGTCGCTGCAGGATCGCTCGCCCGCGCGAGCTGGGTGCAACATCCGAGGTTGCAAGAGTCCCGGGGCGGGCCGCCTCATAGCGTTCCCACATGTTCTGGTAGAGGCCGCCGGCCTCGGCAAGCTCCATGTGCGTCCCTCGCTCGACCATCCGGCCACCATCCATGACGAGCAGTTGGTCCGCGCCGGTAATGGTGTGTAGGCGATGGGCGATCACCAGCAGCGTCCGTTCCTTGGCCAGAACGGAGAGCGCTCTCTGGATGGCTGCTTCGGAGTCCGGGCCGGCGAAAGCCGTGGCCTCGTCCAACACGAGAATCGGGGCGTCGGTGAGCAGGGCCCGAGCGATGGTGAGGCGCTGGGCCTCGCCACCTGAGAGGTGGGCGTCCTCACCGATGACGGAGTCGTAGCCGCGGGGAAGCCGCATGATGCGGTCATGAATCTGAGCGGCGCACGCCGCCTCTTCCACCCGTACCTGACTCGCTTCGGGATCAGTGAGCCGGATGTTGTCCCGCACCGTGGTTCGTAGCAGGTAGGAATCCTGGAACACAAAGCCAACCTGTGAGTACAGTTCCGCCGCCACAATTCTGCGAACGTCCGCGTCTCCAATGCTCACGGATCCACTTTCGACATCGTAGAAGCGTGGCACGAGCCGGGCCAAAGTCGATTTTCCGGAACCGGATGGGCCCACGAGGGCGGTCACAGTTCCCGGAGCGCAGGATGCGACGATCTCGTTCAGGACCCGGTGTTCGCCGTCGTAACTGAAAGCAACATCCTTCATCTCAACTGCGCTGCCCTGCGGAGGAACCGGAGCCGTCGGCTGCGCGATCGTGGGTTGGGCGAAGAACTCGACGAGCGACTCGCGCGCCTTGACCGCGTCACGAATGAACTGGGCCGTGAAGCCGAGATTCAACAGTGGAGCGGTGAGTCCGATTCCCAGAAGTAGGGCCGGCAAGATATCCGCCGGGGCGGTGACTCCCGCAGAGACAAGCCAGGTTCCAATCCCACACAGGTAGAGCAGAACGACCACGGGCGAGGTGACGATTTCCACGGCACTCTGCATCGTGGAAGTCTCGCGCATCCAGTCACCGTAGAACTTGACGAAGCGACGGGTTTCGTCGCGGTAACGGCCATGGCTGCGGCCCGCTTGCCCGAAGGCCTTGACCACTGCGATGCCTTGCACGTACTCGATCGTCGCCGAGTTGAGACGGACCACCGAGGCGTCATACTCCACATACTTCTCCGGGCTGGTGCGCATCATCTTCTGGTAGAGAACAACTGTCACGAGGATGGGCACGATGCAGGCGAGAGCCATGTGCCATTCGCTCAGGAAGAGGTACACGATGGAGATGAGCGGAACGGCCACCGCAGTGATGAAGTCCTGAATGGCATGGGCGACGAGCTGATGGAGAGCCGACACGTCATTTTCGGTCGCCTTGCGCACCGCACCCGACGAACGGGCATCGAACCATCCCAGCGGAAGCGACCGCAGGTGTTGCACGATGCGGGTGCGTAGATCCAGCTGTAGATCGCTGTCTGCCAAGTGGCTGATGCCCGCGGACGTCCCCGCCGCCACAAAGCTCACCACCAGGGCGACCGCACTGATGAGAACGATCAGCCACGCACGGCCACTGTTGACCGGTTCCCCGGTCAACGCAGGCCACAGTGTCTTGGCCAACTCCACGATTCCGATCAAGGGAACAACACTCGTGACCGCCCCAACAAGGCTCAGCGTCACGATGATCGCGAGTCTCCCTTTGACCACTCGGAAGAAATCCATCCCAGCAGCTGACGCCATCTTGCGACCCCACTTCTTTCGTCTGTGTCAGTGTTTGAGGTTGTGAGGCTCTCGATCGAGGTGGAACACCCCTCTACCCAGCGGAAACGTGTGATGGGCGGAAGATGCGAAACCTGAACTCTTTCTGAGAACAGTTCTCAACTGTACCTAGAACACTGTTCTAATTCAAATCGGTGTCAGCATATACGCAAGGAATCAGTCACGTAAATAATGCCTCGGCTGGTGAGATAGACTCCTTCAAGGCGCCAGGTACCGACAGCAAGGGGATGACCAGTGCCAGAATCCATGTCGTTTCACGTCGGCCTCACTCCGGAGGGTGTGATCGACGCCGCCGTCGACCTCACTCAGGAAACCCACCTTTTCTCCTGGTCCATCCGGGACTTGGCGAAGAGGCTCAATGTCGCACCATCCGTCATCTACCATCACGTGGGAGGCAAAGACCTCTTGTGCCGCGGGGTGGTCGAACGGCTACTACTCTCAGTATCGGTTCCGGATCCATCGTTGGATTGGCAGGATTGGTTCCGCGAACTCCTCTTCTCCCTGGAACCCGTGGTGTGCACCTACCCCGGAGTGGCAAAGTGGCTGATCATGCACGGCCCAACCTTTGCCGGAGTGGTCTCCATCATTGAGGTGGGCATGTCGTCCCTTCAGCACGCCGGATTCGGCGAGCACACCGGATTCGCCTACTCACTCATGCTCAACAACACCATGATGACAGTCGCCGCCGGCGACGACCGCAGGCAGCACGAGGCCGACGGCCCACGTGATCATGCCGCCATGATGCAGGACTTCTCGACGGTCATCGAGAACATGCCGAATGCCAAGGCGCTCATTCATTCGATGGTGGCGCCCTTTGCCGGAGCTCCGGAAGATGCAGCGAAGGCCCGCTCGTCCTACTATCACTTCGTTGTCGAGACCACCGTCGCAGGACTGGAGGCATGGCTGGAACAGCAAGGACGATAGGCCATGACTCCAAGGTGAAAAGCCGATGGCGACGTCACCGGTCTGTGATTTCACCCTCTCGCACATTCGGCGATTCGTCCCAAGGGTCAATGCCTTGGACAGCGTTCAACTTCTCTGGCCAATTCGCTTTCTTGTCCGGTTGATTCGCCTTGACTGCATCGCCAATGTGGATATGGCCCCACTCTGTTCCAGCGAGGATTCCACGGACCAAAGCGGAACCTTCGCAGGCGCGTTGACACCGGCCAAATGCGCCGAAGATCAGCGTGGCTGCCATGAATATCCACCATCGCCGAGTTCACAAGCAACGGCAGTACCCTCCGGCGATGTCGCCTGATCGCCTTCCATCTGCCAAGAACACGCCTCACCCACCTCCGGTCTGATCAACGACGGCACGGAGACGGTCGACTGCAAGGGATCCGGAGAGCTCGGGCCACCGGGATCGCCCACGTTTGACCAGATGGCCACTGCAATCGCGATGCCGACACCCAAGGAGACAACACCAATGATCGCCCGAAGGATCCAATTCGGCGAGGCAGCGTGACTCGGTTCCACGGCCCGCTCGATCGCGAATTGCGGGAAGGGGAGCTGTGCCGCGACCTTGGGATCCGTACCCGCTGGGGACGCATGCTGTGTGGCTGACAGGTGCGGGGACGGAACCGTCGGCATACCGTCGGTTGCCGTGAGTGGAGTCTGCACAGGAGGTGGCACCGCTCCTTCTTCCACAGCCCTCACAGATAGGTGTGCCGCGATGGTTGACTCGTCCGAAGCAGCCTGGCCCCCGGACGCAACTTGTTCGTCCCGGACGGTTTCCACGCGAGCGAGTGTACCCATTCCCGTCTCCGAAGCGGCGCCGGTCTGCCTGTCCATGACTCCGGCCGCTTCGCTGCCCTCGCCCGGAAGCTGCTCGAAGACCTCAATCGGCTCACCCTCGCGATCACGGGGCACATCGTCACGAGCGGCACCGGCAAGCAATGCACGAACCGCTGCAACGGTCCGCGGACGAGCTTCCGCCTCAGGGGCGGTCATCTGTTCAATGGCTGCGGCAAGTATCGAGTCCGATACCCGGGCGAGAGCTTCATCGCTGGTACCGCCCTCGCGACCGAGAATCAACACCATCGCCAACCACCCCAGAGCATAGAGGTCATGTGACATCTCTGGCCCCGAATGGCCCCGCATCACCTCGGGTGGCACATAACCGGGCGTGCCGATCACCATCCCTGCAGTGGTCAGCCGCGCATCGGTGGTGGCAATGGCGATTCCGAAGTCCGTGAGCGCCACGTCGATCGGACCCGCACCGGTGGCCCGTAGAAGCACATTGCCGGGCTTGACGTCTCGATGCACGACTCCGGCCTCGTGGATGTCATCCAGCGCATCGAGGAGTTGGTCAACAATGGCCACCACCGTGCCGTCGGACAGCGCACCATAATCACCAATCAGGCCCGCGAGCGAACCGCCGGTGACGAGTTCGGAAGCGATGAGCGCGGTGCCGTCGTCGGCCACCCAGGCATACGGAGCCACCACATGCGGTCCCTCCAGACGCAGCGACTGCTCGCGCGCAAAGCGAATGATGTGGCCCGCGTCGCGATGTCGCAACACCTTGGCGGCACATTCTCTGCCCAACTTGTGGTCATATGCTCGCCACACCGTGGCACTTCCACCACTGGCGATCGGATCGCGCAGTTCCCACCTGCCGCCGATGAGTTCCATGGCCCGCTAACCCCGTACACCCTTGTCCGCGCCCGCGGCATCTTCGAGAGCCAAGGCAAGTGCCCGAGCCCCACGCAGGTGGGCGACCTCAGCGAGCGCCTCCAGATTCTCTGCAGTCCCGTTCTCCCGCAACCATGCAACGGCAGTTTCCCGGGAAGCCGTGGTGGACACCGTCGTCGTTCTCAAAACGGGGGTGGATGAACTGATGGACTCCAAAACGTCCGCGATCGCAGTTCTGTCCCCCGCAAGCACACTTGGCTCCGTGAGGCACTCCTCCAAGCGGACGATGCGCGCGAGCACCGAAGGATTGCTGATCTTGACCCGCTGGCCACTGACGAGCTGACTGACCATGGGGGCACTGAGTCCGACCACCGCGGCCAGCGCTCCCTGCGACAGCCCATACGCCTTGCGTAGGATACCGAAACGGGATGCCCACGTGGCACCGTAGAGGTCGATCTGAGCCTGTGCCGCAGAATCGGTCATCATCAATATCTCCATGATGTTTGCACTTGCGAATTTTGCATGGTAGTTTGCAAGTGCAACTTTAGTTCACGGGAGGGCCGATGTCATCTCATCGCACGAAACGAGTCGCCCAGTTGGCGGCATCCGCGCTTGTGGCGACGGCGGGAATCGCCGCCCTCGCCCCCACATCGCACGCTGCCCCGAGCAACGGGGAAACAACAGTACCAACAATGATCATTCTGGACGCCTCGGGCTCCATGCTCGCAGACGACGCCCCCGGACCGCGCATTGATGCAGCCAAGAACGCGATCCACACGCTGGTGTCCGACCTGCCGCACAACGCAGAAGTCGGCCTCATGGCGTACGGGACGGGGACAGGAAACTCCGGGGCCGAAAAGGATGCCGGATGTCAGGACGTCAAGACACTGGTGCCGGTTGGCCCAATTGATTCCCAGAAATTCATGCAAACCGTCGATGCAATCTCCGCTTCCGGGTACACACCCATCGGGGCGGCACTGCATGAGGCCGCGAGCGCCCTTCCCACAGAGGGTCCGCGCTCCATCGTCCTGGTAAGCGACGGCATCGACACATGTTCTCCCCCATCTCCCTGTGACGTGGCGAAGGAACTCTCCACCGGCGGTGTGGAATTGACCGTCCACACCGTCGGGTTCAAGGTGGACGAAGAGGCTCGTAAAGATCTGGAGTGCATCGCTCAGGCCACGCAGGGTACGTACACGGACGCCGGGGACGCGAAGCAGCTTGACGTGGCCATCAAGCAAAAGGTGGACTACGCGATTTCTGGATACGACGTCGTCGGCAAACCGGTTCACGGGGCGAGCGATCCGAATGCAGAGGACATCCCACTGATCGCACCGGGCCAATGGATTGATCAGTTCCCCTCCCTGCCGAATGAGGACGCCCAGCAGCAACGTTTCTACCGCATGGATCCCAAGCCGGGGTGGACGCCTCATATTTCCGCCACTGTCATCGCGCCGTCCAGCGCGCAAGGCACGGACTCCGGCACCCTGAAGCTGAATCTCAAGGCCAGCACGCCCTCGGGATCGCAGTGCGGAAGCGACTACGACTACACGGCGTCGGTGATCAATTCCAAGCCCGTGATCGCCTCCCTCGAGCCGTCCTGCGAGGGCGAGACAATCATTGAGGTCGTTCGCGAGGGAACTCTTTTCAGCACCTCTCAGCTGGATCTCGAACTGATGGTGCGCTACGAGCCGCCGTCGGACATTTCGGGGGTGCCCGAAGCCGAGCGCCGCGACGTGCCCGCCTCCCCCGCTCGAAGCGCGGACGTGAAAGCCCTCGAGGGCGGAACCTCCTTCAACACCGCCGTGGAGTTGACCTCAGGGCAGACTTATTCCAGTTCCGTGAAAGCCGGTGAAGGCCGCTACTACAAGATCCCGCTCGAGTGGGGCCAGCAGATGAGCTACTCATTGTCTCCCACGGGACGCTCCGGATTGCGGGACAGGGCACTTTCGGTCAAGGTGGACGTCTACGACCCAATGCGCGCCGATCGCAGCGGTGCCTCGGCAAGCAAGTCTTGGTATGGCACCGGGAGCAACAGCAATGACCCCATCACCGGCGGCACCAATGAACCGATACGCGCCACCTCCTACACGTACGATCTGGACGGCTACTACTACATCTTGGTCCATGCCACCTCCTACAGCGACGAACAGATCGCACAGAACTTCGAGTTCACCGTGGCCACATCGGGAGAGATCGAAGAAGGACCGATCTATCTCTCCGCTCCAGGAGGGCCTCCACTGGAGACGACGCCTGAAAGCTCTGCAGGGAGCACGGAACCCGGGGGCGGGGACCGGTCCGCGAACGATTCGACCACCGACAGCTCCGCCAATGATTCGGACTCGACCTCCAACAAGGGCGAATTCCCGTGGCTCTACGTGGGTATCGGTGGCAGCGTGCTCCTCGTAGCGGCGGTGGGCGGATTGCTCATTGGCAGGAGCAGGGCGCACCGGAGGGGTCGGGATCAGGGCATGTACTGAGCCGCCGAAGTATACAATTGGCGCTCGAAGTCCACCCGTGGAGGTGCGCCGTCGAGCGCCCACAGTAGATCTCGTGAGATTCTCAAGCCGACCGCGGAGGTCGAGCTGACAGCTGTTGTTTCATCACATCTCCTTCATCACCGCTTCATCACTTCGCGTCGCGAGCGAAGAACAGCTTCACGGCGGCCAGCATCGGGACCACAACCCAGGCAACCAACGCAGCTGCTGCCTGCCAATAGGTCGTCACCGCTTCATATCCGGAGTCCGCTTGTTCCATCGCCACTCGCAGCGAAACCATGCCGGGCTCAGTGACACCATTGCCCAAAGTCGAGCCAAGCGTCATGGGAAGGTAGTTCTGTACTGTCGCCAGCCAAGCCCAGTCAACCAGTCCGGAAACGATCTGCAGGATCATGGGGACAAGCAGGAGGATTCCCACAACTACCGTGATGGCGCCAGCGGTGCTTCGAACAATCCCCGCGATCGCGAAGGAGAGCAGCGAGATTGCCACCAGGAACAGGATGGTCCCCACCATTCCCGTGAGAGCCTGAGTATCTCCAAGGACACTCTTCACCCCGGGGACCAGCAGAACCGAGATCGCCGCTGCCGCAACAACCACTATCAGGGCAACAAGGGCGGACATCGCGGTGAGGATGATCGCCTTCGCCGTCATCACCAGTCCGCGCCGTGGCGCGGCAGTCAGCGTGGAGAGGATCATTCCGGAGGAGTATTCGCTGGAGATCACGAAGACCCCCAGTACTCCGAACACCAGCGAGAGGAAAGTTGCCGGGAACCCGGTGACCGTCAGCAGGTAGTTGACGTAACCCTCCTGTCCAAGCGGTCCGGCAAGGTCACGAATGGCGAACCCCATCACCAGGCTCATGCCGATCCCCAGAACGATCGAGGTCACGACGGTCCAGCGGATCGATCGCAATGAAGATGCCTTGATCCATTCGGAGCGAATGACACCGGGCAATGTGAGTCGAGGATTCTTGAGCTCGGAGGGTCGGGAACGAATGGGACTCTCGGGGATGGATGGGGATACGGTCGCGGCGGCGGTTGCAGTGGTCATTGTTTTCAATCCTTTGGGCTGGTACTTCTTGGGTGGAGCCACCATGGCGATTCTCGGATGGCCGGGACCGATAGTGGGCTCAGAATGCGGTTCTCTCAAAGACGCCGCTTTTCGTGTTGGTTCGGGATCTACCCGGGGCGGCAGCAACTGCTCGACCCGACCGCCCTAGGCACCCACATTGGCCGCTACTGCCGCGCTCGTGCGGTATTCAATCTGGTCACGAGTGAGCGCCATGTATGCCTCCTCGAGCGAATCTGTGATGGGCGTCAGTTCGTGCAGCGCAATTCCATTGCGCGCACAAAGCTGGCCGATCTCGGAGGATTCAATTCCACGGACCATGAAGGAGGCGTCCGACTCGGCATCGATGACCAAATCGTCACCGATGCCGTTCAGGACCGCCCGGCTGCGAAGTTCACGAATGAGCTGAGCTGCATCGGGGCTGACAACTCGCACCCGAGGTGCACCACCGGCCAATAGATCGGCGATCGGGGCGTTGGCAACAACTTGGCCACGTCCAAGCACGATCACGTGGTCGGCGGTCTGTGCCATCTCACTCATCAGATGGCTCGAAAGCAGCACCGTCTTGCCCTCGGATGCCTGAGCACGTACAAGGTTACGCACCCAGATGACGCCGTCGGGATCCAAACCGTTGACCGGCTCATCAAGGATGAGAACTTGCGGATCGCCGAGCATCGCAGCGGCAATCCCGAGGCGCTGGCCCATGCCGAGCGAGAATCCTCCGACTCGTTTGTTCGCCACCTCGGTCAGGCCCGTCATCTCGAGCACCTCGTCGATTCGCTTGGCGCCGATACCGTGGGTCGCTCCGAGCGCACGCAGGTGACTGCGTGCGCTGCGGCCCGGGTGAACGCCCTTGGCGTCAAGCAGCGCTCCGACCTCCGCCATTGGGGCGGGCTGATCGATGTAGCGCTTGCCCCCAATGGTCACCGTACCGGAGGTTGGCTTGTCCAGGCCCACCATTAGCCGCATCGAGGTCGATTTGCCCGCCCCGTTGGGCCCGAGGAAGCCTGTGACAAGGCCGGGTTCGATGTCGAAGGAAACGTTGTCGAGAGCGACCTTGTCATCATAATGTTTGCTGAGGCCTCGTGCCTTGATCATTGTTCTGTCCTCACTCGAAGATTTCTTCTTGATACTTCGAGTGTGCCGCCTGAGCCCACGCCAGCGCGTCGGCCGCCGGTGCCGACCTCTGGTACCAGCCGGCCGGAGGCTTTCAGGGACGTGGTACCCGGGTACCACCGCCGGGTACCACCAGTGAACACCCCGGCGTCGAGGCCCATCAATAGCCGCACTCCCAACGCACAGAATTGAAGCATCCAGACGAAGTGGGTACGGAGCGTTGAGCGGCGCCAATTAAGGCACGGCTCAACGCTCGGCGCCCACGTGGGAACGCAACACCCCGAATCCAGTGGAGTGGCGAGGCCCCATCGCCTTTAGAACCCCAACTCCTTCGCCAAGATCACTGCGTGGATTCTGTCGCGTAGCTCCAACTTGAAGAGAACACGACCCACATGGGTTTTCACCGTCGATTCGGAGAGGAAGAGTCTGGCGCTGATCTCCGCATTGTTGAGACCTTCCGCAATGAGAGACAGGACCTCTCGCTCCCTCTCGGTGAGGACACCAAGGACATCCGCGGCGGGACCAGCAGCTGGATGAGCCGCGGAACCCGCGGGATTGGCAGCGGTACCATCTTCCACCCTCTCGGGGCCTGAACCAGCGGGACTCACCAGCCCCGATACCGCAGTACCGGAGAGACCTCCTCGAACCTGAACACTCTCACCCGTGTCGGAGAACCCGGGCCCTTCGCCCACACTGGAAACTCCGCCACCAGCTGGCGCAGGGGCTCCCATGATGCCATTCATCCGCATTTGTTCGAGCATGCGCTTCATCATGGAAGGCGCCATCACAGCATCGCCGGCAGCCACGCGTTGGATCGCGTCAACCAGCTCCGTGGGTCTGGCATCCTTGAGCAGGAAACCACTCGCGCCGACGCGAATTGCAGACTGGGCATATTCATCGAGGTCGAACGTGGTAAGGACCAGCACGCGCACATTCGGATAGGTGGCAACGATCCGCTCGGTTGCATCGATACCGTTCATGCGCGGCATGCGCACGTCCATGAGGACGACATCGCACTCCCCCTCCAGCTTCAGCAACTCGTCAAGGGCTCCCTGCCCATCCTTCGCCTCACCAATCACGGAGATATCCGACTCACCAAGCAATAGGAGCCGGAAACCGGTTCTGATCAGATCCTGATCGTCAACCAGAAGAACGCGTATCGGATCAGTCATCTGCTTCTCCATCCATGTGACCGGACGCATCCGTGTGATCGGGCATCGCTGTTTCCATCGGGCCGCCTTCTGGTCTTTTCGTCCGAATGGTTTCTCGGACGCCAGTTCTGACGTCTTCTGTCCCTTCGTTTCTCACCGAGTTCAGTCCTTCAACTCGCCCAGCTCTCCCACCTTCAGCTCCGCTGTTCTCGGTTCGCACGGCCCCAAGACCATCGGCGGGCAAGGTCACACTGACGTGCCACCCTCCCGAGCCGGTGCGACCGTAATCCAACGTGCCACCGAAAACCCTGACCCGCTCGGCAAGTCCGACCAACCCCTGCCCCGAACCCAGTCCGGTCATGGGTTTGTTCTGGCCAGGGACGCCGCCGTCGTCCATGATCCGCACCCTGGTACCGTCCGCGCCTTGGTCCACAAGAACGTTCACGCCGGCACCCGGTCCGGCATACCGCAAGGCATTCGTCAGAGCCTCTTGCACGGTGCGATAGATGGTGAGATCGCGGCCCCGCGCGCCGGTGGAGCTTGGCTCGCAGGCGTGGCCCTTGAGGGTGAGCTCCACCGTGAGGCCAGCGGCTCTGAATCCTTTGATGAGTTCCGGTAAATCCTCGGTACCGGGCATGGGGGCCATGTCCGGGCTGGGTGCGCCGCTCGGATCGCCGCTCGGCCCGCGAAGTACTCCGATGAGCCGTCTCATCTCGGTCAATGCCGCCCGGCCGGTCTCAGCGCTCTGCTGCATTGCCTTTGCCGCCTCGGTTGGCTGGATCTGCGCCGCCCGCGCTGCGCCCTCGGAGAGCGCGACCATCACTGAGACCGAGTGCGCGATGATGTCGTGCATCTCCCGCGCGATTCGCGTTCTTTCCTCGGCGACGGCGAGGCGTGCCAGCTGGTCTCTTTCCCGCGCCAGTTGGCGGGCCCGATCAATGATGGCATCGGTGTATTTCCGACGATTGGCAACATTGACTCCCAGAGCCACCGGAATCAGCATCAGCAATGCCAGGGTGAGCATCGCGGCAATGGCACCGCCGTCGAGAGGCTCCGCATCATTGATCTGGATGCTGATGACAGCCATCGGAATCGATGCAAGAACCGACAGGCCGTAGCCAATCCATGCATTGCGAATGGAGTTGTAGACAGGCACCGAATACAGCAGCACAGCGACCGCCATGGTCACGGCACCGTTTGGGGCCATGTCATCGGGGATCACGACCGAGACGCCCAAAGCGGCGATGAGACCCCACAGCGGATATCTCCGGCGGAGCACCAATGCGATGGAGGTGATCACCACCATGAGTATGAGCAGTAGTACCCGGGGGAAATACACGAAATCCGGAACGGCGTATTCGAAGGAGTCTCCGGCCTCATTCGGGGTGTAGAACGAGGCTACGGCCAAACCAATGGTGACCAGCAGGTAGAGCAGCACAATGATGCCGTCGGTAACGCCCGGGTGCTCGCGCAGTGCCCGCCGAAACGCCCCAGGAGGGCTCGGTAGGTCGACGGATTGTTGTTCACCAGAAGTCACGCTCATGCTGCGGTCCCGAGACGAGCAAGAAAGAAAGCTGCCATCACCGTCCAATGCTCCCATATTTGTGTGCATGCGAGCCGCCACACTTGCCAACGTCCCGGGTCCGCGCGCCTCAGACATGGGAGAATTCTGCGGTGCTTACCATCCCGGAGACCCTCCACGTTCAGTCAGATGCTGCCGTTCACAAGGCCAAAGGCCTTGATTCTCCCGCACGATTCCTGATTTCTGGCATGCTTGCGGGGGCCTCCATTGGCATCGGGGTGATCCTCATGGTGAGCGTGGCCGGCCCGCTCACCGCCACGGGAGACGGCTTGGCGAAGCTGGTTTCGGGATTGGTCTTCGGCTCGGCGTTGACGATGGTGATCTTCGGCAGCGTGGACCTCACCACGTCGGCAATGATGCAGCTGCCGGTGGCGGTGCTGATGCGGAGCGTCCGGCTGGGCAGGGCCAGCGCCGCCCTCCTCTTCATGTTCGTCGCAAACTTCGTGGGATCCGTTGTGTTCGCGGCGATGGTCGTCGCCTCAGGAGTCTTGCACTCCAACGAGCCCGCGGGCGAGATGCTGACGGGCATGCTTGCCGCCAAAGCGCACGAATCCCCTCTCGAGCTGTTCACCCGGGGAATTCTCTGCAATGTTCTCGTCTGGATGGGTTCGCGGGTGAAGTCGGAAGTCGCCAAGATCCTCCTCACTTTCATCGCGATCACGACGTTCATCAGTTCGGGTTTCGAGCACGTCATCGCGAACATGACCACCTACTCCATCGGTTTCCTCACATCGGACCCACATGCCACCCTTTCCCTCTTCGGATTCAACATGTTGTGGGTGGGTTTGGGGAATCTGGTGGGCGGCGGCGCCGTCGTCGGCCTCGGATACTGGCTGATCGGAGGAAGTCCGCAGGTGCCCTCAAGAGCCTTGGAGGGCTTGGTGGCCAGCCGGGTTTGATACCCACGGATTGCGCGAAGGGACGACGACGGCGTGGCGCGGGCTGGTTGACCGGATGCGTACTCTTCGCAGTGGGTGTACCTTCCACGGGCAGATCCACGACTCGCCGCAGGGCATCAAGGTAGGAATGCAATGCGTCGTTGCCCCGCGTAGTCAGGGCGAGCCACGTCCCGGTCCGGCGGCCCGCGCGTTCCTTCCCATCATGATGTAGTCGGATTGCTCCAGGTGAGTGAGCTGCTTGGACAGCGCCCAGTCATTGATCGCGATGGTGTCGCTCGACGGGCAGACGACCGGCAGGGTGGAGGTCCCACAGGGGTGTCCGGTCATGGGAGACAACTGCTCCGCCATGTTCCTCCGGCGTAACTCAAGTTTCGATATTCCAACTACCAATGCCCCACATACGCTACAATGTGAAACATTATGGGGGAAAGTAAAGGGCGTCCTTTCGACACCGATCTGAATGAAGCAATTATCTCGGCAGCCAAGGTACTCATAGCAGAGAAAGGTTTCGAAGGGTTGACAGTTACAGAGATCGTACAGCTTGCTGGGACGACTCGAGCCGCGTTCTACCGGCGCTATCAAAACTTCGTCCAACTCACGCTGGATGTGCTCTTTCGCGAGTTTCCCACTCATATCGACATTGACTTCGACACCGGTTCCCTCGTCGAAGATTTGCGTCTTGTCCAGCTGGACCAACTGGACTTCTTCACCACCCCGTTGATCAATCGCGGCTTGAATGGCTTTCTCGGTGATGCGCGCTCCGACGATGCCGCCAGAAAGCTCTTCCTCGAACAGTTTCTGCAACCCCGACGCGATGCAACGAAGAAAATCGTCGACCGTGCCATCGCCCGGCACGAGATTGAAGAGCCCCACGATTTGGATCTGATCTGTGACTTGCTCACCGGACCGTTCATCTTCCGAGTCACGGTCCCCGAGCTCGGAACATTGGACACCGCACTCGTCGAAGCAACTGTTGACGCCGCCTTGCACACACTCAACTTCTCCCAATAGAGGCACGAGTCGTTTGCCTCATCGCGATACCCCACGGCGCAGGCAGTTGCCAAACCGTCCGTTTCCACGCCCTGCCACTGATGGTACCGCTCGGCAACGAAGAGATTCTCGAAGCCCCTCCAGCGGGCTTGGCCACCAACGAAACTGGCACACCGGACGGTCCTCCCACCGGCGAAACGGGTACCCAAAAAGAGAACCAATAGGCAATCTCGTGTAGTCGTCCGCGCCGGGCACCACTCTCCGCCGAGGCTCGTATTTCACGATTCGCCCGCCCCAGCATAATAGGGTGGGACTGTAACCCAGATATTCCTGCCGTCACTTTTCATCCTTCATCACAGGAAGTACGACATGTCTGAGAACAGCAGCAAGAAGCCCGACCAGCCCAATACGCCCGGTACTCCCACAGAGCCCCTTTCCCCTCCCGAGCCCAATTTTCCTCCCACCGGCCCTCCCTTCCAACCCGATTCTCCTTCCATACCCGGCCCCCCTACCCAACCCGATGGTCCTTCGACCCCCGGGCCTCCCACCGGCCCTGACACCCCTTCCACATCTGGCGGCCCTTGGAACACCACCGACACGATTTCCCCCGCGCCTCCCGGATCCCCCATTCCACCCATACGAGCAGCATCTGCCACCGAGTCATCGCCTCAGCCACCGTTGGGCCAGCAACAACAGAAACGAGGCGTTGCACCACTGATCGCCGTGTTCCTCGCGGGCGTGCTCGTGACCGTGGGCGGTTTCGCGATAGGCAAATCCCTCTCCTCTGGCCCCAATCGCGAAGCTGCGATGCGGGCGCTTGAGGAAGCAGTCGTCACCTGCGACCTGGAGGGGGATCTCAACCCCTACGACATGCATGTATCGTTTCGGACCTTCACCAACCGGACAGTTGAGGACGTCGGGTCAGGTTTGACCTTCGGGGACGTACAATGCATTTTTGGCGAACTCGACATGCCCCTTCGAATTTCCAGTCTCATCCGTCAATCCTCGACGATTGACGGACACATGAAGGAGCAGTGGGGACCTTACCAAATCCAGTGGACGCATCAGGAGCTGGGCGGAATACAAGCGACCATATTGGTTCTTGAGTGAAACATTCGGGAGCGAGCAATGAATTCAGGGTACGTTTTCGGCGGCATTGCCTCCGCTCTCATTGTCTTGTTCGTGGGTTTCGTGGCCAGACGCGTACGCACGAAACCCAATCCGGTCAGACACAGCGGGCGCCTCAGGCTCCCCAAGGTTGTGCTCTTCGTTGGCGTCCTGCTCCTGGCCGTTGGATTCCTCATGATTCTGGTTGCCTTCATGGATCCTCCTGAGGACGACGCCGTCGCCATGAGGATTGCCTCAATCGCCATCTTCATTGCAGGAGGCCTCTTCGTGGCGGGGTACTTCACCTACTTCATGGAGATCGGCTCCGGGCGAGTGGTTACGCGGGGCTTCGACGGGGCGGTCAGAATCATCCCCTTCGAGCGCATTGTTCGCTACCGCCTTGTGAAGGATTCCAATGGGAAGGACATCCTCAAGCTGGAGAGCGTTGACGGCACGAGGATCAACATCAATATCGAGATGTTCGACGCCGGCCCCCTCCTCGACTACCTTGCCCAACGGGAGGCCCAGTGGGCCAGTCGGCTTCAGCAGGCTGATCGGGACCCCCGAGTCAACGGAGACCCGCGCATCAACCAGCTCCCACGGCCGATCAGAAACCCGCAACCATACTCTCGCCCCGGTTCGCCACCCTTCCCCCATACACATTCTCCCTCTGATGCACCGTACGGTTCATCCTTCGCAACGACCTCCCCACCATCCGCCAAGTCTCCCTCTCCCGAGTCGTCCTCATGGCAGTCGGGGAACTCCGCTTGGGACAGTGGGGGCAAGAATGACACGAACGAGGGCCCATTCCACGACAAGTAGTCGTCGGGAAACAAGACCCTGACAGCAGGCGCATCTCGCCGCGCCAGAGGACAAGAGGTTCACCCTCTCATTTTCTCCGCCATTTCCCCAGCTCCCCGAGCCACCACCACGCGCGTGCGGACGACCCGGGCCTTTCGTCCACCCTCACGTGAGAATCGCGGGGTCTAGTCTCTTTTCATCGTTTGGTACAAAGCGACCTCAACGAGGTGACCGCAACAAACACAAGGGACTTCCATGAAAAAGCACTGGTTTTGGCTTGCCTTGGCTCTGGCAGCATTTCTCGCGATCACCTACGTGGTGCCGTCCTCCGAAGATCTGGCTCCGGAAGCCTTGGCTGCGTTGGGCGTTGCCGTATTCGCGATCATCGTGTGGATGACTCAAGCCGTTTCTTCCGCGCTGTCCGGCTTCATGATTGTGTTCCTGCTGGCGGTCTCGGGGGCCACGGACCTGACCGGAGCGCTCACAGGCTACTCGAACAACTCTCTGTGGCTGATCGTCATCGGCTTCATCATGGCCGCGGCGATGGAGAAGTCGCAGTTGAGCAAGCGGATCGCACTCTCGTTGGTGCGTGCCGCCGGTGGCTCCCCCGTGCGCATCTACTGGGCGGTTGCCGCGGTGCTGGCGGTCCTGACGTTCCTCGTCCCATCAATCACCGCACGCACGCTACTCATGATGCCGATCGTGCTGGGCATCGGCGACGCATTCCAGGCCAAGCCCGGAAAGAGCAACATCGTCAAGGCGCTGATCTTCATCGTAGCCATGAGTGGCACGATGATGAGTATCGGCGTCCTCACCGGCCACGTGGGCAACCCCATCACCGCGGGGCTCATTGAGGAGGCAACGGGCGAGATGGTCTCGTGGTCCGAATGGCTCTTCGTTGGCGGCCCGCCGGCGTTCATCCTCGCTTTCATCTCAGTATTCGTCATCCAGAAGATGTGGAAACCGGAGTTTGCCACGCTCGAGTCCGCGGGTGAATATGTGAGCCGCGAGCTCGCAAACATGGGCAGGATGAGCCGAGACGAGAAGTACACGCTCGTCGTCTTTCTCATGACACTTGCACTGTGGGCCACGGACTCCATCCACGGACTCCCGGTGGCCGTGGTCGGATTCCTCTCGGTCATCGCACTGCTGCTGCCGGACGTTGGCGCAATGACATGGAAGGAAGCCCAGCCACGAGTGCCGTGGGACGTGTTCGTGTTGTACGGTGCCGGGCTGTCCATGGGGACCGCGCTCACCACATCCGGCGCGGCGAAGTGGCTGGCCAGCACGCTGTTCAGTCCGCTGGACGGGCTGTCGATTCCATTCCAGATGATCATCATGATCTGGGCGGTGACGCTGCTTCAGGTGTTCTTCACCGGTGGCGGTCCCAAGACCACGGCGTTGACGCCGATCGTCATCGCCCATGCCACCATGATCGGCGCCGACCCGCGCGCCTTCGCCATGGTCCTCGGCATGAACATGCACCATCAGTATCTGTTGCCGGTCTCCAACATGCCCAACGCCGTGGCCATGGGTACCGGTGAGATCACGTCCCGCGAGCTCAACAAAACGGGCGCTGTCATGAGCGTCCTCGCCGCCGCGTTCATGAGCCTCGCGGTTGTCACCTATTGGTCGTGGATCGGGTTGGTTGGCTGAGTTCGCGACACGCAGCTACTGCATCGGCATCCACCCGGTGATGCTGGCGTCCAAGCTGGCCACAAGCAGATCGGGCCGTGCCACCTGCACGCCGTCGCCCAGCGGTCGGCGCCATAGGACCGCACCCGTGTTCGCATTGATCAGGGTGTATTCGATACTCGCTCCGACAGGCATGACCAAGGCCGCGACCACGCTCCCATCCGGGGAGGCCGCCGCGAAGGAGACCAGTGTGTCGCAGGCATCCTCTGTTCCTTCGGCCGTATGATCGACTCGGTTTCCGTTGACCGTGAAAACGCAGGTTTCGTCGTTGAACTCACCAACGATCTGGTTGCCCGTGGGCTCCTCGCTCGGCGAGTACATCATCCTGAAGTCTTCCTTGGTGCTTCCAGTTCCCGGTGTGATGAGCAAGCGCCGAGTATTCGGGGAACCCGGTGGCGCCACCACGTCCTCCACAGTGCCATCCAGCGAGACGAGCGTCGGCTCGAACTGCCGATATGTCAGCCATGCATCCGCCAAGGGAACAAGTGCCTGGACGGAGTCGAGGGTCCCCTGAATGTGCGTGGCTTCGCCGCTACGCACATTGATCATCTGCGCCTGTGAATCGGAAGTGTTGAGTGAGTACATCAGAGCGAAGTATTCACCATTGTTCTCCACACTCATGGAAACCGCCGTTCCTTCAAAAGGAATCGACCACAGCTTCTTGAAGTCCAGATCGTACCCGGCACATTCACCGCCGGGTACACAGGCGATGGCGTAATCAACACCCCGGGTAATCGTGACGTGGTCCTCGCGATCCCACGGCGAGGAAACAATGTCACCCGTGTTGCCATCGACCACCCGTCCTTCGTAGACCAGATACTCACCCCAAAAATCGAACGGTGTGTCCAACTCGCGATCGACGGCAAGGCTCAATTCCCACATCTGCCGAGGATTATTGCCCGAGATGTCGTATCCTGTGAGGATTCTGATATTGGCTTCCTCCTCGCTCTCCGTAACTACAACCATGCGGTCTCCGGATGCCGCCAGAGGTTGCCACGGAGTTTCCGGTACGCCGGAAATCATCCAGGACTGCGACACACCGTTTGCCCACGCATTCGAGAGCTCAAACTGGTTGACGGCTTCATTTCTTCCGCCCACGAATTTCACAACGGCAAAAACGATCGCGGCGATGACCAGTGCGGCGACGACGACATCGGCAACGATGGCTTTGCCGTTGCGACGCCGCGGGGCCTGATACTGCGACTGGCCCTGATATGGGACCTGGGGAGGTGCGTGGTATGGGTACTGCGGATGGCCGTGCGGAGGCTGGGAAGAGCCAAGTGGAACAACGCCTTCTCGGAGTTGCGGCTGATTCTGGCGCTGAGGGCCACGTGCATCCGCCGCTGAGAGCAAGCGAAGAAGAGCGCTGCACTCAGCACAGGAGGGCCGGGTAGCGAGCGCTCATCGTTTCGGCATTCGGCGCATCACCAGCTTTTCAACCTCCACGATCAGCATGACCGCGATACCGATGCCCACGCACAAAGCCCAGTGGTGCCAGTCCAGCGGTGCCGAATCGAACCACGCGTGCATGAAGGGCGCATAGGAGAATATCAACTGGAGGACAATCAGCGCCGCGATGCTGGCCCACGCCACCCAGTTGGAGAAGATGATGCGCGGCGTCAGCGAGAATCGCCCGAGAACGCGGACATTGAACAGATAGAAGGCCTGACAGATGACCAGGATGTTGACGGTCAGGGTGCGTGCCAGCTCAAGGGAGGCGCCGTTCGCCATCTGGTGGGCAAACACAGCCAGCGTGGCGCCGCCAATCAGAACCGAGACGAAAATGACGCGCCACAGGAATTGGCCGTCCAACATGGAGCCGTTGGGGTCGCGCGGCGGACGATCCATCACGCCGGGCTCGGCCTTCTCGAAGGCCAGCGTCAGGGCAAGGGTCACCGAAACCACGAGGTTGACCCACAGGATCTCCAGCGGACTCAGAGGTAGGGTCAGCCCCAAGACGATGGCGAAGATGATGACCAGCGACTCGGCGCCGTTGGTGGGCAGAATGAAAAGGATGGATTTGCGCAGGTTGTCGTAGATGGTGCGCCCCTCCTCGACGGCCTTCTCGATGGAGGAGAAATTGTCATCGGTCAGGACCACCTCGGCGGCTTCCTTGGTAACCTCGGTTCCCTTGATGCCCATCGCAACGCCAACGTCCGCGCGCCGCAATGCGGGAGCATCATTGACGCCGTCGCCGGTCATGGCCACCACTTCGCCACGGGCCTGCAGAGCCTTGACCAGCCGCAGCTTGTGGGCCGGGCTGGTGCGGGCGAACACGTTGTGATCCTGGGCCACGTCCTGAAGCTCCTCATCGGAAAGCTTCTCGAGTTCCGATCCGGTGATCGAACGGATTTCCCCGTCCAGATCGAGTTCGCGGCCGATCGCCTCCGCGGTTCCTACGTGATCGCCCGTAATCATCTTCACCCGGATGCCCGCTTTGCGGCAGAGCTGAATGGCTTCGATCGCCTCGGGACGCGGTGGATCAAGGATGCCCACGACGCCCAGGAACGTGAATCCCTCGCCGGAATCCTCACCAATCGTGTCGCCGTCGGCATCCCGCACTGCCGCGGCCAGCACGCGAAGGCCCTCACCGCTCAGTTCGTCAACGACCTCTTCCCAGTGGTCGCGATCGACGTCCGTGCACAGATCGAAGAGCCGATCGGGCGCCCCCTTGAGGAATATCTTGTTCTTCCGGTCGGGCGTTGCGGCCAGCACCGCCATGTATTTGACGTCCGAGTCGAAGGGCAGATCGTCCAACCGCTCGTAGTCTCCGTTCTCGAAACCCGCCTTCTCGGCAAGCGCCACCAAGGCGCCCTCGGTGGGCTCACCAGAAATCTGCCATTCGCCGTCGTCGTCCTGACGCAGATCGGTGTCATTGGCGATGCGGACGGCCTCGACAAGCGCCCACAGGTCTTCGCGCTCTTTCGGGTCGACGCCGGCACCGTCAACGGAGATCTCTCCCTCCGGTTCGTAACCGGTTCCTTCGACGTCGTAGCGTTGTTGCGGTGTCACCACTGCTCGCGCGGTCATCTCGTTCGTTGTCAGAGTCCCGGTCTTGTCGGAACAGATGACGCTGACGGACCCCAGGGTCTCGATTGAGTTCAGCTTTCGCGTGATGGCGTTGCGGCGCACCATGAGCTGCACGCCGCGGGCCAGAGTGATGGACAGGATGGCGGGCAGGCCCTCGGGAACTGCGCCCACGGCGAAGGAGATCGCGGCCTGGAACATCTCCATGAGGTCGCCGCCCTGCAGGAAATAGCCGATGCCGAACAGCGCCACGGCTGCGATGAGAATGAATAGGGTGAGATACTTGCCCAGCTGGTTCATCTGCCGGGTCAGTGGAGTTTCAAGCGTTTCGACGTCGTCCAGCATGCTGGAGATCTTGCCGATCTCGGTGTGGGTGCCCGTGGCCGTGACCACGCCGATCCCCGAGCCGCCGGAGACGAAGGAGCCGGAGAAGACCATTGATGAGCGATCGCCCAGGTCGGCATCTTCCGCGACGGCTTTCTCCGACTTATCCGTGGATTCGGATTCACCGGTCAGTGCCGATTCCTCGACGCGCAGCGATGAGGTGCTGACGAGGCGGGCGTCGGCGGGTATCTGATCGCCGCTGCGCAGGCGCACGACATCGCCGGGAACCAGATCCTCGGCCTCGATATCCGTCCATTCGCCATCGCGCAACACATTGGCGTTCGGACTGAGCATGTCGCGCAGGCCCTCGAGCGCCGCAGCAGCCCGGCCCTCCTGGACGAAACCGATGGTGGCATTGATGACGGCAACGATCGCAATCACGACCGTGTCCACAACGTGCCCCATGAGGCCGGTGATCACGGCGGCAACCAGCAGGATGTAGATGAGGATGTCGTTGAAATGCGACAGGAATCTGAGGAACACATTGGGTTTGGGCGGTTCCGGTAGAGCATTGGGCCCCACCGATTCGAGGCGGTTCTTGGCTTCGTCCGGACTGAGGCCGTTCTCCGACGAAGTTTCCAGAGCGGTGAGAACCGAGTCGGTCGATGTGCTGTGGGGAGATTCGATGGCGAAGGTTGGGGTGGACTCGCCGGAGGTTGCTTTATTGGAGGCCGAAGCGGAGTCCTTGGCGCTTGATTCGTCAGGGGTGTTGGCAGAGGCAGATTCGATGGAGGTGACGGACACAAGGTTCCTTCGTCGAGAGTGCACAGAGTCGTTGAATATTCTATCGAGGGAGTTCCCCGCATGCTATGGTTGCGCGGTTTGCAAGGTCCTGAGCTGTGGATATATGAAGTGGAGCCTTGA